>Ga0214468_1000239_pt1 | contig 17615 bp, 14 predicted proteins | sample RVTome_9_FD_187334 | JGI IMG/M metagenome (GOLD analysis project Ga0214468, IMG submission 187334) | Soil microbial communities from uranium-contaminated site in the Upper Colorado River Basin, Wyoming, United States - RVT155D38 HiSeq ...
TAAGAAGAGACTGTGGAGGCTGGCAGTAGCGCTGCTGGCCCTCACCTTGGTCGCCGCGGCGTGCAGCCCGAGCGACGCGGGTGACACCACGACCACGGGTGGCGACGGGACCACCACCGTTGCGGAGAGCCCGGCTACCACCGAAGGTGAGGCTACCCCCACCACCGGTGGCCAGCCCGTAGACGTCTGCGAGGCGACGGTGGGGTTCATAGGCCCGGTCACGGGACCCGTGGCGTTCATCGGTGAAGTCCAGCTGAACTGGTTCAACTACGCCCTGGACACCTGGAACGAGGAGACGGGCTACGACTTCCAGATGGTGGAGGGCGACAACCAGTTCGACACGGCTCAGAGCGCCACACTCGCCCAGCAGTTCCTCGACAACGAGGCAATGTTGGCCGCGGTCGGCCCGGCCGGCAGCGACCAGGTCGATGCGGCAGGAGCCGTCTACGAGGCAGGCGACCCGAACTTCACGTTCATCTCGCCCTCCTCGACACGCTCTGGTATCGCCGCGCAGTACCAGGGCATGTTCCGGACCGTCCCGACCGATGACGATCAGGGGCCGACGACGGCAGACTTCCTGATCGCTCAGGGCGCCCAGAACGTGTTCATGGTCGACGACCAGTCGTCGTACTCGGTTGGCTTGGCCGATTCGGTCGAGGAGAACCTGTCGGCTGCGGATGTCGCGGTGACGAGAGAGTCGGTGGCCCAGGACGTGACCGACTTCTCCGCCCTGGTGGGCACCATCCCCGACGAGGCCGACTTCGTCTATCTGCCCTGGCAGGTGGCGGCCAACGGCCAGATATTCGCCAACCAGATGGCCGAGCAGGGCAAGGAAGCGGTGATCTTCGGATCGGACGGCATGGACGCGAACGAATTCACCGAGGCCGGCTCGTACATCGCGGCGTTCGCGCCCGATATCGCCGCCATCGAGGGCTCGCAGTCCATCCTGGAGGGATACCTGGCCGAGTACGAGGACACCAACACCTTCGGTCCGCCGGTGTATGCCGCGGCCAGGGTGATCTTCGAGGCCATCGACAGGGTCTGTCAGAGCGGGGCCACACCCGACCGGGCGAGTGTCCAGGCCGAAGTGGCCAACACCGACCTGGCCGACTCGATCCTGGGGTCGCCGATCTCGTTCACCGAGGACGGGGATCTCGCCGAGGGCCGGTTCTTCATCTTCCAGATCCAGGAGGATGGTTCCAAGACACTGGTCGAGTAGCCGATGGAAGTGTCCCGAGGCGAGGGGTAGATGGAATTCTTCCTCCAGCAGACCGTCAACGGTCTGACGCTGGGAAGTGTCTATGCGCTCATCGCCTTGGGGTACTCCATGGTCTACGGGGTGCTGAAGTTCTTGAACTTCGCCCATGGCGAGGTCTATATGTTCGGCGCCTTCGCCGGTTACGGAGTGCTGACGGTCCTCGGAGGGCCGTCAGCACTCATGGTCCCCGTCTGGCTGGCGATCACTCTCATGTTCGTGGCGGCCATGGCCGTGGCCTCTGGCATCGGGGTGGCCTTGGAGCGCTTCGCCTACCGCCCGTTGCGCAAGGCTTCCCGGCTGGCTCCGCTCATCAGCGCCATAGGAGCCTCGTTCTTCCTCCAAGCCACGGCGCTCTTGTTGTTCACCGCCAACTCGAGGAGCTATGACGCTCCGGCCCTGATCCCCATCGACTCCGGGGTCACCATTGGGCCGATCGACGTCTGGTCGGTGAGGATCCTCGTCATAGTGGCCGCATTTCTCCTGATGATCCTGCTCACATGGTGGGTAAAGCGCAGCCGGGTCGGGAAGGCGGTGCGTGCGGTCTCGTTCGACACCGAGGCGGCCGCGATGATGGGAATCGACGTCGACCGGGTCATAGTCGCCACCTTCCTCATCGGCTCGGCCCTCGCCGGGATCGGCGGCGTGATGGTCGGGTTGGTGTTCGGCAGGATCTTCCATCTCATGGGTTTCATCGCCGGGCTCAAGGCGTTCACTGCTGCAGTCGTCGGCGGGATCGGGAGCATTCCCGGGGCCATGCTGGGGGGTCTGCTCATCGGATTCGCCGAGGCCTACACGACCTCGTACATCTCCTCGACGTTCCAGAACCTGATCGTCTTCGGTTTGCTCATCGTCTTCCTGTTGGTCAGGCCGCACGGGTTCCTGGGGCGGCCGGAACTGGCCAAAGTCTGATGCCGCCGACCAGGAGCCATAGTGAACCCAGGGTTCCACACAGCGCTCAGCGCAGTCCACAACCCAGGGTTCGCCGACGGCAAGGGGCGCCGACGTCGTGAGAAGGAGCATTGGTGTCTCACATCGGGGTTGACAGATGGGTGGAGGAGTCCGGAGACCGACAGGACCAGTTCTCCGGATGGACAGCACCGGCGCGGAGGATGTTCGACAAGCTCCAACCCGGTTGGCGTCTCGCGCTGCTCCTGATCGTGTTGTCGATCTACCCCCTCCTGGTCAGCCAGGGCGGGGTCAGGATCGGCATCACCGTCCTGCTGCTGGCGATGCTGGCATTGGGGCTGAACGTCGTGGTGGGCTGGGCAGGCCTCCTCGACCTCGGCTACGTCGCCTTCTACGGGTTTGGCGCCTACTTCTACGCCATCGTCTCCTCGAACCAGTTGCCGATGCACTGGCCGACCTGGGCGTCGATCCCGGTGATCGTGGCCGCCACCGCACTGCTCGGCGCCCTCCTCAGCCTGCCCTCACGAAGACTGGTCGGGGACTACCTCGCCATCATGACCTTGTTCTTCGCCCAGGTCTTCGTCGAGATCGTGCGCAACTACTCCCGTCTCCCTGGGGTGAGCACCGACATCACCGGGGGGCCCAACGGGATCACCGGCGTCGACTCCTGGACCATATTCGGGTTCCAGTTCGGCACCTTCAACCGCAACTTCTATCTGCTCGTCGTCTTGCTCGCCCTTCTCATCGTGGGCCTGCACAACATCGACGACTCGCGAACCGGGCGTGCCTGGCGTGCATTGAGGGAGGACACTCTCGCCGCCGAGCATATGACCACACCGGTCAATCGGCTCAAGATGCTGGCATTCGCGGTGGGCGCCGCGATCGCCGGTCTCACCGGGACGATCTTCGCCGCCGTACAGGTGGGTGTGTTCCCGAACAACTTCCTGCTCGTCTTCCTCATCACCGTCTACGCCGCACTGATCCTCGGTGGCATCGGATCGATCCCCGGCGCCATCGTTGGCGCCATCGCGGTGGCGTTCACCCCCGAGATACTGCGGAATCCGGGCGCCGCCGGCTGGCTCTTCTACCTCGGGCTGCTCGCGATGCTCTGGACGGTCTTCAAACAGAGAGCCCGGCTGCTGGCAGTCCTCGCCGGCGTCGTAGCCGTCGGTTTCCTGCTCAGGTTCGGGGTCCTGGCCATATGGGGGGAATCGATCCTCGGCGCGCCCAACGACACTTTCACCGGGCGTTTTCTGGACGGGTGGCTGCTGATTATCGGCGAACAGCAGGACATGGTCGCCAACTATGCCTTCGTCCTCGCCGTCGTCGGGGTGCTGGGCGTGTTGGTTGCCAAGGGATGGTGGAAGGTCGCGGTGTTCGTCCCAACCATCTACCTGGCCATGTTCGTGTGGGAGAACAAACTGGCGCTCCAGCCGAGCGTCACCCGCCAACTTCTCTTCGGTGGGGTGCTGATGGTGATGATGGCGGTCCGCCCCCAGGGTCTCCTGGGGACCCGGAGGGTGGAGATCACATGACGACGCCCATCCTCGCGATCACCGGGCTGTCCAAGACCTTTGGCGGCCTGCAGGTGGTCCGCGATCTCGACATCACCGTCGGGACCGGCGAGATCGTCAGCGTCATCGGGCCGAACGGCGCCGGGAAGACGACCCTGTTCAACATGATCAGCGGCATATACCGGCCCGATGAGGGCAACATCGTGCTCGACGGCGAGAGCATCATGGGCTCCAGCCCGGAAAAGATCTCCAACCTCGGCGTGGCGCGGACCTTTCAGACTCTGCGCGTCTTCCTGAACATGACGGTGAGGGAGAATGTGATGGCGGCGACCTACGGGTCGACCAAGACCCGCATGTGGCAGTCGGCGTTGCGAACCCCAGCGGCGAGGCGCGAAGAGGCCGAGGTGAGGAGCATCGCCGAAGAGAAGCTGGCCTTCTTCGGGGACCGTCTCATGGGTTACCGCTGGGATCAGCCCGCCTACAGCCTCTCCTACGCCAACCGGCGGCGGCTCGAGATCGCCAGGGCCATGGCCACCAACCCGAGGCTGTTGATGCTCGACGAGCCGGCCGCAGGCATGAACCCTGCCGAGACCCACGAGATCACGGAGCTGATCGGCCGTCTGCGAGAGGAAGCCGGATACTCCATCCTCGTGATCGAGCACGACATGCATGTCGTCGAGGGCATCTCAGACAGAGTCATCGCCCTGGATCACGGGGTGAAGATCGCCGAAGGCACTTTCGAGGAAGTAGCGGAGGATCCCCTGGTGATCGAGGCCTACCTCGGATACGGGGCGGCGAGCACGAAATGAGCGCGGTCCCTCCCCTTCTCGCCATGCGCGAAGTCAATACCTATTACGGCCAGATCCACATCCTCGACGACGTGTCGCTCGAGATTCGCCCCGGCGAGCTGGTCTGTCTGCTCGGGGGGAACGCCTCGGGAAAATCGACGACCCTCAAGACCATCCTCGGGATCGTGGAGCCCCGTAGCGGCGTCGTGGAGTTCGACGGGGAGGATGTCACCGGGCGCTCCACGAGCTACCGCATCGAGCGAGGCATGGCCATCGTCCCCGAGAACCGACGTCTCTTTGCCCCGATGTCCGTGCTGGAGAACCTCGAGATGGGCGCCTACCTGCGTGAGGACGACTACACCGACGATCTGGACTACGTATACGAGTTGTTCCCCGTGCTCGCGGAGCGGGGCCAGCAGCTGGCCGGGACACTCTCGGGTGGGGAACAGCAGATGGTGGCGATGGGCCGTGCCCTGATGTCGCGACCAAAACTGTTGTTGATGGACGAGCCGTCCATGGGCTTGGCGCCGAAGCTCGTCGATCAGAGCTTCGAGATCATCCAGAAAGTCCACGAACAGGGGGTCTCGATCCTCGTCGTCGAGCAGAACGCCAACATGGCGCTGTCGGTGGCCGACCACGGGTATGTCCTGGCCACCGGGCGGATCGTCCTCGCCGACACGGCGTCTGCCCTGTCGGAGCACGAAGACCTGAAGAAGGCATACCTTGGACGCTGACGCGTTCCCGACGCTGTGGCTCCCGTGTTTGGGACACAGAGCGTCTCACCGGCTAAACCTGACCAAACATGCAGATGCAGCTACCTGACTCGATCCGCGATCGCTTTCCGTTGCTGAAGGAAGCCGTCTACACCAACAGCTGCTCCCAGGGGGCGCTGTCGGTTGACGTGCGCGCGGCCTATCAGCGCTATCTCACGGACTGGGACGAGAAGGGCGCGCCTTGGGATCTCTGGGTCGAGTTGGCCGAGTCGGCGCGTCATCGTTTCGCCAGGCTGCTCAATGCATCTACGGACGAGATCGCGGTGACCACTTCGGTTTCGGCAGGCGTCAGCTCCTTGTTGAGCGGGCTCAGGCATCCCGACGGTCGCAACAAGATCGTGATGAGCGACTTCGAGTTCCCCACCATCGGCCAGAACATCCATGCCCAGGAGTTGTTGGGCACGAAGGTGGAACATGTCCCGGCCGCAGCCGACGTGACCATCCCCCTCGACCGTCTCGCCGACTCGATCGACGAGGAAACGGCCTTGGTGGCCATCACCCATGTCTGTTTTCGGAATGGGTCGAAGACAGACGTCAAAGCGGTCATAGACCTGGCCCACGAGGCGGGCGCCCTGGTCCTGCTGGACTCGTTCCAAGCAGTGGGCGCGATCCCGATCGACGTCCGCGAGCTAGGCGTGGACTTCGTCGTCGGCGGCACCCTCAAGTATCTGCTCGGCTCGGCAGGTTTGGCCTTCCTCTACTGCCGGGCCGACCTCCTCCCGGCCATCATCCCCATTCAGACCGGGTGGTTCGCCGACGAGGACATCTTCGCCATGGACATCCACGACTACTCCCCTGCGCCCACCGCGGCCAAGTTCGAGAGCGGGACACCGCCGGTCCCCAGCATCTACGCGGGAGTGGCAGGCATGGACCTGATGGACGAGGTGGGCATCGCAAGGACCGAGAGACACGTGGAGGGCCTGACCAGCCAGCTGATCGAGGGTCTTGACCGAGTCGGGGCGGAAGTGGTCACCCCGCGCGACCCTTCGCAGAGAGGCCCCATGATCGCGGTGGCGACGACCGACGCGCCGAAGATGGTCGCCACCCTGGCCGAAGAGGGCATCCTCACCTCTCCGCGTGACGGCAACATCAGACTCTCCTGGCACTGTTACAACTCTGCCGAGGACGTCGAGGGGGTGGTGGCCGGGCTCGAGCGCCATTCGGACCTACTCGCCCACTGACGCCCGGCCTCAGGTAACGGTCACTCGTCGGGGTCGCGGAGTCGTGGCGGGGTCACCTGCTGCATCTCGGTGGTCGTGGGGAAGGAGCGGTGCCATCCCGAGCGCTCCACCACTCGTCGCGTTATGAGACGCCAGGCGTTGGGCTCCGAAGGGGGGACATCACGCAGGAGCTCGGGTACGAGCTTGGCCCAGCCCACAGCGCGTAATGCGAACACCATCACCATCCCGGTGATCGCGACGATCCCCACCGCGGAGAGCAACACCACGGCCCGAGGGAGATCGAGGGCGAAGAAGCCGCGAAGCAGCGAAGTGACCATGACCAGCACCAGCATGGATGCCATCGTGGCGATCAACCCCTTCTTCCACGGGACCAGGGGACGAGCCACGATGGCCAGGGCGAAGAGCCCGATGGCAGCCAGGATCAGTGTGGCGGTGGTCCGTGACTCGGTGATGGTGGACCCTTCCAGGTCCGACAGCCAATAGCCGGCGAAGGTGGCAAGAGTGGCCACCGCGCCCGTGGGGAGTGCGAACTTGAGCACACGAGGCACGAAGCCCGGGCGAGCCCGGCGTCGCGACGGGGCGAGGGCCAGGAAGAAGGCGGGGATGCCCACGGTGAGACTCCCGACCAAGGTGAGATGCCGGGGCAGGAAGGGGAAGGGCAAGCTGGAGAGCACGATGGCCAGGGAGAGCCCGAGGGCGTACACGGCGCTGGTTATGAACAGGTTGGCCACACGCTCGATGTTGGAGGTCACCCTGCGCCCCTCTCCCACGATCTCGGGGAGCGTGGCGAAACGGCCGTCGATCAGGACCAGTTGGGCCACCGCTCGGGAAGCGGGGGCTCCGCCGCCGACGGCGATGCCTATGTCGGACTCTTTCAAAGCGAGCACGTCGTTGACGCCGTCGCCCGTCATCGCCACGACGTGTCCCCGGGACTGCAACGCTCGCACCATTTCCCGCTTCTGAGTGGGGTTCACCCGCCCGAATACGCTCCGACTCTCCATCAGGTCGGCGAGATCGTGAGGGTCTCTCGGGAGGAGGCGAGCGTCGACGGGCTCCGACCAGCCATCGATCCCAACTTGGCCGGCCACGGCGGCCACCGTGTCGGGATGGTCCCCGGAGATGACCTTGACCCTCACGCCTTGCTCGGCGAAATAGCGAAGAGTGTCCGCGGCATCCATGCGCACCTGGTCGGCCAGGACTACCACCCCTACCGGCTCCAGGTCACGGGGGAGGGCCGTGCCCTCGATCGGGCTGGTGCCCGTGGCGACGAGAACGGCGCGTGCCCCGTCGGCTGCCAATTCGGCGACTATCTCCTTGACCTGCTCGTCGACAGGGGCTACCACGTCGGGGGCACCGAGCACCCAGGTCTCCCCTCCGTAGAAGCCGACTCCGCTCCACTTCCGCGCCGAGGAGAAGGGAACCGAGCTCTCGATCCCCCAGCCCGGATCGTCCGGGTATGCGGCTCCGATGGCCGCCAAGGTCACATTGGGATGGGTCTCGGCCGCCGCCAAGGCGGCGAGCGCCGGCTGGGGGTCGCGATCCGTGAGCAGGATCAGCTTCTCCACGGCGAGTCGCCCCTCGGTGAGGGTCCCGGTCTTGTCGAAGCAGACAGTGTCGACCCGGGCCAGCCCCTCGATGGCGGGCAGCTCCTGGACGAGGACGTTGCGTCGGCCCAGTCTGATGACGCCGACCGCAAAGGCGATCGAGGCGAGGAGCACGAGACCCTGGGGAACCATGGCCACACCGGCAGCCACGGCGCCGCCCAACCCTTCGACGAAGGTGCCGCCTCCTCGAACCGAGCTCCAGACGACGAGCGCACCGATCGGAACGACCACCCAACTGACGATTCCGAGGATCGAGTCGATGCCTTCACGCAATTCGGAGCGGACCAGGGTGAAGCGCTTGGCCGCCCGGGCCAGTCGCGCTGCGTAGGCATCGTCCCCGACCCTTGTGACCCGGTAACGCCCGGATCCTGCCGCCACGAAGCTGCCGGAGAGACAGTCGTCGCCTACCTCCTTGAGCACCGGGTCGGACTCACCCGTGAGCAAGGACTCGTCGATCTCGAGACCCGAGGACGACACCACCTCACCGTCGACCACCAGCTGGTCGCCGGAACGCAGGTCGATCAGGTCGTCGACCACCACGCGATCGACGGCTTGTTCGCTCAGTTGACCGGCGCGCACCACTCTCACCTTTGGTGCGGCCACGACTTCGAGTCGATCCAGAGTCCGCTTGGCCCTGAGCTCTTGGACGATCCCAATCGCAGAGTTGGTGACCAGGACGATCCCGAACAGAGCATCGCGCGGCTCACGCAGGACGACCAGGACGATGATCAGCAGAGCACCGAGCAAGAGGTTGAACCGGGTGACCACATTGGCCCGGACGATCTCCCCGGTGGTGCGGCTGGGCCGCTCGGTGACTGTGTTGACCTGCCCTGCCTGGATCCGCTCCCGAACCTCGGCGGTGCTGAGCCCTCTATCGGGCGAGGCCAACTCGAGGTTTGCCATCGTCCGTCAGCTTAAGACCGTCCCGCACGGATGCATTGTGCAGTCCCGGGAATGGCGAGGACGTAGGCTCGAGGGACGTGGCTGCCAAGATCGAGATCGGGACCTGTTCGTGGACCGATCCCACCCTCACCGACAACACGAGGTTCTATCCCGACACCGGCATGAGCGCCGAGGAGCGCCTCGGCTTCTATGCCGACCACTTCCCCATCGTCGAGGTCGACTCCACTTACTACGCCCCACCGTCGGAGCGAGTTGCTGGCCTGTGGGTGGAGCGGACGCCTCCGGAATTCACCTTCGACGTGAAGGCATTCCGTCTCCTCACCCAACATCCCACTCCACCCAAGGCGCTGTGGAAGGAGTTCCGGGAGAGGCTGCCGGGAGAGATGAAGGAGAAGCGAAACGTCTACATGCGCGATCTGCCGAGAGAGCTCCAGGCCGAAGCCACGGATGCGTTCCGCGGCGCCCTCATGCCACTCCACTCGGCGGGCAAGCTGGGCGTGATCCTCTTCCAGTTTCCGCCGTACGTCTATCCCACCAAGGGTGCCTTCGGATACCTCAGATGGGTGTCAGCACAGCTCGAGGACTTCCAGCTCGCCGTCGAGTTCCGCAACGGGCGCTGGTTGGACGAGGAGCACATGACCGAGACCCTCGACTTCCTGGAGCGTCACTCATTGGCCTACGTCTGCGTAGACGAGCCGCAAGGGTTCAAGAGCTCGGTCCCACCGGTCGTCGCCGTCACGGCACCCGTCGCCGAGGTCCGCTTCCACGGCCGCAACGCCGAGAACTGGGAGAAGAAGGGCATCACGGCCGCCGAGCGATTCCGCTACGACTACACCACCGACGAGCTGAAGGAGTGGGTGCCCAGGATCGAGACGATGGCGGAGAGCGCGGATGCGGTCCACGCCCTGATGAACAACTGCTATTCCGACTACGGGATCCGGTCCGCTCGCGCCCTCGGGGAGTTGCTCGACATCTTCTGACCCTCACTCTCGAGTGTCCGAGATCGCTTGTTGCTAGCTTCCCGACAGGATGGGAGAACGCCAGATCAGGCTCTCGGGAGAGCCAATGACCCTCGACGAGGTCATGACAGTGGCCAACGGAGGATCTGTCGAGCTGACCAAGGAGGCACTCGACCTCATAGGCCGCAGTCGCGCCGTCGTCGATGCAGCCATCGACCGGGGCGATGCGGTCTACGGCGTGACCACCGGTGTCGGGCACGCCCGCAACGAGCGGTTGCCCATGGAGGCATTGTCGGAGATGCAGCCGATTCTCGTCGAGATGCATCTGGGAGCGATGGGAGAGCCCTTGGCGGTCGAGCTGGTGCGGGCGGGGATGGTCGTTCGTCTCAACGGCTTCGCCCGAGGAGGTGCCGGGGTCTCTATCGAAGTGGCGCAGGCACTCGAGGCGCTGATCAACAATCACATCCATCCGGTCATTCCGCGCTCCGGCTCGGTCGGCTCCGGAGACCTGGGTCAGCTGGCCTACCTGGGACGGACTCTGCTGGGCAGGGGTGAGGTGGAGTGGAAGGGAGACCAGGTCTCAGCGCAGGTCGCCCTTCGCCAATCCGGGCTCGCCCCGGTGTCGTTCCGGCCCAAGGACGCCCTGGCCGTGATCTCGTCGAATGCGCTCACCATCGGACACGGCATCGCATTGTGCCGATCGGTGGGCAGGCTCCTCAGCCTGGCGGACCTCGTGGCCGCCACGTCGATGGAGGCCATCGCAGCGAACCCCTCCTTCTTCGACCCGGCGGTGTCCCGAGTGCGCCACAGCGCCGGTCAAGAAGAGACTTCCCGGATTCTCCGTGAGGCGCTTGCGGGAAGCTCGCGGGTCGACCCGGCCGTGGCCTCCGTGCAGGATCCGATCAGCTTCCGGGTGGTGCCCCAGGTCCACGGAGCATGTCGCGATGTCCTGGCCAGGGTGACGACCGACCTGGAGGAGGAGCTCAATGCCAAGTCGGACAATCCTCTGGTCGACATCGAGTCGGAGAGGGTGCTGTCCAACGGCAACTTCCACGCCATGAACGTGGCCCTCTCCACCGAGGCCCTGAACCTCTCCCTGGCTCACCTGGGACTGTTGTCCGAGCGGCGCTGCGGCCAACTGTGGGACGCCGCGGTCGCATCGCTGGGCGAGACCATGGGCGGAGATAGCGGATCGGGCCCTCCTCCAGGCGAAGCGTCACCGCCGTTCCTCGCCGGTCTGGCCCTGCGCTATCCGGCTGCGGCCCGGTACACCCGGCTCCGGCAACTCGCCCAACCGGTGACCCTCGACGTCCCGCCCCTGGACCTGTCGGTCGAGGATCACGCCACCAATGCGGCCGAGGCGCTCTGGGTCACGGAGGAGATCGTGGCGATGGTGGCCGAGATCCTCGTTGTCGAGGCTCTGATCGCTTTCGCCCGGCTCTCGACCTCACCGGGCGGGGGCCCGCTCGGCGCCCTTACCGAGAAGCTCGTCGACGTGGTCTCACGCGAGATGGCGTCGCTGCCGGTGGGATCGTTGCCAGATGAGACTCATGCCCGTGTGAGTCGGGCCCTGACCTTCAATCTCGAGGAGATCCTCGCCGGGGGCAAACCCCCCGGTTAGCTCAACCCACCGGATTCATCAACCCGGTCTCGAGCCGGTGCAGGTAGCGATCGGCGAGATAGTTGAGGAAGCGGCGAGCCCGGGTGAAGTTTGCGGACATGTCGTGCAGTGAGTCGTGGACCGAGGATGGCACCGCAGCACCGCTGGCGGCACGGTCGTAGCTAAGACTCCCGACCTTTTCGAGAAATTGGAGATAGTCGATGCCGGCCAGATCCGCGATGTCGACGCCGGCCAGGTCGGCCAGTCGTGCCTGGCGCATGGCACTCAGCGGGTGGAGGACGGTGTGGTCGGGGAAGATCCCGGTGTGGAACAGGGCCACGTCTCCGAGACGGCGATAGCCGGCTGCTCGCCGGGAGGAGGGCAGGCTCTCAACCATCTCGGCGAGGCCGACCGGGTCGAGCTCGCTGAAGCGTCTGCGTCGGTAGCCACGATCGGTGCGCACCCACACCGATCCGCTTGCCACCCTGGTGAATGAGCTGAGGAACTCCGTGATCAAGTAGCGCCGGGTGATGTCGTCTATGAACTCACGCAGCGTCGCGACGTCGAAGACGGGGAGCCGTTCCCCCGCGCCCACCCATTCCGGGACATAGGAAGCCGAGCCCAAGTCGCGCATGGTCCTGTGGACCAGAACAGAGAAAGCCAAGAGCGGGGTGATGCCGGCGATCATCCCGGGCTCCCTCGTCTCGTAGATCAATTCGTAGAGACGACGGTCCGCCAGGCGATCTTCGATGGCCTCAGGATCCCGTATCAGGAGGCCGCGCAACTCTTCGGCGGACACCGGCGGATCCTCGAGGGATGCGAGCGCCTCGAAATCGTGTTCGGTGAGCCGTTCCACGAAGAGCAGCGGATAGTTCGACATCGCAGCCAACGTTCATGCTAGGTCGGACAGGTTGCGGCGGCGGGGACCCTTCAGTCGTCGTCGCGTTCACCGTTATCGTCCCGCTCGAGATCGACCCCCAACAGGTCGGCCAGCTCGCTCAGGGCGGCCAATGCATCGGCACGTTTCTCCCCATCGAGGTCCTCGAGCCGCTTCTGGGTCTCCACCAGCTTCTTCTCCGCCTTGTCGAGATCACCTTGGTCGGCGGCATCGATCCCCTCGTCGACTTTCTTCACGATGTCCTCCGCGTCGCGCCGGTTGATGTCGGAGCGCGGTGGCCGGAGAAGGACCGCTTCCAACCGGTCACGAGCCTGGCTCACCCTCGTCTCCAATGTGGGGGTGGCGGGTGAAGTCGTGGTAGTCGACGGGAGGGTGGTCGTTGTCGGAACGGGTGAGCTGGTGGTGGCGGCCGGGCCAACGGTCGGGCTGGTAGCCGCATCGGCGGGTGGGTCCTCACCGGATAGCGCCAGACCGATCGCCATGAGCCCCAGTGCGAGGACGGCGAGGACACCGGCAACCATTGGCCAGCCCGGGGCCCGGCGGCGATCCGGCTCTGGTTCCCCGGCGGTGTGAGCAGGCGCGGTTGCCTCGAGGACCATCGTCGAGCCCGCGGCGGGGGCTGCAGTCACCGTAGGGGAGCTGATACCCAACGCAGCAACGAGCCCATCTGCCGTCGGTCGATCGGCGGGAGCGGCGGCCATCGCGGAGCCCACGGCCGCCTTGAGGCCCGGATCGGGCTCATCTCGGGTCTTGTCCAGGAGCTCGTCGAGCATCACACCGAGGGAATAGACGTCGGACGCCGGGGTAGGTGGCTCGCCTCTCAGCACTTCGGGCGCCGCGTAGGACGGCGTGGCCACCACGCTGCCGGGAGCGGTGATCTCGGCGGTGGCACTCGTATCTCGCGCGATGCCGAAATCGGTGAGAAGTGGGCCGCGCTCGGACATGATCACGTTGGCGGGCTTGACGTCCCGGTGAACGATCCCGGCGTCGTGGATCGCAGCCAATCCCCCGGCGAGGCTCACTCCCAGATCACGTATCCCGGCTGGTGGGATATCACCTGCCAGCTCCTCGAGGGTCGGCCCGTCGACCAACTCCATGACCAGGTAGGGGCCGGTGTCGTCGGTCCCAAAGTCGTAGACGGTGACCAGATTGGGGTGGCTCAGCGCGGCCGCGGCACGCGCCTCACGACCCAGACGCTGCATCGACTCGTCGCCTGGCGGGCCAGGGTGGGGCCGCTTCAGCGCCACGAGACGCTCGAGACGCGTGTCCCGGGACCGCCATACGGTGGCCATTCCCCCGGAGGCGATGACGTCGAGCAGCTCGTACCGGTCGTCAATCAGGTCCACGGACCTCTTCGGTACCCAGATTCAGGATGTCAGAATCATAGGCCGAAGCCGCGATCGATAGTCGCCGGGTGACCCGATGGCGCGGCGAACCGCCCTGGCAGGAGCTACCTTTCGGCCGAGATGCAGGAACATTCGTCGACAGGAACCGGTACGGCCGCGATGATCAGCGGGATCCTCGGGATCGTCCTCTATCTGGCCACGGGCTTCCTCTATCTGGCCGGCGGTCTGGTGGTCCCCGCGCCCTGGCTGCTGCTTCTCTGGGCGATCTGGGTCGCCGGTCTCTACCTGCTCGTGATTGTGTTCCGCAGTCGCCGAGTCTGGACCCCCCTGGTGGCGGTGGGGGCGGCGGTCTTCTGGTGGCTCTTTCTCACCATCGGGGAGAACGTCTTCGATTGGACCGCCTGACCCGAGTCCACCTACCGAAGAGTCATCGTGAGGGCGACGAGGGAGAAGGCCCCTTCTCGGGCTGTCGCGGATCCGATCGCTCCGGATCGCCGGGGACCGGCGTTGGCTCCGGGTCGATCTTGATCTTGCGTGTCGGCTTGCCAATGTCGGCCACTCAGGCCACCTCCTGACCGATGTGCGGGACGCCAACGGCGACCTCGACACCCGGATATGCGGCGCGGATCCGCTCGGCCCGCCAGTGATCGCCAACCCAGAGACTGGTGATTCGGGCGTGTGATGCCCGGTACCCGTATTCGTGCTCGATGACGTCACCCCACAACTCGACGCGGCCGACGATCGAAGAGCCGCCGTGGAAGACATGGACGTCCGCGGGTCGCTTCGCTGCATAGATCCCGCAGACATGATCCCAGGAAGGAACCACGTCGCAGTGAGGGCAGGACGCTTCGAGCAACTGCGTCGGCCATTGTGCGTAAACACCGCGCAGCGACGACCCATCCCAGTTCCACGCCCGCCAGCCGACCGCGGCTTGGTCGGACCAGAACTCCTCATCCGGCTCGGGCACGGAGTGACGTCGCTGGTATCCCGGGTGCCGCTTCGGGAGCTTGTACCTGGCGCCGAGGGCAACCAGGCCCCATCCCGAGACCGCGGCCACGGACATGACCACGAGGGCCCCGAGATTCGGCGACGCGGTGGGAAGACGCACCCCGGTCGCCTCACCCAATTGTGCGAACTCGACGAATGCAACCGCAGCGATGACCACCACCAGCACCTTCGACGCGACAGCCACGACGGTGTTGCCCTGCTCGGGGACGACCCGCTCGAGCACCAGCACGATCGGGGAGATGACGATGAAGAGGATGAACAAGACCAGCACGGTGCCGTAGACAACCGCCGCCACCCATACGAGGGTCATGATCCAGAAGGCGATGGTATGGACACCACCCGACCCGGCGATCACTCCGACAGGCACGCCAAAGAATGCCAGCATGTACAACCACTTCGACAGATGACGGCGTCCAACGGCTCGGGTGGATGCCAGGACATTCCTCATTCTGCGGCCGTGCCCTCGTACCACCGGTTCGTCACCGCGGACCAGGGGTTGCATTTCGACTCCGCCAGGCTACACGAGACGGCGGCTCCCGACCCCGGCCGGAATCGCACGGGACCCGAAAAGGCACACGACGACCCGCGACCTCGAGGCGATGCCCGACGGTTTCGACACCCTGGTCGGGCCGCGCGGAATCCGGCTCTCCGGGGGTCAGTTTCAACGGTCGGCCGCAACCAGGATGCTGGTCCGCTCGCCGGACGGATGCGGGGCGGATAGTCGGCAAGGGGACCGCAGAGCGACTATTGCAAGAGAGCCCGCTGTTCAGGCAGATGTGTGGAGCGACTAGCTGGTCGCTTCCAGACCCAACACATCATCCAGGAAGGCAAGCCGGTCACGTTGGATCTCATCGAGGTCCATGACGTGATCGGAGTCATAGCTGAGAACCTGCTTCGGCTCCGGAGCCGCTCGCGCCAGCTCGAGCCCGGTCATTGGGGCGATGTAGAAGTCGCGCGCTCCGAACTGGAAGAGGAGCGGGCAGTCGGCACGGGCCACGTTGGTGATCGGATCGACCGCGCCCAGCGCCCTCATGTAGTCGTACCGATCGGATTCGATCGGCCAGAAGGTGAGGAACCAATCAGACCACCGAGGCGTCGGTGCGATCAGGACGGCGCCGGCGAGTCGGATCTCACCGAACAGGGACATGCCGTGCATCGCACCGAAATCGTGGCCGACCAATGCGACCCGCCGCAGATCGACCCCTGCTGACGACAGCACCGACGTCGCTGCTCGCAGGGAAGCCGCCTCGTCGTCGATCCGCCTCAAGTCGGCTTCGATGTCTCGCGGAGGCGACGACCACGGGAAGACGAGCTGTGGCAGCAGCGAGACGACCCCCATCTGCGCCATCGTCTTCGCCTCCTCGAGGAATTGAGTGCGATTGGCGTTGGGGGACTCGTCGAACCAATGGAGGTAGAGGATTCCCGCCGGGCCCTCGACTCCGGGCTCAGGCCGCACCAGGTACATCTCAGGTCCATCGTCGACGGTGACGTCCTCCACCACGGCGAGATGGCCCGTCACGTCGGCGCGCCACCCTTGGGCGGCGTGACCGACGTCATGCCGCGTGCTCGACCGGAGCCTTCCCCATGCTGGTCAGAAAGACGTAGACGCCATAGAGCAGCGCCAAACCCATCACGGGAGCACCCACCTGTACGAGCAGATCGCTGTCGGCCACCAGTCCGATCAGGAAGATGCCCACCCCGAGATTGATCGCCCACGGCAACGCCGGATGTGGCGCTCTCGTCGCCGACCGGGCAACGAGGGCGAAGAGGGCGTTGGTCATCACCCCGACGAACATGGCGTGGTCGAAGGCGAGGAGCACCCTGATGGGCCCCGTCCCCGTCTCGGGGTCCAGCTCACCGGACATGAAGAGCTGCACGACGTAGACGAGCAGGGCCACACCCACGACGAGGAAGACGGCGGCGAGACGGGCGAAGTTGCTCGCACCCTGTCGCGCCCAGGCCGCCGGCTTGATCCGGGGCCACATGTGCACTGTGAAAGTGACGATGGCGGCCACCTCGAGCAGTGTGGCGACCTGGATGAGAGCGTCGACATCGAGGATGAAGGCGAGATTGGCGGCTACGCCGCCGGCGAAGAGCGCCCACATCACGATCCGACCCGGGCGGTTCTGGGTCCCGTCGAGCAGCCAATGGACGATTGCGGCGCCGGCGAGCACGAGATAGCCGATCAACATCGCCGGAGGGTGTGCGCCGGCCAGCGACGACGCCATGTCGTCGCTCAACCCCGGGATCGACCCATTGGCGATGAACAAGCCGAGCAAGACCCCGAGGATCCCGCCCAGCGTCAGCGACACCATTGCCAGCAGGACACCGAGCTGAGTGGTGGTCTTGGACGACGAGCCGTACTGCCTCGACACCCAGGTCAGCATCCAGATGATTGCCACCAGCTCCAGGGTGCCGGCGATCGGGCGGAAGACGCCGGTGCCGGTGGCGAAGGCGATCACGTAGAGGACGGTCGCGGCGACGGCGAAGAGGGCTATGTTCCGTGAGCCCTCTCCCCCGAACATGAGCATGGCGGCGCCGAATACGGCCAGCGTGATCCAGCCCAAGGTCCCGGCGTGGACATGGGTCAGCAACATCTCGTGGGAAGGCTCCCAAATCCCGGCCCCGTTCAGGATCCCGATGACGATGGTCACCAGGAAGATCAGCAGAGCGGCGCGGAACAACAGCCGCGCGCTCGACTCGGACTCACCCACGATTGCCTCCTACGGATAGATGAACTCGGCCGCTCGGCCGGATTTGTACCAGCTTCTCCGAGCGCCTGCCGCCAAATTGGCATCCGAGACGCGTGGCCTTCCGGACAGTGTGAGCGGCTCGAATGTCACATGTATTCGGGCCCGGGCATAGCCTTTCCCTCTC
>Ga0214468_1000240_pt1 | contig 17602 bp, 17 predicted proteins | sample RVTome_9_FD_187334 | JGI IMG/M metagenome (GOLD analysis project Ga0214468, IMG submission 187334) | Soil microbial communities from uranium-contaminated site in the Upper Colorado River Basin, Wyoming, United States - RVT155D38 HiSeq ...
GTCGTGGGCCACGATGATGCGCACCGGGTTGTTGTTGGAGGCCATCCAGCGGGCATACCCGCCGTCGGCGTCCGTGGTCAGGGCAATCTGTTCGCGCGACCCGTTGAGCTGGATGGTCGCCCCACCCAATGGGCTCACCGAGCCGTCACAGTCGACGCCGGTCACGGTGCCGGCCACCTTGCCCCAATTGTTCGGCGGCGTGGCGACCATCTCCACGCCCACCGTGGGCACGTCGTACGGCGTGTCGTGACCGATGCCGACCCCGGCGCCATACGTTCCGGGCTGGTTCTCCTCGGTCGCCCCGCTGTCCATGCCGACCGTGACGGTCACGCTCTGGCCGGGATCGAGCGTCGCGGAGGCCGGGCTGACCTCCAACCACGGCAGGTCACCGCCGAGCTCGCCCGTCACGTTCATGACGATGTGCATGCCCGGGAAGCCGATGTCGGCGGTATCGGTCGGCTCGACAAGCCCGCACGACGCGGACCGCAGGTAGGACGGCGCCGACTGCCCGGCGTCGTTCGAGCCGATGAAGAGCCGGCCGATGCCGGACCCCCGCTGCCGACGGGTCGGGCATCGGGTCATCCCGCGGGAACGGTCTGCATCACCCGTACGAGCTCACCGACCGCGAGCTCCAGGTGCTCGGGCTGCTGGCCGCCGGCCACGACCAGGCCGAGGTGGCACGCAGGCTCGTGGTGAGCAGCACCACGATCGGCACCCATATCCAGCGCATCCTGAGCAAGCTCGGAGTTCACAACCGGGCACAGGCGGTGGCGCTGGCACTGCGCGAGTCCCTCGTCACCTGAGCCTGTCATCAGAGGCATCGGCCTCGGCGGCGAACTGCTCGGAGTAGAGGCGGGCATAGAGGCCCTCGTGCCGGATCAGCTCGGCATGGGTGCCGCGCTCCACGATCCGTCCGCCGCGCACGACGAGGATCTGGTCGGCGCGCAGGATCGTGCTGAGCCGATGCGCGATGGCGATGGTGGTGCGGCCCTCCATGAGGCGCGCAAGTGCCGCCTGGATGAGGCGCTCACTCACCGTGTCGAGCGCGCTGGTCGCCTCGTCGAGGATGAGGACGCGCGGGTTCTTCAGCAGCACGCGCGCGATGGCGACCCGCTGCTTCTCGCCGCCCGACAGCTTGTAGCCCCGCTCCCCGACGACCGTGTCGTACCCGTCGGGCAGCTCGCTGATCCGATCGTGGATGGCCGCCGCGCGGGCCGCCGCCTCGATCTCGTCCATCGTCGCCTCCGGCTTCGCATAGCGCAGGTTGGCGAGCACGGTGTCGTGGAACAGGTACGTCTCCTGGGTCACGAAGCCGATGACCCGGCCGAGCGACTCGAGCTTGATCCCCCGCACGTCGACCCCATCGATGGTCACCGAGCCGCGGTCGACGTCGTACAGGCGCGGAATGAGGTAGGTCGAGGTCGTCTTGCCGCTCCCCGACGGGCCGACCAGCGCCACGAGCTGCCCGGGTGCGGCGGTGAAGCCGATCTCCTCGAGCGAGAACGGCAGGACGGCGGTCGGGACCGCCCGGCCCTCGGCCTCGGCCTCGGCCGTCTCGTCGGCCACGGCCAGCTGCGTCTCGGCGACCGGGTAGCGGAACGAGACGTCCTCGAAACGCACCTCGCCCCGCATGGTGGCCGGCGCCAGCTCGACCGCCTCGGGCGCATCGGTGATCTCGTGATCCATCTCGAGGTACTCGAAGATGCGATCGAACAGGGCAAGCGCGCCCTGGATCTCGACCTGCACGTTGAGAAGCTGGCCGAGCGGGAAGAAGAGACGCGACTGGAGGGTGGTGAACGCCACGATCGTGCCGATGGAGACGGTCTCGTCCCCGCCGATGATCAGGGCACCGGCCACCAGGTACACGAAGGCCGGCATGATGCTGAAGAAGGTGCCGATAAATGCGAAGAACCAGCGGCCGATCATCTGGCCACGAATCTGAAGGTCGCCGAGGCGGCGTGACTCGGTGGCGAAGCGCTCGATGCTCGCCTCCTGCTGGCCGAACGTCTTGCTCAGCAGTATCCCTGACACGCTGAGTGACTCCTCCGTGATGGCGCTCATCTCCGCCATCGAGCGCTGCGTGAGCGTGCTGACCTCGCGCCGCACCTTGCCGACGCGGTAGGTGATGTAGGCAAACACCGGCATCAGCGCCAGCGACAGGACCGTCAGCCGCCAGTCGAGGATCCACATGGCGATGACCGTCGTGGCCACCGTGGCCAAGTTGCTCAGCAGCGAGGCGGCCGTATCGGTCACCACCGACTGCACGCCGCCCACGTCATTTGCGATGCGGCTCTGGATCTCGCCCGTCCGCGTCTCGGTGAAGAAGCGCAGCGGCATCCATTGCAGGTGCCGATAAAGGGCCAGGCGCAGGTCGTTCATGACTCGCTGGCCCACCACGTTGCTCAGGTACGCCTGCCACACGCCGATGGCGCTCGTCACGATCGGCAGCACGATCATCAGGGCGACCTGGATGTAGAGGAGCCCGAGGTCCTGCTCACCGCCGGGTAGCAGGTTGTCGAGGACGAATTTGATCAGGATCGGGTTCACGACACCGACGCTGACGGTGATGAGAATGAGGACCGCGATGAAGGCGAGGCGCCCGCGGTAGGGCCTGAAGAATCCCGCGATGCGCCGCAGGGTCGGTCCCTCGCTCCCCGGCCGGCGCGTCAGGTCGGGCTCCGGCCCGCCGCCCCAGAACCCACGGCCGCCGCCACCGCCGCCTCGCCGCGTCATTCGAGGATGATCGAGAGGAAGGCCTGCGCCAGGCCGATCCCCTGCGGCTCTCCGACCAGCCGCGCCCGCTCACGCATGTGCTCCTCGACCTCCTCCCGCGTGACCTGGCTCTCGTGAGCGAGGATCGAGGCCAGGCCCGTGTCGAAGGTCTCGGCGACGTCGATCCACAGGTTCGGCTCCTCGACACCGGTGAGGAGCACCTGCCGCACCTTCCACGGCTCGAGCTGCTCCTCGCGCCACAGCTCCGGGAAGTTCAGGTGGTCGCGGGCCGCGGGGTAGACCGATGCGAGCGTGGCCTCGCCGGTGGCCAGGTGGTCGGGATGCCCGATGTACGGGTTGTGGTCGAGCCGCCGCTGCGGGTTCTGGGTGATGACGAGGTCCGGCCGGAAGCGGCGGATCTGGCGCGTGATGTCGCGACGCAGGTCGAGCGTCGGCTCCAGGTATCCATCGGGATACCCGAGGTGCACGATCTCCCGCACGCCGAGGATGTCGGCGGCCGCGCGCTGCTCTGCCATGCGGGTGGCCGATAGCTCCTCCGGCGTGACCGCCGGATCCTCCGTCCCCTTGCTGCCATCGGTGGTGACGACGTAGTCGACGCGAGCGCCGGCGGCGACCAGGTGGGCGATCGTCGGCCCGGCGCCGAACTCGCCGTCATCGGGATGGCTGATCACGACCAGCGCGCGCTCGAGCGGGCTGATCAGCTCGTGCCGATCGAGGGGGGTCATGGATGCATGCTACCCCCATTCGCCGGTGCGCTCGATTGACCCTTCAGGGGCCGGCTCGCATACTACCCACCAGTATGACGGCCGATGCGCGCGGCGACCGGTTTCGCCACAGCTACGCGAAGGACAAGCGTGATCTCGTGACCCGGCTGCGCCGGATCGAGGGACAGGCGCGCGGCATCCAGCGGCTCGTCGACGAGGAAGCGTACTGCCTGGACGTGCTCCAGCAGGTGGAGGCCCTGACGGCGGCGGCGGACCAGGTCGCCCTGCTCCTGCTCGAGGACCACATCGACGGGTGCCTGGCACACGCCATCGAGACGGGCGAGGGTCAGCCATACGTCGACGAGGTCATGGCCGTCGTGCGCCGGACGATGGGCCGCCGCGCACCGCGCCGGCCGACCGCCAGCTGAGACGGAAGCGGGAGTGCCGCAGGGGGGAACCACGGCACTCCCGCGGGCGAGTCTACGCCGCGCTTGCCGAGCGAGCAAGCACCCCGACGAGCGAGGTCACTCGCCGAACATGGTGAGCTGCTCGCCCCCTCGTTCGATGAGCGGGTCGAGCCCAAGGATCGGCTCCAGCCATTCCATCCTGGCACCCGGTCGCGCGGCCAGCGTGTCGAGGTGCGGCCACTTGAGGACGTGCCAGTTCTGGCGTTCCATCTCGGCGCGGAGCCACGGCGAGCGCTGCAGCTTCAGCCGCAACAGCTCGGACCGCTCGGCCGGCACGACCAGGAAGCGCGCCTGCTGGTCGTTGCCGGGGATCTCCCGCCCGCGACGCAGGACGGCGTCGCCGATCATGGCCGTCCACTCGACCTCGAAGAGGAAGGCGAGCTTCCCCCGCAGGTACCAGATCACGTCGACGGCCCCGAGGGCATCGGCCGGGGCGCGCACCACCAGCGGCAGGTAGACGCGTCGTTCCTCGTCGGTCAGGCGCTCGACCAGCGGGATGCCGCCGGCCGGACGATCCTGTTCGCGTGCGGCGATCCAGGCGCGGAGCCCAAGCCGATGCCCGTATTCGACGAGGGCGACGATCGTGCGCGCGTGGTCCTCGGTCCGACCGGCGAGCTCGTCGGCGGTCGCCAGCGAGCCGCGTTCGCCCGGGGCCACGTACGAGGCGAGACACGCACGCACGAGCTCCTCGTCCGGCGCCTGGAGCCCGGGAAAGAGGCGGTAGATTCGATCGAAGAACCCCGCCTCGTCGATGCGGCCGGCGGTCGACAGGATCGACCACGTGGCCCACTCGACGCGATCGGCCAGGGGGCGTTCGGCGAGCTCCGGGGCCCGCAGCCACCACTGGGGGCGTGCCTCATCGCCGATGCGCACCAGCGTCGGGTGATCGTCGCGCCACAGCTCCTCGCGGATGAGGCTGCCGACCAGCTGTGGGCCGCCTCCCTCGATGCGGTCCTCTCGCCCCTCCGCGTCCGTGCCGCGGGCGGTGGCCAGCCGGCGGAGGAGGCCGCTCAGGCCGAGCTCGGCGACGATGGCCGCAACGACCCGGGTGAGGCCGGCGGGCTCGCCCCGGTCGCGCAGCAGCCCGACGACGGCGCGGTCGATGGCACCCGCCAGCTCCGGATACGTCAGGTGGCCATCCTCGGCCCCCAGCCGCAGCGGGCTCGGCCGCACTGCCTCTCGCAGCCGATCCTCCCCCGACGGCTTTCGGAGGTGGAGGACGACCCCGTCCCCGGAGCGAGCCGACTCGCGGTGGATGATGTCGGTCAGCTGCAGCCCAGCGGCCGAGCCGGCCAGCGCCACGCCGAGGAGGCGTTCGGGGGAGCCGTCATCCAGCAGGAGGTTGCACCAGCCACCGGGCTTCAGCGCCCCGGCTGCCGACGCCAGGCCATGGCGCAGTGCGGTCGCCTCGGCGCCGTCGGAATGCCCACCGTTGCCGAAGATCGGCTCGAGCCGGAGTGTCTCCGCCGCCTCTCTGCCGAGGACCCAACCGGCGGCGAGATACTCGAAGGACAGCTCGTCGATGGTTGCCCCCGGCGGCGGCGATCCGAGGACGAGGTCGATCCCCTCCGCCGGCAGGTACTGCCCGACGACCGCCGCGCGCGTCCGCAACCACAGGACGTTCGCCGCTCCGATGCCCCCGAGCTCGCCGTACTCGGCGGCGAATGTCGCCTCCTGGCGTTCGAGGGCGACGGCCGCCACCGCCGTACGGACGTCCCGGTACGCCTGCTCGAAGGCGCGCCACACGTTGAGCTCGCGCTGATGGCGGCTGGCCGGCTGCCGGACGTGGCCGCCGGCGATCCGCAGCGAGGCGACGCGTCCGGGGTAGCCGTTGAGCCGGCTGGCCGGCAGCAGGCAGGCGACCAGCGCCAGGCGCATCACGGCCATCGTCCCCGGATCGCGCAGCTCGGACTCGATCTTCGACCCGATCGCGTGGAGTGCGTACAGGTTTCGCGGCGTGAACAGATCCAACAGCTCGTCGACGAGCTCATCGTGGTCGTCGAGGACCGGAAAACGACCGCGGAGCTCCAGGTACTGGGGGCTCTGCCGCAGGCCATCGGCCGCGGCCACCGGAACCGGCTCAGGGATGACGGTCGATGCGAACCGTGGGCGATCGGCGCCGGACGCCGGCGGGTCGACGGCCAGCGGCGGCGGAGGCGGCGGGTCGCCCCCGTCGCCGAGCGTGTCATCGTCGTCGCTGCCGGCCGTCAGGCCGATCGGCGCCGGCGGGAGCTCGTCCGGTGGGGCGTCTCCCACGGGCTCCGGCGATCCGGCCGGCCGCTCGATCCCGAGCTTGGCGAGATCGACCTCGTCGACGGCACCGACGCGCTCCTCGGGCCCACCGAGCGCCGCCTCGCACGCCGAGCAGCGGTAGATCTTGCGGCCCGGGGCGTCGGCGTCGCGCGGCCAGATGAATTGGTCGACCACCACCGGGTGACGGCACACCGGGCATCGCGACGCGTAGAGCTCCTCGAGATGCTGACGCAGCGGAAGGTCCACGCGCTTGGCCGCGGCCAGCTGGGCGAAGGCGGCGTCCAGGACGGCCGGCTCGGGAGCGGTGAGGAAGGCGATGGCCGCCAGCTGGGCGAACGGGCTCGGATCGGCCGCCACGGCGCGCATGCCGTGGGCGACCGCGCGCCGTGCCGTCCAGCCGGTGCCGGCCCATGGATCGAGGACGGTATCGCCGGGAGCGGCGAACGCCGCAAGCTCAGCGTCGAGCAGGTTGTCCGGTGGCGGCGGAAGGTAGCGCTCGAGCAGTGCCAGGCCGGGGAGGCGTCGCGGGAGGACGACGTGGTCGAGTCCTGTCCGCTCCGCCTCGGTCATCGGTGCCTATGGCTCGTCGACCATCTCCTCTTCATCGTCGGGCTCGGCCGAGTACTCCGGAAGCGTGGTGTCGAGCTCCTCGACCTCCTCCGAGTCCTCATCGACCTCCTCCTGCTCTTCCTCGTCATCGTACCGAAGTGGGCTGCCCTTCATGTACGGTCTGACGCCCGTTCCGCCGGCACTCACGGTCGGGAAGGCGAGCTTGCCGAAGTTGGCCGGGTGGCTGAAGACCTCGCGGATGATGATGGTCAGGTCCGCCCCCGCCTCGTGGACGGTGGTGATCGCCGCCTCGTACCGGTTGCCGGTGCCGATCAGCTTCAGCAGCCGAGCGGCGATGCGCGGCTCGACGATGCCGATCGTCGCGCTTCCGACGCGCGCGACGAGCTCGTCACCGTCGACCACCAGCGCCACCGCGTCGCCGGGCGACAGCGGCGCGATGACCCGGGGACCGCCGAGGTTGATGAGCCGGGCGCGGCCGGTCTTGCCCATCTCCTCGATGAAGACCGTGGCCGGAGCCTTGTCCGGTCGCTTCTTGCCATTTCCGGCGCGCTTGGCGCCGGCGCTCAGCAGCCGGAGCCGCTCGACGTTGCGCTGGGCGATGCGGTTCGTGGCGTCGCGTTCGAGGGCATGCTCATATGCCTCGAGCGCCTCGCCGTGGCGGCCGAGCTCGGCGAGTGCCTTGCCGAGCCGGTTGTAGGCATCGATGTCCGGGCCGAGCTCGAGGAGCGCACGGTTCGTCTCCACCGCGGCCTCCCAATCGCCACGGGTCGCGTGCGCGATAGCGGCTTCGCCGAGCTGGCGTCGTTGTCGGGTCGTGGTGTCGGCTTCTCCAAGCGCCATGATGCGTTGTGAGCTCTCCGATAACGGGTGGTCCGACGGCCGTGACCGCCGGAAAGCGCCCTCTTGTACCACCGGCCATGTGGGGTGTCAACGCGGGTACTCGGCGCGCGGGTCAGGGCCGATAGAGGAGCAGCCCAACGAACAGCCCGAGGAGCACGAGCGCGCCGAACTCGACGGCCACCGAGCGGCCCGATGCTCCACCGCGCAGGGCCTCGACGGCGCCCGACCAGGTGTAGAAGGCCAGCCCCATGAGCGCCGCCGTGACGAGGACGGAGACGTTCAACAGGACGGCGCCCACGCCGACCTGGACGACCGCCAGCACCTGGAGGAGTCCCTGGCCGAATCCCTCGGCGCCCATGGTCCCGCGCGCCTCCGCGGCTCGAAACGCCGGCGGCAGCGCGAGCAACCCGACGAGCACGATCGGAGTCGGCCAGGCCTGGGCGCCGAATAGCGTCAGGATGCCCGCCGATCCGCTGAAGACGATGGTCGTGAGCACGACGTCACCGAGCGTCCGACCCCCGGTCCCGCGCTCGGCCCGCAGCTCGAGGTGCGTCACCGACCACAGGACCACGGCCACGATCGGGACGAGCAGCAGGCTCTGTCCACCGGGGATGAGACGGCCGAACATCGTGGCCGCGATCCCGGCCGTGGCCGGGATCGCGTAGCGCGCCAGGCCGAGCTCGCCACGGGCGGGGCCCATGACGCGCACGGCGCCGATGCCCCCGAGCGCCAGTTGCGCGGCGATGGCCACCGCCAGCCACAGCGGCTCGGCGAACCACCCGGCCGCCGCGACCGCCGCCTGCATCACGGCCAGGAACGCTGCCGACGGCCGGTCGATCCGACGCAGGAGGTCGAGACGGCGGCGATCCGCGAACAGCCGGCTGATCATTGGAGGGTGTCCAGCAGGTCCGCCGCGGAACGGGTGACGAGCAGCTGGTCGGCACGGAGCCAGGCGCGGCGCGCGATGTCGACCGCGTAGCGTTGCTGCGGGAGCTCCTCGGTGCGATGGGCGTCGGACGCCAGCGTCAGGCGGGCACCGGCCCGGCCGGCGGCCCGGGCCAGGCCGTCCTCGAGATCGAGCCGCGGGCTGCCGTTGATCTCGAGCACCGTGCCGGTTCGCGCGGCGGCCTCGAACAGGCGCGGCCAATCGAGCGGCAGGGGGTCGCGACGGTTGACGATCCGTCCGGACGGGTGCGCCAGGATGTCGACGTGCGGGTGCTCGATCGCCGCCAGGGCGCGCCGGGTGAGCTGATCGGCCGGCTGCCCGCGGCCGGTGTGGATGCTGGCGATGACGACGTCGAACCGTGCCAGCAGCTCGTCCGGATAGTCGAGCGACGCATCGGCGCGGATCTCGAGCTCCGTCCCGTGGAGGATGCGGAATGGCGCGAGCTCGGCGTTCAGGCGAGCAATCTCCGCGCGCTGCTCCTCCACGCGCGCCGGTGGCAGGCCACGGGCGATCCCGAGCGACGGCGAGTGGTCGGTGAGCACGACGTACTCGTGGCCGATGTCCCGCGCCGCCCGCGCCATCACCTCGATCGAGTCGACGCCATCGGTCCAGTCCGAGTGGGTATGCGTGTCGCCGCGAACGTCATCGGCGACGACGAGCTCCGGCAGCTCATCGGCCATGGCCGCCTCGATCTCGCCGTCTCCCTCCCGCAGCTCCGGCGGGATCCACGGCATGCCGAGGCGCTCGTAGACGTCGGCCTCCTCCGCGTCGAGCAGCAGCTCGCCGGTGTCGATCACTTTCCAGCCCTTCTCCGACAGCGACCCTCCGCGGTCGAGGGCCATGCCGCGCAGGGCGATGTTGTGGTCCTTGTTGCCGGTGAAGTGGACGAGGTGCGTGCCCCACGCCTCCGGCGCGCAGACCATGAGGTCCACCCGTGGCCCGTCGGCCAGGATGATGCTCGATTTGTCGGTGCCGGCCGCCACCACCTTGTCGACCTCGCGGAGGCCGTCGAGCGCGGCGATCACGGCGGCCGGATCGTCGACGGCGGCCAGCAGGTCGAGGTCGCCGATCGTCGACCGCCGGCGTCGGAGCGAGCCGGCAACCTCGATGCGGCGCACGCCACGGGCCTCGCGCAGCCGCTCGATCAGCCCGGCCATGAGCGCATCCGCGTCATGGATGAGCATGCGGTTGCTGCGCCGCTCGAGACGGGCGATGCCGTCGATGATGCTCGCCTCGGTGCGCTCCGACAGACCCTTGACGTGCCGGAGGCCGCCCTGCTCGGCCGCCGCCCGCAGCGCGTCGACCGAGTCGATGCCGAGCTCTGTGCTCAGCAGGCGCACCGTCTTCGGCCCGACCCCGGAGATGCGCAGGATCTCGAGCAGCCCGGACGGCACCTGGGTGCGCAGGCGCTCGTGGTACTCGAGGCGCCCCGTCTCCGCCAGCTCTGCCAGCTTGGCGGTGAGCGCCGGCCCGGCCCCCGGCAGCTTCGGCGGCTCGCCGCGCTGGAAGAGGGCGGCCACGTCATCGGGGTAGCGCTCGACGGCATCGGCCACCCGCCGATAGGCGACGGCCTTGTAGACGACCTCGCCGAGAATCTCGAGCATGTCGCCGATCTCGTTGAAGATCCGCGCCAGCTCGGCATTGCTGATCACCGCGTCGTCGCTGCGCGACACGCTTCGTGGTCGGGGCATCGCCCGCCATTCTAGGGCCGCTTCGGCGGCCGGTTGATCAGGCGCCGATCGGGTGCCAGACCGTCTTGATCTCGACGAACTCGCCGATGAGGTACGGCGACTGGGCCGCACCGGCCATCCAGTCGTAGCGCGCCAGGCCGTCCGCCGGCGGGCGAACGAAGCGCTTCACGTTCTCGACCGCGACCTGTTCGAGCGCCACGCGGTCATCGGGGGCCGCGCCGAACGCGTCGAGCGCGTTGACATCCATGTGCCCCGCCAGGTGGCCGATGAGCTCGCGCCGCAACCCGGTGATGAGGTTCACCACCCCGCCGGGAACGTCGGAGGTGGCCAGCACCTCCGAGAGGGTCACCGCGGGGAGGGGGCGAGTCTCGGACGAGATGACGACGGCCGCGTTGCCGCTCACGATCACCGGCGCGAGCCGGCTGACCAGGCCGAGCAGGCTCGACGCCTCCGGGGCGATGACGCCGACCACGCCGGTCGGTTCGGGCACGCTGAAGTTGAAGTAGCTGCCGGCGACCGGGTTGACGGTGCCGATCATCTGCGGGTACTTGTCCGCCCAGCCGGCGTACCAGACCCAGCGATCGATCGCCGCGTCGACCAGGCGGGCGGCCCGCGCACGACCGACGCCCTCGGCCGCCATCACCTCGGCGATGAACTGGTCACGCCGCCCCTCCATGAGCTCGGCGATGCGGTAGAGGATCTGCGAGCGGTTGTATGCCGTCTTCGCCGCCCAGCCACCGAAGGCCTTGCGCGCCGCCCGCACCGCCTCCCGGATGTCCTTGCGCGTGCCACGGCAGGCGTTCGCCAGCAGCTCGCCCTTCGCGCCGAACACCTCGTACGCTCGCCCGGACTCGGTCCGCGGAAACGCACCGCCGATGTAGAGCTTGTACGTCTTGCGCACGCCGACCCGGTCGGCTCGCTCCGGGTCGCGCCTCGTGGTGGCCAGTGGCTGGGCCACGCGCTGCCCGGGCACCGGCGTCGCTCGACGGCTCGCCGTCGTCGTGCGGCGGGTGGTGGCCATCAGTCCGCCTCCTCGCCGTACTGCTTCGTCTCCGGCGTCTCGAGCAGGAGCGCGTACGCGGCGCCGACCTCCGCGACCGGGCGATGGCGCTGGTCCCGCGGGACGACGAACAGCTCCCCCGCCTCGAGGTGGACCGATGCCCGACCTTCGAGCTCGATCCTGAACGCGCCGCGCCAGCACAGGAAGAGCTCGTCCTCCGCGTGGTGGTGCCACGGGAACGTGCCCTCCAGCCGCGCCATGCGCACCACGGCGTCGTTGACCGCGACGAGGTCGATCGGTTTCCACGGCTCGTCGAGCCGATCCGCGATGGCGTCCAGTCCGACCTCCCGGCCGTGCCCGGCAGCGATCATCGGCCGTTCCTCCCGTCGCCGGACAGGTCGAGGTACGCGCCCAGGCCGTGAATGCCGCCCTCGCGGCCGTAGCCGGACTCCTTGTAGCCGCCGAACGGGCTGGTCGGGTCGAAGCGGTTGAACGTGTTCGCCCACACGACGCCGGCGCGCATGGCGTTGACCATCTTGAAGATGCGGCTGCCCTTCTCGGTCCACACGCCGGCGCTCAGGCCGTACGGCGTGTTGTTCGCCTTCTCGATCGCCTCGTCCGGGGTTCGGAAGGTGAGGACCGACAGCACCGGCCCGAAGATCTCCTCCTGGGCGATCCGGTGCGACTGGGAGACGCCGGTGAAGAGGGTCGGGCGGAAGAAGTAGCCGCGCGTCGGGAGCTCGCAGTCGGGCTGGAAGATCTCGGCCCCCTCGGCGATCCCGGACTCGACGAGCTCCTGGACCTTGGCGAGCTGGCCGGCCGAGTTGATGGCGCCCACGTCGGTGTTCTTGTCGAGCGGATCGCCGACACGGAGGGTCGACAGGCGTGCCTTGAGCTTGTCGATGAGCGGCTCGTACACGCTCTCCTGCACGAAGAGCCGGGATCCGGCGCAGCAGACCTCGCCCTGGTTGAAGTAGATGCCGTTGATGATGCCCTCGATCGCCTGGTCGAGCGGGGCGTCGTCGAACACGATGTTCGCTGCCTTGCCGCCCAGCTCGAGCGTCACCTTCTTGTCGCTGCCCGCCACGGCCCGCGCGATCATCTTCCCGACAGCGGTCGAGCCGGTGAAGGCGACCTTGTTCACGTCGGGGTGCTTGACGAGCTCCATGCCGATCTCGCCCGGGCCGGTGATGATGTTCACCACCCCCGGTGGCAGGTCGGCCTGGCGCACGACGTCCGCGAACAGGTACGCGGTCAGCGGGGTCGTGCTGGCCGGCTTGAGGATCACCGTGTTGCCGGCCGCCAGGGCGGGGGCGATCTTCCAGGCCAGCATGAGCAGCGGGAAGTTCCACGGGATGATCTGCGCCGCCACCCCGAGCGGGCGTGGATCGCGGTTCGGGAACGCGTACTCGAGCTTGTCAGCCCAGCCGGCGTAGTAGAAGAAGTGCGCCGCGGCGAGTGGCACGTCCACGTCGCGCGACTCCTTGATCGGCTTGCCGGAGTTCATGCTCTCGACGACGGCGAACTCGCGGCTCCGCTCCTGCATGAGCCGGGCGATGCGGTACAGGTACTTCGCGCGCTCGCGGCCCGGCAGCCTCGACCAGGTGGACCGATGCGCCTCCCGGGCCGTGCCGACCGCCCGGTCCACGTCCGCCCGGCTGGCATGGGCCACCCTGGCGAGCGGCTCCTCGGTCGCCGGGTTGATGACGGTGAACGTCTTTCGCGGCTTCGACCGGACGAACTGGTTGCCGATGAAGAGGCCGTACTCCGGCTCGATCCGGATGTGGTCGGTCGCCTCCGGCGCCGGGGCGTACTCCCACGGGTTCTCGCCGCCGACGAGGCCCCAGGAGTTCGGCGCCGGGCGGGTCTCGGGCTTCTTGGTGAGCGTCATTGCCCCCCGATTATCGCACCCGCGCTTCCAGGCGCTGCGTGCCAGCGTGACTGGCGCTGCGACCGTGGAGCCGGTCGGCGCGCCGTCCGATGCTCTTTCGGCGGGCAATCGGCCGGTCTCGCTGGCGCGAGAATGACGCGAAATGGCGGGGCGGTTCGGCGGTCATGGGCCGGCCTGGCTGGCGCGCCTGTCTGCCGGGCCGGACCGGGTCACGCGTCGAGCACGCCCTCGAGGCGCAGGAGGTAGCGCTTGCGGTCGATCCCGCCCGTATACCCGCCGAGGCCGCCGCCGGCATGGAGAACGCGATGGCAGGGCACCACGATCGGGATCGGGTTCGATCCGAGCGCATTCCCGGCCGCGCGGTACGCGTTCGGCGAGCCGGCCGCGGTGGCGACCTCGCGGTAGCTCGACACGCTGCCGAACGGGATGCGCGCCGTCGCACGGAGCACGTCGCCGGCGAAGCCGCGCACCAGCCTCCAGTCGATCGGCACGTCGAATCCGGAGCGCTGTCCGGCGAAGTAGGCATCGAGCTGCCGGCGCACGTCGTCGGTTCGCTCCGGGGCCCGCAGGATGCGAGGCGAGACACGGTCGGCGAGCTCCTGGAGCTGATCCTCGATCCGCTCGCCGGGGTACGACAGGCGCACCAGGCCGCGGGGCGTGACCAGCACGGTCAGGCTGCCGAGCGGCGAGTCGTACGTGCCGTAGCCGATGTCGAGCAGCCCCTCGTCGGCGGCCCGCCGCGCGAGGGCCGAACGAAGGGCGGCCGAGTCGAACGGCACGGACGCCGCCGGCGCGTCGCGGAGGCGGCGCTCGAGCTCATCGGTCATCGGTCACCTCTCGCCGCAGCCGCCGCAGGCCGGCGCTGACGTTCTGCCGCGCCGCCTCTTCGCTGATCCCCATGCGCGTGCCGATCTCCAGGTACGCCAGGTCGAGCACGAAACGCTGGACCACCGCCGTCCGTTGCTTGGCGGGCAGGGCACCGACCCGTCGCCAGAGCCCGTCGTCGGATGGATCCGGGACGGCCGGCGCCGGCGGGTCCAAGCCGTCCAGCTCGCGCGTGGGACGGCGTGCGCGGCGGCGGACCGCATCGGTCGCCTTGCGCTGGGCGATCGTATACAGCCACGCCCGCAGATTGTCGGCGTGGCGGAGTCTCGGATAGGCGCGAAGCGCGGACATGAACGTCTCCTGGAGGCAATCCTCCGCCTCGGCCGGACCGACGTAGCCGACCAGGAAGCGGTGGAGCTCCGCCGCGTGGGCGCCGACGAGCGTTTCGAACGGCGGCAGCGTCACAGTGGATGAAACGCCGCGCCGGCCAGTCACGTGAGATCAGCCCACCGCGCGCCGGACCAGGCCCTCGATGGCCGTCGGATCATCGGCCTCGATCCACGTCGTGCCACCGGCGGGCGAGTCGTCCGCGGTCCAGCCGATGGTGATGCCCGGATTCTCGTCGTTCGTGCCGTCAGGGGCGAACAGGTGCGCGGAGCCGCGGACCTCGTCCGTGCGCGCGATGGCCCAGTCGTCGAATAGGGCGCGCCGGGCGCGACCGTCGTCGAGCGCCTCCGCCAGCGCGGCGACATCCAGGCCGTCGCACTCGTTCGCGACCTCGAGAATGACGTGCCGCAGGCTGATGCACCGGCTCTCGGCCCAGAACGCCCGACGCAGCTCGCGGTCGAGGAGCTCGGAGGCGGCCAGCGACTGGAACTTGGCGGCCAGGACCGCCTCCATCGGCGGCAGGAGCGTGACCGGCCAGGCGTGATCCGGCGCCGACCATGGTTGCCAGCCGGCGCGCGGCGCCAGCTGCGCGGCGACGCGGCCGTCCGCGTCGCGCATCGGACGCGGCGTCGGCTCGTTGTTGAACAGCTCGAGCGGAAAGGCGTGGTGGTCGAAGCGCACCCGGTCTTCGACCCCGAGCCGGCGTCGCGCGTCCCACAGGCGCCAGATGACCGCGTGCGACCACGGACAGCCGAGGTCGGACCAGATCTGGACCGTTCCGGGGGCGACGGGGGGTGCCACGCGTCGATCGTACCGCCCCTCGGCCAGCGGTGGGCGGCGTCAAGGTCGGCGCGGCGACTGGGGCGGGGCCGGGCACCGGGGAAGCGGGCGCCGGGGGAGCGGGCAAGGGCGGCGGAGCACCGGGAAGCGGGCACGGGGAAGGGGCACGGGCGGCGGAGCACCGGGCACGGCATCGGATCGAGTCGCCATGGGGCCGTCCTGACGACCGTAGGCGACATTGCGTCTCTCCCGCCACGTGGCTCCACGCTCATCGGCCGCAGGCGCGGGCGGTTACAGTCGCCAGAACGGGCGGCTGACGACGGATCGAGCGGCGTCGGTGGCTACGGTCGCCAGAACGGGCGGCTGACGACGGATCGAGCGGCGTCGGTGGCTACGGTCGCCAGGACGGGCGGCTGACGACGGATCGAGCCCCGGTCCGCATTGGCTCAGTCGAGGGTGAAGTAGTCGCCGCCGGAGTAGCGGCCGGTGCGCTCCTTGCGGATCTGCATGAGCACGTCGTTGAGGAGGCTCGACGCGCCGAAGCGGAAGAGGTCGGGCGTCATCCAGCGCGGACCGAGCGTCTCGTAGAGCGTGGCCAGGTAGCCGATCGCCTCCTTGGCGGTACGAATGCCGCCGGCCGGCTTCATGCCGACCACGCGCCCGGTCTGGGCGTGGAAGTCCCGGATGGCCTCCAGCATGACGAGCGTGACCGGCAGCGTGGCCGCCGGCTGCACCTTGCCGGTCGAGGTCTTGATGAAGTCCGCCCCGGCCGCCATGGCCAGCACGGAGGCACGCCGGGCGTTGTCATACGTCTCGAGCTCACCGGTCTCCAGGATCACCTTGAGGTGCGCGTCCCCGCAGGCATCCTTGACCGCCGTGATCTCGTCGTAGACCGATGCATAGTCGCCGGCCAGGAAGGCGCCGCGGTCGATGACCATGTCGATCTCATCCGCGCCCATCTCGACGGCGCCACGGACATCCGCCAGCTTCACGTCGAGCGGCGCCTGGCCGGACGGGAAGTAGGTCGCCACCGAGGCGACCTTCACGCCCGAGCCCTTCAGGGCCTCGACAGCGGTCGGAATCATGTTCGGATAGACGCAGAGGGCGGCGACCGATGGGATCGATGGGTCGGTCGGATCCGGCCGTCGCGCCTTGCCGGCCAGGGCGCGCACCTTGCCCGGCGTGTCCTTCCCCTCGAGGGTGGTGAGATCCATCATGCGGATCGCCAGGTCGAGTGCCCAGAGCTTGGCGTCCTTCTTGATGCTCCGCTTGGCGAGCGAGGCGGCGCGCTCCTCGACGCCGACGGCGTCGACCGCCCACACGCGACCGAGCAGGCTGCCGAGGTGCTGATGGCGCCCGCTCGTGAGATCGTGGCGCCCGCTGGTGCGGGCCGGTGTCGTGCTCGTCATCGGCCGCTCATTGTAGCGCCCGGTCGTGCTGGTACCCTTCGCGAGCCAATGGACTCGCCGCCGATCGTCTACTCCCTCACGCGCGACCGGGAGCTCGCCGCCGCGCTCGATCACCGGCTGGCGGGCGCCATCGCCTTCTTCTACAACGACGCGGCGCGCCTCCACCAGGCGGTGACGCTCCGAGCGCCGAACCTGGTCGTGGTCGATACCGGCGCGGTCCGGCCGGAATATGGCGATGCGGGCCTCGGACCGGTCTTCGACTTCCTGCGCCACCGGGTTCCCGCGGCTCGGCTCTCGGTGCGTCCGACCGCGGGCGTCGAGCACCTCGTGGCGGCCGAGGCCGGCGTCGACGTCGAGCTGCTACCGGCGGAGATCGACGCCTGCGTCGAGGCGGTGGCGACGGCCTGCGGGTGCCCGTGACGGGGGTCAGCTGCCGGTGATCGATGCCTCGGGAAACGCGCAGGCCGGCTCGCCTCCGTCGTCAATGGCGATCACCGCGTCGGGGCGGGAGGTCAGCCGGCCGATGCGGCCGGGCGGCCAGTAGCGCCCGACGACACGCCATTCGATCGCGGTCGTCGGAACGGCTCCGAAGGTGCGCGCATCCGTGCTCGCCGCCGGATTGTCGCCGCGCAGATGAACGCCACGTCCATCAGCGCCGTCCACCCGCTTGATGAGCTCTCGCCGAGGATCGCGCGGATCGGCGGCCAGCACGATCTCCCCCGCCCGGGCGGGACGCCGCAGCCGCATGGCCAGCAGACGGTCGCCCGGCCGGAGCGTGGGCGCCATCGACCGACCGCGCACCTCGACCACGTCGATCGTCCGGCGCACGGCACGAACGGCCAGGAGAACGATGAGGAGCCGGACCAGGCTCCCCGGGCGCACCCTTGTCCGGCTCAGGAGGGCCGGCCGTTGACGCGCGTCTTGTCCGGGCCGCCGGTGGCCTTCCACATCTCGTCGATGGTATCGATCATCGACAGCAGCTCCTTCGCGGCGCCGGCGTCGAGCGACTGCTTGACCTTCGATGCCTGCTTCGTCGCCTTCCAGAACGTGTCGTGCAGATCGGGGTACTGCTCGAGGTGCTCCGGCTTGAAGTAGTCGTGCCACAG
>Ga0214468_1000241_pt1 | contig 17555 bp, 13 predicted proteins | sample RVTome_9_FD_187334 | JGI IMG/M metagenome (GOLD analysis project Ga0214468, IMG submission 187334) | Soil microbial communities from uranium-contaminated site in the Upper Colorado River Basin, Wyoming, United States - RVT155D38 HiSeq ...
ATCGACCTCCGGGCTCTGCTGGACTACCTGCGGGGGCGGCGGGTGGAGAGCCTGATGGTCGAGGGGGGCGCGCGGGTGATCACCAGCTTCCTCGCCACCCGCCTCGTCGACCACCTGGTGCTGACGATCGCGCCGCGGTTCGTCGGCGGCCTGCCGGCGGTCGCCGGCAACGGCGAGCGGCCGGCGGTCCTGCCGCGTCTGAGCGGCCTCCGCCACCGCCAGCTCGGTGCCGACCTCGTCGTCTGGGGGAGGCCCCGATGGGCCTGAGCACCGCCGGCGCGTGCCCCTCGCTGCGGGGCGGGCCTTGACCGGCAACCGGGAGCTGGTCTTCGAGGCGCCGCGGCGGGTCGCGGTGCGCGCCGCGGCCGAGCCGCGGCCGGGACCGGGGGAGGTCCTGGTGCGGACTGAGGTCTCGGCGGTGAGCCCCGGGAGCGAGCTCCTCGTCTACCGCGGCGAGGCGCCCGCGGCCCTGGCGGCAGACGCGGCGCTGCCGGCGCTCGCCGGCGACCTCTCCTTCCCGCTCGCCTACGGCTACTCGGCGGTCGGGCGGGTGGAGGCGACCGGACCGGGCGTCGAGGAGCCGGCGGTGGGGGAGCGGGTGTTCGCCTTCCACCCCCACGCCGCCCGCTTCACCGCGCCCGCCGGCGAGGTGGTGCCGGTCCCGGAGGACCTTTCCGCCGAGGCGGCGGCGATGCTGCCGTCGATGGAGACCGCGGTCACCCTGCTCCTCGACGGCCGGCCGCTCGTCGGCGAGCGCGTCCTGGTGCTCGGCCAGGGCGTCGTCGGGCTGCTGACCACGGCGCTCGCCGCGCGCACGCCGCTCGCCTCGCTGACCGTCGCCGACCTCCACCCGCTGCGGCGCGAGACGGCGCGGTCGCTCGGCGCCGGCGCCGCGGTCGACCCGCGCGCCCCCGACGCGGCCGCGCGGCTGGCGGAGCGGCTGCACCGCGGCGAGCCCGGGGACGGCGCGGACCTCACCTACGAGCTGACCGGCGATCCCGGCGCCCTCGACGAGGCGCTGCGCTGGACGGGCTTCGCCGGCCGGGTGGTCGTCGGCTCCTGGTACGGCACCCGCCGGGCCGCGCTCGACCTCGGCGGGCGGTACCATCGCAGCCGGATCCGCATCCTGTCGAGCCAGGTCAGCACGCTGCCCCCGGAGGCGACCGGCCGGTGGAGCCGGCGGCGGCGGCTCGCGGCCGCGCTCGACGGGCTGTCGGCGGTCGGCGCGGAGCGGCTGGTCACCCACCGGGTCGCCTTCGCCGAGGCGGCGCGGGCCTACGCCCTGCTCGACGAGCGGCCGGACGAGGCGATCCAGGTGATCCTCACCTACGACGACGACTGAGGAGGGGACGACGGCGTGTACACCGTGGCACTGCGGCGGGACTTCGTGGCCCAGCACTACCTGGTCGGCGGCGACTGGGGCAGGGAGAACGACTGGCACTCCCACCGCTACGGGGTGGAGCTGCGGCTCGAGGGCGACCGGCTCGACGGCCACGGGTTCCTGGTCGACCTCGTCGACGTCGAGGCCCGGGTCGCGGCCCAGGTCGAGCGCTTCAGCGACCGGACCCTGAACGACGACTCGGCCTTCGCCGGGCTCAACCCGAGCGTCGAGCACTTCGCCCGCATCCTCGCCGAGGCGATCGCCGGCGGGGGAGACGGCGGCCCCGAGGACGCCCTCGCCGCCCCGAACCTCGTCGCGCTGACCGTCACCGTGTGGGAGGACGACCGGGCCAACGCCTCGTTCCGCCACGAGCTGGCCGGCGGAGGTGCGCCCGCGCCGCGCGGCGGGGTTGCCGGCTGAGCGTGCCCTGGGACGGCTGGTCGTTCCCGCGCTACCTGGCGGCCAAGCGCACCGTCGACGACCGCGCGCTCGACCGCCGGGTGTGGGGCCGGATGGGGGAGCTGATCGCGCCCGCCCGTCCGGGGGCACGGGTCCGGGTCCTCGAGGCCGGTTGCGGGGAGGGGGCCATGCTCGAGCGCCTGCTGGCCGACGGGCTCGACGGCGGGGCGGTCGCGCCGAGGCCCCTCCTGCGCGGCGCCGACTACACGGCCCTCGACGCGGACGGCGACAACCTCGCTGCGCTGCGCGCCCGGCTCCCCGGCTGGGCTCGGCGGTGGGGATTCGAGGTCGGGGAGGCCGGTGGCGGCACTCTCCTCGAGCTGTCGAATGCCGGCAGGTGGACTGCGGTGCGGCCGGTCCACGCCGACCTCTTCGCGCACCTCGCTCCGGGGGCCGGCGGCGAGGCCCCCGACGACGGCGCCGACGCGAGCCCCGCGTCGGGCGCCGCCTTCGACCTCGTCGTCGCCCATGCGTTCCTCGACGTCGTCGACGCGGAGCGCGCCGTGCCCCTCCTCCTCGCCGCCCTCCGCCCGGGCGGCCTGCTCTACGCCCCGATCACCTTCGACGGGGTCACCACGTTCGAGCCGCCGGCGGTCCCGGAGGTCGACGACGCGGTGGTCCGCCTCTACGACGCGGCGAGCGGCGGCGGCCGGCCGGCCGGCCGCCGGCTGCCGGGGCTGCTCGCCCGCCACGGGGCCGAGGTCGTCGCCGCCGGCGGCTCGGCCTGGGTGGTGCACCCGTCGGCGCGGGGCTATCCGGCCGACGAGGCGTACTTCCTCCACGCCATCCTCCACGTCGTCGAGGAGACCCTGCGCGGCCGGCCCGGCCTGGACCCGGCGGGCCTGGCGGCCTGGGTCGCCGTGCGCCGCCGGCAGGTCGACCGTGGCGAGCTCGTCTACGTCGCCCATCAGCTCGACGTCCTCGCCCGCGCGCCTGCGGCTTCCTGAGGGCGGTCGGCGGCGAGGGCGAGGCCGCCCCGGAGGCCGGCGGCGCCGAGCCGGGCGGCCAGCGGGTCGAGGGCGGAGAAGAGCGCCCCCCAGAGCCGCGGCATGTCGCCCCGAGGGACGAAACGCCAGGTCTCGACCGCGCGAACCGCGAGCCCCGCGCCGGCGGCCAGGCGGGCGAGCTCGGCGGCGGTCAGGAAGAGGTCGGTCGACAGGTGGCGGGTGGCCAGGCCGAGCCGCGGCGCGAGGTGCCGGTACCACCACCAGCCGCCGTTGGGGGTGAGGCAGACGAAGGTGCCGTCGGGGGCGAGGACCCGCCGCACCTGCGCCAGGACGCGCGGCCGGTCGAGCATGTGCTCGAGGGCGCCGACGCAGAGGACGGCGTCGGCCGAGCGGTCGGCGACGGTGGCGAGCTCCTCGGCCGGGTCGATCCGCACCTCGACCCGGCCGCCCCACGGCACGCCGGCCGCGGCCTCGCGGGCGGCGCGGACCATCGCCGGCGAGAGGTCGGTGCCGACGGCGCGCTCGAAGTGCGCGGCCAGGGGAACGAGGTGGAGGCCCGTGCCGCAGCCGATCTCGAGCAGCGTGCCGTGGCGGCGGCCGGCGAGGAGGCGGCGGATCAGCCGGAGGCGCCGGGCGAGGCTCGCCGCGGCGCCGCCGTGGGCGTCCCGGTAGCTCGCGGCGAGGCGGTCGAAGTGGTCGGCGACGTCCTCACGGCCGGTGACGGGGCGGGTCTCGAGCCGGGGCACGGGGAGGAGGTTAGCCCGGATCGTCCGGGGCGCCCGCGGCGAGGGCGGCGATCTCGACCGGGCGAGTCATGGAGGGCCCGGCGGGCGCCGGCCGGCCGGAGCGGCGGCCGCCCGCTCCGCCAGGAAGTCGCGCAGCCGGTCGAGCGTCTCGGACCAGGGCGGGTGCTCGAGGTAGCGGCGGCGGGCGGCGAGGCCTCGCCGGGCGAGCAGGTCGCGGTCGGCGGCGAGGCCGGCGAGGGTCTCGGCGAGCCGGCCGGTGTCCCCCTCGCGGATGGCGATCGTCGCCTCGCCGCCGGTGAGCCGGCGGGCGGTGTCGCTGTCCGCGTGCAGCACGGGGACGAGGCCGCAGGCCATCGCTTCGAGCGCTGCGATCGCGCACGACTCGGGCCGCGACGGCAGGGCGAGCAGGTGGGCCCCCTCCATCCGCGCCCGAACCCGCTCGGCCGCGACCTCGCCGGCGAGCTCCACCCGGTCGTCGAGCCCGGCGGCCCGGATCCGCCGCCGCAGGCGCCGCACGTAGGCGGGGGCCGCGTCGAGACGGCCGAGCGCGGTGAGCCGGGCCGCGTCCGGAGGGAGGCGGGCGAGCGCCTCGGCCGCCAGGTGGAGCCCCTTGGCCGGGACGACGGCGCCGGCGAAGACGACCTCGAGCGGGCCGGGGCGGTGGGCGCGCCTCTCGATCGCCGCCTCGGGCAGCGGCTCGCCGGCGTGGTCGCCCCCCGGCGGCGCGACCAGCGTCGGCAGCGGCCGGCCGCGGGCGGCGGCGACCCGCTCGGCGATCCACGGGTTGACCGTGACGCAGCCGTCGACCCCCGCCAGGTAGGCGCGCTCGAGCCACCGCTCCCAGGCGCCGACGCCCGGCGGCCGCCGCTCGTCGGCGCGCAGCAGGTGGACCAGCGCAACCCGCGGCGGCCCGCCCCTGCGGCCGAGCCGCCGGCCGGCCAGGACGAGGGACGGGTGGGCGAGCCCGTCCTCGACGACGACGTCGACCTCGGGGTCGGCAAGCGTCGCGAGGAGGCGGTGCGAGAGGTTGGCGGCGAGCCGGGCGACCCCTCCCGCGGCCGGCACCGACACCACCCGCACTCTGTCCCCGCGGGCGCGGAGGTGGCCGACCAGGCGGCGGGCGTAGAGGTACCCCCCGGTCCGCCGCTCGATCGATCCGGGGACGACCAGCGCCACGTGCATCCTTCGACGCTACCGGATATCCTGATTTGCATCATGTCTCCGCAGGCCGGGCCCGGCGCCGCGCCGCCGCTGCGCGTCGCGATCGTCGGCTGCGGCGCAATCGCCGAGCACGCCCACCTGCCCGCCGCGGCCACCGTCCCGGGGATCGAGGTCGTGGCGCTGGTCGACCGCGACCGCGCGCGGGCTCGGGCGCTCGCGGACCGCTGGGACGTCCCCGAGGTCGGTACGGACCCCCTGCGGCCGCCGGGAGACCCCGAGGCGGCGATCGTCGCCCTGCCGCACCGCCTGCACGCACCGGTCGGCCGCGAGCTTCTCGCCCGCGGGCTCCACCTGCTCGTCGAGAAGCCGCTCGCCCTGACCGCCGCGGAGTGCGACGGGATGATCGCCGCCGCCCGCGCCGCCCAGGCGGTCCTCGCCGTCGGCCTGGTGCGGCGGTTCCTGCCCGCGATGGAGGTCGCCCGCCGGGCGCTGGCGGCCGGCGTCGCCGGGCCGATCGAGCGCTTCGACGTGCGGGAGGGACGGGTCTACGACTGGCGGACGCGCACCGACGCCATGTTCCGCCGCGACGCGGCCGGCGGTGGGGTGCTGGTCGACACCGGCTCCTACACCCTCGACGCGCTCCTCGCCTGGCTCGGCGAGCCGGTCGAGGTGGTGCGCTACGCGGACGACGCGGCCGGCGGGGTGGAGGCCGAGGCCCGGCTCGAGCTGGTGACGGCGAGCGGCGCGCGCGGCACGGTCGAGCTCTCCCGTCTGCGCGACCTCCGCAACACGGCGCGGCTCCACGGCCGCGACGGGACCCTGGAGGTCCCGCTGCACGGCGGCGCCGTCCGCCTCGACGCCGGCGGTGCGACCGGCGAGCTGCTGCCGGCGCCGCCCGCCGCGACGCCCGGCGGCGCGGACGGCCGGGCCGCCGCCGCGCACGGCGCCGCGGCGTCCGACGGCCGGACGGACCTCTTCGCCCTGCAGCTCGCCGACTGGCTCGCCGCGATCCGCGACCGCCGCCCTCCCACCGTGCCCGCCGTGGAGGCGCGCCGCAGCGTCGAGCTGATCGAGCGCTGTTACGCCGTGCGCGAGGAGCTCGCGGTGCCGTGGGCGCCGCGCGCCGCCGGCGCGAGGGCCGCTCCGGCGGCGGAGCGGGCCGCCCGGACCGCGTCCCCCCCGGCCCCGGCGGAGGCGGCGCCCTCCGACCCGGGCTCTGCATGGCGCGGGCGGACGGTGCTCGTGACCGGCGGCACCGGCTTCCTGGGTGGCCGGCTGGTCGAGGTCCTGTCGCGGGCCGGGGCGCGCGTCCGGGTCCTCGTGCGCGACCTGTCGCGGGCGGCGGCGATCGCGCGGTCCGACGTCGAGCTGCTCGCGGGCGACGTCGTCGACCGGGCGGCGGTCGCCCGGGCGACGGCGGGCTGCGCGGCGATCTTCCACTGCGCCTACGGCAACCGGGGCACGGCGGAGGAGCGGCGCGCGGTCGACGTCGGCGGGGCCGCGGCGGTCGTCGACGCGGCCCTGGCCGCCGGCGCGCGAGTCGTCCACGTCAGCACCCTCTCCGTCTACGGCCGCACGGCCGACGGCGACCTCGACGAGGCGAGCGCCTACGGCCCGTGCACCGACGGCTACTGTGCCAGCAAGCGGGCGGCCGAGGAGGCGGTGCTCGCGGCGCATCGCGAGCGGGGTCTCGACGTCGTGGTGGTCCAGCCGACCGTGGTCTACGGTCCGGGAGGCCTGGCCTGGACGGTGACGCCGCTCGCCGCCGTCACCGAGCGCCGTGCTCTGCTCGTCGACGGCGGCCGCGGTCTGGCCAACGCCGTCTACCTCGACGACGTCGTCGACGCCCTGCTGCTCGCCGCCTCGCCGGCGGCGCCGGCCGGCGAGCGGTTCCTCGTCTCCGCGGCGGAGCCGGTCACCTGGCGCGACTTCTACCGCGCGTACGAGGGGATCGCGCTGCCTCCCGGGGCCCGCGGGACGATCTCGGTCGCCGCCGCGGAGCTGCGCGCCGCGGCCCGTCGCCGGCACCGCCTCGCGGAGCGGCTGCGGGACGAGGGTCTCGACCTGCGGCCCGCGGAGGACACCGCGCCAGCCCTCCCCGAGCACGCCGTGGACTTCTTCGCCGCCCGCACCCGCGTGCGGATCGACCGGGCCCGGCGCGACCTCGGCTACCGGCCTCGGTTCGACCTCGCCTCCGGCATGGAGCGGGTGGCCGCGTGGGCGCGGTGGGCCGGCGTCGTCCCCGGACCCGCCGGGCGGGAGGCCTGATCGGTGCGCGCGATCGCCCTGTTCGCCGACCTCGGCTACTTCCCGCCCCTCGTCGCGCTGGTCAACAGCGTCCTGGCGGCCGGGGTGCGGGCGCGGGTGAAGGTCTACGACTACCGCGGGCTTCCCCATCTCGCCCGCACGCTGCTCGCCGACCACGGGGTGGGCGTGGTCCGGGTGCCGGCAGAGGTCAAGGGGGCCGACGATCCCACCGGCTTCGCCTTCAAGCCGCGGGTGCTCGGTGCCCTGGGGATCGCCGACCAGGAGCTCCTCCTCGACGTTGACACGATCGTCCTCGGCGACCTCGAGGAGGCGTTCGGCGCCATGGAGGCGGGCGAGGTGGCTGCGGTACGGGAGTGGCGGCTCCCGGCCGCTCCCGGGCACGCGGCGGCGGGGCGCGGCGGCGGCGGCGACGACCCGGAGTCGCGCCACGTCGCCCGGCACGTGACCCCCGACGGACCCCCGGAGCTGCCGGCGGGCTCGTTCCTCGCCCGCGCCCTGGCGCACCCGGAGGCGGCGGTCGAGGGCCTGCCGATCTACAACGGCGGCCTCCTCGGCTTCTCGCGGGCGCGCCACGGCGAGGTGCTCGACCTCTGGGTCCGTGCGGCTCTGGACCCGCGGACGGCGAGCAGCCCGTTCTGGGGGCTGGAGCAGCACTGCCTGTCGCTCGTCCTCGCCTCCCTCGCCCGGGACGGGCGGGTGGCGGTCCACGAGCTGCCCCGAGCGGGGTGGATGCGGACCTGGCTCGGCCATCGCGAACCGGTCAAGCTCCTCGGCTTCGAGGGGGGCCGGCCGGTGCTCTACGACGGAGCGGGCGGCCCGCGGATGCAGCTCTACCACTACACGGGCGAGATCCTCGCGCCGCCCGGGCCGGACGGAGGCGTACCGCCCGTGCCGGTGCGGTTCCAGCACGCGGTGAGCGACCTCGGCCTGCCGGAGGGCGCCACACAAGCCGGGATGGAGCGCGCGTGGCACGCCGTCTGGCGCGGGCGCCACGGCTCGCCGGCCGGCGAGTTGCCGCGCTTTTTCCACGACCTCGGCCCCCTCGCGAGCCCGCGCTGCCTCGACCGGGAGCGGCGGACCGCCCTCGGGCGCCTGCTCGGGGCGATCGAGGAGCGTCAGCCGCCCGGTCCCGAGGCGCCCGAGACCTGGGCGCTGGCGCTGGCCTGCGACTACCTGTCCCTGGGCGGCTGCCGGGGCACGGCCCTGGGCTGGCTGGAGCGCCCTCTGCACGCGGTCCTCGGAGCGGAAGTCCTCGCCTCCGGGTCGCGAACCCTCGCCTGGGAGGCCGACACCGACGTCGCCCTGTCCTTCACCCCCCGCCGCCCCCGGGTACGCGAGTGGGTCTCCGACCTGGGCCTCGACGACGGACCGTGCTCGGAGCACCACCGGGGCGTCTACGTCAACGTCGGCTGACCGTTGGACAGGGGCCGGATCCCGATCGCGCCGCCGGCAGGCGGCTCAGACCTCCAGCAGGACTCCGTCGCGGTCGAGCCTCTCGAAGCTCAGGCCGTCCGGGTGTCCTGGGCCGTCCAGGCCCGGCGGGAACGGAGCTTGCTGGACCACCACCCCGTGACCTCCGGACCGCAGCTCACCCTCGGCGCTCTCCACGACTCCGACGACCGGACGACCCGTTTTCGGGTCTGGGCGCCGCGGGCCGTGCGGGTGGAGCTCGTCCTCCTCGCTGCGGAGGAGCGGGCGGTCGAGATCGCGCCGGAGGAGCGGATCGTCGAGATGGAGGCGGAGCGGGAGGGGCCGGACGGCGGGGGCTACTTCGCCGCGGCGGTCGAGGGGGTGCGGCCGGGGGCGCTCTACGTCTTCCGGCTGCACCGGGAAGACGGCGAGACGGTCGAGCGGCCCGACCCGGCGTCGCGGTTCCAGCCGCGCGGGGTGCACGGACCGTCGGCGGTGATCGACCGCGGGCACCCGTGGGAGGACGGGGAGTGGCGGGGGGTGACGCAGGACGAGCTGGTCTTCTACGAGCTCCACGTCGGGACCTTCAGCGCCGAGGGGACGTTCGCGGGCGTCGTCGCCCACCTCGACGAGCTCGTCGACCTCGGGGTGACGGCGGTCGAGCTGATGCCCGTCGCACAGTTCCCCGGTGAGCGGAACTGGGGGTACGACGGGGTGTACCCGTTCGCCGTCCAGTGCTCGTACGGCGGGCCGGCCGGGCTCAAGCGGCTGGTCGACGCGGCGCACCGGCGCGGGCTCGCGGTGTTCCTCGACGTCGTCTACAACCACATGGGGCCGGAAGGGAACTACCTGGCGGACTTCGGGCCGTACTTCACCGAGGTCTACGCCACGCCCTGGGGGCAGGGGCTGAACTTCGACGGGCCCGACAGCGATGCGGTGCGCCGGTTCTTCGTCGAGAGCGCCGTCCACTGGATCGTCGAGCACCGGCTCGACGGGCTGCGGCTCGACGCGGTGCACGCGATCTTCGACAACTCCGAGCGGCCGTTCCTCGCCGAGCTGACGGAGGCGGTCCACGACGCGGCCGACCGGTGCGGCCGCCGGGCGACGGTGGTCGCCGAGAGCGCCGTCAACACGCTCCGCTTCCTGCGGCCGGCGGAGCACGGCGGCTGCGGGATGGACGCCCAGTGGTCGGACGACTTCCACCACGCGCTGCACGCCTCGCTGACCGGCGAGGACGCCGCCTACTACCGCGACTTCGGGCGGCTCGAGCAGCTGGCCAAGGCCTACCGCGACGGGTTCGTCTACACGGGGCAGCGGTCGGCCTTCCGCCGCCGCAGGCATGGGATGGACGCGGCCGAGATCCCGGCCCGACGATTCGTCGTCTTCGGACAGAACCACGACCAGACCGGCAACCGGATGCGCGGCGAACGGCTGGCGGCCCTGGTCCCGTTCGAGGCGCTCAAGCTCGCCGCCGGGGCGGTGCTGCTGGCACCGTACCTGCCGCTGCTGTTCATGGGCGAGGAGCACGGCGAGGAGGCGCCGTTCCTCTACTTCGTGTCGCACTCCGACCCGGAGCTGGTCGAGGCCGTGCGGCACGGACGGACCGAGGAGTTCGGCGCCTTCGGCTGGACGGGCGAGGTGCCCGACCCGCAGGCCGAGGACACCTTCGAGCGCTCGCGCCTCGACCGCGGGCTCGGCGAGCGGCCGGAGAATGCGGCCCTGCGGAAGCTTTACCACGAGCTCCTGCGCCTGCGCCGCGAGGTGCCGGCGCTGGCCCGCCTGGCGAACCGCGACCTCGAGGCGGCGACGGAGGAAGGGGTGCTGCGCATCGAGCGGCGGGCGGAGGGGAGCCGGGCCGTCGCCTGGATGAACTTCACCGGCGAGCCGCGGCGGTCGAAGCCGCTCGAGGGCGGCTGGCGCGTGGCCCTCGACAGCGCCGCGGCCCGCTGGCACGGCCCGAAGGGCGGGGACGAGCCGGCAGAGCCGGTCGAGGAAGGTACGCGTCTCGACCTCGCGCCGCGCTCGTTCGTCCTGCTGCTGTGACCTCTCCGACCCGTCCGGCCCGCGTCCCGGCGTCGACCTACCGGCTTCAGGTCCGCGGCGACCTCGACCTGTTCGCCGCGGCGGACCTGGTGCCCTACCTCGAAGAGCTGGGGATCACCGACCTCTACGTTTCGCCGCTCGCCACGGCCCGCGCGGGCAGCGCCCACGGGTACGACGTCGTCGATCCGGGAGCGATCGACCCGGCGATCGGCGGCGAGGAGGGGCTCTCCGCGCTCGCCGCGGCGCTCCGGGAGCGGGGGATGGGTCTGCTCCTCGACATCGTGCCGAGCCACGTCGCGGCGAGCGTCGAGAACCCGTGGTGGCGCGACCTCCTGGCGCGGGGACGGGAGTCGCCCTACGCCCGCTTCTTCGACGTCGACTGGGGCTCGCCCCGGGTGGGCGGCGGCAAGCTCCTGCTGCCGGTCCTCGGCGAGACGTACGGCGCGGCGCTCGCCGGCGGCGCGTTCCGCCTGGGGGCCGGGGAGGCCGCCGGAGAGGCCGGGCCGGTCCTGCGCTACGGGGAGCTCACGCTGCCCCTCGCCGCGGGGAGCCTCGACGATCTCGGCGACGGGCGGCAAACCGATCTCGAGGCGGTCCGCCGCGACCCGCGGCTCCTCGACCGGGTGATCTCGCGTCAGCACTACCGGCCGGCCGCATGGCGGCTCGCGCCGCACGCGATCAACTACCGCCGGTTCTTCGACATCTCCGACCTCGCCGGCCTGCGGATCGAGGAGCCGGAGGTCTTCGCCGCGGTCCACCGCCGGCCGCTCGAGCTGATCGCCGAGGGTGTGGTCACCGGGCTGCGGATCGATCACGTCGACGGGCTGCGGGATCCGGGCGCCTATCTCGAGCGTCTGCGGGAGGCGGCGGCGCCGCCCGGCGGCGGGCCGCTCTACGTGGTCGTCGAGAAGATCCTCGCCGGCGACGAGGAGCTGCCGTCGGGATGGCCGGTCGCCGGGACGACCGGCTACGACGCCCTGAACTCCCTGACCGGCCTGTTCGTCGAGCCGCAAGGTCTCCGTGCGCTCGACCGGCTCTACGCCCGCTGGACCGGCCTCACCGAGGGGTTCGCCGAGGTCCGCTATCGGCGGAAGCGGCAGGCTCTGGCGGAGCTGTTCGATGCCGAGGTCGAAGCCTTGACCGACGGGCTGGCGGCGCTCGCCGCCGAGGACCTGCACGCCCGCGACCTGCCCCGGCCGGCGCTCCGCCGGGCGATCGAGGAGGTGACCGCCTGCCTGCCGGTCTATCGGATCTATGCGACGGAGGAGGGGCCGTCGGAGCAGGACCGCCGCTTCCTCGCCGCCGCGTTCGCCGAGGCCCGCGAGAGGTCGGGCGCCGCTTCCCGCAAGAGGTCCGCCGTCGTCGCCGATCCGCTCGGCCCCGCCGTCCGCCCGCTTCTGCCGCTCGCTTTCGACTTCCTCGAGGAGGTCCTCGCCCTCGCCTCGCCGTCTGCGCTCGGAGCGGGCGTCGAGGCCGACGATGCCCACGCACGCCGCCGCGACCTAGCCGCCCGCTGGCAGCAGCTCACCGGCCCGGCGATGGCGAAGGGCCTCGAGGACACGGCTCTCTACGTCTACAACCGGCTGATCTCGCTCAACGCGGTCGGCGGCGAGCCGGAGGGGATCGACCCGCCGGGCGACGCCGGCGCCTTCCACCGGCGCAACGCGCGCCGCCGCGAGCGCCGGCCCTGGGGGATGACCGCCACCTCCACCCACGACGCCAAGCGCAGCGAGGACGTGCGGGCGCGGATCGACGTCCTCTCCGAGCTGCCCGGCGAGTGGGGCGAGCGGCTCGACCGCTGGTCCGAGATCAACCGGGCGAAGAAGCGCAGCGTCCAGGGCCGGCTGGTCCCGGGCCCGAACGCCGAGCTCCTCCTCTACCAGACGCTGGTCGGCGCCTGGCCGCTCGGCGACCCGGCCGAGGCGGACTTCCCGGCGCGGCTCGAGGAGTACCTGCTCAAGGCGGCGCGCGAGGCGAAGGTCCACACCTCGTGGCTGGCGCCCGACGAGGTCTACGAGGAGGCGCTCGCCGGCTTCGCCCGCGACCTCTTCGCCCCCGGGGCGAACCCGTTTCTCGACGACCTGCTCGGCTTCCAGCAGCGGATCGCCTTCTACGGCGCCTGGAACTCGCTGTCCCAGCTCGTCCTGCAGGTCGCCTCGCCCGGCGTGCCCGACTTCTACCAGGGGACCGAGCTGTGGAACCTCCACCTCGTCGACCCGGACAACCGGCGGCCGGTCGACTGGGACCTGCGGCGGCGGAGCCTCGACGAGCTGGCCCGCCGCGAGGCAGAGGACCGCCCGGCCCTCCTCGCCGACGCGCTCGCCGGCTGGCCGGACGGCCGGATCAAGCTCTGGGTGACCTGGAAGGCCCTGACCCTGCGCCGCGCGCGGGCCGAGCTCTTCCTCGACGGCGACTACCGGCCGCTGGCACCCGAGGGGCCTCGGGCGGGTCACGTCGTCGGCTTCGCACGGCGCTCCGGGGACGACTGGCTGGTCGCCGCCGTGCCGCGGTTCCTCACTCGGCTGGTCGAGCCGCCGAACCTGCCGGTGGGGGAGGTGTGGCGCGACGTCGCGGTGCCGCTGCCGGAAGGGGCGCCCGGCGGCTGGCGCGACGCGCTGAGCGGCGAGGAGGTGCGGGCGGTCGACGGGCGGCTTGTTGGCCCCGACCTCTTCTCGTTCCTCCCGGTCGCGCTGCTGGTCGCTTGCCGCAGGACGTGAGGCGATCCCTCCGGGGCCGATCCGCCCGGGGGCGGCAGGTGCAGCTCGATCGTCGCCGGTCCCTCGGCGAGGACGTCCGCGGCGCCACGGCCACGCGCGGGAGCGTCGCTGCGCCAGGCGGCGGCCAGCTCCTCGAGGCGCTCGCCGAGGTCGTCCCGGGCCCGCCCCAGTCTCTCTGCCGCGCCCGGGCTCACGTCGCCGAAGCGCTCCGCCAGGTCGAGCCAGGTGCCGAGGCGGTCGAGCCGGTGGCGCGTGGCGTCGAGCGCACGCAGCGCCGGCCGCCCCCGCGGCTCCCGGCAGGCGCAGGCCAGCCGGGCGAGGGCGGTTGCGGCGACCTCGCGCAGCAGCCGCCCGACCTCGCGACCGGCCTCGCCGTCGACCGCGACGGTCGCCGCGACCGTCTGGAGCAGCAGCCGGTCGGCCGCCGCCAGCGCCGCCCCCTCGGCGTCGCGCCCGTCCCTCCGCTCGCCGGACGTACCGCGCTTCCCGTAGCCGCCGGAGTCGTCGCATGTGCGCTCCGTCTCCCCGCCCTCGCTTCTCTCGGCTCCCCACATCGCGTCTCCCATCGCTCCTCCCTTCGTCGCTCCGTCTCGGGCTCGGCGCGGTCCGCACCGCGCTCGGGAAGGGAAGACGCAGGGCCGGTCCCCGGATCGCTCCGCCGGCGCCGCGGGACGGTGCGCCGCCGCCGGTCCGCCGCCTTTCGGCGAGCCGCCGCACCCGCCGCCGTCCGCGTCCGCCCGGCCGAAGCCCTCAGCGCCCCCGCAGCAGGCCCCAGCCGAGGGCGGCCGCCGCCACGGCGAGGAGCGCCGGGACGAGAGGGTCGGCGGCCTCCGCCGCCCGCAGGATCGCGGCGGCGACCAGGGCGCCGGCGGAGACGACCGACCAGGAGAGCCGGTGCACGCTGCGCTCGAGGCGATCGATCGGCCGCCGCGCCTCGGCGGGCAGGCCGAGCTGGACGGTGAGCTGGCCGCGCTCGGCGCGGGTGAGCACCCGCTCGACCCGCTCCGGGAGGCGGGTCGCGGTGCGCGCCTGGGCGGCGAGCTCGCGCGCCAGCCCCGCCAGCCCGGGTGCGAGCTCGGCGGCGGCGAGCTTCTCGGCGAAGGGGAGGGTCTCGGCCCAGGGGTCGAACTCGGGGTCGAGGCTGGTCGCCATCCCCGAGAGCAGCCCGACCGCCCGGCTGACGAAGAGCAGGTCGACCTGCACCTGGAAGGGGAGCTCGAAGAGGAGGTCGCGGTACTCGCGCAGGAAGTAACGGGCCTCGGCCATCGCCACCTCCCGCAGCTCGCCGATCCGCACCCCCCACAGGCGCTGGAACAGCTCCTCGTGGACCTCGACCAGCCGCCGGTGGTCGGCGCCCGGCAGGAGCACGCCGGCCGCGGCGTAGGCGGCGACCAGCCGCTCGGCGTCGCGGCTGCCGAGGGCGAAGAGGTACTCGCGCAAGGCGCCACGCAGCCGCGGCGGCACGGTGGCGACCATCCCGAAGTCGACGAAGACGAGCCGGAACGCGCGGCCGGCGGAAACGGGAGCCGCCGCCGCGCCGCCTTCGCCCGCGACCGCGCCGCCTTCGCCGCTTTCGCCGTCCCCCCACGGCAGCGGCTCGACGAACAGGTTCCCCGGGTGGGGGTCGGCATGGACGAAGTCGTGGACGAAGATCTGCCGCATGTAGGTGCGGTAGAGCTTCCTGGCGACCTCGGCGCGGGAGACCCCGGCCGCCTCGATGGCCGCGTGGTCGGCGATCTTGACGAAGGCGACGTTCTCGAGGGTGAGGGTGCGGGCGGCGCTCCACGGCCAGAAGACCCGCGGCACGCGCACCTGCGGGTCGTCCGCGAAGTCGCGTGCAAAGCGCTCGGCGTTGCGCCCCTCGGCGGCCATGTCGAGCTCGGCCCGGGTGGTCGCGGCGACCTCGGACGCGAGCCGGTCGAGGTCGACGCGGCGGCGCAGCCGCTTCCACGGCTTGAGCCAGCGGACGGCGAGCCCGAGGGCGGCGAGGTCGGTCTCGACGAGGACGTCGATCCCGGGGCGCAGGACCTTGACCACGACCTCTTCGCCCGCCTCCGGGCCGGCGCCCTCGCCGGCGTCCTCGCCGGCGAGCCGGGCGGCGTGGACCTGCGCCAGCGAGGCCGCGCCGAGCGGCTCGGGCTCGAAACGGACGAAGAGCTCGGCGAGCGGGCGGCCGAAGTCGTCCTCGACCTGGGCGAGGACCTCGTCCAGCGGCGCGGGCGGGACCTCGTCCTGCAGGCCGGCGAGCTCGCCGGTCACCTCGGGCGGCAGCAGGTCGACCCGGATCGACAGGAACTGCCCGAGCTTGATCAGCACCCCGCCGAGCTCGACTGCGAGCGCCCGGTATTGCCGCGCGACCGCCGACCAGCGGGCGATCGGGTCGCGGCGGAGGCGGCGGAGCAGCGGGCGCTGGAGGACGACGTCGTGCCAGAAGGCCTGGAGCAGGGTGCGGGCGAGGAAGCGGCGGAGTTTCCGGTAGCGGTGCGGGTCGATCGCCGCCCGGCCGCCGCCCTCGCGGGACGACGGCAGGGCGGGTGGCAGGGTGGGCGGCGGGCCGGCCGGCGCGGCCGGGCGGGACTCGTCGGTCATCGTCGGGGGTCGAAGGGGCCGCGGCGGCGGTCCCGGGAGCTCAGCCCCGGCGACGCCGCGGCTCGGGCGCCGCCGAGGCGCGGACCAGCCGCAGCGGCGGCCGCTCGGCCTCGGGTGCGGGCGCGGCGGCCGGCGGCGGCTCCGCGTTGCGGATCACCCGCAGCCGGGGCGGGCCTGCGGCCGGCCGCCGCCGCTCGATCCAGGCTTCGATGTGGGCCTCGACCCGGGCGAGGAGGGCGGCGAGCGGCCCGGGCGGCGTTGGCTCCGGCGGGGTGAGCAGGTGCTCGCGGCCGGTGCGCCGGAGGAACTCGGCGAGGAGCGCCTCCGCGTCGTCGCGGTCGCACTCGGCGACGCAGAGCGTGGCGCGGGCGCGGGCCTCTGCGTGCGAGGACAGCGCGAAGAGCGACCCGAACCGCTCGTTGCGGACGAACAGGCACACCCCCGCGCCCTCCAGGATGCTCCGGAGGATCATCAGCTCGGCCTCGCTGCGGGGCGTGTAGAGCTCGATCATCCGTCGGCCGCCGGCCGGATCTTACCGCCCCGGCTGCGCGCGGAAGCGGCGGGCCGCCGCGGGGGCTCTACAATGGCGGTGGAGGAGACTGCGATGACCCTGCTCGGCAACGTCCTGTGGCTCGTCTTCGGAGGCCTCGTCGTCGGCCTCGGCTACCTGATCGGCGGCGCCGCCCTGTGCCTGACGATCGTCGGCATCCCGTTCGGCCTGCAAGCGATCAAGCTCGGGGTCGCCACCTTCGCCCCGTTTGGCAAGGCCGTCGTCGAGCGGCCCGGGGCGGACGGGTGTCTGCCCGTGGTCTTCAACGTCCTGTGGATCGCGCTCTTCGGCTGGGAGATCGCGGTCGCGCACCTGCTCTCGGCGCTCGTCCTCGTGGTGACCGTCGTCGGCATCCCGTTCGCGAAGCAGCACGTCAAGCTGATCCCGCTCGCGCTCCTGCCGTTCGGCCGTTCGCTGGTCGACGCCGGCGAGGAATGAGCTCGCAGCCGCCGGGCGCGTAGCCGTCGTGAAGTTCCGGGTCGTCAGCTACAACATCCACCGCTGCATCGGGGTCGACCGGCGCTTCCGGCCGGATCGGGTGGTGGAGATCCTCCGCCACCACGACGGCGACGTCGTGCTCCTCCAGGAGGTCGACGAGGGGGTGCCGCGCTCGCGCGAGCTGAACCTGGCGCGCGAGATCGCCGAGGCGGCCGGCTACCCGTACTTCGCGCTCGGGCACAACGTCACCCTGCGCAAGGGCCGCTACGGCAACGCCACCCTGTCGCGCTTCCCGATCACCCGCGAGCGCAACATCGACCTGACGATCGGCCGCAAGAAGCGGCGCGGCTGCCAGCACACCACCCTCTGGCTGCCGGACGGCGACGCCACGCCGGAGGAGGGCACCCGCCTCGAGGTGTTCAACCTCCACCTGGGTCTGTCGGCCCGCGAGCGCGCCAAGCAGGTGGGCCTGCTCGTGCGCAGCGACGAGCTCGAGGACCTCGGCGAGAGCCAGCCCTGCCTGGTCGGCGGCGACTTCAACGACTGGCGGTCGCTCCTGCGGCCCATCTTCACCGAGGTCTTCGGCTTCGCCAGCGCCACCGACCTCAAGGGGCGGTGGAACCAGGTCATCCGCACCTACCCGTCGTTCTCGCCGCGCGGCGGCCTCGACCGCGTGTACTTCCGGGGCGGCATCCGCATGCTCGCCGCCCGCTGCTGCCGGCTCCAGCTCTCGCGCGTGGCCAGCGACCACCTGCCGGTGATCGCCGACTTCGAGCTCCGCAGCGGCGGCTGACGGCCGTCGGCGGGGAATGGCTAACCCCCGGCGGTAGAAGCTGTTGCGCAAGC
>Ga0214468_1000242_pt1 | contig 17538 bp, 16 predicted proteins | sample RVTome_9_FD_187334 | JGI IMG/M metagenome (GOLD analysis project Ga0214468, IMG submission 187334) | Soil microbial communities from uranium-contaminated site in the Upper Colorado River Basin, Wyoming, United States - RVT155D38 HiSeq ...
CAACAAACCCTGACGGGCGGGCCGCAGGGGACGATCAACCTGACGGGTGCGGGCCGCGCCTCCTCGTACAACCGGGAGTGGCTCGACTTCCAGGGCTGGGCGCAGGATCAGCTCGAGGTGATCCTCGGCGACCACGCCACGCGGGACGTGACGATGCTCGTGCTCATCTGGATCGTCGCGGTCGCGCTGATCGTGCTGCTCCAGTTCATGGTGCACTCGCCCTGGGGCCGCGTCCTGCGCTCCGTGCGGGAGGACGAGGACGCCACGTCGGCGCTCGGGAAGAACGTCTTCTCCTACAAGCTCCAGTCGCTCGCCGTCGGCGCCGCGATCGGTGCGATCGCCGGCCTCTTCTTCGCCTTCCAGTTCTCGTTCTTCAGCCCGCAGGACTTCGACCCGCTGACGACCTTCTTCGCCTACGTGATCGTGCTGCTCGGCGGGACGGCGAAGAACTGGGGCGTCCCCGTCGGCGCGCTCATCTTCGCCTTCATCTTCGCGGGGACGCGCTTCCTCGACTTCTGGCCGCTCAGCGAGATCACGTCCGCCGACCGGGCGTTCCTGCGTCTCATCGTCGTGGGCCTCATCCTGATCGGCCTGATGGCGTTCCGTCCCCAGGGAATCTTCGGGAAGAAGGAAGAGATGGTGCTCGAGTGAGCGCGCAAAACGGCAACGGCCGGATTCTCGAGCTCTCGGACGTCGTCAAGCACTTCGGCGGCGTCGCCGCCGTCGCCGGTGCCGAGCTCGACGTGCGCACCGGCTCGATCACGGCGCTCATCGGGCCGAACGGGGCCGGCAAGACGACGCTCTTCAACATCGTCTCGGGGTTCTACAAGCCGGAGCGCGGCGTGATCTCCTTCCGCGACGAGCGGATCGACCGGAAGCCGCCGCACGCGATCGCGCAGCGCGGGCTCGTCCGCACCTTCCAGATCACGAAGGCGCTGACGAAGATGAGCGTCCTCGAGAACATGATGCTCGCCGCGCCGAACCAACCCGGCGAGCATCTCTGGCGGCTCGTCCTCACGCCGCGCGCGTCCCGGTCGCGCGAGGCGGAGGTGCGCGAGAAGGCGGACGAGCTCCTCAAGCTCGTCCGCCTCGACCGGCTCGCGGACGACTACGCGGGAACCCTCTCGGGCGGCCAGCGCAAGCTGCTCGAGTTCGCGCGGGCGCTCATGAGCGACCCGACGATGATCATGCTCGACGAGCCGATGGCCGGCGTGAACCCCTCGCTCGGCCTCGAGCTCCTCGACCACATGAAGCGGCTGCAGGAGGAGCAGGGCACGACCTTCCTCCTCATCGAGCACGACATGGAGGTCGTCATGAACGTGAGCGAGCGCGTGATCGTGATGAACGAGGGCCGCGTCATCTCGGCCGGCCCGCCCGACGAGGTCCGCAACGACCAGGCCGTGATCGACGCGTACCTGGGAACGGGCCGCCGGCCGGCCGCCGAGACGGAGGCATCCGAGTGAGCACGCCCGAGACCCCGCTGCTCGAGACCGTCGACCTCGACGCCGGCTACGGCGATGTGAACATCCTCCACGGCCTCTCGATCGCGGTGCCGCGCGGCGCGATCGTGAGCGTGATCGGCCCGAACGGCGCCGGCAAGTCCACGCTCCTCAAGGCGATCTACGGGTTCCTCAAGCCGCGCCGCGGAACCGTGACCTTCCGCCCCGAGGGTGCCGAGCACGACATCACCGGCGTCAAGCCGAACCGGCTGACCGAGCTCGGGATGAACTACGTGTTCCAGCTCGACAACGTCTTTCCGAACATGACCGTCAGGGAGAACCTCGAGATGGGCGCCTACCTCCGGGGCGGGAAGCCCGACAAGGAGATCCTCGACCGGATCCACGGCTGGTTCCCCCGCCTCGCCGAGCGGCGCCGGCAGCGCGCCGGAACGCTTTCGGGCGGCGAGCGGCAGATGCTCGCGCTCGGCCGGGCGCTCATGAGCGACCCGAAGCTCCTGCTCCTCGACGAGCCGTCGGCCGGCCTCGCGCCCTCCGTCGTGGACGTGATCTTCGAGAAACTGCAGGAGATCAACGCTGCCGGGATCTCGATCATCATGGTCGAGCAGAACGCCCGCCGCTCGCTCGAGATGAGCGACTACGGCTACGTGCTCGACATGGGCAGGAACCATTTCGAGGGACACGGCTCGAAGCTCCTCCACGACGAGTCCGTCGTCGAGCTCTATCTCGGCGGCCGCGGGCGTCTCGCCGCCGCGCAGCTGATCGCGGACGAGGACTACGAGGCGAGCCCGGACGCGCTCCAGGAGCGGCAGGGCCGGTTCGCGCGCGAGAAGGACGAGAGCTAGCCGCGTCCCGAGCCGGCCGGGCTCTCCGTCATACGAGCACGAAGCTCCGGAGACGGCGAGGGCGAGCCGGGAAATCCCCGCCCGCCCTCGCCCTCCCGGAGCGTCGGAGGGGCGGGAACGAGGTTCCCGCCCCTCCTGCGGAGGCAGCCTGTCGCGGCTATTCGGTGCCGCTGAACTCGAAGCTGTCGAGGGTCGTGATCTCGTTGCCCTCGAACTGCCACACCTCGTAGAGCGCCGCACCCGGATCGCCGTTCTCGTCGAAGTTGATCGGGCCGGATGCGCCCTCGTAGTCGATCTCCTCGCCGGCCAGGAGGGCCTGGATGGCCTCCCCGAGCTGCTCGAAGGTGAACTGGTCGCCACCCTCGCCGCCGCTCACGGCCTGGAGGTTGTCCCTGATCGTCTCGGAGTCGGACGAGCCGCCACGCACCGCGGCGAGGAACGACACGATCACCGCGTCGAACGCCTGCGCGTCGAACGTCTGGCGCGAGACGCCCTCGGCCCGCTCCTCGTACGCGGTCGCGAACGCGTCACCGGCCGGAGCGCCCTCGGAGGTCGGGGCCGTGCCCCGCATGCCCTCGGTGGCCTCCTCGCCGACGTCGGCGGGCAGGTCGGTGGAGCGAAGACCGTCCGCCGTGAACGACCGCGTCGGATCCCAGCCGCCCGCGCGCACGAGCGCCGGGCCGACCTTCGCGAACGTCTCGGGGAAGTCGACGATGAGCCATGCGTCGGGCTCGCCAGCGGCGAGCTGCTGGGCCTCGGTGTCGAACGTGGAGCCCTCGGGGTTCCACGAGACGGAGGCACCGATCGTGCCGCCGTTCGCCTCCCAGGACTCCTCGAACACACCGACGAGTGCCGTTCCGTACGCGTCGTTCCGCGTGCCGGTGTTCACGGTCGCGTCGGCGCCGAACTCCTCCGCCATCGCCTCCGCGAGCACCTGGCCCTGGAGAGCGTCGGACGGCGGCGTGCGCCAGAAGAAGCCGTCATCGGCCAGATCGGTGAGCGCCGGGGACGTGGAGGCCGGCGAGATCTGGACGACGCCGTTCGGGACGGTCACCGACTCGGCGATCGGCGTCGTGACCGAGCTCGCGAGCGCACCGACGATCACGGTGGCGTTGTCGCTCTGCACGAGCTTCGTCGCCGCCTCGACGCCTGCGGTCGGATCGGTTTGGTCGTCTTCCGACGCCACGATCTCGACCGAGATGCCCTCGATGCCCTCCTCCTCGATCGTCTCGTTGATGATGTCGACCGCGATCCGGGCCGCGGTGTCGATCGGCTCACCGAACGACGACAGGTCGCCCGTGAACGACGTGATAACGCCGATCGGTAGGTCGAAGGAGACGTCGCTCGCTTCGCCCTCCTCGGCGACGGTCGCGCCGTCCCCGTCGTCGTCGTCGTCCCCGCCGCAGCCTGCCGCGAGGAACGCGAGAGCGGCGACGAAGGTCACGAAGACCGCCAGATACCTAAATCTCACGTGTGACACCTCCTTGAGTACGGCAGCGGACCCTGGTGGCCTACGCCGCCCGGTTATATAGACGAACGTTTCTAGCGTAAGTCAGGGCGAATTCTCGCGCGCCGGGAACGTCGCCGAGATCGTCCACGAAGGGCTCGTGGAGGGGCATGGAGGGAACCGTGTATTTCTGCCCGAAGGCAGCACCTATTCGCCCGCGGATTTCCGCGCTCTTACAGGCGAAACGACCCACGCGCGACGACGACCGCGGAGCCCCCGACCTCGACCGAGTCGATCCGATCCGCCGAACCTTCGGCGCGCGCGTAGAGCGTGCTCGGGCGACCGATCTCGGCGCCCTGCGAGATCTCGATCTCCTCGCCGAAGGCGATGCGGCCGTGCCGCGCGAGATGGCACGCGAGCGGCCCTGCGGCCGAGCCGGTCGCCGGATCCTCGGGGACTCCGTCCCCCGGAGCGAACATCCGCGTCTTCCACTGCCTGCCCTCTCCGGCGAAGCAGTACGTCCCGACGTAGCCGGCCAGACGGGCGAGCGCAGCGTAGTCGGGCTCGAGCCGCACGACGTCACTCGGGGTCGCGAGCCCGACCATGACGTGGCGAATGCCGAGGTCGTAGAGCTCGACGGGTAGCTCCGAGCGCCCGAGGCCGAGCGCAGCGAGCAGCTCGGCCTCCTGCGGGAAGGGCTCGGTGCGCGGGATCGGCTGGAGCATCCGGCCAAACACGATGCGCGGGCCCTCCCGTTCGAGCGTGACGGCCACGGGCCCCTTTCCCGTCTCGAGCACGATCTCGGGAAGCTGCATCGGGCCGGCGAGGACGAACGCCGTCCCGAGCACGGGATGCCCGGCGAACTGCATCTCCGCCATCGGCGTGAAGATCCTGATCCGGGCGTGCCCCTCGCCCGCCGGCGGATAGACGAAGACCGTCTCGGAGAAGTTGATCTCGCGGGCGAGCGGCTGCAGGACGTCGTCGGGGATCTCACGCGCATCCGTGAAGACGGCGAGCTGGTTCCCCGCAAGCGGACGGTCGGTGAAGACGTCGGCGACGACGTAGCGGAAGTCATTCACGGCGGCGAAGCCTAGATGATGGATTCCTGATGGTCGTGCCTTCGGGGAGGGTCTGAACCAAGCAGCGCGGCCGGCCTGGGCGGAGGCAAGGCTGGTGGCCTTGGCGCCGCTCGAGACGGTCGCGGGGCGGCGAGTGCAGGCCCCGAGCCGGAGGTGCGCCCCACTAGGAATCAATCATCTAGAGGCCCGGCGGGCGGTGCGTCAGGCCGCGCCGACGCGCTCGGCCTCGGCGATCGCGTCGCCCTGGAGGAGGTCGGCGCCGGTCGCCTCGACGTGGCGTGCGGTCGCGCCCTGGCCGCCGAGCGCGACGCGACGCGTCTTCGCGAGCTTCCGCAGCCCGGCCACCGCGTCGTCGAAGGCTTCCGCCGTCGAGCCGCTGACCACCACGAGGTCCGGGTCGAGCTCCTCCGCGGCTCCGGCGAGCGTATCGAGCGGCGTGTCGGGCCCGAGGTAGGTCACCCGCCAGCCGCGCGAGCGGAGCGTCAGACCGAAGGCGATGAGCGCGAGGTCGTGCAGCTCGCCCGGCACGCAGGCGAGGAGCGCGCTGGGCCCCAGGCCCTGCCCCCAGCCGCGCGCGAGCCCGAGCAGGCGGCCGCGGATGAGGTTGCTCGCGAAGTGCTCCTGGGCGACGCTTGCCTCACCGCGGCTCCAGCGCTCCCCCAGGTCGTGCAGGTACGGGAGGACGACCTCCCCGAGAACCGTCTCGAGGCTGAATCCCCCGAGGAGCCCGTCGAGCGCGCGGTTCGCCCCGTCCTCGTCGAAGCCGTCGAGCGCCTCGCGGAGCATCCTGGCGCCTTCCTCGAGCCGCGGCGACGCGCGGTCCGGGGCAGCCGTGGGGCCGCCGGCGAGGACCAGGCGCGCGGCCTCGGCGGCCGAGAGCCCGCGCCGGAGGTGCTCCTGCATGGCGCGCACGCGCCGCTCGTCGTCTTCCGAGTACAGCCGGAACCCGCCCGCGGAGCGGGACGGCGAGAGCAGGCCGTAACGGCTCTCCCACGCGCGCAGGAGCTCCGGGCGGATGCCGACCCGGCGCCCGAGCTCACCAATCCGCAGGTATGCGCCTCCGGCTTCCATGCCTCGCATCGTACACACACTCGACATGGTTTGAACGAACACTTGACAGGGAACTCCAGGTCACGTACATTCTCTAGACAAAACCTGTACAAGAGGAGTGAGCACATGAAGATTCTCGATATCGTCGCCGCCGTCCTGCTGGTCGTCGGCGGCCTCAACTGGGGGCTCGTCGCCGTCGCCGAGTTCGACCTCGTCGCCTGGGTCGTGGGGCTCTCGTTCGGCGAGACGAACGCGCTCAGCCGCGTCGTCTACGGGCTCGTCGGCCTGAGCGCCGTGTACCAGATCGCCCAGCAGGCGGCCATCCGCCGCCGCTGGAGCCGGGATCCGCAGGTCGCGGCTGCCTAGACGGCCGGGGTCGCAGGGTCGGCCGGCGCCGTCCGGCCGACCCCGCAGCGGAGCGGTCCGGACCCGCGCCTGGCGGCTCCCGGACGGAGCGGTGACGACCGAGCAGCGCATCGTGCTGGGGCGCCCCGCGGTTCCCGTCAGCGAAGACGGGGCGCGCGAGCTGGACCGCGCATACTGGGCCGAGGTGGAAGGGCTGCTGCACGGGCTGGTGCGTGTCCGCGCGCACGAGGCGGCGATCGAGATCCGCCTCCTGTCGCGCGGACCGGTGCTGCTCCGGCTGGGAGCCCGGCAGGTGACGGTAGGAGACGCCTCCGTAGCCTGCCGCTACCGGATCGCCGGTGGGCTGCTCACGCGCGTCGCGTCGGGCGCGCTCACGCTGGAGCAGGACGCGGGCCGGACGCTCGAGTTGCGCTCGTCCGTGACCGGCTTCCACCCGCGCCTCGCGGCCCGGCCCGGACTTCCGGACTGGACCGGCGTGCTCTATGCACGCGTCCAGGCCCGGCTCCACGACGCCGTCGGCCGGCGCTTTCTCGCGCGGCTTGCGGGCGGAGGGGCGGCATGAAGGTCGCCGTCCTCGGCGCGAGCGGGACGATCGGCAGCGCGCTCGTCCCCGTGCTCGCAGGCGACCATGAGGTCGTCGCGGTGGCGCGGCGCCCGGGCCCCGACGTTCCCGGCATCGTGTGGCGCGCCGCCGACGTGACGGACGAGCACGCCCTCCGCGAGGCGCTCGAGGGAGTCGAGGTCGTGCACCACCTCGTCCACTCGCTCGGAAGCCCGGATTTCGCCGAGCGGGACCGGCGCGCCGCGGACGCGGTCGCGCGGGCGGCCGTGGCGGTGGGGGCGAAGCAGATCGTCTACCTCGGCGGCCTCGGCGACGACGCGCCCGACCTTTCGCCCCATCTGCGCAGCCGTGCCGAGACGGCGGCGCGCCTCGCAGCCGGCCCCGTTCCCGTGACGACCCTGCGCGCCGCGATGATCGTCGGCCGCGGGAGCGCGGCGTTCGAGACGGTGCGCGCGCTCGTCGACCGCCTGCCCGGGATGATCTGCCCGCGCTGGGTCTCGACCGAGACGCAGCCGGTCGCGCTCGGGGACGTCGTTCGCTACCTCGCCGGCGTCACGGGCCGGGAGGAGGCGTTCGGCGAGACGTACGACGTCGGAGGACCGGAAGTGATGACGTACCGGACGATGATCGAGCGCATCGCGCGGCTGCGCGGCCGCCGGCCGCTCATCGTCGAGGTCCCGATCCTCAGCCCGCGCCTCTCGTCGCTCTGGCTCCACCTCGTCACGCCTGTGCGCGCCGGGGTCGCCCGTCCGCTCGTGGAGGGGCTCCGGAACCCGACCGTCGCGCGCGAGACGCGGATCCGCGAGCTCGTCCCCTTCGACCCGACGCCGTTCGACGACGCGGCGCGGCAGGCGCTCGAGCCGGGCTCGCGGGACGGCTGAGCGCGCGGCGCCGACCTTCGCGCCCCGCGCTGGACGAGGTCGGCGAGACGGTCTCTCCAGCCGCGGCCAGGGCCTGCGAGGTTCGGGACCCCCCGCGGAAGGTGACAGGCCGCCGGACGCCAAAGGAGCATGGCCTGGGTCTCACGCACTCACACAGTTAGACGCGCGCGCGGCCCCACCCAGGGTGGGGGGTTACCTCCCTCTTCCCGCGACGAGCGTATCGCCCGAAAGCGCGCAGGATCGTGCCGGAGTGCGCCGAGACCGTGCCGATTCGTCCACGGACGGCGGCACGGCCGCCCGGCGAGGCCGCCCGGATATCCTCGCCCGCGGTGGAGCACGCGATCGAGGTTCGCGGCCTGCGCAAGTCGTACGGCCGCCACGAGGTCCTGCACGGGCTCGACCTCGACGTGCCCGCGGGCGAGGTGTTCGCGCTCCTCGGCCCGAACGGCGCGGGCAAGACCACGACGGTCGAGATCCTCGAGGGCTACCGGAACCGCGACGGCGGCGAGGCGCGGGTGCTCGGAACCGACCCGGGACGCGCCGGACGCGCCTTCAGGGCCCGGATCGGAATCGTCCTCCAGTCCTCGGCGGTCTACCCCACGCTCTCGGTCTCCGAGCTCCTCGACCTCTTCGCCGGCTACTACCCCGCGCCCCGCGAGCCGAGCGAGGTCGTCCGGCTCGTCGGCCTCGAGGAGAAGCGCGACGCCCGCGTCCGCACGCTCTCGGGGGGCCAGCTCCGTCGCCTCGACCTCGGGCTCGCCCTCGTCGGCGATCCCGAGCTCGTGTTCCTCGACGAGCCGACCACCGGCTTCGACCCGGCCGCACGCCGCCGCGCCTGGAACACGATCCGCGGGCTGCGCGCGCTCGGCAAGACGATCCTCCTGACGACGCACTACATGGAGGAGGCGCAGGCGCTCGCCGACCGGCTGGCGATCCTCCGCGACGGGCGGATCGTCGCGACCGGCTCCCCGCGCGATCTCCTGGACGGACACGCGGCGGTCGAGATCCGCTACCGCTCGGGCGGCGAGGAGATCGTGCTCGAGACGGAGGAGCCCACGCGCGTCCTCCACCAGTTGACCCAGACGGCCCTGGCCCGCGGTGACGAGCTCGACAGCCTCCAGGTTCGGCGGCGCACGCTCGAGGACCTCTACCTCGAGCTCACGCGGGACGAGGAGTGAGGCTCTTCCTCCACGAGCTCGTCGCGCAGCAGCGGCTGTTCTGGCGCAGCCGCGAGGCCGCGTTCTTCACGTTCGTCCTGCCGCTCGTCTTCCTCGTCCTCATCGGCTCCGTGTACGGGTCGAGCGAGGTGGACGGGATCCGCGGCTCGACCTATCTCCTCGCGGGGCTGCTCGGCTACAGCGTCATCTCGACCGCGTTCGCCGGGCTCGCGATCACGCTCGTCCTGCGCCGGGAGTCCGGCGTGCTGAAGCGCGTGCGCGGGACGCCGCTTCCGACCGCCACGTTCCTCGGCGCCGTGATCGGCTCGACGCTCGTCGTGATCGCGCTCGGGACGGTCGCGCAGGTGCTCGTCGGACGCTTCGTCGTGGACGCGGGCTGGCCGTCGCGGCCGGCCGAGCTCGCGGTGGCGCTCCTCGTCGGGGCCGGGTGCTTCGCGGCGCTCGGCCTCGCGATCACGGGCGCGATCCGGAGCGCCGAGGGCTCGTCGGCGCTCGTGAATGCGATCTACCTCCCGCTCGTCTTCATCTCCGGTGTGTTCTTCTCCGTCGACTCGCTGCCCGGCTTCCTGCAGGCGGTCGCCGAGGTCTCACCGCTCACGTACCTCCTGCGCCTCGTGCGTGAGTGCGTCGTAGCCGGCGGCGAAGGACTTGCCGGGGCGCTCGAGGCGATCGCCGTGCTCGCGGGCTGGGGGCTCGCCGGGCTCGTGCTGGCGGTTCGGATGTTCCGGTGGGAGCCCCGCGAGGCATAGTGGAGCGATGCAGGAAGCAGAGCTCGCCTTCGCCGCCGAGATCGAGGGGCGCCCCGGGATCGTCGTGAACTTCGGCGTCTACGCCGGCCGCGAGGCCACGCCGGCGGAGGTCGAACGGCTCGGCGCCAACCTGCTCGGCCGTGTCTCCTCGCTCGAGATCGTCTGCGAGCGGCGCGAGAGCTTCGGCCCCGACCGCCGCGCCGAGCTGTACCAGGTGCGCGTCGAGCTCCCCGGCCACGACGCCGAAGAGGCGAGCGCGCTCCTCCCCGCCGTCGAGGCGTGGGCGCAGGACTGCATCGAGGAGCGGCGCCTCATGACGCCCTAGCCTTGGCTCCTCTAGAAGACGTGCCGGTACATCGAGCAGCCGCGGCACACCGCCGGCGGCTCGTCCGAGAGCAGCCCGGCCCGGAAGTCGCGGTACGCGTCGTTCCGCCAGACCCGCTCGAACCCGTCCGCGCGCACGTCACCCAGGACTGCGCGGTCGGCGCCCATGACCGCACAGCACGGCTGCACCTTCCCGTCGTGGGTCACGTACGCGGAGTCGAACGGCCACCCGCAGCCGGGCTCGCCGGCCGACCGGACGCGCTCCGCATCCTCGAGCCGCGGGAGCCGTAGCCGCACGCCGGTCGCCGCCGCCACGCGCTCGGCCTCCGCGAAGAGCCGCTCCGCCTCCTCGTTCCGCTCCGCCCAGAGCGCCTCTTCCTCCGCATACTCGCGGATCTCCCGGTAGTCGCCGGACGGGTCGGTGTCGCTGAAGGAGTGGGAGAGGTTCTGCACCCAGACCGTCGGGACGCCGAGCCCGGCCGCGAGGCGCACGAGCGACGGCAGCTCGTGGACGTTGCGGCGCATGGCGACGAAGACGAGCTCCACCTCGGGCCGCTCGGCGCCGCGGACCCGAATGACGTCCATCAGGCCGGCGATGTTCTTCCGGACGAGCTCGAACTGCGAGCGGCGCCGCACGTCCTCGTAGGTCGCCGCGGTCGCGCCGTCGAGGGAGACGTGCAGCCAGTCCACCCCGAGCTCGACGAGCCGCTCGGTCTTCTCGCGCGTGAGGAGCGTGCCGTTCGTGTTGAAGCCCATCGAGATTCCGCGCGAGGCGAGCAGCTCTAGCATGGCGAAGAAGTCCGGCGCGAGCAGAGGCTCTCCGAGACCCTGCATCGTCACCTTGCGAAGCGCGGGGAGCGAGTCCACGAGCTCGGTGAACGCGGCGAGGTCCATGGCGCCGCTCGTCTTCCCGAGCGCGGGGCGGTAGCTGACGAGGCACATCCTGCAACGAAGGTTGCAGGCTCCCGTCACCTCGACCTGGAGCTCCTGGGGGAGCGGCGGGTCGAGACGCGAGTCGACCGCTACGGCCACGAGCTCTCCCGCGCCGGCGCGACGAGCAGCTCGCGCACCTCGCAGCCGGGCGGCCGCGTGAGGGCGAAGAGAACGGCGTCCGCCACGTCTTCCGGCCGGTTGAGCTGCGCGTCCGGACCGGGCTTGTACTCGTCCGGGCGCCCGTCGAAGAACGCCGTCTGCATTCCGCCGGGCAGCAGCAGCGTCACGCCCACGCGCCCCGCCGTCTCGGCGGTCAGCGCGCGTGTGAAGCCGACGACGCCGAACTTGCTCGCGCAGTAGGCAGTCGCGTCGGAGAGCGCTCGCAGGCCGAGCGTCGAGGCGACGGTCACGACGCGCCCCTCGGACTCTTCGAGGAACGGGAGCGCCGCCCGGACGACGGCGGCCGTGCCGAGCAGGTTGACGAGCACGACGCGCTCCCAGTCCTCCCGCTCGACGTCGCCGAGCTTGCCGCAGCTGTCCGTGCCGGCGGCGGCGACGACCGCGTCGAGCCCGCCGTGGCGCTCGGCCGTCTCGCGCACCGCGTCCTCGGCGGCTGCGCGGTCGGCGAGGTCGACGACGACGTGCTCGACGTCGAACGGCGGCCGGACGCGGTCGAGGACGACGGGCGTGCCGCCGTTCGGCGCGACGGAGCGGGCGATCGCCGCGCCGAGGCCGGACGCGCCGCCGGTGACGACGACGGTGCCGAGGTCACGCGATGCCATGGTGCAGCTCCTCCACGTGTCGGACGGCCCCGCGCACGGCCGAGATCTCGACCTCCTCGTCCACCGCCGCGCAGAGCAGGTGGAGCGCGACGAGGTGCAGCTCCTGGACGTTCGCCGCAGTGGGCGCGTCGACCGTGATCACGTCGTCGCAGAGGTCGGCGAGCGGATTCGGGGCGGGACCGGTGAGGCCCCAGACGGTCAGGCCACCCTCGGCCGCCGCTCGCGCGGCGGCGAGGACGTTGGCGCTCCGGCCGGAGGTCGAGAGACAGAAGAGCACGTCGCCCGGGCGGCCGTGCGCGCGCACCTGGCGCGCGAAGGCCTCCTCCGGGCCGTAGTCGTTCTCGATCGCGGTCAGCGTCGACGTGTCCCCGTGGAGCGGGATGGCCGAGAGCGCCGGGCGCTCACACGAGTACCGGCCGACGAGCTCGCCGGTCAGGTGCTGAGCCTGCGCCGCGCTGCCGCCGTTGCCGACCGCGAGCAGGCGGCCGCCGGAGAGGAGCGTCCGCGCGAGGCTGCGACCCCAGCTCTCGATGCGCTGGGTCTCGCAGACGAGCCGGGCGAGGCCGCGCACAGAGCCGGCCAGATGCTCTGCGCTCGTCCGTCGCGCCGGGACGGAGCCGTTCGAGGACGCCCCGCCGGTGACGAGCTGCAGCGGGGGGCGCGCGGGCCGCCGCCGCGGCAGCGACTCGTAGACGCGAAGGGTCTGGTCGGCGACGAGGCCCCAGCTGTAGCGCGCACGCGTCCGCTCGACGCCCGCGCGGCCCATTCGCTCGCGCGCGTCGGGGTCGGCGAGGAGGTCGCCGAGAACCTCCGCGAGCCGCTCCGGGCTGCGCGGCGGGACGAGGACGCCCGACTCGCCGTCCACGACGGTGTCGAGCAGCCCGCCGACGGCGGACGCGACGACGGGGACGCCGCAGGCCATCGCCTCGAGCGGGACGATCCCGAACGGCTCGTACCACGGCACGCAGACGGCCACGTCCGCGGAGCGCAGGAGCGGCGGCAGCTCCTCGCGTCCCATCCGCCCGCGCAGGACGACCCGGTCGGCGAGGCCGAGCTCCTCGGCGAGCGCGGCGAGCCGAACGGCCTCCGGGTCGGAGCCGAGCTCGTCCCGCTCCGGGCCGCCGGCGATCACGAGCTCGGCGTCCGGGAGCTCGGCGAGCGCGGAGATCACGTTCCCGACGCCCTTGCGCTGAACCAGCCGGCTGACGACGACGATTCGCGCCCGTCCCGGGGAACGCGTCTCGGCAGGCCCGACCGGGCGGAAGAGGCGAAGGTCGACGCCGCACGGGACGACCGTGACGCGCCGGACGTCCACGCCCATGCGCAGGAGCTCGAAGACCTCGTCCGTCGCGGTGGCGATCACGTGGTCCGCACGGCGGGCGATCCGCTCCTCGGCGGCGACGCGGCCCGGCGGGCTCGTGTCCTGCGCGCCCTGGTGCCGCTTCTTGACGGCGCCGAGCGCGTGGAAGGTGTGCACGACCGGCACGTTGAGCGGACGCGCGGCCTCGAGCGCGGCGCGGCCGGACATCCAGAAGTGCGAGTGCGCGGCGTCCGGAGGCGCGTCGACCCAGTCGTCGTAGAGCACGTGGGCGAACTCGTCCATGTACGGAAGCAGCTCGTCCTTCGGGACCGGCTCCGCCGGCCCGGCCGCGACATGGCGCACGGTCACACCCGGACAGAGCGGCACGCGGTCGGCGAGGCCGGGGTCGTCGCGCCGCGTGTAGACCGTCACCTGGATGTCCCGCTTCGCAAGCTCCTCCGCGAGTGCCGCGACATGGACGTTCTGGCCGCCCGCGTCGACGCCGCCCAGCACGGCGAGCGGGCTCGCGTGCTCGGAGACGAGCGCGACCCTCATGGCGTCACCTCCAACATCGGAGGCCGCGCCTCCCCGCTTCCGCCCGCCTCCACACATGCGAGCCGCTCCAGTGCCCCGAGCACGTCCTCGACGCCGACGCAGGTGAGGCAGGGATGCCCGGGGACGGGGCATTCGGTCGCCCGAGACCCGGCGCAGGGCGCCGCCTGGTCGCCGAGCAGCTCGACCGGCACGCCCCAGGGCCGCCAGCGCTCGGCGGGCACGGTCGGCGCGAAGAGCGACACGACCGGGGTCCCGACCGCGGCGGCGAGGTGAGCGGGCCCGGTGTTCCCCGCGACGACGACCTCCGCTCCGGCCAGGACGCCGGCGAGCTCGCCGAGGGTCGTCTCCCCGCCGAGGTCGAGCCCGTGCCGGCCCGCGACCGCGGCCGTGAGGGCGCGCTCGCCGGGGGCGCCCGTCACGACGACCCCGCGCCCCTGGGCGGAGAGCGCAGCGACGAGCGCAGCGTGGCGCTCGGGCGGCCAGGCGCGCGCCGGGACCGAGGTGCCTGGATGGACGACGACGTAGGGCGGCCCGAGGGGAGGAACGGCGCTCGCGCTGCGCACCGCGAGCCGCCCGTCGTCGTCCGGCGGCAGCTCGTAGCCGGCCGCTGCCGCAAGGGAGAGAGCGCGCTCGACCTCGTGCAGGCCGCCGCCCGGCCGGTGGCGGATGTCGAGGAGCGAGCCCGGGTAGTCCTCGGAGATCGCGGCGACACGTGACACGCCGGCCAGACGCAGGAGGAGCGCGAGCGGCAGTGCGCTCTGGTGGAACGACGTGAACACGATTGCCTCGTCGAGCTCGAGCGCCGCCAGGCGCTCGACGAGCGCGAGCGTCTCGCCGGCGTCGAGCGGCTCCGGCACGGGGTCGATCCACGGCGCGGTGTGCTCGACGATCGCGTCCGCGCCGGGGAGGAGCTCCGCCGCGGCGCGGCCCCGCCGGCCGCAGAGAAGTGTCACGCGGTGCGCGCCGGCCGCCACCGCGCGGATCGCCGGCCCGGTCACGAGCACGTCGCCCACGCTGTCCTGCCGGGCGACGAGCACGTGCGTCATCGCGCGCCTCCGAGGACGAGCTCGACGGCCTCGGCGAGCGTCGCCGCAACCTCGGGAGCGCGCTCGACCTCCTCGCGCCGCGTGAGCGCCGTCGGGACGAGCACGGCGCGCGCTCCGGCGGCCCGGGCGGCCTCGACGTCCGCGCCGATGTCGCCGAGGAGCACGCAGCGAGCGGGATCGGCCCCGAGCTCCCGCGCGGCGCGGCGGACGAGCCCGTCGCGCGGCTTGCGGCAGTCGCAGCCCTCGTCCGGCGCGTGCGGGCAGACGGCCCAGCAGTCGACCGGCCCCAGGAGCTGCTCGACGCGGCGGTTGACCGCCTCGACCTGCTCCAGAGTGAGAAGGCCGCGGCCCACGCCGCTCTGGTTCGACACGACGCCGAGCGGGATGCCGGCCGCGCGCAGCCGGTCGAGCGCCTCGCGCGCGCCGGGCATCGGCTCGACGAGGCGCGGGTCGCCGTTGTACGGGACGTCGACGACGAGCGTGCCGTCGCGGTCGAGGAGCACGGCGTCCGGAAGCCCGTTCTGTGCTGCGGCGGCCTGCGGCGACGGCCCCGCCTGCACGTGAAGCGAGGGCAGGCGGGCGATCCCGAAGAGCCAGTACGCGGTCGCGACCACGGGGAGAGCGGCGCTCGTCGCGATCATGGTCCCAACCTCCTCGCGCGTGCGCGGGCCCGGCGCGATGCGGGCCCAGGCGAACTCGGCCGTGCCCGCGAGCCAGGCGGCGAGCCCGGCGGCGGCGAGCCGCCTGCGGCCTGCGGCGAGCGCCCCGAGCGCCACGAGGCCCGCGGCGGTCACGGCGAAGTGGCGCGGGCGGCGGCCCGGAGGCCGCTCCTCCCGCCAGCGCCGCCCGTGCAGCGAGGCCATGAGCGGGTCGTCCGCGTTTCCCGCCTGGAGGCGGAGGCTGATCCAGCGGGACGCCGGGCGGACCGGGTGCGTCACCGTCCGCCGCCCGCGCACGAGCCTGTACCCGGCACGCTCGGCCCGGAGCGCGAGGTCGGCGTCCTCGCGGTACGCGCGCGGGAACCGCTCGTCGAACCCGCCCAGCTCGTCCAGCACGGAGCGGCGGTACGCCATGTCGGCCGTCGCCCAGCGCGCGGTCTCGAGCCCGGCGACGTTCCGCTCCCAGTCGGTCGGTGCGCGGTCGTGCGGAAGCGGCACGACGATCCGCCCCTGGCTCCCCGCGACGCCGGGTGGGAGACCCCGGAGATCCTCCACGAGCCGCGCGGCCCAGCCCGGCTCGGGCACGACGTCGTCGTCGAGGAAGGCGATCCACTCCGCGCGGGCGGCGCGCCGGCCCGTGTTGCGCGCGGCGGCCGGGCCTCGGCGCGGCCCCTCGACGACGTTGTAGGAGAGCCCCGGCTCGGCCGGTAGCGAGGCGTCGGGCTCCCCATCGTGGACGACGATCACGCGGCCGGGAGGCGGCTCCGCGGCGAGCGCCGCGAGCAGCCTGGCGAGCGAGGGCCGCCCGACCGTGGGGATGACGACGTCGGCCGTCATCCACCCCCTCCGCGCCTGAGCAGGAACGGCCCGAGGGCGAGCGCGTCCACCGGCGCGGAGCCGAAGCATTCGAGCGCGTCCCGCGGGTCGTCCACCATCGGGCGGCCGGCGGTGTTCAGACTCGTGTTCACGACGACGGGGAGGCCCGTGCGGCGCTCGAACGCGCGCAGCATGGCCGCCACGAGCGGCTCGTCGCGCTCGGAGACCGTCTGGATCCGCGCCGTGCCGTCCACGTGCACGACGGCAGGAATCCGCTCGCGCCACCCGGGGCGCACGCGGTGGACGAAGAGCATGTACGGGCTCGGGAGCGGCCCCTCGAAGATCTCGTGCGCGCGCTCCTCGAGCACCATCGGAGCGACAGGCCGGAACTGCTCGCGGCCCTTCACGTCGTTCAGCCGCTCGAGGTTCTCCGCCCTGCCGGGATGCGCGAGGAGGGAGCGGTGCCCGAGCGCCCGCGGCCCGTACTCGCTGCGGCCCTGGAACCACGCGACGATCCCGTCGGCGGCGAGCGCCTCCGCGGCCGCGTCGGCGATGTCCGGCGGACGCTCGTACGCGACCTTCGCCGCGCGGAGCCGACGCTCGAGCTCGTCGTCCGTCCACTCCCGGCCGAGCGCGGCTCCGGGCATCGGCCGCGGCTCGTCGCCGAGCACGCGCGCGACGTGGAGCGCGGCGCCGAGCGCCGTGCCAGCGTCGCCGGCCGCCGGCTGCACCCAGACCTCGTCGAACGGGCCGGCCTCGGCGAGCTTCGAGTTCGCCACGCAGTTGAGGGCGACGCCGCCCGCGAGCGCGAGCGACCTGTCGCCCGTCTGCTCGTGGAGCCAGGCGGAGAGCGCGAGCAGCATCTCCTCGAGCCGCGCCTGCACGCTCGCGGCGAGGTTCGCGTGCTCGGCGCCCCACTCCTCGTCCGAGCGGCGCGGCGGGCAGAAGCGGGTCCAGTCGATCGGCTCCACCGTGAAGCCGCCGCACCCGGTCGGGACGACGGCCTGCCGCAGCTCCTCGAGCCACACCGGCTCGCCGTACGAGGCGAGCGCCATCACCTTGTACTCGTCCGAGGAGCGGCGGAAGCCGAGGTGCGCGGTCGCCTCCTCGTAGAGCAGCCCGAGCGAGTGCGGAAGGTCCTGCGTGGCGAGGACGCGGTGGGAGCCGTTCTCGTAGCGCGCCGCGAGGTACGACGCGCGCTCTCCGCGGCCGTCGAGGACCATCACGCTCGAGCGCTCGAACGGCGACGCGTAGTGGGCCGACGCGGCGTGCGCCACGTGGTGCGGGACGAAGCGGACGCGGTCTGGATCGAGCCCGGGCAGCGCGGTCTTCAGGAAGAGCGGCGCCCGGCGGGCGTAGAGCGTGCGGAGCGGCTCCCAGTTCTCGGCGGTCACGTCGCCGTTCGGCTGCGGCGCGAGGTCGGGGTCGTACGAGTACGCGATCGCGTCGAGGTCGCCCGGCTCGAGGCCGGCCGCCTCGAGGCACCAGCGCGCGGCCGCCTCGGGCAGC
>Ga0214468_1000243_pt1 | contig 17469 bp, 16 predicted proteins | sample RVTome_9_FD_187334 | JGI IMG/M metagenome (GOLD analysis project Ga0214468, IMG submission 187334) | Soil microbial communities from uranium-contaminated site in the Upper Colorado River Basin, Wyoming, United States - RVT155D38 HiSeq ...
CCGGTGCATGTACCCGACCCAGCCGCCTCCCGAGCTGGCACCCGCCTGCTCGGTTGCCGGCGTGCTCGGGGTTCTGCCCGGCATCGTCGGCATGCTGCAGGCCAACGAGGTCTTCAAGCTGGTGCTCGGGGTCGGCGACACCCTGGCCGGACGCCTGCTGATGTTCGATGCCATGGGCACCACTTTCGACGAGGTCCGTATCTGGCGTGATCCGGCCTGCCCGGCCTGCGGCGAGGGCGTCACCGCGGAGTCGCGCGTCGGCGCGAGCGCCGGAGTCGGGGCATGAGCACGGTTCGCATCCCGCCGGTCCTGCGCGAGAACACCGGCGGCACCCGGAGCGTGGAGGTGGCCGGGGCAACCGTCAGCGAGGCACTCGACGACCTGTTCGCCAGGCATCCGGCGCTCCGCGACCGCGTCACCGATGACGGCAGCCTGTCCGAGTTCATCAACGTGTACGTCAACGATCGCGACGTCCGCTACCGGGACGGGCTGGCGACGACCATCGGGCCGGACGACACGATCATCCTGCTGCCGGCCATGGCCGGCGGCCACTGAGCCGATGACGACCGCGGCCGGCGCCGCGGCCGGGGACCTGCTGTCGACCATCGGGGACACGCCGATGGTCGAGCTCGCTCGCCTCGCCCCGCATCCGGGTGTGCGGCTGTTCGCCAAGCTCGAGGGCGCCAATCCGACCGGAAGCGTGAAGGACCGCGTGGCACGGGCCATGGTCGTCGAGGCGCTCGCCTCCGGGGCGTTGCAGCCGGGCCAGGGCATCCTCGAGCCGTCGAGCGGGAACACCGGGATCAGCCTGGCCCTGATCGGCCGGCTGCTCGGCCACCCGGTGCGGATCGTGCTGCCGGACAACACGACGCCGGAGCGCGAGCAGCTCCTTCGGCTGTACGGCGCCGAGATCGTCCACTCGCCCGGGGCCGAGGGCTCCAACGGCGCCATTCGTCTCGCCCAGCAGCTCATCGCCGACGAACCGGGCTGGTTCATGCCCTACCAGTACGGCAACGAGGCGAACCCGCGATCGCACGAGGAGACCACCGGCCCGGAGATCCTGGCCCAGGTGCCGGAGATCGACGTCTTCGTCGCCGGCCTCGGTACCGGCGGAACGCTCACCGGTGTCGGTCGCTTCCTCAAGCGCGTCCGGCCCGGAGTGCGGATCATCGCCGCCGAGCCGCTGCCGGGGGAGCAGGTCCAGGGGCTGCGGTCGCTCGACGAGGGGTTCGTGCCCCCGGTGCTCGACGCATCGGTCCTCGACGACAAGTTCCTGGTCAACAACCGGGACGCGGTCATCGGCGTGCGGCGGCTCCTGGCCGAGGAGGGGATCTTCGCCGGGCTGTCGTGCGGCGCGGCCATTGCCGTGGCGGTGCGGGTAGCGCGCGAGATGAAGTCGGGCACCGTGGTCGTGCTCCTGGCCGATGCCGGCTGGAAGTACCTGTCGGCCGATCTGTGGACCCGCGATCTCGACGAGCTCGAGGACGACCTGGAGGGCTCCCTGCTGTGGTGAGTGAGGGACTCCACCTTCCGACTGCCCTCGCCGATGAGCTCCTGGCGCACGCGCGTGCCGAGGTCCCGAACGAGGCCTGCGGGCTCATCGCCGGCGACCTGGCGAGCGCTGAGGCGACCACCTACCACCCGGCCCGCAACGCGGATGCCAGCCCGTACGTGTACACCGTCCACCCCGACGATCTCGTGCGCATCGTGCTGGGCATCGAGGACGGACGCCAGGACCTGGTGGCCATCTTCCATTCGCACACCCATTCCCCGGCCGTGCCGTCGCCGACCGACCGCCGCCAGGCTCGCTACCCCGGAGTCTTCTACCTCCTCGCCAGCCTCAGCGACCCGGAGGCTCGTCCGGCGGATGCGCTGCGGGCGTGGCGTATCGAGGAGGGCGAGAGCACCGAGGTCGAGCTGCGCATCGGCGAGTGATGGCGGCCCTCAGCAGCCGGTCGAGGTGACCTCGGTGACCCGGTTGCGCTTCGCGTCGATCTCGACTTCGACCGAGCACGAGCCTTCCTCGTCCCCGGACCGATAGGCGAGGCCGAAGACCTGGTCCGCGGGCGGCGGGATCCAGCGGGCGGCCGTCAGCAGCATGCCCTCGAGGAGGCCGTCGCCATCGGCCAGGCGGGCGGCGCGGTCGAGCTCCGTCACCAGCTCGGTCGGGATCGCCTGCAGCTCGGCATCGACCACCTCGACGCTGCCGGAGGCCGGGTCGACGGAGAAGACCCAGGTGTCGCCACCGACGCCCTCGCGTCCGCCGGCGACCTCGAGCGTGCAGGCGGTCGGGCCGCACGAACCGCCCGCCACGACCTCGTCCCACGGCTCGCCGCCGTACGTCCAGACGGCATCGGCCACAGCCTCGGCCACCACCTCCGTCTGCAGCTCCTCGGCGACGCCGTCCGGCCGGTGCGAGTCCCGCATGGCATCCAGGATGTCGTCCGCAGCATACGGCCGCCCCGGCTCGGGAAGGTCTGCGACCGGCGACGGCGAGACCGGGGTCGTGCTCGGCACCGGCCCCCCGCAGCCGACGACCATCACGCCCACGAGGGTGGGAATGAACCAGGCGCGCGGGCTCACGGCTTGCCGAGGAGCGCCCGGAGGTCGGCTACCACGCCGTCGCTGACCACCGCCGCGCCGCCGGCGATGTAGCACCGCGGAGGATGCAGCCGAGTCAGCTCCGATCCGACGCCGCCGGGGATGCGGTCCCGCTGCACGAGCAGCAGCGGAGAACCCACCCGGCCGGCCGCCGGCACCGCGGACAGCGCGTCGGGGAAATTCGCGCCGGTGGCGAGGTAGACCGAGCGTGGACCGCCGAAGAACGCCTTCGAGACGGCGATGGCGGTGGCGTACCTGTCGGCACCGGCGAGGCGCACGACCGGCTTGCCGGTCGCCTGCTGGATCGAGTGGCGCACGGCCTCGCTGACGGCCGCCGAGCCCCCGAGCAGGTAGATCGTCTGTGGACGCAGCCGGACCAGCTCCTCTCGCGTCGAGCCCGGCAGGCTGCCGGGCTGCGTGAGCAGCACCGGGCCGCCCGTCCTGATGGCGGCCGGACCCGCGGCCAGGGCGTCGGGGAACGAGGCGCCGGTGGCGACGAAGGCGGTCGCCACGCCGGGCTCGAACGTTTCGCGACTGACCTCCACGGCGGTGGCGAAGCGATCGGCGCCCTGGATTCGCTCGACGGGCGTCGAGGTGTATGCCTGGAGCTGTTGCGCGACGCCCGCCGAGACGGCGCCGCCCCCGCCGAGGACGACGATCCGCCCGGGGCGCAGCCGGCTGAGCTCGTTGCGCGTGGCCTGCGGCAGGAATGCCGGGTCGGTGAGCAGCACCGGTCCGCCCGCGATTCCGGCCGCCGGCCCGCCGGCCAGCGCGTCGGGGAAGTTGCGACCGGTCGCCACGAAGGCGACCGGCACGTTCGCGCCGAAGTGGGCGCGGCTGATGGCGGCCGACGTGGCGAAGCGATCGGCGCCCGACAGGCGAATCGGCGTCCCGACGCTCCACTTCGACCATGCCAGCCCGTACCGCTCGGCGCTCGCCTCGAAGCGCGCCTGGCGCACCTCGATGCGTGCCGTGCCGGTGCGGCCGGCCGTGAACTCGACCCACTCGTAGTTGTTGTCGAGCGTGTAGGACCCGTGCACCGCGCCGTCAGGCCCGACCACGCGGAGGTCGAGATCTGCCATCAGCCGGTCGGATGAGGTACTGCCCGAGCTATGGCTGTTCCAGGACACGACCGCCTTGACCTTCTGGCCGGCGACCACCGAGATGTCCTGGGTCACCACCGCACCGGCGCTCATGCTGCCGAGCCGATACCCGCCCCACTGCCCGTCGCCGGCGTTCAGGATCCGATTCGCCCACAGCGCCGAGGCCGTGCCGGTGCCCTCGTGGTCCGCGCTTCGCGAGCCGTCCGCCATCGGCGAGCGATGGATGGCGCCGGCCATGACGATGGCCCGCGTTCCTTCGGGGCGCAGGGCAAGGCTGGGGGCCCGGGCGATCACCTGCGCCGCGATGCCTGCCACGATCGGGGAGGCGACGCTCGTCCCGCTGGCACCGAGGCCGTTTGCCGTCCGGACCGATACCGCCGGCGCCGACACGTTCGGCTTGTTGAAGTCGCCGTGGCTGTTCCAGGCGGTGCCGGTCGGGTCCCGATAGCTGCTGCCGTTCGAGCCCGGGGCGTACCAGATGCGATCGTCGGTCCGGCTCGCCGTGTTCCGGTCCTCGATGCCGCCGACGGTCAGCGCGTTGTACGCCGTCCCCGGCGAGAGGACGTTCCAGTGGCCGAACGTCACGTAGTTGCCGGCCGCGGCGACCGGCAGCCGGCCGTCGAGATGCGCCATCGAGTCGAAGTAGCGGCGCGCCTCCTCCGACCCGGTCGCCGTATCCTGGCCGATGCTGAGATTGACGATATCGGCATCGCCACCGCCCGAGCTGGCCGCCCAGTCCGCCGCTGCGATGATCTGCCGATCGCGCGTCACTGACGCTCCACCGCCGCCGGTCGACGAGCTGACGATGAGCGCGCCCGGTGCGACGCCGGGATACGTCGCGCTGCGGCCGGCGATCGCGCCGGCCACCCAGGTCGGGTGATCGAAGGTCGGGCTGTACACGATCGATCCGCTCGTGCTGCGCGATGCGACGACCCGGCCGGACAGGTCGCCGCTGTTGCGGACGTTGTGGTACTCGACCACGGCCACCCGGACCCCGGCTCCCTGGTCGCCCGACCCGCTCGTCCAGTTGGCCTGCACGCCCGGCCCGGCGCTCGACATCGCCGTCGACCACGTTCGCTCCAGGCCGAGCGTCGCCACCGACGGGAGCTCCGCCAGGGCGGCGACGGCTGCCGGTGGGATGTCGACGTACGCGAGCGGCGCGGTGGTGGATGCGTACGCCACCGCGCCGTCGAGCCGAGCGACGTCCGCGCCGAGCTTCTCGAGAGCGGCCGCGTTCGCGGTGGCGCGCGCCTCCGACAGCTCGGCACGGATCGCCCGTGCGGTCTCGAGGTCCTCGACGATTGGTCGGTCCCCGATCCACTCGAGCTCGGGGTGGCGGGCGGCAACCGCGGCTTCGGCAGCGGCCACGTCGACCGTCAGCCACACGCCGACCGGGACGGTGCCAGGAGTGCCCTCGGCGGCGAGCCCGCCGTCCGCCGGGCCGACGAGGGCTGCCCGGAGCTCCGCGTCACCCTTGCGCTCGAGCGCCGTCTGTCGTCCTCCCGCCGCTTCCAGCCGCGTGGTCCGTAGGTCACTCCCGGCCGTTGCCGCCGCCGTCGCGTCCCGGTAGACGAGGTGGATCGCGCCGGTCCGATGGTCGACGTACTTGCCGCTCCACAGCGGCGCTCCATCGCCCGCGGCCGCCGCCGGTCGCTCGTAGACCAGGCTGAAGTCATTCGGCGAGCCGCCATGCGTCTCCGCCAGGTGCCGCGCCCCGGCGGACGCGGCCGGCTCGGACGCCGCGACCGGCCGGGCAGGGAGGAGGACGCCGGCGCCGAGCAGCGCGGCGAGCGCGACTGCCAGCGCCCCGCTGCGCGAAGCGTCGCGCGGGTGGTGGCTGCGGTGCAGCATCAGCCTCTCCCCATGTATGACACGCCGTATGACAGTGTCGCACGGCCGGGCAGCAAGCGTGGGCCATGCGCGCACCGACCGCAATGGCCCATCGGTGTAGGCTTCGGGCATGACTCCCGATGGGCCGGCGGCCGCGCGGTTCACCTCCGCCACGCACCGCGATCGCATCAATCGTGCCGCAGCTGCCGCGGCCGAGCGAGGCGTCGAGGCCCTCCTCATCACCCCGTCCCCGGATTACGCGTACCTCCTCGGCTACCAGGCGCCGGCGATGGAGCGGCTGACCTGCCTGGTGGTGCCGGCCGACGGTGTCCCGACGCTCGTCCTGCCGCGCCTCGAGGAGCCGCTCGCCCGTCACGGGCTCGGCGAACTGGCCGATGACGTCGAGCTCATCGCCTGGGACGAGGCCGAGGACCCGATCCAGGTCGTCAAGGCTCGTCTCGGCACGGCCCTGCGCGTCGCGCTGCAGGACCAGATGTGGGCTCGATTCGCCCTGCGGTTGCACGCGGCGCTCGACCCGGCACAGCTGGTGGAGGCCGGCCCGACCATGAGCGCTCTGCGTGCCGTGAAGAGCCCCGAGGAAGTCGAGAGGCTGCGTGCCGCGGCGGCGGCCGCCGACGAGGCCATGACGGCCATCAGCCGGGAGCGGCTGTCGGGTCGCACCGAGGCCGCCGTGAGCGCTCGGATCCGGGAGCTGCTCCTCGAGGCCGGCCACGAGACGGCAGGCTTCGCGATCGTCGCCTCCGGTCCAAATTCGGCGAGTCCGCACCACACCGCCGGCGAGCGCGTCATCGAGGGCGGGGACGCGATCGTGCTCGACCTCGGAGGCACGCGGGCCGGCTACTGCAGTGACACGTCACGGACCGCGTTCGTCGGCGAGCCCCCGGCGGAATTCGCCGCACTGTTTGGCGTGCTCCAACAGGCGCAGCGCGCGGCCTGCGATGCGGTTCGCCCGGGCGTCCCCGCCGCCGACATCGACGGCGTGGCGCGCGGGATCATCGACGACGCGGGCTTCGGCGCGGCGTTCATCCACCGCACCGGCCACGGCATCGGGATGGAGACCCACGAGGAGCCATACCTCGTCTCCACGAACCGTGCGCCGCTCGTCGCCGGACACGCGTTCAGCGTCGAGCCCGGCATCTATATCGACGGCACGTGGGGCGCACGGATCGAGGACATCGTGATCTGCACGGAGTCCGGCGGCGAGCGTCTCAACACGACCTCGACCGATCTCGTCATCGTCGACTGACGCGGCGCTACCGGCTCTCCCGGTGTGAGCTGACGAGGGCGACCAGCACCTGGTCGATGGCGGCGTTCGCCTCGTGGAACGCGCCGGTCACGTCAGCGACATCGGCGGCTCTCCGGCGCAGGTGGCCGGTGATGGCATCGATCACCGGGGAGCGGAAGAAGAGGAATGCCTCGACCGTCTCGGCCAGGCTCAGGCCCGCCTGGGATGCCTCGGCGCCGTAGAGGCCACCCATCCGCTCGGCCTCCTCCAGCAGCAGCTGGCGCTCCGCCTTCTTCGTTGCCGCCACGTACTCGATGACCAGCTGGAACGTCCGCTGGCCCCAGCGCCGGAACTCGTCGCGCTGCTCGGCGGACAGCCGGGCCTGCCAGGGCTGGCCGGCGAATCCGGTGCGCACCATGCGCCGATGCAGCTCGCCGGCCATCGTCTGGGTCGAGTCCGAGAGGCGCTCCATGCCGTATCGCTGGCGCCGCGGGGCGTTGATCATCGCCTCCAGGCTGGAGCGCAGGAAGCGCCGGTGCCCGCCCGGGGTCTGGTAGCTCTGGACCTTGCCGGTATCGGCCCATCGGCGCAGCGTGTCAGGTCCAACACCGACCAGCCGCGACGCGGCGCCCAGCGCCAGCCAGGGATCGTCTGGATCGTGGGTGGGCGGCGGGGCGTCGGGCACCTCGGGGAATCTCCGATTTCTATGTCAGCGTGGCCACAGCCTAGCTGAGATCGACCGTGGCGCGCCACGGTGCGGGCGTGCTCACACTGCCGGGTTCGGTCGCTCTCACGAACGGCCACGCTGGTGCGATCAGGTGCGGATGTCGGCCTTCGGCATGGCGCCGAGCTCGGCCCACAGGTGGACGAGGGCGGTCATGCCGTCCCGGAGGTTGCGCAGGCTCATCCACTCGTTCGGCGCGTGGAAGTTGCCGGTCGGGTTGGCGAAGCCGACCATCAGGGTCTTGAGGCCGAGCTGGGCGTCAAGGGCGGCCACGACCGGCACGGATCCGCCCGAACGCTGAAAGAGCGGGGCCGTACCGAAGCCCGCCTCCAGCGCGCGTGCGGCCGGGCCGATGCCGGGATGGTCGAGCGGGGTGATGACCGGCGCGCCGCCGTGAATGATCTGCACGTCGACGCGGACGCTGGGCGGCGCGATCGACTCGAGGTGCGACTTCATCTGCTGCTCGATGGCGCGGTGGTCCTGGTCGGGGACAAGGCGGGTGCTGATCTTCGCCGCCGCCCACGCAGGAATGATCGTCTTCGCGCCGTCTCCGGCGTAGCCACCCCAGATCCCGTTGATGTCGAACGTCGGTCGCGCCGAGAGACGCTCGAGGAGCACGTGCTCGCGCTCGCCCGTCATCGGCGCCGAGACCCCCGTCTCCTCGCGCCACGCCTCCTCGTCGAAGGGCAGGGCCGCGTAGGCGCCATGCTCTTCCTCGGTCAGGTCGCGAACCGCGTCGTAGAAGCCGGGGACGGTGACGCGCCCATCGGCGTCCACCAGCGAGGCGAGCATGCGCACGAGCACGTTGGCCGGGTTGTCGACCCCGCCGCCGTACTGCCCGGAGTGCACGTCCTGCCGCGGGCCGTGGACGCGGAGCTCCCAGTACGCGATTCCGCGCAGGCCGTAGCCGATGGCGGGCGTGCCGTCGTCGTCGAACGTGTCGCCATCGCTCACCACGCACACGTCGGCACGGAGCAGCTCGGGGTGATCGGCGATGAACTGCTCGATCGGTGCCGAGCCGACCTCCTCGTCGCCCTCGAAGAAGAAGCGAAGGTTCAGCGGCAGCCGGCCGGCGGTCCTCATCCAGGCCTCGACCGCCTTGAGGTGCATGAACAGCTGCCCCTTGTCGTCACCGGCACCGCGCGCGTAGATGCGGCCATCCTCGTGGCGCGGGTCGAAGGGCGGGTGGACCCACTCGGCCAGCGGGTCGGTGGGTTGGACGTCGTAGTGGCAATACACGAGGACCGTGGGAGCGTCGTCACCGGCGTGCATCCATTCGGCGGTCACGATCGGGTGCGCGCTCGTCTCGTGGATCTGCGCGTCCTCGATCCCGAGGCGCGTGAGCTCGTCGACGATCCAGTGCGCCGCGCGGCGAACGTCGTCGGCCCGGCCGGGTTCGGCGCTGACGCTCTCGATGCGCAGGAATTCGTCGAGCTGGGCGAGGTGCTCCGCGTCATGCTCGCGGAGATAGGCGACGGCCGCGGCCGCGCTGGAGTCCGTCTGGGTGGTCATTGGCGCATGGTAGACCGATGCAACCGTTCCACGTGGAGGGGCGTCTCGCACCGCATGAGACGCCTGATGCTGGTCGTGATCCTCGTCCTGGGGCTGACCGCCGTTCCGCTGGCCACCGTCCAGGCCTGCTCGTGCGCCATGCTGGGCGGCCCCGAGGAGGTCGCCGCGCAGGCGGCACGCGATGGGAGCGTCGCGTTCATCGGCACTGTCGTGGATGCCGCTCCGGCGCCCGCGGATCCGAGTGGCTTCGGCGGGGTGGTCGGCTACGCCTTCGCGGTCGAGCAAGCCTCAGTTCCCATCTCGGCAACGGCGATCGAGGTTCACGCGCTGGACGACGACGGCGGCGCGTCCTGCGGGTTCACCTTTGGCCGCGGCGAGTCCTGGTTCGTCAGCGCGTACGAGCAGGATGGTGCCCTCCACACCGGTCTGTGCAGCGGTAACACGCGGTTGACGGATATGACGCAGGACAGCATGGATCGGCTGCGTGAGATGCTCATCCCGGTCGAGCCGGCCGGCGGCGGGCCGTCCGCCGAAGACGCCACGTTCACCGTGGACTGGCTCACCGCCGGGGCGGCGACGGCGCTGCTTGGGGCCATGCTGCTCACGGTCTTCGCCTTTCGGCGTGACTCCGGTCGTAGACCTGGCTAGCGTCCTGCCACGGTGCCATCCTGCGCCGTGGACGACGCTGGACAGGTCGTGGGGGTGGGTTGGCCGCTGAATCCTGTGCAAATCTATGCCGCGCACCGGCGCCTGCGGGGATTGGCCCACCTAGCGACGCTCCCAGCGCACGATGGCAACTCCCGCCCGGACCCGCCGCCCACGCCCGTGGCCGGCTCGCTAACAACGCTCCCAGCGCAGTGTGGCGACCCACGCGGTCCAGACGCCCTGGACGGCCGGGCCTCCAACGACGCCTCCAGCGCCGGATGGGGGCGCACAGGCGGCGGCTCGCCCCCCACCGGACGGTGTTGCCATCCTACGCCGTGGACGATGCAAGATCGGTCGCGGCGCCGGGACGGCCACGGAATACTGGGAAAAGCATGCCCAAGCCGGCGGCCTGCACCGATCGGCTCGCGTAACGACGCTCCGAGCGAGGAATGGCACCTCACGCCAGGCTCGCCTCCCGAGCGATCCGTCCACGCTCCGGATCGCTCGGCTCAGCTGAAGGCTCCGACCACGAAGCCGATGAAAAGCACGAGCGCGAGCGCGGGCACGAAGCTGCCGATCCGCAGCACGAGCGGCCAGCCCGGGCCGCCGGCGAACGCGTAGGCCGGGATGGTGAGGGGGAAGAGGAAGACGCCGGCGGACCAGCCGATCCGCGCGCGGAGGGTCAGGTCCGGCCGGTCCTGGACGTCGAGCCAGTAGGCGGCGATCATCAGAAATCCGCCGACGGCCAGCACGGCGAACAGTGTCCAGATCACGGGGAGCATCTCGCCAGGGATCCTACCGCGCCGGCCGGCGCGCGATCACCGACCGTGGTCGACCCGTTCCGCGTCCCGGCGTGCGACGTCGTCCGCGCCGTTGAGCAGGTCGGTCAGGAAGCTCAGCGGCCGCCGCCGGGGGAGTCGTGGCTCCCCTTCCGGAAGCAGGGCCGCCACGGCCGCGCGGATGCGTGCGTCGAGCTCGGCCCGGGCGGCGCGACCACGGACGGCATCGGTGCGGATGACCGGGCCGAAGCGGACCTCCACCCGCTTGCGGAACCACAGGTCCGTGGAGCCCACGATGGCGCACGGCACGATCGGCACCCCCGACGCCACGGCAAAGCCCGCGGCACCATCCTCGAACGCCAGCAGCTCCGACTCACGGAAGCCGATGCGACCCTCGGCGAAGATGCCGAGCACGCCATCGGCGGCGAAGACACGGCGGACGGCGCGCACGGCGCTGGTGAGGGTCGTCCGGTCCGGGTGGTACGGGATCATGCCGCCGAAGAAGGCCATGACCCGGTTCTTGAAGCCGCGGCTGAAGTCGGCCTCCTTCGGCCCGAACCAGGTGATCCGCGGCTCGAGCGGCACGACGCCGATGACGAGCATCGGATCCCAGCCGTTGTGATGGTTGGCGACCAACTGGAAGGGCGCCGCCGGCCAGTGCTCGAGGCCGCTGGCGCGCAGGTGGAACAGCGTCCGCACCACCACCCGCACGAGCCCCCACATGAGCCGATAGCGCGGCGTGACCTCGACGCTGAGCTCGCGAGGACCGGTCCGCCGTGCGCGGTCGTGGTCGGCCGTCATGGCTCGAGCTCACGCCGTCGGGGATCGACTCGGGTCAACGCGAGCGCCGCGCCACCGACATACAGGATGCCGATGGCGATCGCCCCGCGCGGCCCGAGCTCGAGGTCGATGCCACCGAACAGGTCGCGCAGCGGCCCGGCGACGACGAGGTAGGCCGGGCCCGCCATGGCCGTGCCCGCGTTGAGGATGCCCATGTAGCGTCCGGCGGTCTCCTTGGGGATCACGTCGGCCATGAGCGCCCAGTCGGCCGAGAGGAACACGCCCATCCCGAGGCCGAACGGCACGAAGGCCACGATGCCGAGCTCGGGCGTGGGCGCCAGCGCCACGCAGGCCAGGCCGAGCGCCACGATGGCCGCCGCCGCCCAGATGACCCGCCGGCGACCGAATCGGTCAGACAGGCGACCGCCGGGGACAGCGGCGGCCGCGGTCATCAGCCCGACCACCAGGGTGCCGATGAACAGGTACAGGGTGGCGTCGTCCCGGGTCATGCCGTGCGTATCCTCGAAGTAGGCGGCCACGAAGCGCGTGACGGCGTAGGCGCCCAGGAACAGGAGGCGGACGACGAGCAGCCAGATCACGCTGCGCTCGCGGAGGATGTCGGTGCCCCAGGCGGACAGGGCGATCTCGCGCCAGCTCCGCGTCCGGGGCGGCGCGGTGCGGCCCTCGTCCACGGTAGCCACCAGCAGGACCATGGTCGCCAGCTCGACCAGGGCGAGGGCGATGGTGGCCGGGATGACCGCATCGGTGAGCTGTCCAAGGGTGGCGATCCCGGTGCCCAGGATGGTCCCGAACACGATCATCATGCCCATCAGCCCGCTGGCCAGGCCCACCTGCGAGGCCGGCACGAGGTCCGGTACATAGCCCTGGAACGGGCCCTGGGCGAAGTTCGAGCTGAGCTGGAGCAGGAAGTAGAGCGCGGCCAGCGCCAGGAACCCGTTCGACGTGGCGAGGGCGACCACGAACAGCACGTCGAGCAGGGTGCCGATGAGGATGTACGGCTTGCGCCGCCCCCAGCGGGTCATCGTGTAATCGCTGATGATCCCCACCGTCGGCTGGATGATGATCGGCGCCACCACCCCGACGAGGGCGATGATCGCCTGCAGGGTGCCGGCGGATGCGCGGTCGAGGTCGAGCAGCCGCTGCGGGACGACGACGTTGTCGAGCCCGCCCCAGATGGTGAGGATGCCGAGCCAGTAGATCGAAAGGGTCAGCAGCTGCGACAGCGGCAGTCTCACCTGCGCCGGCTCGGCCCTTGCTACTGCAGTCATCGGTCACCTCGTCACGTCGTCGGACTCTACGCCTGGCGACAGGATGCGCGCGCCGACTGCGGAAAGAGTGCGGTCGGCGCCGCTACGCTCCATTCTTCATGACCGTCGACCTCGACGAGAGCCGCCTCGCCGTCCTGCGCCACCCCGATCTGCGCCGATACCTGTCGGCCCGCTTCATCGCATCGGTCGCGACCCAGGTCCAGACCGTGGCGGTCGGCTGGCAGGTCTTCAGCGTGAGCGGCGATCCATTCGATCTCGGATTGGTCGCGCTGTCCCAGTTCCTGCCGTTCATCCTCCTCATCCTGCCGGCCGGCCACGTCGCCGACGTCTACGACCGACGCCGCGTCCAGACCGCCACGTACGTGGTGCTGGCGATCTGCGCGGCGGCGCTGCTGGCGCTGGCGATGATCGGCGCCGATGACCTGGCCCCGGTCTTCGGGGTCATGGTCCTGTTCGGGGTGGCGCGAGCCTTCAACCAGCCGACCGGGCAGGCGTTGCTTCCGAATATCGCGCCGCCCGGCACCTTCCCGCAGGCGGTGGCGCTGCACTCGTCGCTCGGGCAGGTCGCCACCATCGCCGGCCCGGCGCTGGGCGGCGCGATGGTGCTCCTCGGCGTCGGGGCGGCATATGCGCTGAGCCTCGGGCTGCTGGTCCTCGGCGTCATCCTGGTCGCGGGGCTCCGGGGCGGGGGGCGTGCCGAGGCGTCGAGGGAACCGGTGTCGTGGACGACGCTGCTCTCGGGGATCACGTTCGTCCGCTCGCGCCCGGTGGTGCTCGGGTCCATCTCGCTGGACCTGTTCGCGGTGCTCTTCGGCGGAGCGACCGCCCTCCTGCCGATCTACGCCGGCGATGTCCTGGACGTCGGCCCGGTTGGCCTTGGGGTCATGCGTGCCGCCCCGGCGATCGGTGCCGCGATCCTGGCGGCGGCGCTGACCGTCCGGCCGCTGCGCCGCCACGTCGGGCGCTGGATGTTCGGCGGGGTGGCTGCGTTCGGCGTGGCAACGATCGTGTTCGGCCTCTCGAACAGCTTCGCGCTCAGCCTGGGCGCGCTGGTGGTGATGGGCGCCGGCGACATGGTCAGTGTCTACATCCGGCACCTGCTGGTCCAGCTCGAGACGCCGGACGAGATCCGCGGCCGGGTGAGTGCGGTGAATTCCGTCTTCATCGGCGCGTCGAACGAGCTCGGCGAATTCGAGTCCGGGCTCACCGCCTCCTGGTGGGGCGTGGTGCCGGCCGTGGTGGTCGGGGGCGCGGCGACCGTGGCGGTGGCAGCGGCGTGGACTCGCCTGTTCCCGGTGATCTGGCGGCTCGATCGGTTTCCGGCGTCTCCGACGGATCGATCGGCGGTTACCCGTGGCTGATCGGCGCTAGAATCGGCCGGTGATCGATCCCGTCGCCTTCGAAATCGGTCCCCTCCAGCTGCACTGGTACGGGATCATCATCGCCGGTGCCGTCCTCATCGCCGGGACGTTGGGCACGCGTGTCGCGCGCTGGCTGAACGAGGACCCGGACACCGGCTGGTCGATGCTGCTGCTGGTCATGATCCTGGCGGTCATCGGCGCTCGGCTCTACCACGTCGTCCACCTGTGGGACTACTACGTCGAGAACCCGGCGCTCATCCCGCAGATCTGGATCGGCGGCATCGGGATTCCCGGTGCCGTGGCCGGCGGCGCGCTCGGCATCCTGCTCTACGCGCGTCCGCGGGGGCTGCACACGGCTCGCTGGATGGACATCTTCGCCCCGGCGCTGCTGCTCGGGCAGGTGATCGGCCGCCTCGGGAACTTCGTCAACCAGGAGCTCTACGGGCCGCCGACCTCCCTGTGCGGAACCGAGTATCCGGTCTGCCTGCCGTGGGGCATCCAGATCGACGCCGCGCACCGTGGCGGCACGCCATGGGATGCGATCACCTTCCCGCCGGAGACCACGACCTTCGTGCCGCTCTTCGCCTACGAGATGGTGCTGAACCTCATCGGCATGCTCGTCATCCTGTATGTCATCCGGCGGTTCGGCCCGCGCCTGTTCGCCGGCGACGCCGTCCTGATGTACATCATGTGGTACGGCAGCGTGCGCACCCTGCTCGAGACGTACCGAGTCAACAACTGGACCATCCTTGGCGTGCCCACGGCCATGTGGCTCGGATTGATCGGCGTGGTGCTGGCCGCCGGCTGGTTCTGGTACCGGCACCGCCGCGGGCTCGGGTCGCCGATGATCAGGCCGCCGGACGAGTCGGTCGCCACCGCGGATGCGCCACAGCCGCAGGCGGAGCCGAGCGCTGGCTGAGCGTCCGGGCAGGATCCTGCCCGATGTGACCGCCGCCGTGGGGGCAACGCCGCTCGTGGCGCTCGATCGGCTCGCCGGACCGGTGCGACCGCGCATCGTGGCAAAGCTGGAGCACATGAACCCGGGCGGTTCGGTGAAGGACCGGATTGCCATCCCGATGATCGAGGCCGCCGAGCGCGCCGGCCTGCTGCAGCACGGCGGGGTCATCATCGAGCCGACGTCGGGCAACACCGGGGTCGGCCTGGCGCAGGCCGCCGCGGTGAAGGGGTACCGCTGCATCTTCGTCATGGCCGACAAGCAGTCCGAGGAGAAGCGCGCTCTGCTGCGAGCGTACGGGGCCGAGGTGGTCGTCTGCCCGACCGAGGTCCCTCCCGACGACGAACGCTCCTACTACAAGGTCTCCGATCGGCTGGCGCGCGAGACGCCGGGTGCCTGGAAGCCGGACCAGTATCACAACGACGAGAACCCGGCCGCCCATTACGCGACCACGGGACCCGAGATCTGGGACGCCACCCAGGGGCGCGTCACACACCTGGTGGTCGCGCTTGGCACGGGCGGGACGGTGACCGGGGCCGGACGCTACCTGAAGGAGCGAAACCCGGCCATCCAGGTCATCGGCGCCGATCCGGCCGGATCGGTCTACTCCGGTGCGACGCCCCAGACGTACCTCACCGAGGGCATCGGCGAGGACTTCTGGCCCTCGACCTACGACCCCGCCATCTGCGACGTGGTCGTGCAGGTCACGGACCGCGACTCGATGCTGACGGCGCGAATCGCGACCGCACGAGAGGGGATCCTCATGGGCGAGTCCTGTGGCACCGCCCTGTGGGCGGCCCTCCAGATCGCCCGCGAGGTTGACGATCGAGATGCGCTGTTCGTCGTGCTCCTGCCGGACGGCGGCCGGAACTACGTGGGCAAGCTCTACAGCGACCGATGGCTGCGCGACCGTGGCCTCCTCGGCCCCTACGAAGAGGTCGTCGACTACGACTGGCAGGCGACCCGGGCACGCGTCGTCCTGCGGGGCGTGGAGGTTCCCAAGCCCGGGTGATGAGGTGCCCGGCGACGCGCGTGGCGGGGTGCGGCGACTCCGGGCGAGTTGCCATCCTGCGCTGGGAGCGCCGTTAGGCGAGCCGATCGCCGTGGCGCACTGTGTCCGGCATAGATTTGCGTAGTTTGCGGCGGTCCGTCCGGCGTCGCGACCTGTCTAGCGTCGTCGACAGCGCAGGATGGCAACGTACGGCGAGGCGCGCCACCTCACCGGCCCGCGCCGCCCACTGCCGGGCCTTGCCGGCGCGTGCCCAAGGAGGAACGCGCTTAGCGCGGGGCGCTCTCCTGCGGCTCCCACGCTGCGCTGCCTGTGCTGGCTGCCTCATCGCGGTAGACGCACCCGGCATGGGCCTGAATCCGTGTTCCCTCGCGATCGGCCTCCATCCACGCCTCGCCGACGCGGATCGGGTCGCCGCACAGCTGGCAGAGCATCGAATCGTTCATGCCATGGACCATACGCTTGAGTTGGACGCCGGTCCAGGCACGGGCGCCAAGGTCCGGTCAGCCTGTGCAGACCTCGAGACTGCCGAGCACCGCCGATGGTGCGAGATCCTCGATCACACACGCCGGCCGGGCGAGTCCGCCGACTGACGCATCGGCCAGGCGGGAGTATCCTCGTGCACTCATCAGATACCGAGGACTGTCATGACGCACGTCGCAGAGCCGCCGGCCGCAGCGAGGGGCGACGCGGCCGGGCTGGAGCGAGTCAACCACTGGATCAACGGCGCCGCGGTCGCGGGCACCAGCGGCCGAACCGGCCCGGTCTACAACCCGGCTACGGGCGAGGTCGCCCGCGAGGTCGACTTCGCGTCGGTCGACGAGGTGAACGCCGCCGCCGCCGCGGCCCACGCGGCATTTCCCGCCTGGCGCGCCACCAGCATCAGCCGGCGCACCGAGATCATGTTCCGGATCCGCAATCTCGTCGAGCAGCATCGCGAGGAGGTCGCGGCGCACCTGACGCGCGAGCACGGAAAGGTCCGTTCCGACGCCCTGGGCGAGGTCGCGCGTGGCCTCGAGAACCTCGAGTTCGCGACCGGTATTCCGCACCTCCTCAAGGGCGGCTTCAGCGAGCAGGTCAGCACCGGCGTCGACGTGTACCAGATCCGCCAGCCGCTCGGCGTGGTGGCCGGCATCACGCCGTTCAACTTTCCGGCCATGGTGCCGATGTGGATGTTCGCCAACGCGATCGCCTGCGGGAACACGTTCATCCTGAAGCCCAGCGAGAAGGACCCGTCCGCATCGGTCTACCTCGGGGAGCTTCTCAAGGAGGCCGGCCTGCCGGACGGCGTCTTCAACGTCGTCCACGGCGACAAGGTGGCGGTCGACGCCATCCTCGAGCACCCCGACATCGCGGCCGTCAGCTTCGTCGGCTCGACGCCGATCGCGCGCTACATCTACGAGACCGGCACGAAGAACGGCAAGCGCGTCCAGGCGCTCGGTGGCGCCAAGAACCACATGGTCGTTCTGCCGGACGCCGATATCGAGATGGCCGCCGATGCCGCCGTCTCCGCCGCCTACGGCTCCGCCGGCGAGCGCTGCATGGCCATCAGCGTGGTCGTGGCGGTCGGCGACGTGGCGGACCCGCTGGTCGACGCGATCGAGCAGCGGCTGCCGAAGATCAAGGTCGGCCCCG
>Ga0214468_1000245_pt1 | contig 17437 bp, 14 predicted proteins | sample RVTome_9_FD_187334 | JGI IMG/M metagenome (GOLD analysis project Ga0214468, IMG submission 187334) | Soil microbial communities from uranium-contaminated site in the Upper Colorado River Basin, Wyoming, United States - RVT155D38 HiSeq ...
TGGTTCTTCTCGTCGACGTGCCGGCCGAGGCGACCGTTCCCGGGGAGAACGGGCAGATTGCGTTCGTCAGCGATCGAGACGGCAACAACGAGATATACGTCATGAACCCTGACGGTTCGGCCCAGGTCCGATTGACCAACCACCCGGCCAACGACTCGGAGCCGGATTGGTCACCGGATGGCCGGATGATCGCATTCACCTCGGATCGTGGTGGCGCCCCTGCGGTCTACGTGATGAATGCGGACGGCACGGGCGTGCACCTGGTTGGTGAGGGGTCCAGCCCGGCCTGGTCGCCAGATGGGACGAGGTTCGTGTTCAAGTCGGGAGACTCTCTCTGGACGATGAGCACCGACGGCAGCAACCGGCAACGTCTCACCAACGCGGCTGCCGACACGGGTCGGGTCGACTTCGCAGGCAACCCGTTGACGCCGGAAGCGGACTACAACGCACAGTGGTCGCCTGATGGGACGGTGATCATGTTCGTCCGTGCCTATCTCGGGTTCGACAGGATCACCTTCACCGTGGTACCGGGCGAAGCCCCGGTGGTGCTGACCGAGCACATCAACGCAACGACCGACGATTGGTCACCGGATGCCGGCAGGCTGGTGGGGGCGTCGTTCCCGGTCGGTCAGAGCGGGATCTTCAGAGGGGGCACTCTCTTCGTCATCGACCTTGCCGGAACCAGCGTGTTCCAGGTGCCGAAGCCAACCGTCTTCACCAACATGTATGAGCCGGTTTGGTCGCCCGACGGCGCTCAACTGGCCTACGGGATGACGCCGACCCGAGACACCACCAGTCCGGACTGGCGCGAGCCCGAGATCGCCGTATCGCCCGCGGACGGGTCGCCGGGCGTGGTGAATCTGACGAACCACCCGGCTGAGGACTTTCAGCCGGATTGGCAGTCCTTGAACCCGTATCCGGTGGGACTGATGGATCCGTCCACAGGGCGGTGGCATCTGCGCAGCGAGAGCGCCGCCGTGACCTCCTTCTACTACGGCAACCCCGGGGACTTTCCCCTGATGGGCGACTGGGACGGCGACGGCATCGACACTCCCGGTTTGTACCGCCAGTCGGACGGATTCGCCTATCTCAGGAACTCGAACACGGAGGGCATCGCAGACATGCAGTTCTTCTTCGGGAACCCTGGTGACATCCCCCTGGCCGGGGACTTCGATGGGGACGGTTTCGACACGGTTTCGATCTACCGCCCTGCAGAGGGGAGGGTCTTCGTCGTCAACCATCTCGGCTCGGGTGATGCCGGGCTGGGAGCAGCCGATCTGGCTTACTACTTCGGCAATCCGGGGGACAAGCCGTTTGTCGGGGATTTCGACGGTGATGGGATCGACACGATTGGGCTGCACCGGGAGTCGACCGGGCTGGTCTATTTCCGCAATAGCCACACCTCGGGCCCGGCCGAGTCGAGTTTCGTGTTCGGCGACCCGGGTGACCGCGTGGTGTCCCACGACTGGAACGGCGACGGCGCCGATTCGGTGGGACTGTTCCGCCCGGCCAATTCCAAGGTCTACATTCGGTTCTTCAACGCCGCGGGGAGCGCCGATCGCGAGTACTTCTTCGGGAATCGCGGCTGGCTACCCGTCACCGGGGAGTTCGGGCTGCCCTAATCATCGACCTCGATGGTGAAACCCTCGTCGGTGAGGGCGGCCTTCAGGGTCTCGACCTCACCGGGCCGGACCGAGAGGCTGAGGATGCCGCCCCCACCGTGCACGGCATGACGGAGCTGGAGATCGCGAACATCGACCCTGCTCGTCTGGAGGGCGTGGCCGACCGATGCGATCTCACCAGGCTTGTCCTCGAGGATGACCTGCACCATGGCCACCGGAGGCGCCATTGCCCCCCGTCGCTCCCTGGCCACATCGAGGACGGTCGCCAGCCCTTCCCGATCGCCGGTCCGCATCCGCGAGGCGAGGTTCTCCAGGCCACGCACCAGGTCGTCCACCGCCCTGGTCACGGCCTCGGCGTTCGAGGCGAGGACCTCGGGCCACCACGAAGACTCGGCGGAGGCGACCCTGGTCAGATCGCGAAAGCTGCCGGAGACCAGGTCGGCGGCATCGGGATTGTCGGCGACGGTGTTGACCAATGCCACGGCGAGGAGATGGGGGAGATGCGACACCGCGGCCACCACCTCGTCATGACGACGGGCGGACATGACGATCGGGTTGGCTCCGGTTGAGGCGACGATCGAACCGAGCTGCGCGACATCCCCTGCGGAGGCGCCATCGTCGCATATCACCCACGGGGCTCCCCGGAACAGGGCCGCCGAGGCTGCTTCTGGCCCGGCGTGCTCCCTTCCCGCCATCGGATGGCTTCCCACGAAGCGGACCCCGTCGCGCACCACCGCCAGGAGCGGAGACTTGACGCTGGTCACATCGGTGACCAGGGCATCTGTGTCGAGCTGGCCGAGAGTGGCGAGGTTGGCCTCGAGCGGGCCGGCCAGCACGATCAGGTCGACTCCATCGATCGCCTCGGCCACCGACGAAGCAGCCGAGTCGGCGGCATGGCGCTCTGCGGCGCGCTCGAGCGCGTCGGGAGATGGATCCCATCCGATCGTCTTCCAGCCCTGCTCCCCGAGAGCGAGCCCGACCGACGCACCGATCAGCCCGGTACCGATGATGGCGACGCGGGACATGATCAGGGCCGGTAGGCGTCGAGGATCATGTCGAAGTCATCTGGGTTGCCGAGGAACATCTGCGGGTAGAAACGCTCGCACCCGGCATCGCCGAGGGCAGCCAGCATCTCGGACGGCTTCGACCCGGAGCCGTGGGGGTAGCCCCGCTCCTCGTAGACCTGCTCGATTCGCTCAGGTGTCGATCGGGTCCGCTCCGCCAGCATCCCGAGTAGACGTCGGTACTCGGACTCATCCCTGGCCGCGATGGCCGGGCAGGCGGTGGAGAAGAGTATGGAGCCCGGATCACGTCCGGCGTCGGCCGCGTTCTTGGCGGCGAGATCTCTCTTCGCCGAATACTGATCGGGCGAGCAGGCGTAGATGTTGAACTCGTCGGCGTGCCTGCCTGCGATGCGAGGCGTCTTCTCCATGCCGGCCCCACCTACCAGGAACCTCAGATTCCGGGGGTGGGGGCGAGGGTCGAACTCGGCGAGTCGGTAGTGCTTTCCGTTGAACCCCCGCCCGTCGGGTGCGACCGCGGCGGCGAGGTAACCCATGCACTCCTCGAGCAATTCGAAACGGGTGCGCCGGTCCGGGTAGGGGATGCCGAACAGGTCGAATTCCTCGTCGAGCCAGCCGGTCCCGATGCCCATGGTGAAACGGCCCCCGGAGACCTCGTCGAGGGTCACCCCCATCTTGTAGTAGACGGCCGGATGGCGAAAGGTGACCGGGGAGAGGAGGCAGACCAGCTCGAGCGTGGTCGTTTCCCGGGCCAGGGCGGCGAGATGGATCAGGTGGTCGAAGGCGGGACGGTCGACGTCGTCACCGCGTTCCAGGTAGTGGTCGGGCAGGGCGAGGGCTACCAAGCCGCGCTCCTCGGCCCACCTCGCGGTGGTGAGGACGAGATCCCAATCGCCACGTGTCTGAACCGCATAATCCATCGTCGGAGCCTATCGGTCGAGGCCGGGACTCAAGAAACCGCTGCGGCGTCCTCGAGCAGGGCACGGGCGTGCCACGCCACGTCGAAGTCGGGATCGATGATGCGGTGGAGTGCTATACCGTTCAGGGCCAGGACCAGGGTCTCCGCCCTGCGATCGGCCAGCGTCTCGGAGAGCTCGGGGCTTCCTCGCTTCATCGCCGCCGCGAATCGGCCCACCCTTTCTTGGTGATGGCGGACCATTCGACCGGTCAACTCCGGGCTCTTGCCGGCGCCGGACACCCCGATCCGGATGTAGACCCGGGAGAGCGCCGGCTGCTCCTCGAGAAAGCGGACATAAGCGGTGACCAGCTCGTCCAGGGTGTCGGTGCCCTGGTGACCGGGGTCGGGGTCGACCGCGTCGATGGCCTCGCGGACCACGGTGAGGATGGCCTGCTCCTTCGATTGGAACAGGTTGTAGAACGACCCGGGCAGGACACCGGCCTGTTCGCAGATCGCCTTGATCGTGGTCCCCTCCAACCCGTTCTCCCCAACCAACGACCGGGTGGCCTCCAGGATCCTCTCCCGCGTCTCCAACCCGGCCTTGTATCGCATCCGGGAACGGTAATCCGGCGCGACCCGCTTCCTAATGCAGGGCGTCACGGATATGTGACGCCCTGCATTCGGTTCGAGCCTCTCGTCGGCGACCCGGACGTACGACATGTTCAGCTCACGGCCATATCGGAAGCCCGTCGCCGTGACCTCTACGCTCGACGAGTTGCTCGGCACTGAACCGGCGGAGACCCTGATGGCCTACCTACCGGCATACGAGAACAGAGCTCGCCACCAAGGAGGATATTTGGCGTCTCGATGACCGTTTCGACCGCATCGAGGACTGACTCGACGCGGTCATCAGCGTCTCGACCGGTTTTTCCTCACCCAGTCGGCTGGCTCGATCGCCATCGTCGGGACCTTGATCGCAGCCATCCTGCTCTGATGCAGGGCTGTCGCCTTTCTTTGAGCGTTGATTCAAATTAGACTGTGAGCTCAAGGCCAGGAAAGGGGAAATGGCGAGCCACTACCGGTCGAATCTCCGGGACCTCGAGTTCAATCTCTTCGAGGTGCACCGAATCCAGGAGTATCTGGGCACGGGTCCATGGGCCGACGTCGACGAGGCGACCGCTCGGGACATCCTCACCGAGATCGAGCGTCTCGCCCGCGAGGACTTTGCCGCTTCCTACGTAGATCAGGACCGTATCCCGCTCAACCTAGAGGATGGTGAGGTGCACCTCCCCGAGTCGGTGAAGGCCGGGGTCAGGGCGTTCAAACAGGGTGGGTGGGACCGTATCGCCGCCCCCGCAGAGATGGGCGGGTCCCCGGTGCCTCCGAGCCTCGCCTGGGCCACCCAGGAGATGCAGCTGGCCGCCAATACCACCGTTTCCTGGTATTCGGGTGGTGCCTTGTTCGCCTCGGTCCTCTTCGAGGAGGGAAACGCGACCCAGAAGGATCTGGCTCGCCTCTGGCTCGACAAGCAGTGGTCGGGATCGATGATCCTCACTGAGCCGGACGCCGGTTCCGACGTCGGCGCGGCCAGCACCAAGGCGATCGACATGGGCGACGGGACCTGGCACATCGAAGGCGTCAAACGGTTCATCACGGGGGGTGAGCACGACGCCACCGAGAACATCATCCACCTCGTCTTGGCCCGCCCCGAAGGCGCGGTGCCAGGCACCAAGGGCCTTTCCCTCTTCGTGGTTCCAAAGTTCCTGGTCAACGAGGACGGGACGCTTGGCGAGCGCAACGGGGTCGTCGCCACCAACCTCGAGAAGAAGATGGGGTTGAAAGGCTCGACCACCTGTGAGATGACATTCGGGGTGGAGAGACCGGCCATCGGCTATCTGGTCGGTGACAAGCATGACGGCATCCGGCAGATGTTCCGTGTCATCGAGAGCGCTCGGATGATGATCGGCACCAAGTCGATGGGAACATTGAGCACCGGCTATCTGAATGCCCTCGAGTACGCCAAGGAGCGGCGTCAGGGGGCGGACCTGACCAAGGCCGGCGACAAGACTGCGCCCCGGGTACCGATCATCGCCCATCCCGATGTTCGTCGGATGTTGATGAACCTCAAGTCCTACGCCGAAGGTCTGCGTGCCATTGTGATGTACACCGCCTGGGTCCAGGACCAAGCCCGTCTCCATCCCGACGACGACAGGTGGGAGCGACGGTCCGATCTCCTCTTGCCACTGGTGAAGGGCTACTCGTCGGAGAAGGCCTACGAGCAACTCGCCGACGCACTCCAGATCTTCGGGGGATCCGGGTTCACCCAGGACTATCCCCTGGAGCAGTACATCCGCGACACCAAGATCGACACGATCTACGAGGGAACCACCGGGATCCAGGCCCTGGACTTCTTCTTCCGCAAGATCGCCCGGGACCAGGGCGCCACCATCGCAGTGCTGGCCGCCGAGATAACCGAGTTCGTGAAAGGTGGTGGCGAGGGCGACCCGATCGCCGCCGAACGCGAGCGGCTGGGTGTGATGCTCGACGACTTGCAGGGTCATCTGGGGTCGATGGTCGAGAATCTCCTGGCCTCGGTGGCGGGTGACAACGAGGAGGTCTACAAGGTTGGGCTCCACGCCAACGCCCTCCTGGCGTCGACCGCCGAGGTTGTGATCGCATGGCAGCTGCTCCGGCATGCCGAGATCGCCATCCCCAAGATCGACGAAGAGCCGTTCTATCGAGGAAAGGTGGCGTCGGCTCGCTGGTTCCTCGGTCTGGCAGGACCCCAGATCGCAGCTCGTCGCTCTGCCGCCGAATCCGAGGACGGCTCCCTCATGGAACTCCCGGAGGCCGCCTTCTAAGCGGCCGGTAGGCGGTAATCGGTAGTCGGTAGTCGGCCTGAAACAGTGTGGGTACCGTCTGGCTGGTGAGTGTTTCCGTCCTTGCGCTGGTAGTCCTTCTCGTCGGGGTGTTCCTGGTGATCCTTGCGCTGGTGGTCTGGCAGGAGGCGAGACGGCGGCCCGGCTACGAGCCACTCGAGTACGTGGTCGAGGATGCGGTGAGGCACGTCGAGGCCGGGCTTCAGGGCGAGGGCAACGATCGACTCAATAGAGGTGACATCCGTCGCATCCTGGAATGGGAAGTGTTCTATCTCCAGGGCCTCGCCCAGGAGGACCGCAAGACCCCCGTCGAGACGGTCGCCGGCGGGCACCAGGCTTCCATCGACTACATCATCGGCCAGATCGCCACAAAACACGGGGTGTCCTACTCTCACGCCGACGTTGAAGACGTGCTTCGCTTGGAGGCCGACTACCTGTATCGAATCGGTGCGGTGGGCGAAGAGGTCGATCTCGATGGAGGTGAAGAGAGATGATTGTGCGTTGCGGTGCATGCCGGACGCAGTTCGAGGTCCCCGGGGCCGGGCGTTTCACCTGCCCGGTATGCGGGTCTGTGAACATGGTGCGGGATCAGTCAGGGGGCGCGGCTCCTCCCCCCACGGTGGGTGGGTACCCCGCCGCGCCCGGCGCCGTGCCCGGCAACCAGCCCCCCGCCCCCCCTCCTCCGCCTCCGAGCACGCCTCTGCCCCGAGTTCAGTGCGGTGAGTGCGAGTTCAGTTTCATCGTGGGCGACATCGCCGTCGCCACCTGCCCCAATTGCGGAGCCGAGGTCCCGACCGGTCTTGGGGACCCCGAAGAAGAATGAGCCGGCTCTCCCGCTTCGAGGCCTACCGCTTCGTGGGCGTCCGGGACACGATGCGTGTCTACGACTGCGACGATGAGACGCAGTTCGCCGAGCTGTCGGCGCGTGTGAGCGAGGAAGACCTGGTGAGCAGAAACCAGGTCCAGGTCTTCGCCCCCGACGACCCGGTCGAAGCCCGAAACCGAGGGTTCCGGGCCGTGGCCGGTAATCGGTAATCGGTAGTCAGGCTCCCGACTTCCGGATATCGACAACCGACTACTCGAATCCCTGCGCAACCAAGGTCCCGATCTTCTTGCCCCGGCCGTGGAAGAAGTGGTCGCCCGGGGTCAGCACCAGATCGATGGAGAGCTTCTCGGCGTAAGCCCTGAGCGCATCCACCTCGATCACCTGGTCGCGGGTCCCGACCACGATCCGCTTCGGCCCGCCCGGGAGCTCGTCGGGGAGGTCGCCGGGTGGTGGAGCGATTCCTGCATAGGGGATGGGATCGCCCTGACCGGCCAGCCAATGCAGAGCGACACCGGCTCCGAAGGACCAGCCCGAGAGATGAAGGCTCAAACCGGTCTCGCGTGCTGCGGCAACGGCGGCGGTCAGGTCGAGCAATTCCCCCTCGCCGTAGTCGTGCTCGCCCGTCGAGGCGCCGGTTCCGCGGAAGTTGAAGCGCAACACCGAGAAGCCTCGTTCGTTGAGCCGGGTGGTGACCGCGATCAGGAGGGGCGCCATCATCGAGCCGTCCTGGAGGGGGTGGGGGTGACAGACAACGACGACACCGGTGGGCTGCGAGGGGACGTCCCAGCGGGCCTCGAGCGTCTCTCCGTCGGATGTGCGCAAAGTGATCCGCTCGCTCATGTGAAGGCGACGAGAAGCCAGACCGCGGCAGCGACGAGGATCAAGAGGGCGAGTGCCGCGGTTGCGATGAGTAACCAGCGAGTCTGCATCGGTGCGGGGAGGGTAACTCCGGGCACAACTAGGCTCGGGAAAGCAGTTCCACCGAAAGGCACAGGTTGCACGACATCGTCATAGTCGGCGGCGGGCCCGGCGGTTACGCCTCCGCCTTGTACGCACACAATTTCGGCCTTTCGGTCGCCATGATCGTCGACGAGAGACCCGGTGGCGCCTGTCTCATCAGGGGATGCATCCCGGCCAAGCAGTGGCTCCATGTCGCCGAGGTGTTCACGACGGTCTCACACGCCGCCGAGTTCGGCGTCGTCACCGAGCAGCCGAGTCTCGATTGGGGTGCGGCCCTGGCACGCAAGAACCAAACCGTCGACGGGTTGGTCCGGGGCCTCGGCGGTCTGCTCAAGAAGAAGGGCGTCGAGGTGATCACCGGGTACGGCCGACTCGCGGGGCCGGGCAAAGTGGAGGTCGAGACCGAGGATGGCCGGGAGACGGTCGAGGGCCAGGCGGTGATCCTCGCCAGTGGCTCCCATGCCCGCACCATCCCCGGCTACGACTTCGATGGGGAGAGGATCGTCAGCTCCGATCACGCCCTCGACTGGGCCGAGCGCCCCAACCGGGTGGCCATCATCGGTGGCGGCGTCATCGGCTGCGAATTCGCCTCCTTTCTGGTAGATGTCGGAACAGAGGTCCACGTCTTCGAGGTCATGGACCAGATCATCCCCGGTTCGGACGCCGAAGCTGCCAAGCAACTCCAACGTCAGCTGCAGAAGCGCGGGGTCAAGTTCCATGTCGGGGTCGCGGTCGATGCGCCAAAGGTGGATGAGACCGTGGTGGTCCCCTTTGGTGAGGAGAGTGCGGAGGTGGATGTTGTCCTGGTTTCGGTGGGGCGGGGCCCGAACACCGATGACGTGGGTCTGGGCTCGGTTTCGGCCGAGGTCGAGCAGGGCTTCGTCGTCGTCGATCCCGACACGATGATGACCACTCAGCCCGGTCTCTACGCCGTCGGCGACATCGTCGCCGGCACTCCCCAGCTCGCCCATGTCGGCTTCGCCGAAGGCATCGCTGCGGTGACGCATATCGCCACCGGTCAACCGAGAGCAGTGAACTATCAGGCCATCCCTCGTGTCACCTACACCCATCCAGAAGTGGCGGAGGTCGGCTTGACCGAGGCCGAGGCCGTGGAGCAGGGCAGGGAGGTCGAGACGGCCAAACATGTCTTCAACGGGATCGGCCGGGCGGTAATCATCGGGGACAACCAGGGTTTCGCCAAGGTGGTCTCCGAGAAGGGCGGCGCCATCGTCGGCGCCACCGTGGTCGGGCCTCAAGCCGGTGAGCTGATCCACGAATTGATGTTCTCGGTGGGATGGGAGGCGATGCCCGACGAGGCCGCTGCCTTCATCCACGCTCATCCCACCCTGTCCGAGGCCGTCGGCGAGACACTCATGTCCGCCGCCGGCCGCAGTCTTCACTGAGAGGAGCGACTTTGGCTACAACGGTATCGATGCCCCAGCTGGGCGAGACGGTCACCGAGGGCACCATCCTTCGCTGGGCGAAGCAGGTCGGTGACACCGTCGCCGAGGACGAGGTGCTGGTGGAGATATCGACCGACAAGGTCGACACCGAGGTTCCTTCTCCCGCTTCCGGCACGATCCTCGAGATCCTGGTCGATGAGGGGGACACGGTCGAGGTGGGCACTGCGATGGTGGTGATCGGGGAGGAAGGCGAGGAGGCAGGCGAGACGCCTGCTCCGGCCGGGGCCGCGACGGACCAAGTCGAGGATGAAAAGGCCGAGGAGACAGCGAGCGAGGACGCGGACGAGGCCGAGACGTCGGCGCCCCCCGATTCCGATCGGGAAACGCAGCCCGAGTCAGCCGAGGCTCCCGCAGCGGACGAGGACACCCAGGCCGAGGCGCCCGAGGCGATGCCGACCGAGCCGGAGGTCGAGCAGTTCTTTGCCGAGCCCGATGAGACCGAGAAGAAGCCGAATCTTCTCTCTCCCGTCGTGCGCAAGCTGATCCGGGAGCACGAGATAGACATCTCCCAGCTCGACGGCTCCGGCGAAGGCGGCCGGATCACGCGCAAGGACGTGGAGTCCTACCTCGAATCCGGTCCGGTCGAGAAGCCGGCGGCCGCCGCTCCGGCCGAGCCGGAGCCAAAGGAGGCTCCCGCCGCCCCAGCACCGGCGGCCGTTCCCAGCGCGGCGGCGCCGAGTGGAGCCGTCAGCGAGGAAGTCGAGTTGGATCGGATCAGGGTCCGCACCGCCGAGAACATGATCAAGGCGAAGCAGACGGCCGCCCATGTCTGGACCTCGGTCGAGGTGGATTACGAGAGGGTGGAGCGGGTTCGTCAGGCCCGCAAAGAGGGGTTCAAGGCGGAGGAGGGCTTCTCCCTCACCTATCTCCCGTTCATCGCACGGGCGACGATCGACGCCCTCAAGGCCTTCCCGGTGGTGAACAGCTCGTTCCAGCTGGAAGAGAAGAAGGCGGTGTTCCACAAGAACGTGGATCTCGGGATCGCCGTCGATCTCGACCAACAGGGTCTGGTAGTGGCTCGAGTCCGCAACGCGGACGGGCTGCGTCTGGTCGGCATCGCCCGTTCGATCAGGGAGTTGGCCGATCGGGCCCGGAGCCGGAAGCTGGACGTGGACGATCTGACCGGGTCCACCTTCACCATCACCAACCCCGGGCCGTTCGGGTCATTCATGTCGGCGCCGATCATCAACGTCCCCAACGTGGCGATCCTCTCCACCGAGACGGTGGTGAAGCGGCCCACGGTGGTCACCGACAGCGATGGGCAGGACATGATCGCCATCAGGCACATCGGTTATCTGGGCCTGACCTGGGATCACCGCGCCTTCGACGGTTCCACCGCCGTGCTGTTCCTGCAACGGATCAAGCAGAACTTGGAGAACTGGGATTGGGAGCAGGAGCTTGCGTAGCAAGCTCTGTACTCGGTATTCGGTGCTCGGTACTCGGACATGAGCAAGCCTCTCTTGCGAGTGCGATGGCTGGGGCGGCTTCCCTACACCGAGGCCTGGGATCTGCAGCGGGCGATCCATGAGGGCAAGGCGGCGGGGCGCACCGACGACGACTACCTGCTCCTGTTGGAGCATCCCCCGGTGTTCACCATCGGCCGCAACGGTGACGGCTCCAACCTCCTGGTCGATCGGATCGGGCTCGGGGCGGAGGTGCATCATGTCGACCGGGGCGGGGACATCACATTCCACGGCCCCGGCCAGCTGGTCGGATACCCGATCCTCGGTCTCGACGACCCCAAGCAGATCGTCCCCTATGTGCGACGTCTCGAGCGGACACTGATCGCCACGCTGGCCGATTTCGGGGTGAAGGCGTGGGCCGAGCCGGGGTACACCGGGGTGTGGACCGACCAGGGCAAGGTCGCCGCCATCGGGGTCCGGGTCGCCCGACGGGTCACCATGCACGGCTTTGCCCTCAATCTCCACCCCGACATGAGCTTTTTCGGGATGATGAATCCGTGCGGGATCGCCGACCGCCCGGTGACCAGCCTCTCCGCGCTGGTGGGGAGGAAGGTGAGCCTCGAGGAGGCGATCGAGAAGTTGATCCCTCACTTCGAGGAGGCCTTTGGATACGAGACGACCGAAATCCAGCTCGCCGCCTTCGCCAGAGGGCAGGGGAGACGGAGCGGGTTCGAGGTGGACCGTCTCCTGGAGGCGGGAACCTTCAGCCCGGAGAAGCGGTCCGAGGAGCCGCTGACGATCAACGGTCGTCTTCCCGGGGAGCCACCCCGACCTCAGTGGATGAGGGTCACCGCACGGCTCGACGGGGACTATCTCGAGCTGAAGAAGATGATGCGCGGTCTCGAGCTCAACACGGTCTGCGAGGAGGCCAACTGCCCCAACATCTACGAATGCTGGGGGATGGGGACCGCGACGCTGATGATCCTCGGAGACAAATGCACCAGGGCGTGCTCGTTCTGCAACGTGACCACGGGGAAGCCGACCGAGTTCGACGTCTTCGAGCCTTTCCGAGCCGCCGAAGCGATCGCCAAGATGAATCTGAAACACGCCGTGATCACCTCGGTCAACAGGGACGACCTCGACGACGGCGGGGCGGGCATCTTCGCCCACACCATCACGGAGAGCCGGCGTCGCTCACCGGCGACGGAGATCGAGGTTCTGATACCCGACTTCAAGGGCGATCGAGAGGCCCTGCAGACCGTGATGGACGCCGTGCCCGAGGTGCTCAACCACAACACCGAGACAGTGCTCCGGCTCCAGCGCGACATCCGGACCTCGGCCAGCTATGGGCGGTCGCTTGCGTTGTTGTGGCGGGCAAAGCAGATGAGTCCGGACGGGCTGACCAAGTCGGGCATCATCGTGGGGATGGGGGAGACCCGGGAGGAGGTGTTGGGCACACTTGCCGACATGAGGGCGGTCGGCATCGACATCATCACCATCGGCCAATACCTCCGGCCGACTTCCAGACACCGTCCCATCCACCGCTACGTACATCCCGATGAGTTCGCCGAGTACAAGCTCTACGGCGAGGGACGCGGCATCCCCCACGTCGAGTCCGGCCCGCTGGTCCGCTCCAGCTACCACGCCAAGGAGAGCCGGGAGGCGGTTCCGGTCAGCATCGGAGCACCGCGTTCCTAATGCATGGCGTCACGGATACGTGACGCGGTGCATTGGGTTCGGCAAAGGGGCCCTGTTGAGCGACGGGTCAACCCCCGGGCTCGAGCTCGATGGCGAAGCTGTCGATCCGGGCGCCGTCGATCCCGATTGCGTCAATCATGAGGCTGTCCGGCCCCTGGCTGATGGCCAGGAAATGGAAGGCTGCTGCTCCGGCGAGGCTCTGCGGATGCCCGGCCTCACAAGTCTCGAGCTGAGAGAGCCGCTGGCCGCCCCCTCCCGAGACCAAGTAGGTGACGCCCTCTTCTGCGAAGTGCTGGTAGTTGTGATCGTGCCCGCTCAGCACCAGCACCACATCGTCGTCGAACATGGGCAGCCAGCCGAATCTGATCTCATCGCTGGAGCCGTGGCTGGAACAGCTGTATGCGGGATGATGAAAAGAGACGATGGTCGGTCTCTCGTTGACGCCCATCTCGGACTCGATGAACGAGGTCTGCTCCTCGGAGCCGACGGAGTTCGAATCGAGGATGAGGATGTCCGCCCCGCCCCAGGCGATCGATGCGAATCGCGCCGGATTGTCGAACGCCTGATTCACCGCCGCCACTCGGGTCGGGGATTCGACGTCATGGTTTCCCCAGGTGACCCAGAACTCGATACCCGAGGAAGCAGCCCACCGATAGGGCTCGAGCATCCTCTGGTAGTCGTCTTCGTAGAAGTTGTCCCCGGTGGTCAGGATGGCTTCGACGTCACTTGTCTCGGCATATTCCTCCATTTGTGCCGCGACGAGCGACATCTCCGCCGATCCGGAGCCCCAGTCTCCCACCACCAGCAGCGTCGGCACCACCTCGGCCACGGTTGTGGCCGTGGTGGTGGTGGGCGCGACAGCGAGGGTGGCGGTCGTTGTCGTCCCTATGTCCCCGCCGACGATTGGCGCCGGGGAGGGGGACGAGCGACCGGTCCCACTACAGGCGACGACCAGGACGACGAGCATACTCAGCCCTATGACCCCCGATCCGAGCCTTGCGCTCCTGCTGCGCCGAATCCTCGGCCTTCTGCCGGCGTCGGTCATGGTCCTCGATCTCTCACTCTGGTCGCTCCACACCAGCGAACGCGCCGACTCCACTCCCGGGGTCCCGGAGCGTATCGAGGCCGGGCCGTTAGTCTCCCTCGCCATGCCGCATAGACGCCTGTTGACGACGATCCTGGTGCTTGGCCTCCTAGTAGCCGGTCTGGCCGCCCCGGCCGGGGCAGATCCCGACGAGTTCGCTCCGCAGAGCACCGCCACCGCCCAGCTCCAGCAGGCACTCACCGACGCCGGCTTCTACAGGGGCGCGGTCGACGGCAGCTATGGGCCACAGACCCAGCAGGCGGTGATGGCCTTCCGCAAGGAGATCGGGGCGACGCGCAGCTTCACCTGGAGCGATGCGCACTGGGGCCTGCTCAACGATTACGTGAAGCCCTGGACCCCATTCCGTTTCAACGAGCCGAATCGGATCGAGATCAATCTGAGCCGGCAGGTGCTGTACCTGTTCCAGGATGACGTGCTGGCGCAGGTCTTCCCGATCAGCTCGGGGAATGGGCAGCCTTACACCAACCAGTTCGGCAGCTTCAGCAACGCCCACACCCCAACCGGGAGCTTCGAGATCCAGCGTCACATCCGCGGGGAGCGAATCTCGTTCCTCGGGCTTCTGTGGAACCCCTGGTACTTCAAGGGAGGCTACGCCATCCACGGCTCTCCCGACGTGCCTGCCTTCCCCGCTTCCCATGGGTGCGTCCGCCTGACCATGTGGGACAGCAATTGGCTCGAGAGCCGCCTCTCGATCGGGATGCCGCTCCATGTGTGGTTCGAGCCGGCCGGTGTCGGCCCGGTCTTCGGGCCCGGCGGCGCGCTGCCGGTCGGCGGGCCGGCGCCATGCCCGGGTGGCATCTGTGACTCGGTGGCCTTCTACGACAGTGCCTCGAGGTTCTACCTTTGGGATCAGGTCGATCACCAACGTCAGGTGAGCCCATTCTTCTTCGGCAATCCCCAAGATGTCGCTTTCTCGGGCGACTGGGATGGGGACGGTATCGCCACTCTCGGTCTGTATCGAAGGTCCGACGGCTTTGTCTACCTGCGCAATTCGAACACGGAAGGCGTGGCGGACATCACCTTCTACTTCGGCGACCCCGGGGATATGCCCTTGGCGGGCGACTTCGACGGGGACGGGAAAGACACCGTCGGTATCTATCGCCCCTCCGAGGACCGGGTCTACGTCATCAACGCGCTCGGGGAGAATGGCGGCGGTCTGGGCGCGGCCGACTTCTCCTACAGTTTCGGCAATCCCTCCGACGTGCCCTTCGTGGGCGATTTCGACGGGGACGGCATCGACACCGTCGGGCTCCATCGACCTTCGACCGGCAACGTCTTCCTCAACAACTCCCATGAGGGAGGGTCGGCCGACGTCCAGTTCGTGTTCGGCGACCCCGGGGACAGGATGATCGCCGGGGACTGGAACAGTGACGGGACCGACACCCTTGCCGTCTACCGATCGTCCAACGGGCTGTTCTACGTGAAGAACTCGAATGGCAATGGGTCTGCCGACGCCACGTTCGATGTCGGTACCGGGCTCGCAGGCGTGGTGCCGATGGGCCGGTGAACGGCCACACGATGCAAGCCCCCAGATTCGACCACGGAGCCCGCATCGACCGACTCCGCGAGCAGATGGCGCGGAGATACGTCGACGTCGTCATGCTCTCGGTGGGCTCGGATCTCCCTTATTTCAGTGGCTATGAGGCGACTCCTTTGGAGCGTCTCACCATGTTGGTGATCCCAGCCGAGGGAGACAGCGCGCTGTTCGTCCCCGAACTGGAAGCGGCTCGTGTGGAGCCGGGCGACTTCGACCTTGTCGCGTGGGGCGAGACGGACGATGCGATTCGACTCGTCGCCCAATTCGCAGGAGGCTCCCGACACGTCGCCATCGGCGATCACACCTGGTCGACCTTCTTGCTCGGCTTGCAGGCCGAATTGCCCGAGACGATCTGGTCGGTGGCGTCGACGCTGACCAAGCCTCTGCGGATGCGCAAGGAACCGGCCGAGATCGGCCTCCTCCGGCAGGCCGCCGAGAGTGCAGACCGCGTCCTGGCCCGGGTCCCACTCGAGATCCGGTTCTCCGGGCGGAAGGAGCGGGATGTCGCCCGAGATTTCCAGGAGATGACGATCGCCGAGGGCCACGATCTGGCTTGGACCGCCATCGTCGCGTCAGGTCCCAACGGGGCCTCGCCACATCACGAGCCCGGGGATCGAGTCATCGAGGAGGGGGACCTCGTGGTGTGCGACTTCGGCGGGCGAATCGGGGGCTACTACTCGGATGTGAGCCGCACCGTGATCGTGGGGGCACCGACGCCCCGCCAAACCGAGGTACACGAGTTGGTGAGGGCTGCCAACGAGGCAGGACGCGCCGCGGTGGCACCCGGTGTGCCCTGTGAGCAGATCGACCGGGCTGCACGTCGGGTGATCGAGGACGGAGGTTATGGAGGCCACTTCATCCATCGCACCGGACATGGCATCGGTCTCGAGGTCCACGAGCACCCCTACATCGTCGAAGGCAACCAACTTCCCCTCGCCCCCGGCATGACGTTTTCGGTGGAGCCAGGGATCTACCTCCCCGGCGAGTTCGGCGTGAGGATCGAGGACATCGTCGTTTGTGGCGACAGCGGCGGCGAGGACCTCAACCAGGCGACCCGGGGCTTGGTCGATGTCTCCTGACTCGAACCTGTGGGTACTCTCGACTCGATTCTCAATGCACCGCGTCACGTATACGTGACGCCCTGCATTAGGAACGCAGTCACCCCGACCATGGGAGCGATCCGATGAAGCCGACGCCGGTCGCAGTCGCCGTGGTGCTCGTGATGGGCCTGGTGACTCCCTCCACGGCGCTCGCTGCCTCGTCGAAGGCAGGGGACGCCACGCCGAACTTCACCGAATCCGGCACATGTGGTGTGTATGGGATGAGGGGGCCCCTCAGCCCGGGCAACACCCTGGGTGACCGCATCTACGGGCCGTTCGCCGACTACTTCGGGCGATCGAGAAGTCAGGTGTCGTCCGCCATCGTCGACTGGGTCGAGCCCTCGGGGCATGCCTACCGAGTGCACAGCCGGGCTCTGGCCGCCTTTCAGAACGCGGCTCAGCGGATCGTCGCCTCTGGAGCGGGATACACCGTGCGCACCGGGGCAGCCTTCACCTGGCGCAACGTCGGGGGAACCAACCAGATGTCCCAGCACGCCGTGGGCAATGCGATCGACGTCAACCCTCCGCAGAACCCGGTCACCAACGGGGCCCTGATCACCGACATGCCGCCGGCGTACCGGGCCGCCTGGACCGACGCCGGCTTTTGTTGGGGTGGGTCGTGGCGATTCAGCAAGGACAGCATGCATTACACCTGGCGAGGCCCGGCCGGGGTAGCTGGTCAGATGAACCGCATCACCCCATATGCCCCACTGACCGCTTCGGCCGGCTTCACCACCAGGGCTCTCGAAGGTCCGTCGGCCGTGGCCGGGGCGGCCCTCTACGCCATGTCGGGAAAACGCCGCGACGGCGCCGATGATCTCTACGGCCTCGTCCCCGTCGACGGGCGATGGCAGGTTCAGGTGGCCGGGGCGGGTGCCCGGTTCGGGGTCCTCGGGCTGAGATGGAATAGCGGGGCCCCCACAG
>Ga0214468_1000246_pt1 | contig 17416 bp, 9 predicted proteins | sample RVTome_9_FD_187334 | JGI IMG/M metagenome (GOLD analysis project Ga0214468, IMG submission 187334) | Soil microbial communities from uranium-contaminated site in the Upper Colorado River Basin, Wyoming, United States - RVT155D38 HiSeq ...
CATCTTCCGGGCGCCGGTCCTCGGGCGGCTCGCCGGACGGCGGGCGATCGGCCACACCCGCTACTCGACGGCGGGAACGAGCGTCATCGCCAACGCCCAGCCGATCGTGGTCAAGACCTCGATGGGGCCGCTCGGGGTGGTCCACAACGGCAACCTGACGAACGCGGTCGAGGTACGCCGGCGACTCGAGGAGACCGGCTCGATCTTCCAGACGACGAGCGACACCGAGGTCATCCTGCACCTCATGGCCCGCGAGCCGCGCGCCGACCTCGTCGAGTCGCTGATGCTCGCCCTCGGCGAGGTGCGCGGGGCCTACTCGCTGCTGCTGATCGCCGACTCCGCTCTTATCGTTGCGCGCGACCCGTACGGCTTCCGGCCGCTGGCCATCGGTCTGCTCGACGGCAGGCCGTGCTTCGCGTCGGAGAGCTGCGCCTTCGACCTGATCGGCGCCGAGCCGGTGCGCGAGCTCGAGCCCGGCGAGGTGGTCGTCGCCCGCGACGGCGGCGACGGCCCCGGCGGCATCGAGAGCTACCGGCTGCCCGAGCCGCCGGTGCCGACCCGCTGCGCCTTCGAGCACGTCTACTTCGCGCGGCCCGACAGCGAGGTCTTCGGCGACGCGGTGTCCGGGGCGCGGCTGGCGATGGGCGCGCGGCTCGCCCGCGAGGCGCCGGCGGCGGCCGACGTCGTCGTGCCGGTGCCCGACAGCGGGCTGTTCGCCGCCCTCGGTTACAGCCGCGAGTCGGGTCTGCCGCTCGAGTTCGGGCTGATCCGCAACCACTACGTCGGCCGCACCTTCATCGAGCCGAAGCAGTCGATCCGCCACTTCGGGGTGAAGGTCAAGCTCAACCCGGTGCGCGAGCTGATCGATGGCCGCCGGGTGGTGCTGGTCGACGACTCGATCGTCCGCGGCACGACCTCGCCCAAGATCGTCAAGATGGTCCGCGAGGCCGGCGCCGCCGAGGTCCACGTCCGCGTCTCCTGCCCGCCGACCGCCTGGCCCTGCCACTACGGGATCGACATGCCGACCCGCGAGGAGCTGATCGCCTCCTCCCACGACCTCGACGAGATCCGCCGCTTCGTCGGCGCCGACAGCCTCGCCTACCTCTCGCTCGACGGCATGCTCGCCCCCCTCACCGGCCCGCCCGACAGCTACTGCACCGCCTGCTGGACCGGCGACTACCGCGTCCCCATCTCCGCCGCAGACCGCCGCCAGGCGGAGCTGTTCCCGATCCGGGCGGAAGAAGACTGAAAAGGTTAGAAGCCAGGGTTCGCTACAGACCAACCGTTGATCACAAAGAAGTCGGTCGAGATTATCCTTCGGTCCGAGTTCCGGTCTCCGTTTCGGCTGTGTCACGAACCTCAGCTAGCTCTCTCGGTTTCTGGCAAGGCAATATAAAGGCGTCAGCCTTCGTACATACCTCCTCGAAAGCGCAGGTTCGGCAACATAGGTAAGTCTCGAACCGCCATATCTCGCAAAAGGCCTGTCCATCAGTTCCACTTCGCTGACCGCAGCGGTCTCTGTTGTCAGCAGTAATGACGCTCGCCTTAGCATCGGTCACGCGCTGGTGGGCGCAGTGGTGTAGCCGGCCTGTCGGAAAGAAGACCCGGGGTTCAATAGAGGGGGCCGGAATCGGACGTGAGCTGGCAGCAAGACCCTGGTCATCGCAGATCGACCATTCATGAAATGGACAATCGGGGACTGTGGGCTCAGGGAGCAGATAGTGTGTGAACTGACCAGTCGCCAGCACGAACCCGTCCCTTTCAAATTCTGCAACACCGCGAAGCGACAGGAAGTCATCGCTTTCATAGTGGTCAACGAGCGAGGCTGGCACGAGAGACACTCCGAGAGAGGCTGAAGTTTCTCTCAGAAGTACACTAGCTGCGTCCCGCACCTGCATTAAATGCTCAGGAAGCTGATCGGCCGAATCCGGTAGCTGGAAATCGCGAAGGCGATTTTCCACCATCAACCAGGTGCCGAAGCGCGATCGAAGATGGATGACGGGTGCAACGCTGATTGCCGGCCACCGGTCGTAAACACCCGGCCGTTCAACGTATCTAAGCCGCAACCCGTGCATCGCACGATCGATGAACTCTGCCGCAACATAGAAGCTCACTCTAGCGCTCGTTAGGGAAGGCATGCTTCCCGCCACCAGGGATTGCTCCAGTTGCAGGAACAGTTCAGCGTGCCTCTCCTCGAGGTCTTGCCAGTCCGACAGAACCAAGATCCGTGCGGGATCAGTAACTCCGCATGAAAATGCGTCCTCAGGTGCCAAGAAAACTACCATCCAATTCCCATTCGATATCACTACACGCTTTGGGCTGTGTCCGGATGCAGCATGCAAAGACCGGACATAGTCTTGGATCGATCTCAGCCATTCTGACCAGGGTCCGAACAACGGCTCCCCTGCTAAGCCACGACAGAGCACCGAAGAAGGCTTCTCCTCCAAAGTCGACTCGGCGGAGGCAAGCCGGGGAAGAGCAGTCCCAGGTCGCTTTGTCTCCACCAATAGCAGAGGTCTAAGCGTGTCGCGCTCAACACCGAGGTAATCAAGACGGCGAATTGTTTGCGCCCCGCTCGATCGGACCGGAGCTTCCTCCACTAGTGGCGGCAGGCCTTCTTCTGGCGAGGTGTGCAGTCTCCAATTGAGAGCGGCAAGGAGAGCATTTACTACGTAGCAGCGAGCGTGATACTCAAGATGCGCCTCCACGCCGCCGGGAGTGGCTCCAAAAAGGGTCCGTCCGTACTTCGACCGCAAACTTTCAATCAAAGGTCCATACCGCTCCATATAATCTATGCGAATGCGTCGCGCTTTCAAGAGGAAGTCGTCAGCATTACGCGAATTCATCGGAAGATCTCATCAAGTCGGTAGGTCAGCTGTCGCGCTGCGGGCCAGCCGGCCTCGACGAAAACGTCTAGGATGCGAATGAGAGCTCGGCGGCAGTCGTCACTGCCGCGAAATATGTCCCTGTGCTCAGCCAGGTACCTTTCGACGATGTCAACTACTAGACTGACAGCTAGCGACTCGTACTGGTAGCCCCAGCTCTCGGCTGCCCTTACGACAGCCTCAATTCTGAGAAACACACCCTCGGGGTCAATATCTATCAAGAACTGCAGGGTCTCGAGTAGATGATGCGTGGTGCCAGGTAACCCTACTTGCGCTAGGACCTCGAGAATAGGGGCTGCTTCCCGATAGAACCTTTGTTTATGGATAGTTGAATCGATCTCTGCTTTCGTTTGCTCGCCATACGCGCCTGATGCGAAGTAGAGTTCGCTTCCGGCGTGGTTGATAATCCGATAGAGTCCCTGAAGTCGATCTCGTGCTGCACTAGGCCATTCCTCAAAGCGCTCTGGCTGCGAGGCCTTTAGGCTCTTGGCCGCGGTGACCGCCGAAAGAACAATGACCTCAAAAATACTGAAGGCGCGGCTTCGCACCGCGTCCTTAGTGGGCTCAGGGCTATTGGAATCTCCATAGGTTAGGGGTTCCCGAAGGGTATCCAATACGTCGTTCGCCTCTTCTGGAAAGCTCTGCGGGTTGTTTGCGTACTGCATCAAAATTTGTCGACAGCCTTGAACATTGCGCCATACGTATAGGTTGGCTAGAAGATGAACGCATTGTTCCCGAACCCGGTCCCACCCCGGACCAGAAACAGCACGTTTGAGTAAGTTGCCGCCGAGCCTTGTAATTCGTTCGGGCTCCGAGCCGGCAAGTCGTGCAAGGGGGCCACCCAATAGGCCCTGGAGAACGCCTGCGCTTTCTTCGGAGGCGGTAGTTTCCTCGATCAGTTGCCACATCGCGTCAGGGGCTGTTTTGGCGAGGGCGTTTAGGCGCGCGGCAACCTGAAAGCGTACCGCTGGAACTGGATCGTGTAGCAGTTGCGCGACGGCATCGAGAATTTCAGCGGAGAAACATCGCCGATGGCGACCCAGAGTAGTTAGCCCTGCAGCGGCGTCTATGCGTGCGGCTGGCTTTCCCCAGCTGGGCGCTTCATCGAACTGCGAACTGTCATGTTCCGGCTCAGGTTGAGTATGACCGCGGGCCACCAGGAGGATTGATCGGATGAGCTGGCCTGCTCTGTCGTTGCAATCCAGCTTCTCTGTGCTCGTGATGTCGGAGCAGGCCTCGGCCAGCGTTCCCCAAGCATAGTTGCGTTGCCTCGGATCGACGCCTGCGTCGTCCGCTTCGCGGATGAAGTTCCATAAGGCCTCAATGTTGGGCAGGGCGTCTGCGATTTCTGCTGAGTTTGGAGCGGCATTCTGGTGCTGTTGTGCGAATTCCTTGACCGGTGCTTCAAGGTCTCTCATTCTTCTGTTGGACGCTTCTGCGACTGCGACCCCTTCTCCTGCGAGGAACTCGACCTCGCCGTAGGGCATACTTGAGATCTCGGAAAACTCAAATGGAGGCTCGTTCTCGGGCACTGCCTCTGCCTGCTGGAGTGCTTCCAGCCGGAGCCTAGCTGCCTCCGTGACGAGCTCTCCTTCAGACAGACAGCCCAGCAGTCGATCTCTGACGCTCTCCAGGTATTCCTCGTCTCTTGGCGTGGGTGCTTGCTGCGGGAGTCTCATGACCGCCTCTTCGATTAGCTGCCTGTCTTGGAAATCCAGCATTGAAAAGGCAGCCTTCAAGAAGGCCCCTGCCGCTGTGCTCGTGTCGATCTCCTCAAGTATCGGGGTTGATTGGGCGAGAGTTGACAATCGTTGTCCCATGACCTCAGGAAAGCGAGATCCGAGTAGCAGCAAGCGTCGCCAGAATACGGCGAGGTGACCCTCATGGGTAATCGTTTGAAGAATCTCGTCGAGCACATCCAGATCCGAACACTTTACTAGTTCCTCAAGGTAGTCGAACAATGCGTCTAGAATCTTCAGAGCATCGTCATGTCGATACGTGTCTCCGCTGTCCCAGACGCAGCTGTGATCGCGACGAATACTCGCTTCGCGTTTGCCAAGCCGAAAGGGCCGATCAACGAAGGCGCTGTCGGTGACGGGACGGTGCCTCTGCTTCACATATGAGGCCATCACCGCTATCGCTGCTCGAGTAGCGTGCAGGGGCGCCTGCCGTAAGAAGAGAGGATACTGTTGAGCGAGCTCATAGTGCGAGTGGCGGTAGTCTTGACTGCGGTTGGAGGTCAAGGGTATTATCTGACTTCCAGACAGGGAGGTTGCTTCGTGCGAGGTCTCTTCATGAGCAAACGCTGCTCGATAGACGTCCGCAGCAAGGTTGGCATCCGCCCTGACGACGTATTTAGTCCCTCGAGCTATCCATGGCATTTCTTCGAAGCCGAACGACGCTAGGTGCTCAGGCGCAATCGCGCGGCGAATCAGTGCAGCTGATGCGCTCGTGTCGGTAGCGAAGGTTTTTAGGACTGCCGTGAGTGCCTGGACCACTAGATGCTTGTCTCTGGGGCTTTGCTCCCATGCCCACTCGAGAAGGCGTCTCGCTGCAAGACCCACTTGGCCCAACTCGCGATCGCGGAGGTCTTCGACCCGCTCGCAAAGATCGTGAAGAAGAGGCCTTGCTGAGTACGCTATGGGCTCTCTGAAGGACTGGCTCAGGTGTTCCAACAACGCAGTCCAAAGAGCCGTGCTTCCAGCATTCTCAGCTGCCGCGCCTACTCCCTCAGTTAATGCTGAGCCAATAAAATGTCTGAGGGTCTTTTCGGCTGCGTTCTGCAGCGACGTTTGAGGGCTGTCCAACGCTGCCACGAGCGGTCTGATGTCGTCAATGTCGCCGGCTAGCCTCGCACCTACCGAAGGTCCAATCAGCTGGCCGGTGGCTGGGATTCCATCTGCCTTCGATAGACGAAGGGCAGTCTGCCAAAAACGTGCGTGATCGCTATCAAGCTGCCAAAGGTACTCGTAGTGTAATACGATGCTTGGCCGCGCCACGATTACCAGCTCTGGATCGTCACTCAGTTTCTGTGCCAGCTCATCCGGTTGTAAGCGGAGTATCAAGCGAGCGACAGAATAATCGAATAGTACATGATGAGAAAACGCTAGAAGATGGCGCTGTGGGGTTACGGCGCCTGTCGGAGACCACTCGACTAGTACCTGATTGCTCAAGAGCCGCCCCAGAGCGTTTTCGGATACTCCATTCAGAACCGAAAGCCGATCAACCTGAAGAGTTCTCTTTCCAAGCATCTGCGTGCATGTTCGGAGGAGCACACCTTCACGAGAGTCGCTACCCTCGCCCTCTTCAATCACGCGCGCCGACCAGTAACGCTCCAGGAGGTCCAGTTGCGTACGGATCGGGGTAATCAGGTCGACGGCGACTCCGGAGTCTAGGAGCTCAGCCACGAGTCGAATGTTGAAAGGAACGGTCAACAACTCGCCCAGCTTGAAAGGAGCATTTGCGATGACTTCTTCAAGGTCGGACGAGGCATCTCCGAGCTGTTTCAGCTCGTTCCGAGTCAGTCGCGGAACGTTCAGGTGACGCACGTTCGCGAACTCGTTGTCCCTAAACGTAGTTGCGCCGACTCCCCGAAACAATCGCTGCAGTTGACGATTGTAACGCAAATCAAACTTTCGCACAGAGGCAACAACTCTCCATCTGGTGCCAGCCTCAAGTACGGCGAAGATCAGATCTCGTATCGTCCGAGCGGCTTCCTCAGCACGGGCGGCGTCCAGGGCATCGATCACGATAAAGGCTGGGTCGAGACCCAGCCAGTTTTGGAAGACTGAGGCAGTGTCGTGCTCCAAGCCGAGCTCCCGTTGCAGATCGCCGCGAGACCGTATCCCTCCTAGGCGATCAGCGGCCAGTAGCACCACCTCCTGGTCCCGAGCTCGAATCTTCTTGACGAGCTCATAAAGTACTCCCGATTTGCCAGCTCCCGGCTCACCGACTACTAGAATCGAGCCCTCGGTGGCTTTGGCAACCAATTCCGCAACTACCGACCGATTGATCCTGATAGACGTGGAACCGATTTTGATCACCGAATGGTCTTGAAGAAGGTTCAGAGTTGCATCCGTATAGGCGGCGAGGCTTCGAGTATCGGACCGATAGCTGGGCGGCGACAGGAGGTTGAGCCCTCCTTGGGCCAGCACGTGCTGAAGGCCGTTTCGATCTGCACCTGAAGCGCTGCGCGCATATCCAAGAGAAGCGACGAGAAGCGAGCGCCATGCTAACGTTGCATCATCAGGGTTCGACAGTACACCGCGACGAAGTATCTCCATCGCGCCTAATTCCTCGCTGCCCCCATCTTCAATCTCGAGGCTGTGGATTCGAAATAGCTCGATGAAGGCACGGATCTCCGCTTGTGTCGGTCTTGTGCCGGCGACCCTGTGCCAGTAACTTTGAACATGGGAAAGAAAAGCCCCAAGCGCGCTCTCCTCTTGCTGGTTGGACGCAGCCAATTCCAGAGGATTGTCCGCGCGGAGTTCACGGGCTCTTCTTAGGACTGTGCGAAGTACGACTCTAATGGTCTTGGGTGCGTAGTAGCCAGTGATCAGGACGAGACGATCCCTGCCCGATTCGAGGGGTCTGTGCCAGGGGCGATCCATCTCTCGGCGATCTCGACAGGCTAGGAACTGAGTGACGAACTGACCTATTGCCTTGGCGAACTCGGAGTCTTCGAGAGTGGAGAGGTTTACAGACCTTTTGATCTGGACGAAGATCGAGCCTTCGTCGGAAGTGCCAACAAGTAGATCATCGACCGGTTCTTCTGTCTCACAGCGCAGCCACTCCAGCAACGTGGACGCATTAAGATCCCAGGGTGGCGAAGTCGATCTCTCGGCTAGGATTTTCACTGCGACCCACGCGGTGACCCGAGTCTGGAAATCGAATCCACCCGCCGCGGCGGTTCCTCCGGCTTGCCTGTGTTGCGTCTCGCTATTGGGCAATGGCTTGGCCGCTCATACGGGGATCTGGGGACGGGGATCGAGGGACTCTGGAACGTAAGACACCTGGCTTGCTCACCTCTCGCGCCAGTCGATGACCTCGAGCTGTTCGAATCTCTCAAAGTCGTCTCGGTTCGCTGTCACCAGTATGAGCCCGTGCACCCTTGCGATCGAGGCGATCTGGCCGTCGGTGAAGCTCGGCGTGAGGCCTCGGGCAGTGAGGCGGGCGCGCTCGCTCGCGTGCCACGCGGCAGCCTTGTCGTCGTAGGGGAGGATCGGCAAGCTAGGCGCGACGACGGTTGCTAGGTAGGTTTCGATCGCGCTTCGTCGGCGAGACGCGGGCAGCCTAGCGGCGCCAAAGACCAACTCGTGCCAGACAACTGAAGCGATAGCGGCCCTTGGCCCGTGCTCTCTCAACCCAGCCCCGATACCCGGATCCGGGTTGGGACGCACCGGGTCGGAGACCACGTTGGTGTCGAGCAGGTAGCGGAGCCTCACCAGTCGACCTCGCGGCCCGGTGAAGGATCGCGGACGTCGCCGAAGACCTCGTCGGAGTCGGTGGGGAGTGCTTCGAGATCCGCTCGCTCACGGAACTGCGTGTAGGCTGTCCAGAAATCGCCACGCTCCGATCGTAGGCGGTCGTACTCGGGCAGACCGAGGAGGACTGCCACGGTCCTGCCGCGGCGGGTTACCTCGACCGCTTCACCCGATTCCGCGGCGCGGACCGCGTGCGCGAGCTCCGAGCGTAGGCGGGCGATCGAGTAGCTCGACTGCTTGGCGTTCCGCTTGCGGCTCATGGACATCTTCATGTACAAGAGGATAGCAGATCGAGCCCGTGGAGGGCCGACCCTTTCATGGAGCTGTTCGACGGCAGCGGCTACGTCCTGACCCGGCTGCTGATCCAGCGGGGGCTGGCGGCGGTCTACCTCGTCGCCTTCCTCGTCGCCGTGAACCAGTTCTTGCCGCTATGCGGACGGCGGGGGCTGCTGCCGGCGCGGGAGCGGCTGGCGCGGCTCGGTTTCTGGGACGCGCCGAGCCTGTTTCACTGGACGAGCTCGGACCGGACATTCCGGGTCGCGGCGTGGGCCGGGGCGGCGCTGGCGGCGTTCGCGCTCGCCGGGCTGTCGGAGCGGTTCGGGCTCGCGGTGTCGATCGGGACCTGGGCGGCGCTCTGGGCGCTCTATCTCTCGTTCGTCAACGCCGGGGGGCTGTTCTACGGCTACGGGTGGGAGACGCTGATCTGCGAGGCGGGGTTCCTGGCGGTCTTCCTCGGGCCGGCGGAGATGGTGCCCGCCTTGCCGGTCCTCTGGCTGTTCAAGTGGCTCGCCTTCCGGGTGATGTTCGGGGCCGGGCTGATCAAGCTGCGGGGCGACCCGTGCTGGCGCGACCTGACCTGTCTCGAGTACCACTACGAGACGCAGCCGATGCCGAACCCGCTGTCGTGGTTCCTGCACCGGTCGCCGAGGTGGTTCCACAAGCTCGAGGTGGCGGCGACGCACTTCGTGCAGCTCGTCGCGGGGTGGGGGCTGCTCGCCCCGGCGCCGGCCTCCTGGATCGCCGGCGTCCTGGTCGTCGGCTTCCAGCTCACCCTGGTCGCCTCGGGGAACCTCTCGTGGCTCAACTGGCTGACGATCGTCGTCGCGCTGTCGGCGTTCTCGGACCCGGCGATCGAGGCGGTCGCGCCGCTCGCGGCCCCGGCGGGTCTGGCCCCGCGGCCGGCCGCCTTCGACGCGGCGGTCGCCGCCGTCGTCCTCCTCGTCGCCGGGCTGTCGGTGCGGCCGGTGCGCAACCTCTTCGCCCGCCGGCAGCTGATGAACGCGAGCTTCGAGCCGCTCCGGCTGGTCAACACGTACGGGGCGTTCGGCAGCGTCACCCGGGAGCGGCTGGAGGTGGTGCTCGAGGGGACCGACGCCGCGGTGCCGGACGAGGGAGCCGAGTGGCGGGAGTACGGCTTCCGGGGCAAGCCCGGGGACCCGCGCCGGATGCCGCCCTGGGCGGCCCCGTACCACCTGCGGCTCGACTGGCAGATGTGGTTCGCGGCGCTCGCCCCCTCCCAGGTGCCGCTGTGGATGGTGCGGCTCGTCGAGCGGCTGCTCGAGGGCGACCGCGCCGTCTCCGGCCTGCTCCGTCACGACCCCTTCCGCGACGCGCCGCCGCGCCACGTGCGCGCCGGTCTGTGGCGGTACCGGTTCACCACTGCGGCGGAGCGGCGGGCGGGCGGCGGCTGGTGGTCGCGGACCCGGGTGGGGGAGTACCTGCCGGCGGTGTCGCTCGCGGATCTCGCGCGGTCGTGAGTCGCCGCCGTACGCATTCCGCTCCGATGCGGCGTGTATGATTTTGTCAGCTCGTAGGGAAGTTCATGACGTCTGCGAAGGGGACAGCGATGAGGGGTGGGCGTGCGTCGCGACGCCGATGCTTGGCGTGCGGGCGGCGGCCGGTCGGGCCGCGGCGGCCCTCGCTCCCGGCCTGCGCGCTCGCGGTCTCTATCCTCGTCGCGGTGCCGGGGCTCGGCCCGCCGTCCGCCGCCGGGGCCGGGCCCGTCTCCGCCGCGCTCGGCGGCGCCGCGAAACCGCTGCCCGCCCTTGCCGACGGTCCGTCCGCCGCTGCCGCGCTCCCGGCGGCCGGCCAGCCGGCCGCGCTCCGGCCCGGCGAGCGGCTCGAGCTCCCCCTGGAGGGCGGCCGCACGCTCTCGTTCGCGGTCGAGCTCGGCGCGGCCCCGGCCTGGCGGGTGCTCGCGGTACAGGACGAGGTGGACGTCGCGCTCGAGGTCCGCGGGCCGGCGGGCGCTCCGGCGGTCCGCGTCGACGGGCCGGTCGAGCGGCTCGGGCCCGAGTCGGTGCTCCTCGAGGGGACCCCGGCGGGGCGCTACGAGGTGCGGCTGGAGGCGCCGGACGACGGCGGGCGCGGCCGGGTCTCCCTCGTCGTCGAGGCGCTCTCGCCGGCCGGCGCGGGCGGGGCGGAGCGGATCGCGGCGGAGGCGGCGCGGAGCCGTGCCGGCGAACTCGCCGCGGTGGACGAGGCCGAGGCGTCGCGCGGGGCGCTGGCCGCCTACCGGGAGGCGGCGGACGGCTTCGACCGGGTCGGGTCACCTCTCGACGCCGCCTGGGCCCGCCTCGCCGCGGCGTACGTCGCCCGGCGGATCGGCGAGACCGCGGAGTCGCTGGAGCTGGCGCGCGCGGCGGCGGCGGCGGGCGCCGCGGCGGGCGACCCGGCGCTCGAGGGGTGGGCGCTCAACAGCGTGGGCCTGGCGCTGACGCAGATGGGCCGGCACGCGGAGGCGCGCGCCGAGCTCGAGCGGGCGATCGGGCTCCACGAGGCGACGGGCAGCGTGTTCCGGGAGGCGACGTCGCTGAACAACGTGTGCCTCGCCTGGCACTTCCAGGGCGCCCTCGACGAGGCCCTGCCGTGCTACTTCCGGTCGCTCGAGCTGTTCCGCGCCGCCGGCGAGCGGGGGCAGGAGGCGCTGGTCCTCAACAACGTCGGCGGCGTGCACCACGTGCGGGCGGAGCCGGAGCCGGCGCTGGAGCACTATCGGCGCGCCGTCGCGCTGCACCGCGAGGCCGGGGACGGCCGCGCCGAGGCCGAGACGCTGAACAACCTGGCGGTCCTCTACGGGCAGCTCGGCGAGTACCAGGAGGCGCTGCTCCTCTACGAGCGGATGCTCGAGCTCCAGGACCGGGTGGGCGACCGGCGCGGCCAGGCGCGGACGCTGAACAACCTGGGCACGGCATACGAGCAGCTGGGCGAGGACGAGCGGGCGCTCGGCTACTTCGAGCAGGCGCTGCCGCTGCGCCGGGAGGTCGACGACCCGCGCGGCGAGGCCTCCACGCTGAACAACCTGGGCCGGATCCACCGGGCGGCCGGCGAGGCGGAGCGCGCGCTCGAGCTCCACCGGAGCGCGCTGGAGCTCCACCGGGCGGGCGGCGAGCGCGGAGGCGAGGCGGCGAGCCTCGAGCTGATCGGCCGCGCGCTCACCGCGGCGGGGCGTCCGGCGGAGGCGATCGCCAGCTTCGACGAGGCCCTCGCGACGCTCGCCGACGTGGGCGAGCGGGCGGTCCGGCGGCGGGCGCTCTCCGGGCGGGCGGAGGCGCTACTCGCCGCCGGCGACGCGGCCGCCGCGGAGGCCGGCCATCTCGAAGCCCTGGCGCTGAGCGGGGAGATCCTCGACGTGGGCGGCCAGGTGGATGCGCTCGCCGCGCTCGCCGCGATCGCGCGCGGCGCGGGCCGCCTGGCCGAGGCCGAGGACCGGCTGCGGGAAGCGGTCGAGCTCGTCGAGTCGCTCCGGGCCGGGGTCTTCTCGCCCGATCTCCGGGCCTCCTTCGGCGGCTCGCAGCGGAAGGTCTACGAGCAGCTCGTCGGCGTCATGATGGACCGGCACGCGGCGGAGCCGGCGGCGGGCCACGATCGGGAGGCGCTCGGGGTCAGCGAGCAGGCGCGGGCGCGGACGCTCCTCGAGCTGGTGCTCGAAGGAGGCGCGGGCTCGGCGCACGGGATGGGGATCGAAGCCGACTCCGGGCTCGCGGAGGCCCGCCGCTCCGTCGTCCGGCGCCTCAGCGCGAAGGCGCGCCGGCAGCGGCGGGCGGCCGAGCGCGGGGCGGCGGCGGACGAGGTGGCGACGCTCGGGGAGGAGGTGCGCGAGCTGCTCGCCGAGCTCGACGCGGTCGAGGCGCGGATCCGCAGCCGCGACCCGCGCTACGCCGAGCTGGTGCGGCCGCCGGCGACCGGCGCGGCCGAGGTCCAGGCGCTGCTCGACCCGGGGACGGTCCTGATCGAGTACGCGCTCGGGGGGGAGCGTAGCTTCGCGTGGCGGGTGACCGCCGACACGCTCGATGCCGTGACCCTCGCGGGGCGCGCGACGCTCGACGCCGCCGCACGGCGCGCCCACGAGGAGCTGGCCGGCCGCGGCTCGGGGACCGCGGTGTCCGAGCTCGCCGCCCTGGTGCTCGCCCCGCTCGGCGGCGGGCTCGCGGAAGCGGCGCGGGTCGTCGTGGTCCCGGACGGGGCGCTCCACTACGTCCCCTTCGGCGCCCTGCCGCTCGCCGGCGGCGAGCCCCTCCTCGCGCGGGCCGAGGTCGTCCACCTCCCCTCGGCGTCCGTGCTCGGGGTCCAGCGGCGCGAGCTCGGGCACCGGCCGGCCGCGCCGAAGGCGCTCGCGGTGCTCGCCGACCCGGTCTTCGACGTCGACGACCTGCGGCTGCCGGCCGACGAGGTGGCCGCCGTCACCCGCTCCGCCGTCGACGGCCTGCCGCTCGCCCGCCTACGGATGACCCGCCGGGAGGCCGAGGCGATCGCCGCGCACGTGCCGGCGGACGACCGCTGGCTGGCGCTCGACTTCGCCGCCAGCCGGCAGGCGGTGCTCGAGGGGCCGCTCGGCGACTACCGGATCGTGCACTTCGCCACCCACGGCGTACTCGACACCGAGCGGCCGGGCCTCTCCGGGCTGGTCCTGTCGCGGGTCGACCCCGAGGGCCGGCCGGCGGAGGGCTTCCTGCACCTCCACGACGTCTACGGTCTGTCGCTCCGCGCCGACCTGGTGGTGCTCAGCGGCTGTCAGACGGCGCTCGGCCGGGAGGTGCGCGGCGAGGGGCTGATCGGGCTGACCCGCGGGTTCATGCACGCGGGGGCGGCGCGGGTGGTCGCCAGCCTGTGGCAGGTCCAGGACCTGGCGACCGCCGAGCTGATGCAGCGGTTCTACCGCGCGATGATCGTCGACGGATCGCCGCCCGCGGCGGCGCTGCGCGAAGCGCAGCTCGCGGTGCGCTCGCAGGCGCGCTGGCGCGATCCCTACTTCTGGGCGGGGTTCGTCCTCCAGGGAGACTGGCGCGCGCCCCGCTCGACGCTCCTCACGGAGCTCTCTCAGGGAGGATGAGCATGAGCGATCGATATCCGAACGGCCGTTACACGATCGAGACCTCCGACGTCATCGGCTACCCGCCCGGCGGCGAGGTGGTCGTCGAGGGCTCGGGCGACGACTACAGCCTGACGGTCGACGGCGGCGACCCGATGCCGATGGAGCCGCTCGGCGCGGTCTGCCTGCGCAGCAAGGCCGGCGAGCGCGTCCAGGTCGTCTGCCCGACGGGGGCGGGCCGGATCGCGGGCCTCGTCAGCGAGCTCACCGAGGAGCCGTTCACGAACGGCGGCGGCCAGTGGACCGCCGAGGGGGGAGGCGACGTCGACCCCGAGGAGACCTGAGCCGGGAGAAATGCCCGTCCGGGAGAAATGCCCGTGAGGCGTCCGTCCACCTCGATGTGTGGACGCGCCGTCCCCGGCGGCGCGCAGACCGAACGGAGAGGAGGGTGAGATGAGCAACGGATTTCCCACGGGGGAGTTCACGGTCACCGCGTCGGACACCGTGCTGTTCCCGGTCGAAGGGATCACCACGATCGTCGAGGAAGGGGGCGAGTACGAGCTGACCACCCCCAGCGAGATCGTGGTCCCGATGACGCTCGAGACTAGCGGGTGTCTGTACGGGACCCACTCGGGCAGGTCGCTCGTGGTCTGCCAGATCGGGACCGACCCGGTGACGATCGCCGGCATCGTGACGGTCCTGTCCGAGATGACGAACGGCGGCGGCCAGTGGACGGCCGAAGGCGGCGGCTGAGTACGGTGTACTGAGGCGCGTAGGCGCGGCCCTCGCGCCTGCCTCCCGGAGCCGCCGGTTGTCTCGCCGCGGGGCCGTGTGTCAACCTCGCCGGCATGGACGGTGGCTCGCGGCCGGTGCGCTCGCACAGCGCTTACCGGGAGGCAGGGGTCGACATCGACGCCCAGGAGCGGGCGCTCGCCCGCGTGCGCGAGCTGGCGGCGAAGACGGCGACCCCGGGCGTTCTCGCCGGGATCGGCGGCTTCGGCGGCCTGTTCCGGCCCGACCTCGAGGAGCTCGCCGATCCGGTGCTCGTCGCCTCGGCCGACGGGGTGGGGACCAAGCTGGCGGTGGCGCGGATGGCCGGCGACTACTCGACCGTCGGGCGCGACCTGGTCAACCACTGCGTCGACGACGTGCTGGTCCAGGGGGCGCGGCCGCTGTTCTTCCTCGACTACGTCGGCGCCGGCGCGCTCGAGCCGGCGCGGATGGTCGAGCTGGTCGGCGGGGTGGCGGACGGCTGCCGTGAGAACGGCTGTGCGCTGCTCGGCGGCGAGACCGCGGAGATGCCGGGCTTCTACCGGCCGGGCGACTACGAGCTGGTCGGCTTCATCGTCGGGCTCGTCGACCGAGCGGACCTGCTCGGGCCGGAGCGGGTGGCGGCGGGGGACGTCCTCGTCGGCCTGCCGTCGTCCGGCCTGCACACCAACGGTTACTCGCTCGCCCGGCGGGTGCTCTTCGACCGGCTCGGTCTCGCCCCGCAGGCGCCGGCGCCGTGGGCCGAAGGGCGGCGGACGGTCGCCCAGGAGCTGCTCGCGGTCCACCGCTCGTACCTCAAGCCGCTCGCGGCGGCGCTCCGCCACCCGGGGCTGCACGCGCTCGCCCACGTCACCGGCGGCGGGCTGACCGACAACCTGCCCCGCGCCCTGCCGGAGGGCACGCGGGCGGCCGTCCGCATCGGCGCGTGGGAGGTGCCGCCGATCTTCGGCTTCCTCCAAGAGCACGGCGAGGTCTCCGACGAGGAGATGCGGCAGGTCTTCAACCTGGGCATCGGCATGGTGGCGGTCGTCTCCGCGGACGCGGTCGGCGAGGTCCTCGCCTCGCTGCGCGCGTCCGGCGAGCGGGCGGTCGTCCTCGGTGCGGTCGAGGCGGGCGGCGGCGGCGTCGAGTATCGGCGCTGACGGCGCCCGCCGGGCCGCGGGAGGGACCTGATGACCTCGGCGTCCAGACGTCGCCTCGCCGGAGTCGCGGCGGCCGCGGTCCTGGCGCTCGCAGGGTCGGCGCTGGTCCTCTTGCAACCTCCCGAAGGGCCTTCGCTCTTCGCACGGGGGCGGCCGGTGCTCGAGCTGCGGGACGGCCTGGCGGGCTCGCACCTCTCCGCGGGCTGGCAGGTCGTGGTGCCGCCGGCGGACGAGGCCGGGCCGGGGTCGGCGGCGCGGGAGATCGACCTCCCACCCGGCCGCTGGTACGCGCTCGCGCTGCGGCTCGGGGAGCCGGGCGGGCGGGTGGAGGTCGATTCGGGCGGCGAGCGGGCTCTCGCCGCCCCGGTGCGGGCGTCCGAGACCCTCCGCCGGTACGCCTTCTTCCACGGCGCGGCGCAGGGCGCGGTCAGACTGCGCCTGCTCAACGACTCCCCGTCGCCCCTGCCGGTGCTCGAGCTGGCGGTGCGGCGGACGGGCCGGGCCTACGGCGTGGTGCGCGGGCTCCTCGTCCTGGTCCTCGCCGCGTCCGGCCTGGTCCTCGCCGCGATCGCGGGCGGCCGGGACGCGGTCGTCGCGCTGCTCCTCGCGTGGGCGGCGATGGCGGTCTACCGCCAGCTCGAGCTGCCGGCGCGGGTATCGTTCGACTCGGACAATCTCTACTACGTGCCCGCCGCGCTGAGCCTGGTTCGGGAGGGAGACGTCGAGCTCTCCGAGCTCCACGGGGTGCCGGGGTTCGACCGCCCGAGCTACCGGCTGGTCCGCCGGCCGGCGGGGACCTACAACCGGTATCCGGTCGGCGTGTCCGTGACCGTCGCGCCGGTGGTCGCGGTCGCCGACCTCGCCTACCGGGCCGTCGAGGAGCCGGTGCGCCGCGCCGCCGAGGTCTCGGACCTGACCGCGGACCTGCTGGCCGCGGCGGCCGTCGGCCTGCTCTTCCTCGCCGCCCGCCGGATCGGGGCCTCGACATGGGCGGCCGTCGGCCTGGCGGCGGTCTTCGCCTTCGCCACCCCCCACCTGCCGATTCATGCCGGCGGCCTGTGGAGCCACAACGTCTCGCTGCTGCTGCTCGTCGCCGCGCTCTGGCTCCTCGTGCGCGAGGGGCGCACCGCCTGGGTCGCCGGTTTCGCCGTGGGGCTCGCGGCGGTCAGCCGGCCGACCAGCCTGGTCCTCGGCGGGGCGCTCGGCCTGTACGCGCTGCGGCACCGGCCCGGCCGGGACCTGGCGGCCTTCCTCGTCGGGCTGTCCCTCCCCCTCCTCGCGCTGGCGGCGTGGAGCTCGGCGACGTTCGGGACCGCGGCGCCGCCGTACGCCGCGTCCCACGCCCGGTTTCTCGATCTCGCGAACGTGCCGGGCGCCCTGGCGGGCCTGCTGGTCAGCCCGAACCGCGGTCTGCTGGTCTTCGCGCCGGTCTTCGCCTTCGCCGCCGTCGGGGCGTGGCGGGCGCTCCGCCGCCCCGGCCGCTTCCACCCGGTGCTCCCTTACCTCGCGGCCGGCTGCGGCGCCTACGTCCTCGCCGTCGCGACCTTCGACCGGTGGTGGGGCGGCGGCTCCTACGGTCCGCGGCTGCTCGTCGAGACGGTGCCGTTCCTCGTGCTGCTGCTCTACCCGGCGCTCGCGGCGGCGGGCGAGGCGAGTGTGGAGGCGGCGGGCGGGCGGCGGCGGGCGGTCCGCCGGCTGTTCGCGGCGGCCTTCGCCGCTACGCTCGCCTTCAGCGCTTTCACCGCCTGGCGGGGAGCGACCTCCGAAGCGGTGTATCAGTGGAACCGCTGGCCCCGGCCCGTGGACTACAACCGCTGGCGGCTC
>Ga0214468_1000247_pt1 | contig 17403 bp, 17 predicted proteins | sample RVTome_9_FD_187334 | JGI IMG/M metagenome (GOLD analysis project Ga0214468, IMG submission 187334) | Soil microbial communities from uranium-contaminated site in the Upper Colorado River Basin, Wyoming, United States - RVT155D38 HiSeq ...
GAACTCGAGCTCGTCGAGGTGCGGCGGATCGACGACGCGCCGCTGACGCTGGGCGCGGCCCTCGAGGTTCACGACCGTCCCGTCCCGCTCCAGATAGCTCGTTCCCGGCGCGACGACGTGTGCCCAGAGCGTGTGGTCACCCGTGAACATGCTCGTCACGAGCACGAAGCGTGCGCGCTCCGCGAGCGCGGCGACGCGCGGGTCGTAGGCGGCCTCGTCGCCGGAGACGACGAAGGCGCCGAGCTCTTCCGTCCCATCGGGATCCGTGCCGCGGCCCTCGCCGGCCTCGTGCCAGGCCTGTGCCACCCCGCGGCCGTTCGGCGAGCGCGGCAGGACGTAGAGGCCCGAGCCCTCACCGAGCCCGAGCGAGGCGGCGAGCGTCACCGCGCGCCGGCCGCGGTCGTGATCGTCGCCCGACCAGACGATCGCGACGCGCGAGGCCTCGCGCAGCCGCCGGGCAGCGTCGCGCAGCTCCTCGGAGCCGCCGTCGGAGACGAGGTCGGCGCAGGTCGCCGCCGCGCTGCCGGGCGGCGCCGAGACCGTGCCCGCGGGCCCGACCGTGATCACCTCGGCGCCGGCGCGCCGGGCGGCCCGCAGCCAGAGATCGACGATCGGCGCGCGCTCGATGACCGGCTCGTCGCCGAGCACGAGGCAGACCTCCGCGTCGCGGATCGCCGAGAGCGGAGCGCGGAACGCGTCCACGGCGGGGTCGAGGTCGTCCGGGAGGATCGCGATGTCGCCGCCGAGTCCCTGCCGCACGAGCCGCGCGAGCGCCGAGGCCTGCTCGACCGTCTCGCCGCCGGAGAACGCGACCGCCACCGACCCTCCCGCCTCGCGCAGCCCGCGCACGGTCTCCCGCACGGCCTCGTCGTACGCGACCGGCTCGAACCCGCGGCGGCGCACGCGCAGGAACGGCTCGCGCAGCCGATCCTCGGCGCGCAGGTGGTCGAACGTGAAGCGACCCTTGTCGCAGAGCCAGCCGTCGTCCACCTCCGGGTGGTTGCGGGAGAGGATCCGCTGCACCTTCCCCTCGCGCGTCGTCGCCCAGGTGTTGCACCCGACGGGGCAGAGGCCGCAGACGGTCGGCGTGTTGTCGATCTCCCACGGTCGCGCGCGAAAGCGGTAGGTCGAGGGGAGCAGGGCGCCGACGGGGCAAAGCTCCGTCACGTTCCCCGAGAAGTGCGCGCGGTACGGCTCGTTGCCGAACGTCGTGATGATCGACTGCGCGCCGCGATGCGCGGCCACGAGCTGCAAATCCTCCGAGACGCCCTCGGAGAAGCGCGTGCAGCGGTAGCAGAGGATGCAGCGCTCGCGGTCGAGCGCGATCGTCGGCGAGATCGGGATCGGCTTCTCGAACGTCCGCTTCGGGAAGTGCATGCGGGTGTTCGCCGGCCCCCAGCGGAACGTGAGGTCCTGCAGCGGGCACTCGCCGCCCTTGTCGCAGTCGGGGCAGTCGAGCGGATGGTTCAGGAGGATGAACTCGAGCACGGCCTGCTGGCCCTCGGCCGCCTTCGGGCTCGTCTGGGCGGTGCGGAGCTCGAGCCCGTCCTGCGCGGTCAACGTGCAGGCGGCCTGGAGCTTCGGCATTCCCTCGACCTCGCAGAGGCACATCCGGCAGGCGCCCACGGGCGGCCCGAGGCGCGGCTCGTAGCAGAAGACGGGGATCTCGATCCCCGCCGCGAGCGCGCTCTCGACCATGCCGGTGCCCTTCGGCACCTGGATCTCGCGGCCGTCGACCGTGACCGTGACCAGCTCTACCTGCGGCGAGCTCAAGGGACGAAGCCCCCTCCCAAGTGCCACTGTGTTACTTGGATCGGGTCACGCATGGATCGGGACCTCGATCTGGCCGCGCAGGTGCGCGTGATGCTGGTCGACCGGCGCGACGACGCCCTCGAGGGACGATTCGCCGCCGAACGGGCAACCGCCCTCGTCGATGTGGCGCTGGTACTCCTCGCGGAACTTCGCCACGTAGCTCGCGATCGGCATCGCCGCCGCGTCGCCGAGCGGGCAGAGGCAGTTCCCGAGGATCCGGTCGCAGACGTTCAAAAGCAGGTCGAGCTCGCCCTGCTCCGCCTCGCCCGCCTCGAGCTTCCGGAGGATCTGCACCATCCAGCGCGTCCCCTCCCGGCACGGCGTGCACTTCCCACAGGACTCGTGCATGTAGAACTGCGCAACCCGCAGCCCGAGCTGCACCATGCAGGCGCGGTCGTCGATCACGATCACGGCGCCCGAGCCGAGCATCGTCCCGGCCTCCGCCATCGCGTCGAAGTCGAGCGCCGTGTCCACCTCGTCCGCCGTCAGCACCGGCACCGACGAGCCGCCCGGGATGACCGCCTTGAGCGCGCGGCCGTTCGGGATCCCGCCGCCGAGGTCGTAGATCAGCTCGCGAAGCGGCGTCCCGAGCTCGAGCTCGTAGTTCCCGCCCTTCACGACATTGCCGGAGAGCGAGAAGAGCCGCGTCCCGGCCGAGTTCTCGACGCCGAGCTTCGCGTATTCCTCGCCGCCGACCGAGACGATCGTGGGGACGGTCGCGATCGTCTCGACGTTGTTGATGAGCGTCGGGCTCGCATAGACGCCGGAGATGGCCGGGAACGGCGGCTTGGAGCGCGGCTGGCCGCGCTTGCCTTCGAGCGACTCGAGGAGCGCCGTCTCCTCGCCGCAGATGTACGCGCCGGCGCCGCGGTGGATGACGATCGTGACGTTCGTGTCCGTGCCGGCGATCCCGTTGCCGACGTAACCCGCCTCCTGCGCCTCGGCGAGCGCGGCCGCCATCACGTCGAACTCCGTCGCGTACTCGCCGCGCAGGTAGACGAACGCCGTCTCCGCGGCGATCGCGTGGCACGTGATCACGATGCCCTCGATCACGGCGTGCGGGATGCGGAGCATGAGCTCGCGGTCCTTGAACGTCCCCGGCTCGGACTCGTCCGCGTTGACCGTCAGGTAGATCGGGTTCGGGGTGTCGGCGGGCTTCGGGATGAAGCTCGCCTTCCGGCCCATCGGGAACCCGGCCCCGCCGCGGCCGCGCAGGCCCGAGGCGAGCAGGGTCTCGACGAGCTCGCCCGGGTCGGTCCGGAGCGCCGTGCGGAGGGCGCGGTAGCCGCCGACCTCCTCGTACTCGGCGCGCTTCGTCAGATCCCGCTCGCCCGCGTGCGTGAGCAGCACCTCGCGGAGGCCGCTAGGCGCCATCGGCCACCGCCTCGCCGCCGGAGCGGAGCTCGGCCACGATCCCCGGCACGTCCTCGGCGGACACGTGCTCGCGATACCGCCAGTTCACGGCGACGACCGTCGCCCAGCCGCAGCCTCCGAGGCACTCGAAGGAGGAGAGCGAGAACTCGCCGTCCTCGGTCGTCCCGCCGGCCTCGACGCCGAGCTCGCGCTCGAAGGCGGCGAGTACGTCCTGCGCCCCCGCGAGCGCGCACGAGACGTTCGTGCAGACGGCGATCTCGTGCCGCCCGATCGGCTCGAGGTGGTACATGTCGTAGAAGCTCGCAACCCCGTAGCAGTAGGCGGGCGTGAGGTCCAGCGCCTCGGCCACCTCGCGCAGGGCCTCCGGAGGAAGCCAGCCGTCGTAGCGCTCCTGCGCCAGGTGGAGCGCCGGCATGATCGCCGAGCGGCTCGACGGGTAGCGCGCCGCGATCTCCCGGATCTCGTCGTAGAGCGTGCGCGCGCTCAGCGGTCGGCCTCCCCCATTACGTTGTCGAGCGACGCGACGATCGCGATCAGGTCGGCGATCAGCGCGTCCGACATCGCGGTCGGCGCCGCCTGGAGGACGACGTACGAGGGGGTGCGGAAGCGCACTCGCCACGGCCGCGGCCCGCCGTCCGAGACGAGATAGCAGCCGAGCTCGCCGCGCGGCGACTCGATCGGGACGTAGACCTCGCCCTCGGGCACCCGGTAACCCTCGGTCACGAGCTTGAAGTGGTGGATGAGGCTCTCCATCGAGGTGTGCAACTCGTGGCGCGGCGGGAGCACGACCTTCCGGTCGTCGGCGATCCACGGCCCCTCCGGCATCCCGTCGAGGCACTGCTGGACGATGCGCACCGACTCGCGCATCTCGCGCATCCGCACCCGGTAGCGCGCGTAGACGTCGCCCTCGGCCTCGACCGGCACGTCGAAGTCCACCTCGTCGTACGCAAGGTACGGCTCGTCGCGGCGGATGTCCCAGTCGACGCCCGACGCGCGCAGCACCGGGCCGGACTGCCCGAGCGCGACCGCGTCGGCGGCGGAGAGGAGCCCGATCCCCTTCGTCCGCTCGAGGAAGATCGCCTGGCCGTTCAGCATCGACTCGTACTCGTCGATCCGCGCAGGCATCGTGTCGCAGAACCGCTGGCACTCCTCGTAGAAGCCGATCGGGATGTCCTCGGCGAGCCCGCCGGCCTGGAAGTAGCGTGTGTGCATGCGGGCCCCGCCGACCATCTCGTAGAGGTCGAGGATCGCGTCCCGCTCGCGGAAGCAGTACCAGAACATCGAGACCGCCCCCAGCTCGAGCGCCCCGGTGCCGAGCCAGACGAGGTGCGAGTGGAGGCGGTTCAGCTCGAGCATGAGCGTGCGCATCCAGGTCGCCTTCGGCGGGATCTCCATCCGGAGGAGCTTCTCGATCGCCGCGACGAAGACGTACTCGTTCGCCTGGTACGCGACGTAGTCCATGCGAGGCGCGTACGTGATCGCCTTCCAGTACGTCTTCGCCTCCATGTTCTTCTCGAAGCCGGTGTGGAGGTAGCCGATCACCGCCTCGAGCCCGACGACCCGCTCGCCGTTCAACTGGATGATCAGCCGGAGCACCCCGTGCGTGGAGGGATGGTTCGGCCCGAAGTTGATCTCGAGGATGTCGCCCTCCTCGCGGAGGATCGGGTCGACCTCGAGGATCGTCGGCACGCGCGCGGGAATCCGGCTGCCCTCGTAGATCGGGGGTCGGTTCGTGAGGGGGTCGCGGGTCAGGACGGCCATGGGATCAGGTCACTCCTCGTCCGAGAAGCGGACGGGCTCGCCGCCGAGCGGATAGTCCTTTCGCTGGGGGTGGCCCTCCCAGTCGTCGTCCATGAGAATCCGCACCAGGTTGGGGTGGCCCTCGATCGCGATGCCCATCATGTCCCAGGCCTCGCGCTCGAAGAAGTCGGCCGCCGGCCACACGCGGATCACGCTCTGCACGGGCTCGCCGTCGTCGCACCAGACCTGGAGGCGGACGCGGCGCGGGCTCGGCCCGAGCGCGAGCAGGTGGTAGGAGACCGAGAAGCGCTTCGGCTTCGGCTCTGGGAGCTTCTGGAGCCCCCACGAGCCGGGCGCGTTCAGGTCGCGCGCGGGCGGGGTCCAGTCGCGGGTCTGCGCCGACTGCGGCGGTGAGCCCCAGTAGCCGGCGACGCCCTTCTCGCCCCAGCCGAGGTAGTCGGCGGACGAGAGGTCGGAGAGGAAGTTGAAGCCCTGCTCGTCGCGGAACCACTCGGCCGCCTCGCGCAGCCGCTCGAGCTCGACGACGACGGTCGTCTCGCCAAAGGCCTCCCGCTCCTCGACGAACCCCGGCGCGTCGGCGTACGCGCTCATCCCTGCGCCGCCTTGCGCAGCTCGTACGCGGGCGGGACGCCGGCCTTGATCCGCTCGTGCAGCCTGACGATTCCCTCGAGCACCGCCTCCGGCCGCGGCGGGCAGCCCGGCACGTAGATGTCCACCGGGCAGATCTTGTCCACGCCCTGGAGGACGGCGTAGTTGTTGAACATCCCCGCCGAGCTCGCGCAGGCGCCCATCGCCATCACCCACTTCGGCTCGAGCATCTGGTCGTAGATCTGGCGCAGCGGCGCGGACATCTTGTGCGACACACGGCCGGAGACGATCAAGAGATCGGCCTGGCGCGGCGAGGAGCGGAAGACCTCCATCCCGAAGCGCGAGACGTCGTAGCGGGACGAGACGATCGACATCATCTCGATCGCGCAGCAGGCGAGCCCGAACGTGTCCGGCCACATCGAGCCGCGCTGCGCCCACGCGAGCGCCTTCCCGACCGTGGTCAGCATGAGGCGCTGCTCGAGGTTCCCGAGCTCGGCCTCAAACGCCGACGGCTCGTCGCGCTTCGGCCCGTGCTTCTCCATGAGGATCCGCTCGGTGTTCAGCCCGTAGTCGGCGAGCTTCTTGCGGCCTACCGCCACTCGAGCGCCCCCTTCTTCCAGTCGTAGATGAAGGGGATCACGAGCATGGCGATGAAGAACCCGAACGCGCCCACCGCGAGCCAGCCGACGTCGCCGAGGACGACGGCGAGCGGGAAGAGGAACACGATCTCGATGTCGAAGACGATGAAGAGCATCGCCGTCAGGTAGAAGCTGACCGTGAACCGCTGCTGCTTCGGCGGGCCCTGCGACACGCCGGACTCGAACGGGATGACCCGTGCGCGCGAGCGCCGTGCGCGCGCCGCGAAGACGAACGACATGACGATCATCGACGCGGGGATCGCGAAGGCGATCAGCGCGTAGACGAGAAACGGAAACCAGTCTGAGAGCGCTGCTAGCGGCACGGCAACCGCCCGCATACTAACCCGTCACAAAGGAGTCCGGACTCGGCTGGGAAACAGGGCCCTGAGCAGGTATTTTCTACGGCGCAACACCCGTCACAAGCGCCGGGGTGCGACGCCGGAGCACGCTGCTACACTCCGAAGCAGGATGATCACGATCACCGAGAGTGCCGCGCAGAAGATCCAGGCTCTCCTCGCCGAGGAGCCGGAGAGCGACGCAAACGTGCTCCGCGTGGCCATCCAGGGCGGCGGCTGTTCGGGCTTCCAGTACGCGCTCGGGTTCGACCGGGGCCCGCAGGACGGCGACAACGAGATCGAGATGCACGGCGTCAAGGTCGTGGTCGATCCGTTCAGCGCGCCGTACCTGACCGGCTCGGAGATCGACTACGTGGACGCGCTCATGGGCGCCGGGTTCGCGATCAACAACCCGAACGTCCAGGCGGCCTGTGGATGCGGCTCCTCCTTCCAGGCGAAGGAGGGCGTGGCCGAAGGCGAGACGGCGGCGGCCGGCGCGACGGCGGCCGGCGGCGCATGCGGGTCCGGCTGCAGCCACTGATTCCGATTCCGCCCGACGCGGTAGCGTTCTCGGCGTGAGCCAGGTGTACGACATCACGATCATCGGCGCGGGCCCGGTGGGCCTTGCGACGGCGTACTACGCGGGACACCGCGAGGCGAGCGTCTGCATCGTCGAGAGCCTGGCACAGCTCGGCGGGCAGGTTGCGGCGGTGTATCCCGAGAAGCACGTCTTCGACGTCGCGGGCCATCCGAAGATCCAGGGCCAGGCCCTCGCCGACCTCTGCGCGAAGCAGGGGCTCCAGTTCGGCGCGGACGTCCTGCTCGCCGAAGAGGTCATGGATCTGACCCGCCACGGCCAGAACGGCGAAGAGATCCTCCGGCTCACGACGAACACCGGGAGGACGGTGCAGTCGCGCGTTCTGATCGTCACCGCAGGGCACGGAGCCTTCGAGCCGCGCAAGCTCGGCGTCGACGGGGTGGACGAGTGGGAGGGCAAGGGCCTCCACTACTTCGTGCGCCAGAAGGACGTGTTCCGCGACAAGAGCTGCGTCATCGTCGGCGGCGGCGACTCGGCGCTCGACTGGACGCTCGGGCTGCAGGACACGGCCTCCCTTCCGATCACGCTCATCCACCGGCGGGAGCGGTTCCGCGCGCTCGAGTCGACCGTCACGGCGGCGAAGCGGCTCGAAGAGGAGGGGAAGGTGCGGATCATCGTCCCCGCGGAGGTGCGCGAGATCGAAGGGAACGGCTCGGTCGAGCGCGTGCTCGTGGAGAACACGTCGACCGGCGAGACCGAAGAGGTTCCCTGCGACGCCCTCATCACGCTGCTCGGCTTCCACTCGCACCTCGGGTCGATCGCCGACTGGGGCCTCGAGCTGCACGGCAAGCGGCAGATCCTCGTCGACCCCGCCACGATGGAGACCTCGCTTCCGGGCGTCTACGCAGCCGGCGACGTGGCCGGCTACGGGGGGAAGATCACGCTCATCACGATCGGCTTCGGCGAGGCGGCGATCGCCGCGAACAACGCGATCGCGAAGATTCGCGGCGAGAAGGTCCAGCCGAAGTACTCCACCGACTGACGGCTCGGGGCCGCTCTTCACCCGTTCGGGGTTCAGTGCGGGCGGCGCGAAGCCCGACAACTCCAACGTGGAGACCAAGCTTCGAATCGAGTGCCTCGGCTGCGGCGAGGCGCGCGTGGTTCCTGCGGCGAAGCCCGGGCGGCTGCTTCACCCCGGTGAGTGCCCCCGGTGCGGCTACGTCGGCTGGGCGCCCTCGGCGGCGCTGAGCGAGCCGATGCGCATGCGGATCCGCGAGCGTCCGGTCGACCGCCGGGCCGTCGTCTACGTCCTGTAGCCGCGAGGCGAACCGCCCTGTGCGGCGGCGTCACGTGGGCGCCGCGGGCCCGAGGTCGAGCAGATGATCGACGAGCACCGTCGGAGGACGGACGTTGTACGCGACCTGGAGAAGCACGTGCGCGGTGCCCTCGCGTCCCTTCGCCCCACGGAGGCGACGAAGTGCATGGATCAGCCGGCGGACATGCTCGTACGAAGGGCGAAAGAGCCGCTGCCGGCGGGCAAAGGCGGTGAGACGGCGGTACGTCTCCGCGATCGGCACGTCCGGATCGTCGAGCGCGGCGAGCGCCTCGTGGAGCGAGGGGTGAAGCCGCGGCGCGAACGCGAGCCGCGGCACCCGCCGCGCGTCGAGAAGCGGCAGCCGCTCGATCCGCATGGAATCAGCTTGCCGCCCGCTCCTCGGCCACCGTGTGCCGAAAGCGTGCCAAGAGCTCTTGTGACACTCCGTCACGAGGACGTCCGGCGTTCGCCGGGCGACGGCCACGTGTGGTTGTGACGGAGTGTCACGAGCCTCTCCCGGCACCGCGGACAGGGCCGGCAACCATCGAGGGCGGCGTTCGCGCACGGCGTGCTGGGACGCGTTGCGCGTCGGCCAGGGCCACGCTCGCCGAGGTGAGAGCCGTAGCCATGGCCCGGGTAGACTCGGACGCGATGAGCGAGACGGCGCCGAACGAGCTCTGGGGCGGCGAGACCGCGAAGGCGGTCGACAACTTCCCCGTCTCCGGCGAGCCGATGCCGGCCCCGGTCATCCGCTGGCTCGGCCGGATCAAGGCCGCCGCCGCCCGCGTGAACGCCGAGCTCGGGCTGCTCGACGACGACCTCGCCGAGCGGATCGCGACCGCCGGCGACCGCGTGGCCTCGGGCGAGTTCGACGACCAGTTCCCGATCGACGTCTTCCAGACCGGCTCCGGGACGAGCTCGAACATGAACGCGAACGAGGTGATCGCCTCGCTCGCCGGCGAGGGTGCGCACCCGAACGACCACGTCAACCTCGGCCAGTCCTCGAACGACGCCTTCCCGTCCGCCGTCCATCTCGCCGCGCTGGGCGAGATCCAGAGCGACCTGCTCCCGGCGCTCGGCCGGCTTGCCGAGTCGCTCGAGACGAAGGCGGAGGAGTTCGCCGACGCCGTCAAGTCCGGGCGGACGCACCTGATGGACGCCGTCCCGGTCACCCTCGGCCAGGAGTTCGCGGGCTACGCCGCGCAGGTGCGCCAGGGCGTCGAGCGCGTCGAGTCGACGCTCGGCCGCCTCGGCCAGATCCCGCTCGGCGGCAGCGCGACCGGGACCGGCCTGAACACGCACCCCGAGTTCGCTGCACGCGTCCGCGAGCGCCTCGCCGACGGCACCGGCCTCACGATCTCCGCCCCCGCCGACCCGTTCGAGGCGACAGCGGCGCGCGACGGGCTCGTCGAGGCCTCCGGCGCGCTGAAAACGGTCGCCGTCTCGCTGACGAAGATCGCGAACGACATCCGGCTGATGGGCTCCGGCCCGCGCGCGGGCCTCGCCGAGATCACGCTGCCGGAGCTCCAGAAGGGCAGCTCGATCATGCCCGGTAAGGTGAACCCGGTCATCCCGGAGGTGGTGACACAGGTCTCCGCGCAGGTGATCGGGAACGACACGGCGATCACGGTCGGCGGGATGCAGGGCCACTTCGAGCTGAACGTCTTCATCCCGCTCATGGCGCGGAACCTGCTCGAGTCGATTCGCCTCCTCTCCTCCGCCAGCCGGCTCTTCGCCGAGAAGTGCGTGGACGGGATCGAGGCGAACCGGGAGCAGCTCGAGCACTACGCCGAGCTGACGCTCTCCGCCGCGACCGCGCTCAACCCGCACATCGGCTACGACCTCGCCACGGAGATCGTGAAGGAGTCCGCGTCGAGCGGCCGCTCCCTGCGCGAGGTCGCGCGCGAGAAGGGCGTCGACGAGAAGATCCTCGACGACGCGCTCGACTACCGCGCGATGGCCCGGCCGCACGGCTGAGCCGCCGCAAGGATCCTGTAAGAATCGAGGCGGGCCGACCGGGAGCCGTGGCACGGTGCGCGGGTGCCGTCCCCCCGGCTCGTCGCACTCCTCGTCGTGCTCGCCGCCCTCGCCGTCCCCGCGGGCGCGTCCGCGTCGATCAAGATCGCGAGCAACGCGCACAAGGCCGCCCTCCGCGTGAACGCGAACGGCGTCGCGACGGTCTACTGGCGTACGAGCTCCGGGACGCTCCGCACGGCGATCGTGGGGCGCAGGGGCAAGATCACCTGGGGCAAGACCGCTCCGGGCCGTGACATCTCGCACCCGACGAAGAAGGTCCGCATCCCGATGAAGGTCGTGCTCCGCCGGACGCCGAACGGTCGCTTCTGGGCCCTCCAGGACTGGCGGCGGCTCAAGACCGGCCCGCGCGAGCTCCGGCTCTCACGCTGGCGCGGCAAGCCGACGCTGCTCGAGCTCTGGACGTTCTGCTGCAAGTGGGACAGCGAGGTCGTTCGCGGCCGCGCGACGTACCACGGCAAGCCGATCGTCGGGTACAAGTCGACCCCGCAGGGCGTCCCGCTCGACGGGCTCGGCCGCAACGTCTACATCGACTCGATGCGCGGCGGGAAGTGGAAGCGCCTGATGGGGATTCTCACGCGCAAGCCCGAGGGGCGCTTCGGCCTCTGGATCCGGGACGGCTGGCGCGGCAGCTCGTACCGCGGCCGGATCGTCGGCCCGAACTGGGGCCGGATGCTCGGGCCGGACGCCCAGGGCTGGGCGAAGTCCTCCCTGTAGGTTCCGCGCCGCTCCGCGCCGGGCACGGTTCGCGGCGATGCCGCGCGCCGTCATCCTCGACGTCGACGGGACACTCGTCGACACGAACTACCACCACGCGCTCTGCTGGTCGCGCGCCTTCCGCGAGCACGGGATCGTCGTCCCGCTCCGGCGCCTCCACCGGGGCGTCGGGATGGGCGGCGACAAGTACGTCGAGGCCATGGCCGGCGCGGACGTCGAGATGCGGCTCGGCGACCCGTTGCGCGAACGCTGGGCGGCGCTCTTCGACGCGCTCCTCGACGAGATCGCACCGCTCGAGGGCGCGGGGGAGCTGCTCCGCGACCTGAAGGAGCGCGGCCGCGTCGTCGTGCTCGCGAGCTCCTCGATCGAACGGCACCTCGAGCGGTTCCTCGACGTCCTCCGGGCGCGTGAGGTCGTGGACGCCTGGACGACGAAGGACGACGTGGAGGCGTCGAAGCCCGACCCCGACCTCGTGCAGGCGGCTCTCGACCGCGCCGGCACGCGGGACGCGATCCTGGTCGGCGACACGCCGTGGGACGTGAAGGCAGCGCAGAAGGCCGGGATCGAGACGATCTGCGTCCTGACGGGCGGCTTCTGCGATGCGGAGCTCCGCGAGGCGGGCGCGACCGAGGTCGTCGAGTCCGTGGCCGAGCTGACCGGGCTCCTCTAGCCGACGAGCGCGTCGAGCGCCGCGTCCACGTCTGCCTCGGTCGTGTAGAGGTGGAACGAGGCACGCAGGCTTCCGGCCCGCACGGCCGCGAGCACGCCGGCGCGCTCGAGCTTCTCCTGCGCGCCCGGCACGTCGGTCGACACGATTGCCGAGTAGCCCGGCTCGAGCCCGAGCCCGGCGCGGAAGCGGTTCGCGAGCCCGACGTCGTGCTCGTGGATCGCCTCGGCGCCGACCTCCACGAGCAGCTCGAGCGCGGGCGCCGTCCCGACCCACGGAAACCAGGCCGGCGAGATGTCGAGACGCCGAGCGCTCTCGGCCAGGCGAAGCGGCGTGCCGTAGTACGTCCCGTACTGATCCGTGCCCGCCCACCAGCCTGCCTGGTCGGGCCGCACGCGGTCGCGGAGCCCCTCGGAGAGCGTCATGAACGCCGTTCCGCGCGGCGAGCAGAGCCACTTGTAGGCGTGGCAGGCGAGGACGTCCACACGAGAGGCATCCACCGGGAGCCAGCCGCACGCCTGCGTGGCGTCGATGACGACGAGCGCGTCGCTCGCCCGTGCCGCCTCGATCACCGCGTCGAGGTCGAGGACGAACCCGGTCGCCGACTGGACGAGGCTCGCGGCGACCACGTCGGTGTCGGGCCTGACCGCATCGGCGAGCCCCTCGAGCGGCGCGGTGCGCACCTCGAGCCCGCGCTCCGCCTGCGCGAGGAAGGGAAAGAGGAGCGACGTGAAGTCGTCCTCGGGCGCGACCACGCGCGTCCCGGCCGGCAGCGAGCCGGCCACGAGGCCGAGTAGCTGCGAGACGGTGGCGCCCTCCGCGACGTCGTCCTCGCCGACGCCGACGAGCCGTGCGAAGGCACGCCGCGCCCGGTCGGTCGCCTCGCCCCACGGCTCCCAGCTCGTCCTGCCGTGATGCCACTCGTCGAGCACCCGCTGCAGCTCGTCCCAGGCCGGCCGAGGCGGCAGGCCGTAGCTCGCCGTGTTGAGGTAGACGCCCTCCGGCTCGAAGAGCTTCTGGGCCTCGGCAAGCTCCACGCGGCTCAGTACGCGACCGCGCCGCGGCCGTTCTCGGCTGCGTGGCGCTGCTCGTCCGCGCGGTACGACGAGCGCACGAGCGGGCCCGAGAACACCGAGCCGAACCCGAGCGCCTCGCCCTGCTCGCGGAACCAGCGGAACTCGTCCGGGTGCACCCACCGGTCGATCGCCGCGTGCTTCGCCGACGGCTGCAGGTACTGGCCGATCGTGACCACGTCGACGCCGTGCTCGCGCAGGTCGCGCATCGTCTCGACCACCTCGACGTTCGTCTCGCCGAGCCCGACGATGATCCCGGACTTCGTGAGCACCGGGTAGCCGGCGAGCTCCTTCGCGCGAGCGAGGAGCCAGAGCGCCTTGTCGTAGTCGGCCTTGGCCCCGCGCATCTTCCGGTGGAGCCGGCGCACGGTCTCGATGTTGTGGTTGAAGACCTCGGGCCGCGCGGCGAGCACCGTGCGCAGCGCCTCCTCCTCGACGCCGAGGAAGTCCGGCGTCAGCACCTCGACGGAGGCCTCGGGAAGCTTCCGCTTGAGCGCGCGGATCGTCGCCGCGTAATGCCCCGCGCCCCGGTCGGCGACGTCGTCGCGGTCGACGGACGTGACGACCACGTGCTTGAGGCCCATCTGCGCCGCCGCGTGGGCGAGGCGGAGCGGCTCGAGCGGATCGGGCGGATCGGAGGGCCGGCCCGAATGGACGTAGCAGTAGCGGCAGGCGCGAGTGCACGTCTCGCCGAGGATCTGGAACGTCGCCGTCCCGCGGCCCCAGCACTCCGCGATGTTCGGGCAGCGCGCCTCCTCGCAGATCGTGTGGAGGCCCTGCCCGTGGATGAGCTTCTTCACCTCGAAGTAGCGCCCGTCCGCGCTCGGGGCGCGAACCTTCATCCACTCCGGGCGGCGCGGCCGCTCGGCGACGGGGAGCGAGCTTTCCACGCCCCAAGTCTACGGGCTCGCCTGCGCTCTACCGGCTGCGGAAGGGATCCAGGAAGACGTCGTCGACCTGGAAGGCGGCGCCGCTGCCCTTCGCCTTGAGCCGGAAGCTCACGGCTTGCGTCCCGAGGAGCCCGCCGACGTTCGTGACGAGCGCGCTCACCCGCGGGGACGGATCCCACGTGCCGTCCGCGCGCACGGTGCCGCCGTCGATCACGCTGAGGACGCCGACCAGGCTGCGCACGAGGATGTCGACCTCGAGCGAGCCGCCGCCGCCCCGGTTGCGAACGAAGAAGCGCGCGTGCCAGTCGCCGAAGTCGAAGCACGTCGTCGGCGAGGTCGCGGTCGAGCCGGCCGGGAGGTAGAGGGAGCGCGAGCCGGAGCCCTTCACGTACCACGGCTCGTTGCCGGTCACGACCTTCGCACCGTTCGCGAGCCGCCAGCCGTGCGTGCCCTCGAACGACCCGCCGGGGACGAGCCGGTACAAGGCCGAGTCGCCCCAGCGCTTGAAGTACTGGTTCACGTCGGCATCGCAGTACGACGCCTCGCTCGTCGAGAGGATCCCGGTCAGAAGCCCCGCGTTCGCCGCGCCCGGAGCCGCGAGGGCGACCGCGAGCGTTGCGATGCCGATCATGCCCCGTGCCTTCGTCCCGATCCCGTTTCTCACGATTCTTCCTCCCGCCGGAAGCCGCCGCAGTAGTGAGTCCTTGGACGCATTCTCCGAGCCGCCTTTCGAAGCCGCCATCACCCGGAAAGGGGGTCGGTGGCCGCTCTTGATCCCTCGAACGAGTGACGGGATCAAGGACGCGCGTGCGGGAGCCGATTTCCTGCCTTGTGTCCACCGTTGCGGGGGTCGGCGATCGCGGACAGGCGCACCTCGATCTCGAGGTCCAGCAGTCGATCGAGGAAGGCCGCGCGCGGCGGCTCACGGAGCTCGCCCGCGACGAGCTCGTCTCGCTCGTCGCCTCGAACGTCCTGCTCCTCGCCACGGCGCTCGCGACGGCGCTCCTCATCCCGTCGAGCCGGACGCCGTCGCTCCTCGCGGCGGCGCTGCTCGTCGGCGCCTATGCGCTCGCGTACCGGCTGGAGTTCGAGCTGAGCACCGGAAGCGCCGTGCCGACGCAGCTCGTCCTCGTGCCGATGCTCTTCGTCCTGCCGCTCGGGCTCGTCCCGCTCACGGTGGCCGGGGCGATCGCGATCGCCTGCGCGATCGACGTGGCCCGCGGGCTCATGCACCCGGAGCGCGTCCTGCTCCAGCTCGGGTCGAACGCCTGGCACGCGGTCGGGCCCGTCCTCGTGCTCGGCCTCGCCGGAGAGGGCGCGCCGACGCTCTCCGACTGGCCGCTCTACGTCGCCGCGCTCGCCGCCCAGTTCGCGTTCGACTTCGTCGCGCCCGCCGCGCGGGAGTGGCTCGTGCTTCGCGTCCGGCCGCGCATGCATCTCCGGCAGATGGGCTGGGTCTACCTCATCGACGCGTGCCTCGCACCCGTCGGGCTGGCAATCGCGTTCGTCGCCGTCGAGAGCCCGGTCGCGATCGTCCTCGCGCTGCCGCTGATCGGGCTCCTGCTCGTCTTCTCGCGGGAGCGCAGGGTGCGGATCGACTCCGAGCTCGAGCTGCGCGACGCCTACCGCGGCACCGTCTTCCTGCTCGGCGACGTGGTCGAGGCCGACGACGCGTACACGGGCGCGCACAGCCGGGACGTCGTCGAGCTGACGCTCGGCGTGGCAGAAGCGCTCGGGCTGGCGACGCAGGAGCGGCGCGACGCCGAGTTCGTCGCGCTCCTCCACGACGTCGGCAAGGTGCGAATCCCGAACGAGATCATCAACAAGCCGGGAAAGCTCACGCCCGAGGAGCGGGCGATCATCGAGACGCACACGATCGAGGGCGAGCGCATGCTCCACCGCGTCGGCGGGCTGCTCGGCGAGATCGGAAAGCTCGTCCGCTCGTGCCACGAGCGCTGGGACGGCACGGGCTACCCGGACGGCCTCGCCGGCGAGGAGATCCCGTTGGTCGCGCGGATCGTCTGCTGCTGCGACGCCTTCAACGCGATGACGACCGACCGCTCGTACCGGAAGGGCATGCCGCTCGAGGAGGCCCTCGCCGAGGTCGAGCGCTGCGCCGGCACGCAGTTCGACCCGCACGTGGTCGAGGCGCTCGTCGCGTACGTGGCCCGCGTGCCGGCTGCGGCCTAGCGGAGCAGGAAGCCGGTCCCGAGCTCGTCCGCGTCCTGGAGGACGAACTGGTGGTAGCCGGTCAGGTGCGCGCGGCCGGCGATCTCGGTCAGGACCGCGAAACGGCCGGCCACCTCGGCCTCGCCGACGACGCGGCCCCCGAACTCGCTGCCGATCACGCTCAGGTGGCGGAGCGTCTCGCCGCGCGGGAGCTCGCCGCTAGCGTCGAGGAGCGCGAGGCGGGCCGACGTGCCGCTCCCGCACGGGGAGCGGTCGACCTCGCCGTCGGCGAAGATCGTCACGTTGCGCTGCGTCCGCGGCTCGTCCTCCTCCTGCCAGAAGATGACGCCGTAGATGTCGCGGAGCTCCGGCTCGAGCGGGTGCACCCACTCCCGCTTCGCCTCGAGCGAGCGCTTCACGCGCCGGCCGAGCTCGATCAGCGCGGGGAGCTCCTCCGGCCGGACGCGCCCCGGCGTCTGCACGGACGCGTAGAACGCGCCGCCGAACGCGACGTCCACCTCGAGCCCCTCGACCTCGAGCGCCTCCGCCTCGACGTACGACGGCACGTTGACGAACGAGACGCGGCCGGGCCGGCCGCCGTCGACGGCGACGCGGACGGCCAGGCGCCCCGACGGCACGTCGAGCGCGAGCTCGGTCTCGGACTCCGCCGCGGGCAGCATCCCTAGCTCGAGCGCCGCGGTGGCGAGGGCGATCGTTCCGTGGCCGCAGGCGGTCGAGTAGCCCGCGTTGTGGAAGAAGACGACACCGAGGTCGCCGCCCGGCTCCGGCTCGGTGACGAAGCAGCCGTACATGTCCGCGTGGCCGCGCGGCTCGTGCACGAGCAGCCGCCGGACGTGGTCGAGCCGCTCGGCCGCGTCGCGGCGCTTGGCGAGGATGGTGTCGCCGCGCAGCGGCTCGACGCCGCCGGTCACGATCCTGAACGGCTCGCCGGCGGTGTGGTAGTCGACCGCGGTGACGATCGAGCTCACGGATGCGCCCGCAGCCACGCGAGCGTCGTCTCGGCGCTCTCGTCCGGCGGGAAGACGGGGTAGAGGACGTGCTCGACGACGCCGTCGCGCAGGATGAGCGTCGCCCGCCGCAGGTACGTGTCGCCCGCGTGCTCGAACGTTGGCAGGGCGAGCGCGCGGGCGACTTCGAGCCCCGCATCGGAGAGGAGGGGGTATGCAAGGTGCAGCCGCTCGGCCGCCTCGCGCTGCTCCTCCGCCGTCTGCGTCGAGAGCCCGACGACGCGTACGCCCAGCTCGCGGAACTCGGCGGCCGCGTCCCGGAAGGAGCACGCCTGCGGCGTGCACCCGCGTGCGCCGGGGATCGCGTCCCATGCGTCGTAGCCCCCGGGCGGCTCCTCGCCGGGCCGGCCCATCCCCGGGTAGACGAAGACCACCGTGCGCGGCGCGTCGCCGCCGACGAGCGACAGCGTCCCGCCGTCGCTCGAGGGGAGCGCGACGTCGGGCACCGGCAGGCCCGCGAGGTG
>Ga0214468_1000248_pt1 | contig 17389 bp, 17 predicted proteins | sample RVTome_9_FD_187334 | JGI IMG/M metagenome (GOLD analysis project Ga0214468, IMG submission 187334) | Soil microbial communities from uranium-contaminated site in the Upper Colorado River Basin, Wyoming, United States - RVT155D38 HiSeq ...
AGACCAGCAGCGCGTCGGTGTCGACGCCGAGCGCCTTGGCGTACTCCGGGTCGAGCGCGTGCTCGGCGTCGATGAACGCGACGATGCCGCCGGCCCGCTGGGCGTTGGCCACTGCGTGCAGGGCGACCGTGGTCTTACCGGAGGACTCCGGTCCGTAGATCTCCACGACCCGGCCGCGCGGAAGCCCGCCGATGCCGAGGGCCACGTCCAGCGCGATCGCCCCGGTCGGGATGACCTCGAGGGGGGCGCGGGTCTCGTCACCGAGGCGCATGACCGAGCCCTTGCCGAACTGTCGTTCGATGTTTGCGAGTGCGGCGTCCAGCGCCTTGTCGCGGTCTCCACCAGCCATTGAAGTGATCCGTCCGTCTGTCCGCCTACTTGCGGGACCTGAGCTCTTTTTCATCGACGCTGACACTAGAAGGCACCTCCGACAGTTTCGTGATCGCACGAGCTCACCTGTGGAAGAACCACCCTCTGCGTCGTGTTGTGGATTCACCCTAGCCCGAACAGGTGTTCGATCAACCAGCGACACGCACCGACCTGCGCCTACAACGCGAGCGGCTCCCCGTCCGGGGTGAATCGGCCTCCTGGAGCACGGCGGGCGAACTCCGAGGCGGTCACGATCCCGGTGACCAGCAGCGCCGCGAACACGTTCAGCGCGACGAAGCCGAGCATCCCCATCACCAGCCCCGCCGCCGCACCGGCAGCCGCGGCGACCAGTCCCATCACGAGGTCCGCCGCACCCTGCACGTCGGTCCGCGAGTCGATCGGCGCAGCCTCGGACAGCAGGGTCGAGGCGGCGACGGTGCACATCGACCAGCCGAGGCCGAGGAGGAACAACCCTCCCCCGATCTGCCACGACGCGCCGGCCGGCGACGTACCGGACATCGCCAACGACCCGAAGAGCACGGCCGCCCCGGACATGATCACCGGGACCCTGCCGAGCCGGTCCGCGGCCCACCCGACGAGGGGCGCGAAGGCGAACATGCCCAGGACGTGCGCGCTGATCACCACGCCGATGATCTCGAGCTCTGCACCCCCGTGGTGCATGTGCAGCGGTGTCATCACCATGACCGCGACCATCACCGCGTGCGCCAGCGCCAGCGCGGCGACACCCGAGGCCACGTGGACGCGCGTGCGCACTACCTCGATCACCCGCGACCACGTGGTTCCGGTGAGTACGACGGTCCGGGCGCCGACGTCCACCGCGGCCTCGCGGGCGACCAGCAACGGGTCGGGCCGGAGGAACACCGCGATGATCACCGCAGACGCGAGCATGCCGACGAGCGCGAAGAGGAAGGCGCCGGTCAACGGCGGCAGGTCCAGCCCGCGTGCGACTCCCCCGGCGACACCGACCAGGTTCGGGCCCGCCACCGCACCCACGGTCGTCGCCCACACGACCAGCGAGAGCGAGCTCGCGCGACGCTCCGGCTTCGCGAGGTCGGTCGCGGCGTAGCGCGACTGGGCGTTCGCCGCTGCTGTGAAGCCGAGCAGCGTCGCACCCACGAGCAGCGTCGCGAAGGAGTCCACGACGCCCGCCACGACGCACAGCAACGCTCCCGTCGCGCCGAGCAGGTAGCCCAGGGCCAGGCCGGGCCGACGTCCCCTCTTGCCCATCAGGTGCGCGAGCAGCATCGACGCCACCGCCGCGCCCAGCACCTGCATGGTCATCGCGAGCCCCGCGAGGTCCGGGGAGCCCAAGATGTCCTCGGCGAGGATGGCCGCGACCGCGATCCCGATGGTGATCCCCAGCCCACCGAGGCTCTGGGTGGTGACGAGCGTCCAGAGGGCGCGGCGCTGGACCTTCTCGATCCGATGGTCGGGCCACCGCACCCCGCCCGCGAAGCCATGCGCGAACCCTGCGGCGCCTCCGCTGACCCAGCCGGCCACGCGGCGCCCGGTGGCCGATGCGGGGTTCTCGGATGCCCTCACCGTGCAATGCTCCCACTCGGCCGGGGCGTGGCCCGGGCCCTCGCCACGCCCGGGCCCTCGCCGGTCACGTCGCTCCGAGCGTGGCCGTGACGACCACCGCGACGGCGACATCGCGATGACGCTCGGCCGGGATCAGCTCCCTCATCAGCGTGATCACCTCGTCGGAGAAGAGCGGGTACAACGCACAGTCGTCGATGCTCAGCGGCTCCCGGTGCACGACCCTGACGTCGTGGAACCCGGCCTTCTCCAGCTTGTGCACGAACGCCCCCTCCGAGAGCGCCCCCGCGACACATCCCGCCCAGGCAGCAGGCTGCGTGAGGATCTCCGGAGGGAGGTCGTCCTGCTCGACGGTCAGGTCCGAGACGCACAGCCGCCCTCCTGCGCGGAGCACCCGGGCACACTCCGCCATCACCCGAGCCTTGCGTGCTGAGAGGTTGATGACGCCGTTGGAGACGATGAGGTCCACGTGGTCGTCCGGGAGTGGGATCGCCTCCATCTCACCCTCGAGCAGACGCACGTTGGCCAGGCCCGCCTCGGCGACCACCTTGGCGGTGCGCTCGAGCATCTCCGGCAGGAAGTCGAGCGCGACCACCTCGCCGGTCGGTCCGACCCGGCGGGCGGCGATCACCGTGTCGATTCCTCCACCGCAGCCGATGTCCAGCACGGTCTCGCCGGGCTCGATCGCGGCGTACCTCAGGTGGTTGGCCACACCGAGCGCACGCTCCACGGCTCTGTCCGGCACACCCTCGAGCTCGTCGGGTGTGTACAGCCGTTCCGCCACCGCGCGCGTCGTCGGTGGAACATCGCGGTAGGCGTCCCGCACCAGCTGTCGCACGAGAGCGCCGTTCATCAGGTCCCTGCTCATCTTCCCAGCTCCTCGATCGTCTCGTGGAGGCGACGCAGCACGTCCGGGGGGAACCGCTCCTCCGCTGCTCCCGACAGGAACAGCCGCAGCTCCTTGGCGAACTCCATCTCACCGCAGCAGGTCCGGCAGCGGGACAGGTGCTCCTCGACGGACGCGCGACGGTCCGCCTCGAGGGTCTGGTCGAGGTACTCCCACAGCTGACCGACCGCCTCCGCACAGGTGATCACGGCGCACCCCTCTCTGGGAGACCCTCACGGAGCAGGCCGGTCTCCTCGGCGTACTCCCACATCTGCTTCTCGAACAGCTTCCGTGCACGGTGCAGGCGGGACAGCGCGGTCCCGAGCGGTACGTCGAGCATGGCGGCGACCTCCTTGACCAGGAACCCCTGCATGTACACGAGCACCAGAGGCACGCGGTACATCTCGGGCAGGCGCATCACGACCGCACGCACATCCTCCGGCCCGAACTCCTGCAGGAAGTCGAGATGCAGCGAGTCGGAGTAGGGGAACGGGTCCTCGTAGGCGATCTTGCGGAACAGCGAGAAGCGCTCGAGGTCGTCGACATCGACCTCCGGGGAGCGCCGCGAGCGGGCACGTCCCACGTCGTGGCAGCAGTTCACCAGGATGCTCGTCAACCAGGCCGGTCCGGCCGTGGGCTCGTGCAGCTGCCCGTAGCGCTGGAAGGCCTTCAACAAGCACTCCTGGACCGCGTCCTCCGCGTCCTCTCCCACGATGCGTCGTGCGATCGAGAGGAGCCTCGGGAGCTGCTCGCGGGCCAGTGCCCGGAACTGCTCGGTGGTCGCCGAGGACGCGTCGGACGCCACCCCGTTCTCGACCACTCGCACAGCACCCACATCCTTGAGACGCCTGGCATGCCGTTCTTATTGCATCGGCGTCGAGCCGCAATACCCCGCCCCCCTCGTGCGTCTCCCAGGGTAGGACCACCCGGCCGCGAACGAGAGGAAACCGCGATGATCACCGTCGACACCGACCTGCTGGAGACCAAGGTCAAGGACATGTACCGCCTTGTCGCCCAGAAACCCCACGGCGCGTACCACTTCGAGATGGGGCGTCCTCTGGCCGAGCGGCTCGGCTACCCCACCGACGTCCTCGACGGCGTCCCAGCCGGGGCGTTGGAGTCCTTCGCGGGCGTCGGGTTCTTCTTCGACCTGGCCGCCCTGCGGCCGGGTGAGCATGTCCTGGACCTCGGGAGCGGCTCAGGCACCGACGCGTTCATCGCCGCGGCCCTGGTCGGACCACTCGGTCGCGTGGTCGGTGTCGACTTCACCGTCGAGCAGGTCGAGAAGGCATGCAGCCTGGCTCGCGACGCCCACATCGACCACGTCGACTTCCTCGAGGGCAGCATCACGCGTCCACCGGTCAGGGACGGAAGCGTCGACTGCGTCATCTCCAACGGGGTGGTGAACCTCGCCCCGGACAAGACCGCGGTGTTCGCCGAGGCTGCTCGCGCGCTCCGCCCCGGGGGGCGGCTGGCGATCGCCGACATCGTCACCGAGCAGCAGCTGAAGGAGTCGATCGTCTGCGACGCCGACCTGTGGGCTTCCTGCATCGGAGGGGCCGCCCAGGAGGACGAGTACCGCGCCGCCATCACCGCCGCTGGGCTCCGGGTCGAGAGCGTCCGCGCCAACGCCTACGCGTTCCTCTCCGCCCAGGCACAGAACGCCAGCTCCCGGTACGGCGTGAAGAGCGTCTCGCTCCTCGCCGTCAAGCCGGATCGCTGAATCACCAAGAACAAGGGATCTGGAGGCACGTCATGTCAACAATCGCCCATCGACCCGCGCACGTCGCGGCCGTCGGTTCTCTCCGCCTCGGCAGCACGCTGATGGCGCTCGCCGGTCTGGCTTTCATCGGCTACGCCGTCATCTTCTTCGTCCGCAACTTCACCGACTCCTTCCTCGAGCTCGGCATCGGACCCGCCCAGGTCGACGTCGGCAAGGCCGAGATCGAGGCGTTCAGCCCGCAGCTCCTCGACTACGTGGCGCACCTGCACATCGCGGTCTCCGGCTTCATCGCCGCCACCGGACTGGCGACCGCCGCCCTGGCCTGGTTCGGTGTCCGGCGGGGTGAGACCTGGGCGTACGTGACAGCAGTGGTCGTCCCGGTGCTCGGCCTGGCCGTGGCGCTGCCCGCGCACTACCCCTACGGCTTCGACACGATCGGGCACCTCGGGCTGATCTACCTGGCCACCGCGGTCTTCGTGGTGGGCGCCGCCCTCGCCCTCGGCCCGATCCGGACGGCGCACCAGGAGGACCGGACCGGCACCGCCCGAGCCTCGTCACCGCCCCGCTGACGGCGGCAAGGATCCGGTCACCGCGACTCGTTGCGCAACCGCTGCTCCCACGGGTCCCCGACGTAGGGCGGCTGGTTCTGCTCCCGGTCGTAGTCCTCGAGCTCCTGGAGCCGACGCTCCCACGGGTCTCCGCCATAGTCGGGGTCGGTCTGGGTCTCGGCCTGCCTCTCGGGCCCGGTCCCCGGACTGTCGGCCGAGGACTCAGCGCCGCACGCGGCCAGCATCGAGAGGGTCAGTGCGGTCCCGGAGACCGCGACCATGGCCCTGCGGGTTCGTGAGGTGGTGAACATCTTGGTGCTCCTTTCAACGGGGTCGGGCCGGTCCCGGCTCTCCGACCGAGAAGACCCCGACCCGGTAACGGGCCGGTGTCAGAGCGGTTGTGGCCCGGTTGCGTCGCGCTCCCGCCGGCCTCGCGGTAACCAGGGTCGACATCACTGCGGCGGTGACTAGGGCGATCGGGTCTGCCGGGACGATCCGATCCGGACCTATGTTGAGCAGATGCGGTGCGCTGTCCTCGGGCCCCTTGAGGTCCGTGACAACCGCGACGAGATCATCGGCGTCGCGGGCGCGAAGGAACGCCAGCTGCTCGCCGTCCTCGCCGCGGCCTGTCCGGCCGTCGTCAGCGTGGACCAGCTGCTCGAGCTGTTGTGGGACGGTGAACCGCCGCGGTCCGCCCGCAAGTCGCTCCAGGCGCACGTCGTCCACCTGCGGAGCGCGTTGGAGCCGGAGCGCCCCCGTGGGTCGCCGGGTCGGTACGTCGTGCGCCGCGGCACCGGCTACGCCCTCGCGCTCGACCGGGACCAGCTCGACACCCTGGCCTTCACCGACGCCACGGCGCGCGGGCGAGCCCTCGTCTCCTCCGGGGACGTCGCAGGCGGTTACGACACCTTGGCCCGTGCACTCGAGCTGTGGCGCGGGGAGCCGTACGCCGACTGGCCGACGTCGCCCTTCGCCGAGCTGGAGCGTCACCGGCTCCAGGCGGTGAGGACGAGCGCGATGGAGGCACTGATCGGGGCCGAGCTCGCGCTCGGACGTCACGTCGATGCGGCGCCGGAGCTGGAGCGCCTGGTTCTCGAGCAGCCGCTGCACGAGACGTGGTGGGAGCTGTTGACCCTCGCGCTCTACCGCAGCGGACGGCAGGGCGACGCACTGGCGACCGTGCGGCGGGCGCGCACGCTCCTGGCCGAGGAGCTCGGGGTCGACCCGGGCCCACGGCTCCGTGCGGTCGAGCAGGCCGTCCTGGTGCAGGCCCCCGAGCTCGACCTGGCCCCCGCCCCCCACGGCAACGCGCCGCTGCACCCCGGCCCGACCCAGGGCAGTGCCAGGGTCGAGGGATGTCCCTACAAGGGGCTCGACACCTACTCGACCCAGGACGCTGCGGTGTTCCGGGGACGTCACAAGCTCGTCGAGGCTCTCCTCGCCCACCTCGTCGACCACCCGCTGCTCGTGGTCTCCGGGTCGAGCGGCGCGGGCAAGTCGTCCGTCGTACGCGCAGGAGTGCTGGCGGCACTCGGGCGTGGCGCCTTGAGCGGAAGTCGCCACTGGCGACAGATGGTGATCACACCGACCACTGATCCCGTCGACGCCCTCGCCCCCCTGACCGGCGAGAGCAAGGGTGAACGCCCGGTGGTGCTGGTCTGCGACCAGCTCGAGCAGCTCTGGTCGTCGGAGACCGGCGCGGGTGAACGCGGCGCCTTCCTCGACACCGTTCTCGGCCTGCTCGACGACGGCGTCGTCGCCCGGGCGGTTCTCGTGCTGCGCGGCGACTACGTGGGGCGGCTGGCAGAGCATGCGGCCGTGGCCGAGCACCTGGTGGACTCCCTCGTGCTCGTGCCACCGCTGCGGGAGCCGGAGCTGCGTGAGGTGGTCCAGGAGCCGGCATGGGCGGCCGGCCTCGAGGTGGAGCCGGAGCTCGTCGACATCGTGGTCCAGGAGGTCCTCGGTCGCAGCGGTGCCCTCCCGCTGCTCTCCGCCGCGCTCGTCGGCACTTGGCAGCGCCGCCGCGGCGACCTGCTCACCCTCGCCGGGTACCTGGCAGCAGGCGGGGTCACCGGCGCGGTCGCCCGGACAGCCGAGGGGGTCTACGCCGCCTTCGACGACGAGTCACGAGAGGTCGCCCGGCGGGTCCTTGTGCGGCTCGCCGACCAGGACGAACGAGGCACGATCCAGCTGCGGCGGATGCCGCTGGACGAGCTCGAGCTCACCGGCCGCAGGCGAGCGGTCGTCGAGGCGATGGTGGTACAGCGGCTGCTCACCCTCGACGGGCACAGCGTCGCGGTGACCCACGAGGCGCTGCTCCACGCGTGGCCCCGGCTCGCGGGCTGGCTCGCCGACGACGCGGTTGCCCGGTCGGTACGTCGTCAGGTCGCTCCCGCCGCACAGGAGTGGGACCGCAACGGCCGGCCCGAGGACGACCTCTACCGTGGTGCGCGGCTGGCCGCCGCCTCGGACTGGGCGACGGACCCCGACTCCGACGTCACCCCGGTCGAACGCGACTTCGTCGAGGCCAGCCTGGTCCGGGCGACGACCGAGCTGCAGGAGGCCCGTCAGCGTGCGGACCGCGAGGCAGCAGGTCGCCGACGGACACGACGTCTCGCGGTGTCGCTGGCAACGATGCTGGTGCTCGCGCTGGTCGCGACCGCCTCCGCCATCGGCTACCAGCAGGACGCGGACCTGCGGGCCGACGAAGCCACCGACGCCCGCCTCGCCGCCGATGAGGCTCGCCTCGTCGCCGACGCCAACCGCCTCGCCGCCGTCGCTGCGATCGCTCGGCCGCTCGACCTCTCGCTGCTTCTTGCGGCCGCCGCCGTTCAGCTCGCACCGACCCCGAGCACCGAGGACGGGCTGCTCTCCGCCCTGCTGACCCACCGTCGCGCCGTCGCCGTCTACCCCGTCGGCAGCTCGGTGAACGAGACTGCGCTCGGTCGGAACGGCGAGACGATGATCATGAACGTCGGTGGAGGAGAACGTCATGTGGCGCTGTGGGAGGTCGGCTCCCGCGCGGCTCCACGCCGCATCGACGACTGGTGGCCCGACAGTCTCGCTGCCTCCCCCGACGGGAAGCTTCTGGTCGCGGCAGGATCGGGGAGCGAGAGCACGATCAGGGTCTACCGACCCGACGGCGAACGGGTGCTCTACATGGAGAACCGCGCGGACAGCCCAGGGTGGCCCCGGGAGATCGCCTTCACCGACGACGGGCGTCTCCTCGTCGTCTACGCGACCCCCCGATCGGACCGCTCCGGCTGGCGAACCGTGCTCGCGGAGGTGGACCTCGACACCGGCCGCGTCGTACCCCTGCACCGGCTGCTCCGCTCCGAGTCCCCCGACCTGTGGTTCACCGCCGACTTCAACGAGGATGCCTCGGAGGTGGTGGTGTGGACGGTGCAGGACCAGAGCATGGCGACCCGGTACGACGTAATGACCGGAACTGCCGTGCCCCTGAGGCAGGTGCGCCGCGATGCCACGAGCGTGGACTTCATCGCACTCCGCGACGAGACCGTGCAGACCTGGTCGGACGGCACGGTGACCCGCTATGACGCGGATGGGGCCGTCGTGCAGGAGATGGTCGGCCACACGGCTGTCGTGCGCGACGTCGTGGAGGTCCGGGACGGGCGCGGCGTGGCCACCGTCGGTGACGGCGGGCAGGCGGAGCTGTGGGACGTCGACCGCGCGAGCGGTCGGTGGATACGGGCCGAGGCCCTGGTCGGCCACAGCGGCCACATCCGGCAGGCCGAGGTCCTCCACGACGGCAGGACCTTGCTCACCGTGGGCACCAACGGCCGAGTCATCGCGTGGGACCTCACCTCCGGAGCCGGTCTGGGGTCGGCCACACCAGGGCTCGGTGACCGCTGGTTCTCCAACCGGATCGACGTCGTCGACCCGGGCCGGCTGGTCGTCGGCCCCACTCGTCCGCTGGCGGGAAGCGTCCGCGATCTCGTCACAGAGGGGTTGGGGACGCCCACGGCCACGGAGGGGTTCCTGAAGCTCGACGTGGCGGCTACGTTCCTCGACCCCAGGACGCGGCGCGTGGTGGACGAGGTGGAGGTGGGCCAGACCGGGGCCACCACGTTGTTCGGATCATCGGTCGCCGTGAGCCCCGATGCCCGCCTGGTCTCGGTGACCTCGAAGTACCGGACCACGGTGCTCGACACGAGGACGCGCGACGTCGTGACGACCATCGAGCTGCCTCCTGTCGACCGGGGCGAGGGCGTAGAGCCCGAGCCGGTCTGGTGCAGCGCCTGGAGTCCCGACGGGTCGGAGCTGCTGTTGTGTGCGGAGGGCAGCGAGGACACGTTCGAGGACGGTGGGCTCGTCGTGGTCGACACCTCGGACTGGAGCGTCGACAGGCGGGTGGACATCGGTGGGGCAGCCCAGGTGCTCGAGTGGGCGCCCGACCACTCCACGCTGGCGGTCGGGATGGAGCACCAGTCGGTGGTCAAGCTCCTCGGTCCCGACCTGGTCGTGCGCGGTGGCGTGCAGCTCAGCGACGAGGACCAGCCCTTCGACCTGGCGTTCAGCCGCGACGGCTCCTTGCTGGCCGCTGGAGGTGCCCAGGGGCTCGTCTCCGTGATCGACCCCGTGGAGCTCCGGCTGGTCAGGGAGCCGGCCGAGGTCCACAGCGGCCCGGTCCTCGACGTCGAGTGGCTCAACGAGGGTCGAACCGTGGTGACGACCGGGATGGACGAGCAGGCGACGGGCTACGACGTGGACCGGGACCTCGTCCAGGCCGAGCCCTTCCCGGGGTCTCCGCGCCCCGGGGACGGCTACCTCCACATGATCCCCTCACCTCGCGGGGAGCTCGTGCTGCTCAACGGGGACGCACACGGATACCGCTACCCGTTGGACCCCGCTCGCTGGCTTGCTGAGGCCTGCGGGATCGCCGGGCGCGACCTGACCGAGGATGAGTGGGCGCGGTACGTACCCGACCGGGCGTACGCCCCCACGTGCAGCGCCCTCCTCGAGGAGTAGCCCGCGCCGCGTGGCCGTCACGGCGTTCGGTTGCGCCGCCGATCACTGGTCCCGCTCGCGCAGACGATCGCGCACCCGCTGCTCCCAGGGGTCACCCTCGTAGGTCCCGGCGTCCTCCTCGCGCTGCTCGAGGAGCCGCTGCTCCCACGGGTCCCCGGCGTACTTCTTCGCGTCCTCGACGAGCTCGGTCGCCGCATCCTCGGGGGTGGTGGCGGGGGGGTCCGCCGAGGACTCCGCGCCGCACGCGGCGAGCATCGAGAGGGCGAAGGCGGTGCCGGTGAGGGTGATGAGGGCCCGGCGGGGCCGTGAGGTCGTGTGCATGGTCCTGCTCCTTGCGGCGGCGCCGGGGCTGTCCCGGCTCTCACGACGAGGGGACCGCCTCCCGGTATCGGAGCGGTGTCGGATCGGTTGTGACCCGGTTGCGCGCTTGCGGTGCTGACGGAACGAGGCGGGCTCAGCCGACACAGCGGCCCGAGCAGAGGTGAGCGTCTCAGCGTTCGGAGGCGGGGAGCTCCAGCGCGCGCCACACGGCCTGCCACACGACCTTCGGCGTCTCGCCCGCGTCGAGTGCCTCGGAGACGGTGAGACCGCCGAGGTCGGCCATGACGTGCTCGCGCGACCAGGTGCGGGCGTACGACGACCCCAGGGCGGACTCCATCCGGTCCCAGAACTCGGTGTGGCGCACGGTAGGGCTCCTCAGCACGATCGTTGTTCGCGACCACGAGGGTACGTCGAGAGTCCCGCCTGCGAGAATGAGGTACATGCCCGCCGAGTTCGTCATCCGTCCGGCCGTGGAGGGAGACCTCTCCGACATCGCAGCCATCTACGAGCACGAGATCGCCTACAGCATCGCCACGTTCGACCTCGAGCCGCCCGACGGCTCGTACTGGCACGAGAAGCTCGCCGGCAACCACCCCGGTGACCACCTGCTCGTCGCCGTCGACGAGGACTCCGACGTGGTGGGCTACGCCTACTCCTGGAGCTACCGGCCCCGTCCGGCGTACAGCCTGACCCGGGAGACCTCGATCTACCTCGACCCCTCGGTCCGAGGGAAGGGTATCGGCAAGGCGCTCTACCCCGCGCTGCTCGACGCGATGGCCGACTCGGGGGTGCACACCGCGGTCGCCCTGGTCGCGCTTCCGAACCCCGGAAGCATCCGCCTCCACGAGTACTGCGGCTTCGAGCAGGTGGGTCTGATGCGTGAGGTCGGTTACAAGTTCGACCAGTGGGTCTCGGTCGCGTGGTTCCAGAAGATGCTCAATCCCGCGAAGCACGCCCAACCCGCCGCGCACCTGATCGTCACGGATTGACCAGGACTGTCTGACCCAGAAGTCCGGTCGACGTGACCCATTGGCATGATGCGGACCGGCCACCGGACGCCCCATCCTGGGAGCAGGGTGGGAGGTGGCCGGATGTCCGGTCTCGACAGTCCTCGGGATCTCGGAGTCGTCGCCACGCCCGCACCCCAGACCGCGCGGCACGCTCTGTCCATGGTGTACGGCGGCGGCGGCCTGTTCGGGATCGCCTACACGGCCGGGGTCGCCGCCGGCCTGCTCCACGCCGGTCTTCCGGTGGCCACGGCTCCATCGCTGGGCACCTCGGCCGGCTCCTGGACCGCGGCGGCCGTGGCACTCGGGCTGGACTTCGACGTGTTCGCCGACACGACGCCCGTGCGCGTGCCCAACCTCCGCCCGGGCGCGGTCGCCGAGGTCGCGCGTGCACTGTTCGGCGAGAGCCTGCACCCACTCGTCTCGGTGTCGGCGATCTGTCTGCGTACCCGAAGCCGCCACATCCTCGCCGGTGCGGCCCATCCCTTGGCCGACCTCGTCGCCGCCTCCTCGGCGGTCCCGGGCCTGCTGCCGCCGCACCGCGTCGACGGACGCCTGTACGTCGACGGGGGGATGTGGTCGGCGACCTCGATGGACACAGTGCCGGAGGCCGAGCAGGTGATCGTGGTGGCTCCGCTCGCCGGCACCGTGCTGGGACCGGTGGGCCGTGCCGCGGGCCTTCTCCTGGACCGCGAGCTCAGCCGCTGGCGCGGCCGGCACCCGGGTTGCGCCGTGCACGTGATCCGTCCCGACCGGGACGTCGCCCGCCTCGCCGGACGGCATCCGCTCTGCCTCTTCGACCCCGCCCGCGCCCGCGACGTGTACCCACACGGGTACCAGCAGGGCCTGGCCTGGGGCGCGACCCGGCGGCAGACGTACGACGTGGCCTGACGTTCCTCCGCCGCCAGGGGCGCCGCGCCGTCACGCGAGCAGCAGCTTGTGCAGCCTCCGGGAGACGACCAACATGCCGATCGCCCCGAGCACCAGCAGGTAGACCACCGACACGGCGGAGTCCCACGACAAGGTCCCGGTGGTGAGCTCACGGCACAGCACCACGCCGCGGTAGAGGGGGGTGACCTCGACGACCCACCGGAGCATCCCGTCGAAGGCGGTGATCGGGAAGAAGGTGGCGGAGAAGAGGAACATCGGGATGATCGCCAGCTGGACGTACTCGAAGTCCTGCCAGGACTTCATGAACGTCGTGAGCGCCATCCCGACCCCCGCGAACGCGAAGCCGATCAACCAGGTCGCCGGCCATGCCAGGAGCGCCCACCACGAGTGGACGAGCCCCATGCCCGACATGAGCAGCAGGAACCCTCCGGAGTACGCCCCGGAACGCAGCAGGCACCAGGCGAGCTCCCCGGTCGCGATGTTCACCGGGCGCATCGGCGTCGCGAGCACCGCGTCGTACAGCTTCTCGTAGCGCAGCTTGAAGAAGATCCCGAACGTCGAGTCGTAGATGGCGCCGTTCATGGCCGCGGCGGCGAGCATGCCCGGCGCGACGAAGGCGGCATAGGTGACCATCTGCCCGTTCAGCTCGAACCCCTCGATCAGCTGCCCGACCCCGACCCCGATCGAGAACAGGTAGAAGACCGGCTCGAAGAACCCGGTGGCGAAGATCCACCACACCTTGCGGTGCACGACGAAGTTGCGCGCGACGAGTGCCCGCCCGCTGGGGCGGACTGTCTCGTCCTCCGCGGAGCGTGCGCCGCCTGCGAGGGCGAGGTTGGTCAGTGCCATCAGAGGGCCAACCTCCTCGTGAGAGCCCAGGCTGCGAACCACCAGCCGACGACGGTCATCACGCCCAGATAGCCGAGGTGGACCAGTGCCTGACCGCCATCGACCTGCTCGAGGAGGATCATCCGGGTGAGGTCGACGCTGTGCCACAGGGGTGTGACCCTCGCCAGGAGCTCCAGCGGGGCCGACAGGTTGGCGATCGGGAAGAACGCCCCGGAGAACAGGAACTGCGGGATGATCACCAGCCGCTGGACGACGGAGAACGCCGACTCCTGCCGGAGGGTGGCGGAGAACCCGAAGAACACCGTCGCGAAGGCGAGCCCGGTCAACACCTGGACCAGCCACGCCAGCAGGAGTGAGCTCACCGAGCCGAAGATGCCGAACACGGCGACCACGAGCAGGAAGACACCGCACGCCGAGGCGACGCGGAAGGCGACGTACAGCAGCTGGGCGGCGACGATGTCGCTGGGACGCAGCGGAGTGGCGATCTGGCCGTAGTAGGTCTTGGCCCACTTCAGCGAGCCCATCACCGGGTACATCGTCTCCCCCGTCGCGACCTGCATCGCGTGGGCGGCGACGAGACCCGGCACCACGAACGTGAGGTAGCTGGTGGCTCCCTCGAGCCGGGCAGGGTCTCCCTCGATGAACCCCCCGAGCAGGACACCCATCGCGGCGACGTAGAGCAGCGGCATCAGGAAGGAGGTGATGATCGTCCCGCGCCACGTGCGTCGGTAGACCGTGACCCAGTAGTCGAGCTGGCGGGAGACCAGCTCGAGGCGACCGATCGGCGCCTGCCCGGTGGAGATCCGGTCCATCAGTCGACCAGCGTCCGTCCGGTGAGGCGCAGGAAGACGTCTTCGAGCGTCGAGCGGCGGACCAGGACGGCAGCCGGGTCCAGGCCGCGCTCGTGCACCCGCGCCAAGGCCTCCTCGCCGTCACTGGTGTAGAGGAGGACCCGGTCCGGGAGCACCTCTACGCGCTCACCGAGGTCCTCGACGAGCCTGGCGTGCTCGTGGTGGTCACCCACGCCGAAGCGCAGCTCGGCCACCTCGCGGGTCGAGTGCGCCCGGATCAGCTCGAGCGGGGAGCCCTGCGCCACGATGCGGCCGGCGTCCATGACGACGAGACGGTCGCAGAGCTGCTCGGCCTCGTCCATGTAGTGCGTGGTGAGCACCAGGGTGACGCCCTGCTGCTTGAGCCGGAACAGCCGGTCCCACAGGAGGTGGCGGGCCTGCGGGTCGAGACCCGTGGTCGGTTCGTCGAGCAGCAGCAGGTCGGGCTGGTTGATCAGCGAGCGGGCGATGGTGAGCCGACGTTTCATGCCCCCGGAGAGGTCCTCGACCTTGGACCGGGCCTTCTCGGTGAGCTGGACGAACGCGAGCAGCTCCTCGGCCCGCGCGGCCACCTCCTTGCGAGGGATGCCGAAGTAGCGGCCGTAGACGATCAGGTTGTCACGCACGCTGAGCTCGATGTCGAGGGTGTCCTCCTGCGGACACACACCGAGCCGGGAGCGGATCTCGGGTCCCTGGGTGGCCGGGTCCCTGCCGAGGATGGTGAGCTCACCGTCCGTGGGCGGTGACATCGCGGCGACCATCCGCATGGTCGAGGACTTGCCGGCGCCGTTGGGCCCGAGGAAGCCGAACGCCTCGCCCGCGCGGACGTCGACGTCGATGCCACGGACAGCCTCGAGGTCGCCGTAGGACTTGCGGAGCCCCCGCGCGCGGACCATCACGGGGCGGACGTCGGGCTCCGGGGTGGTCGACCCCGACGGCACGGGGCGGATCTGCTCGCTCGTCGGGACGGGAGGGTGGGGGGATTCGGGCACAGGCTCAACCCTAACTTTTGCACCCGGAGTCGCTGACCCGGTTTCCGACGGGGCCGCGCTGTCGGACACGGACCAGCCCCCTGCGGACGCGCAGGGCGGTATGGTGCCAGAGGCTTCACTCCACCATCTCGGGCCCCTCGGGGATCGTCGAAGCGGGAGCGCCGATGGCCGTTGCGGACGTGCTCGACCGGGCACGGGCTGCCTTCCTCGAGCAGTCCTGGGAGACCGCCTACACGGGCTTCTGCACCGCCGACGCCCAGATCCCTCTCTCCGCGTCCGACCTGGACCTCTACGCGCGTACCGCGTACCTCGTCGGCAAGGACGAGCACTGCGTGCGTGTTCTCGAGCGTGCCTACCACCAGAGGCTTGAGCACGGCCAGCGGGAACAGGCCGCGCAGAGCGCGTTCTGGCTGGGTTTCAACCTGATGAACCGCGGCGAGACGGCTCGCGCCGGGGGATGGCTCGCCAGGGCCGGGCAGCTCGTGGACGCCGAGGACCGCTCGTCCGCGACCCAGGGGCTGCTCCTGGTGCCCAAGGCCCTGCACCTGCTGATGTCGGGGGACGCGGACGCAAGTCTGGAGCTGTTCGAGCAGGCGCTCGCGATCGGGCGACGTACCGGCGACGCCGAGGTGGAGGCGTTGGGCGGCCTCGGAGTCGGCCAGGCGAGGATCGCGCTCGGCGCCCCCGAAGCGGGGCTTGCCCAGCTCGACGAGGTGATGGTCGCGGTCACGGCCGGTGAGGTCTCCCCCATCGTCTCCGGCCTGGTCTACTGCGCGGTGATCGTGGCCTGCCACGAGACCTACGAGATCCGGCGGGCCGCGGAGTGGACGAAGGCCCTGAGCAGGTGGTGCGCGGCACAGCCCGACCTCGTGCCGTTCCGCGGCCAGTGCCTGGTGCACCGGGCCGAGATCCTCCAGCTCAACGGCGCCTGGGACGACGCGATGGAGCAGGTTCAGCTGGCCCGCCGGCGTTTCTCCGACCCACCGGGCCAGCCCGCGATCGGCATGGCCTTGTACGAGCAGGCCGAGCTGCACCGCCTGCGCGGCGAGCTCGCTGCTGCCGAGGACGCGTTCGGTCAGGCCAACCAGTGCGGGCACGAGACCCAGCCCGGGCTGGCGCTGCTCCGTGTCGCCCAGGGCCGGCTCGAGGCAGCGCAGGCCGGAGTACGCCGCGCCCTCGAGGAGACCCCCGCTCACAACCGCCCACGTCTCCTCGCGGCCTCCGTCGAGATCGCGCTCACGGTGGGTGAGACGTCCGCGGCCCGACGCTGCGCGGACGAGCTCGCCGAGCTCGTGGGCGGGCACGAGACCGCGGTCCTGGCCGCCATGTCTGCCCAGGCCGGCGGGTCGGTGCTGCTTGCCGAGGGCAGGCCGCGCGACGCCCTCGACCAGCTGCGTCGTGCCTGGGCGCTGTGGCGAGACCTGGATGCTCCCTACCTCGCGGCCCGGGTGCGGGAGCTGCAGGCCCGCGCCTGCCGCGAGCTCGGCGACCACGACGCTGCAGACATGGAGCTGAGGGCCGCGGTCGATGTGTTCCGCGAGCTCGGTGCCGCACCCGACGTCGCACGTCTGGCCGGCGCGGGCACGGTCGCGGCGTCCGCGGGACGCGACGGGCTCACCGCGCGAGAGGTCCAGGTGCTGCGAGAGGTGGCGTCGGGGAAGACGAACCGCGAGGTGGCCGAGAACCTCTTCCTCAGCGAGAAGACGGTCGCGCGACACCTGAGCAACATCTACACCAAGCTCGACATCTCCACCCGGTCGGCGGCGACCGCGTACGCCTACGAGCACGACCTCGTGTAGCGCGTCACGGTCCCGGACTGGGCACAACTGCCCACGTCCTGCGCCCGTGGAGTTGCACACTTCGACGGACGCGGCAGGGACACCTCCGCGTCTAGCGTCTGGGCCAGGACCTGGACGGAGGTGAGGGCAATGGAGCTGACGTTGCCGGTGGTCGCCGGGGCGATGTCCACCACGATCTTCGCGGTGAGCATCATGCCGATGCTGGTCAAGGCCGCCCGCAGCAAGGACCTGAGCTCCTACAGCCTCGGGAACATCGCGTTGGCGAACATCGGCAACCTGGTGCACTCGGTGTACGTGTTCAGCCTGCCCGCCGGACCGGTCTGGGTGCTGCACTCGTTCTACCTGGTCTCGACCGTGCTGATGCTCATCTGGTACCTGCGCTACGAGCTCCTCGACGTACACAGGATTGCCCACGCCAGACGGGCAGCAGAGCTGCACCGTTCTGCCGAAGCATCCACGGTCGTCCCCTCCTAGCGTCGAACCCGTCGAGACACGACACAGGACCCGAGGAGGAGCCATGAGGACGAACCAGGCACGAGCGCAGGGGACGGCCGGTGGGGAGCACCAGACTGAGACGGTGGTGATCGGCGCCGGCCAGGCAGGGCTCTCGGTGGGCGACCACCTT
>Ga0214468_1000249_pt1 | contig 17260 bp, 16 predicted proteins | sample RVTome_9_FD_187334 | JGI IMG/M metagenome (GOLD analysis project Ga0214468, IMG submission 187334) | Soil microbial communities from uranium-contaminated site in the Upper Colorado River Basin, Wyoming, United States - RVT155D38 HiSeq ...
GGTCAGGAGCCACGGTAGGCATCGCTCCCGTCCGGGGTGACCGCTCGCAGCGGTCAGGAGCCACGGTAGGCATCGCTCCCGTCCGGGCTGATCGCTGGCAGCGGTCAGGAGCCACGAGCGCGTCTCGTCGTGGGATGGTCGGGCATCGGCCACGGGCATCCGGTAGGCTGGGAGGCATCCCACGAAAACCTCATGGAATCTGAGTGAAGCTGCCGACTGCTCATGTCCCTCGTCGTCGATTCCATCACCAAGCGTTTCGGTGACGTCGTCGCCCTCGACGACGTCTCGTTCAGCGTTGAGCCCGGACGCATCTTCGGTCTGCTCGGCGCGAACGGTGCCGGCAAGACGACGAGCATGCGCATCGTCCTCGACATCCTCCGCGCCGATGCCGGGACAGTCACCTGGAAGGGCGCCGAGAACACCGCCCTGCCGCGCCGGACCTGGGGCTATCTCCCTGAGGAGCGCGGCCTCTACCCGCGCATGAAGGTCGGCGAGCAGCTCAGATTCTTCGCCTCCTTGTACGGCGTGCCCGATGCCCGCGCGAGCCGGGAGATCGGCGAGTGGCTCGAGCGATTCCGAATCCCCGACTACCTCGACCGCAGGGTCGAGGAGCTCTCGAAGGGCAACCAGCAGAAGATCCAGTTCATCGCGGCGATCCTCCATGACCCGGAGGTGCTGATCATGGACGAGCCCTTCAGCGGGCTCGATCCGGTGAACGTGCGCCTGCTGAAGGAGGCCTTCGGCGAGATGCGCGACCGCGGCAAGACCCTCATCTTCAGCACGCACCAGATGGAGCAGGTCGAGGAGCTGTGCGAATCGATCGCCATCGTCGACCGCGGCCGCGTGGTGGTCGGCGGGGCCGTGCGCGATGTCAAGCGCGCCATGAATCGGCAGGTCGTGCGACTGGCGACCGACGGCGACGGTCACGGGGTGGCGTGGCTCGAGTCCGTGCCCGGCGTGAGCGTCACCGCCCAGCGGGAGGATTACGTCGAGCTGCGCGTCCCATCCGACCGCGACCCGGAGGAGATCCTCCGCGAGGCCCTTCGCCGCGGCGACCGCGTGACGCGCTTCGAGATCGCCGAGCCGAGCCTCGAGGAGGTCTTCGTCGAATACGTGGGCCGCCGCGCAACGAGCGAGGAGGAGAGCCACCTCGCCGCTCGCTCGGAGGTCGTGGGGTGATGGACCTTTTCCCCAACGCGCTGCACGTCGCCCGTCGCGAGTACCTCTTCCGGGTGCGCGGCCGCGCCTTCCGGATCACCACCGCGTTGCTCGCCGTGGCCGTGGTGCTGGTCACCCTGGTCCCCACGATTCTCGGCGCGCTGGGCGTCGCGGATCCGCCCGAGGTCGGCGTGCACGTGGACGCCGAGGACCTGTCGACCGACCCGGTCCTCGCCATCCAGGCGGTCCTCATCTCCGCGGCAGATCCGACCGACGCCCTCGACGGCGAGGTGGACGAGCCGGACCCAGGAGACGCCGACGACCGTGCGCGTGTCACTCGGGTCGACGACCCGGAGGCGGCGCGCGAGGAGGTGCGCGACGGCGACCTCGATGGCCTGCTGCTCGTGACGCGCGGAGCCGATGGCGACCTCGCGTTCGAGTACCTGACCAGCGCGGGCCCGGTGAACCAGACTCGGCTCCTCATCACGCAGGCCGCCAGTGCGCTCGCGATCAGCGACCGGCTCGAACGCGCGGGAATCTCGGCCGGCGAGAGCGCCGAGCTCTTCGCACCACCGGACTTCACCGCCACCGCCGCCAACCCGGACGACGCCCGCAACGACGAGGACTTCGGCGGGGCCTACATCCTGGCCTACGCGGTGGTGATCCTGACCTTCATGGCGATCCTGACCTACGGGAACTGGGTCGCCCAGAGCGTCGCGGAGGAGAAGTCGGGACGCGTCATGGAGCTGCTGATCACCGCCGCCACGCCGCGCCAGCTGCTGACCGGCAAGGTGCTGGGAACGGGCGCCGCGGGGTTGACCCAGTACGCGGCCATGGTGGGCGCCGTGGTGGTCGGGCTGATCGCCACCGGGCCGATCTCCGAGCAGCTCGGGGTCACCGGCAGCCTCCCGATCCAGCTTCCCGAGCTGGAGCCGATGATGGTCGTCTCGTTCGGCGCCTTCTTCCTGCTCGGCTTCGTCCTGTACTCGACCCTCTATGCGGCGGCCGGGTCGATGGTCAGTCGCATCGAGGACGTCCAGCAGGCCGTCGGCCCGTTGATCTTCGTCGCCATGGGCGGCTACTTCGCGTCGTTCGGCGCACTGAACGACCCCGATGCCGGCTGGGTCGGCATCCTGTCGGTCATCCCGTTCTTCAGCCCGTATCTCATGCCGGCCCGCATGCTGCTCACCTCGCCATCCGCACTTGAGGTGGGCCTGGCGATTGCCCTGCTGCTCGTGACGGTGGTGCTGGCGATCTGGATCGCCTCGCGCATCTACTCGGCGGGGGTGCTGCTCTACGGGCAGCGCGTCGGCATCCGCACGGTCCTGCGCGCGTCCCGCGTTTCGCGCTGAAGTCGCCGGCGACCCTTCACGTCCCGATAACGCACGCTTGATCTCGGCCGCCGAGGCTGCGGGGCATGGCACTCCATCCCCTGCTCGCGCCGCGCATCGCGATCGCCGAATCGGCCTGGGACCGGGCCGAGCGCCTGGAGGACGAGCTCGCGGACGCGCGGTCCATCCTCTTGCGCCTGGTCGAAGCCGAGGACCGCATCGGCCTCGTGTACCCGGTCATGGACGACGCTCGTCGCTGGCTGGCGCGCACGAAGCGAGGCTGACGGAACGGCACACTCCGCTATCGTCGTGAGGTGACCTCCACCTCGATCTCCATCGGCGACGCGGTCGTCGAGCTCGTCATCGGCGACATCACGAGCGAGACGGTCGACGCGATCGCCAACGCCGCCAACGAGGCGCTGCGTGGCGGCGGCGGCGTCGACGGCGCCATCCACCGCGCGGCGGGGCCGGGACTCCTCGCCGAGCTGCAGGAGCGGTACCCGAACGGCACGCCGACCGGGACGGCCGTTGCCACCGGCGCGCACGACCTCCCGGCCCGTTGGGTCCTGCATGCCGTCGGGCCGGTCTGGCGCGGCGGCGGCCAGGGAGAGGCGGAGCAGCTGGCCGGCGCGTATCGGTCCTGCCTGCGGCTGGCGGTGGAGCTTGGCGCTCGAAGTGTCGCCTTCCCGGCGATCAGCATGGGCATCTACGGCTATCCGCCCCACCCGGCGGCGCGGATCGCGCTGGCGACCGTGGCCGATCATCTGCGTGAAGCGGGGGCGCCTGCGCTCGTCCGCTTCGTGCTCTTCAGCGAGGAAACCTACCAGCGCTTCGCCGATGCGCTGGCCGAGCTCGGCTGACGCCGGCCGTTGCCAATCGTGAGCCCGACGTCACGTTAGGCACACCGCCGCGCCGATGCAGGTGCCACCCACGCTCGGAAGTCGTCTCCGGGTCGGCCGGCGACCCTGATCGTCTCGCCTACCGTGGCACCAGACGCACGTTTGTCAGCGATGGGGCGTGCCGGTTCGCATCCCGAGCCCGGCGACGCGCGAGCGAAGGGCGAACCGGTCATCGGGCGGAGCGAGGTCGGCCACCGGCTGGCCGGTGACCAGCCCCGACAGGTACTCCCCAACCACCGGTCCGTGCTTGAAGCCGTGGCCCGATCCGCCACCAACGACCCAGGCGTTCAGCATGGCCAGCGACGGCAGGCGGTCGATGATGAAGTGGGTGTCGGGCGTGGTCTCGTACTGGCAGACCCGACCCTCGGCGATCGGTCGGTCGGCGAGGTCCGGGAAGCGTCGCGCCAGGTAGGCACGGGCGGCAGCGACGCGATCCTCGGTCAGGCGACGGTCCTGCGTGTCCGGGTCGACGATCGGCCCAGGATCGTCCGGCGCGACCTTGAAGCCACGGTGCTCGATCGAGGGCAGTCCGTAGATCGCGGCACCGTACTCGACCCAGATCGGCTGGGTGCCGGCGTCGAAGCGATCGTCGCCCGGCGGCGTGGCGAAGTACACGACCTCCTGGCGCGTCACTGACAGCTCCACCACGGACGGTCCGAGCAGCCCTGGCAGCCACGGGCCGGCCGCGAATACCACCGCGTCGAACGCCGGCGCGCGGCCGTCGACCTCCAGGACCACGCCGTCCGGGTCCAGGCTCGCACGGCCGATGCGGAGCTCGCCGCCCTCGGCGACGAAGGTGCGCGCCACGGCGGCGACCGCGCGCCGGGCGAGGATGGCGGCGGCCTCGGGCTCGTGGAGCAGCCACGCAACGCCGTCCATCGAGATCTGCGGCCACCGTCGCGCCGCCTCGGCGGCATCCAGCCGTTCCGCCGGAATCTGGAGGCGGCCGAGCACCTCGAGCGACTGCGCCTCGAACGCATCGTCGGCGCCGGCGAACCAGGTGACGCCCGCCGGCACGACGAGCGCGGAGTCGAGCTCGCGCCACTGCTCGAGGGAGCGTCGTTGCCAGCGCGGATAGTGATCGTCCGGCCCGTGCGCCGAGCGCGTGACGCGCGACTCGTCCCCGGAGCTGGACAGCGCGTTGCCCGGCCCGTACTGGTCGACCAGCGTGACCGATGCCCCGCGTCGCAGCAGCCACAGCGCGGTCCACGACCCGAAGACCCCGGCGCCGACGACCACGACTCGCATGGCGGGGATCCTAGCGCTCAGGGCCGGTTGCGCATCGACTCGGCGGCGAAGGCGAAGTAGCGATCGAGCTCCTGTGCTTCGTCGGGCGCAATGTCCATCTCGGCCAGGGCGGCACGCATGTGCAGCAACCACCGGTCCCGCTGGGGAGCATCGATGGCAAACGGCACGTGGCGCATCCGCAGCCGCGGATGCCCACGCTCCTCCTGGTAGGTCTTCGGGCCGCCCCAGTACTGGGCGAGGAACAGCGTGAGCCGATGCTGGGCCCCGTCGAGCTCCTCCTCGGGATACAGCGCCCGGAGCGGCGGGTCGCCCGCAACGCCCGCGTAGAACCGCGCGACCAGCCGCTGGAAGAACGGCATGCCGCCGACCCGCTCGTACAGGCTCCTCCGCGTCATCACCGGCCAAGTCTACGAGGCACCGCCGCCGCGGGCCTGCGCAGCGATCGGACGACACAAACCGCGGGCAGGTAGGATCGGGGCCGTGACCGAGACGGCGTCGAATGGCGTGATCAGCACGCGGAGTCTGACGAAGCACTACGGCAGCATTCCGGCCCTCAATAGCCTGACGCTCGACGTTCGCGAAGGCGAGATCTTCGGCTTCCTCGGCCCGAATGGCGCTGGAAAGTCCACCATGATCCGGACCCTGCTGGGCTTCCTCCATCCATCCGCCGGCTTCGCGACCGTCCTGGGCATGGACATCGTGCGCAAGTCGGTGGAGATCCGGCGGCTCACCGGCTACCTGCCGGGAGGCGTCGCCCTCTACGACTCGATGACCGGGGCCCAGGTGCTCGACTACCTGGCACGCGTCCAGGGTCGCGCCGCCTTCCGCCGCGACGAGCTGGTCGAGCGGCTCCAGATGCCGCAGGCCGACCTTCGGCGCCGGGTGCGCGACTACTCGCGTGGGATGCGCCAGAAGATCGGCGTCATCCAGGCGCTCCAGCACGATCCCGAGCTGGCGATCCTCGACGAGCCGACCGAAGGCCTCGACCCGCTCATGCAGCAGGCGTTCTACGGCATCCTGGCCGACCTGCGTGCCGAGGGGCGGACGATCTTCTTCTCCAGCCACATCCTGTCGGAGGTCGAACGCGTCTGCGATCGGGTCGGGATCATCCGTCACGGCAACCTGATGGCCGTCCACGAGGTCCGCGAGCTGCTGGCGCGCCGGCGCCGCAAGGTCTCGATTCAGTGGCGCGGTGTCGCGCCGGACGCCACCACCATCCCGGGCCTCGCCGACGTGACGGTCGACGGGGATCGCCTGTTTGCCACGCTCCACGGCGACGTGTCCGAGTTCGTGCGGGCGGTGGCCTCACCGTCGCTGCGGGATCTCACCATCGAGCCCGCCAGCCTGGAGGAGGCGTTCCTCGAGTACTACGCCGAGGATGCGGTCGCCCCGACAACCGACGCCGATGGAGGGGCCGACGCGTGAGCATGCCGCTCTTCGCCCGCACGTTGGCCTGGCAGCGCACCCGCTGGATCATCGTGTCGCTGGCGCTGTTCGGCTGGGGCATCCTCATCCCCGTCTTCTACACCGCCTTCTCCGACGTGATCCGCGACCTGGCGAACTCGGGGGCCTTCCCCGAGGAGCTGCTCAGCTTCGGATCCGGGTCGCTGTTCAGCCTCCCCGGCGCCGTGACCTTGGGCACGCAGCACCCGCTCGCCATCGCCATGCTGGCGGTCTTCGCCGTGGGTGCCACCAGCACCGCGATCGCCGGCGAGCGTCAGCGCGGGACGCTGGAGGTGCTCCTGGCGCGACCCCTGTCGCGGACCGCCGTCTACGTCTCGATCTCCCTGGGCCTGCTCCTGGTGGTGGCCGTCGTGCTGGTGGCGCTGATCGCCGGCTTCGTGACCGGGGCGGCCCTGCAGGGCGTGCTCGAGGACCTCCCCATCGAGCACCTGCCGATGGTGTTCCTCAACGGCTTCCTGCTGTGGGGCGCGTTCGCCACCTTCGGGCTGGCGGCATCGGTCTCCTTCGACCGCGCCGGGCCCGCCATCGGCCTCACGCTCGCGTACCTGCTGCTCAACTACTTCTTCGAGATCCTCGGCTCCCTCTGGCGGGAGGCCGAGTGGACGCAGGAGTACTCCCTGTTCCACCACTTCAACTCGACCGAGATCCTCGCCGGTGCCGTGGAACCGATCGACCTGCTGATCTGCGGGCTCGCGTTCGTGGTCCCGATCGTCTACGCGCTGGTCGTATTCCCCCGACGGGACCTGGCGGCACCCGCCTGACGATCAGGGAGCAGGGTCACCGAGGGCGATGGCAATCACGTCCTCCGGGCTCATCGCCTCCCCCTCGGCCCACGCATCCGCGAGCGCCGGATCCGTTCTGAGCTCCCCCGGATCGAAGCCAAGGACGGCCCGGTTCGGCGGGTTGAGCCCGGTTCCGGTCCGGCGCTCGAGGACGCTTACCGCGCCGGAGATCCGTGCCGCGAGCTCCCGATCGCCAGCCCGCTCGGCGATGAGGGCCATGGCGTCGAGCACCAGGACGTAGCCGCTGACGTCGCCGGCCTCGTGGAAGACGCGGAGGACGTCGCGCAGTCGCTGGCGGGAGGTCTCGAGATCGCCGAGCCGGAGGTCGGTCATGGCGAGGGTGTAGCGGCACCAGGCAGACATGAACGAGTTGCCGGCCTCCTCGAAGATGGCGAGCGCCTCCTGGAGGTCCGCACGGCTCTTCGCGAATTCGGGGCTGTCGACCGTCGGCGCGAGCGACCAGGTGATGTTCGCATCGCCCCACAGCGCCTGGGCGGTCCCGACGCGATCGCCGATCTCGCGGTAGATCTCGACGGCCGCCTCCATGTGCGTCCTTGCCCTGGCGAGGTGCTCGGGGTCGAACGTGTAGTTGCCGCCAGCTGCCCCCGAGTACATGTCCGTGAACGCGATCGAGTAGCGCACCCAGGCCTCGCCCGCGCGGTTCCCGAGCTGGCGCTGGATCTCCAGCTCGCGCGCGTAGAAGTCGGAGGCGGCGATGCCGTCCGCCATCCAGTACGCCAGTCCCCCGGCCGCGTCGAGGGCCCGAGCCAGGCACTCCGGATAGCGCTCTGCCTCGCCCATCTCGATCGCCGCCGTCGTGCGAGCCAGCCCCTCCGCGAGATGACCGCGCATCTGCCAGAAGCGCCACAGCGCACTCACCAGGCGCATCGCGGTCTCGACCTCGCCGGCCTCGATCGCCCAGCCGATCGCCGCCCGCAGGTTGTCGTGCTCCTGGTCCAGCAGATCGAGCCATCGGCCTTTCTCCTTGCCCATGATTTCCGGCTGGACCCGCTCGGCGAGATCGAGGTACCAGGCGGCGTGGCGCTCGCGGAGCTCCGGCGCCGCGCCCGTCTCCACGAGCTGCTCGTGGGCGAAGTCCCGGATCGTCTCCAGCATGCCGAAGCGCACCTCGCCATCGACACCCTCGGAGCGGCGCACGAGGCTCTTGTCGACGAGCGACTCGAGGCACTCGAAGACGTCGACATCCGGGACGGTGCACACCGCCTCGATCGCGTCGAAGGATGCCCCGCCCACGAACGTCGAGAGGGCGGCGAAGATGCGTCGATCGCCCTCGTCCAGCATGTCGTGGCTCCAGGCGATGGCGCCCCGCAGCGTCTGCTGGCGAGCCGGCAGGTCCCTCGCGCCGCCGGCGAGCAGCGTCATGCTGCGGCCGAGGCGCTCGAGGATCGCATCGGGACTGAGCAGCTTGATGCGGGCCGCGGCCAGCTCGATCGCCAGCGGCAGTCCGTCGAGGCGGTAGCAGATCTCGGCGACGGCCGGGGCGTTCTCGCTGGTGATCGCGAACGACGGGATCGCCGCGCGAGCCCGATCGACGAACAGCGCCACGGAGTCGTACTGCGAGAGCTCGGCCAGGGCCGGAAGGTCGCGAGGATCCGGGACATCGAGCGGCGGCACGGGATACTCGCGCTCGCCGTACACGTGGAGCGGGCTGCGGCTGGTCACGAGGATGGAGATGGTCGTGGCGGCGGCAAGGAGCTCCCCGACCTCCGGGGCCGCATCAGTGACCTGCTCGAAGTTGTCGAGCACCAGGAGCATCCGCCGGTCACGCAGCTGTTCCTGCAGCCGCTCCATCGGCTTCGACCCACCGCGATCCGACAGGCCGACTTCGTGGGCGATGGCGGGAATGACGAGCTCCGGCTGCGTGATGGAGCCGAGCTGAACGAAGTACACGCCGTCCGGATACTGACCGACCAGCGCCCCCGCGACCTGGAGCGAAAGCCGGGTCTTGCCGGTCCCTCCGGGGCCGGTGAGCGTGACGAGCCGCGCCGCCCCCAGCTGCTCGACCACCTCGTCGATCTCGTGCTGGCGCCCGAAGAAGGCCGTCGCCTGGATCGGCAGGTTGTTCGGCGTCCCGTCGAGGGTCCGGATGGCCGGAAACTCCGACGGAAGGCCGTCGACCACCAGCTGGCTGATGTCCTCGCTGGTGTCCAGGTCGCGGAGCCGGTGCCGCCCCAGGGCCAGCAGGCCGGTCCCGGCCGGCAGCCGATCCACGACGAGGGCGCGCGTCGTGCCGGAGAGGAGGACCTGGCCGCCGTGTGCCGCCTCGCCGATGCGCGCCGCACGGTGGACGGCCACCCCGACGTACGTGCCCTCGCTGACGCTCGCCTCGCCGGTGTGCATGCCGATGCGGACCCCGACCGCGCAGCCCTCCGGCCACGGCTCGTCCGCGAGCGCGCGCTGGGCATCGGCCGCGGCGGCGACAGCCCCGGTGGCCGACGCGAAGGCAGCGAAGAAGGAGTCGCCCTCGGTGCCGACCTCGACCCCGCCGTGCTCGACGAAGGCCGCGCGCATCAGTTCCTGGTGCCGGCGCAGCAGGTCGGGCCACACCGACGGCCGCTCCTGGGCCAGTCGCGTCGAGCCCTCGATGTCGCTGAACAGGAACGTGACCGTCCCACTCGGTAGCTCAGGCATCGGCTGGAGTGTGCCGCTCCGGGAGCGCGCAGCGCAACCCCCCGGCGGCCGGTAGGCTGCGCGGATGCGCTCCCTCGTGCGGGCCCTGGCCCGTCGCCCGGTCCTGGCCGCCGTCCTCGGTGCGCTCACGATCGCCTTCTCGGCGATCTTCGTGGAGCTGGCGGACGTGACACCCGCCACCGCGGCCATCTTCCGCTGCGCCTACGCGCTGCCGCCGCTCGCACTGCTCGGCTGGCTGGAGCAGCGCCGATACGGGCCGCGGGCGCGCGGCCAGGCGCAACTTGCCTGGGTCGCGGGAGCGTTCTTCGCCGCGGACCTCGTGCTCTGGCACCACGCCATCGAGCAGGTGGGAGCCGGACTGGCCACGGTGCTCGGCAACACGCAGGTCGTGTTCGTGCCGATCGCCGCCTGGCTCTTCCTCGGCGAGCGGCCCGGCGGGCGGGTCGCCGCATCGGTCCCGGTGGTGCTCATCGGCGTGGTGCTCATCTCCGGGATCGTCGGGGAGGGCGCGTTCGGTCGGGACCCGGTCCTCGGCGTGATGTTCGGCATCGGCACCGGCATCAGCTACGCCGGCTTCATCCTGGTCCAGCGCCGAGCGAACCAGGATCATCGGCGGCCGGCCGGACCGCTGTTCGACGCGACCCTGTCGGCCGCGGTCTGCTCGATCCTCATCGGCCTCCCGCTGGGCGAGGTCGATCTCGTTCCGAGCTGGCCGTCGCACTTCTGGCTGCTGCTGCTCGCGCTCGGCGTGCAGGTGGTCGGCTGGCTGCTCATCAGCATCAGCCTGCCGCGTCTCCCCGCGGCGATCACCTCGGTCGTGCTCACCCTCCAGCCGGTGGGATCGGTCCTGTTGGGGATCTGGATCCTGGCCGAGGCACCATCCGAGCTCCAGCTGCTCGGCGTCGGGTTCATCCTGGCCGGCCTGCTGATGACCACACTGCGTGTCCGCCCTCGCCGCTGGCGGCGGGCGCAGCCCGAGGTCGGCTGATCACGACGGCGGGTGCGCCGGCAGCGTGATCTCGAAGCAGGTTCGGCCCGGCTCGCTGTCGACCTCGATCCGGCCGCCGTGGCTGCCGATGACGTTGTGGGTGATGTGGAGCCCCAGCCCCGTGCCCTTGCCCGGCGGCTTGGTCGTGTAGAACGGCTCGAACAGGCGCTGCCTGACATCGTCGGGGATGCCGGGGCCCGAGTCGCAGATCGAGATGCGCACGCCGTCTCCGTCGGGATCGGCCGCGGCTCGCAGGGTCAGCGTGCCGCGGCTCTCCATCGCGTCGATGGCGTTGTCGATCAGGTTCGTCCACACCTGGTTGAGCTCCGAGCCGCGCACCTCGATCTCCGGGAGGTCGTCCTCGAAGTCCCGGATCACCTCGACCCCGTCGCGAAGCCGATGGCGCATGATCACCAGCGTCTGCTCGAGGCCTTCCCGCACGTCGACTCGCTGCACCGGCGCCTGGTCGAGGTAGGCGTAGCCCTTCACCGCTGCCACGATCTCGCTCATCCTGCCGATCGCGAGGCGCAGCTCGCCGAGCAGGAGATGGACCGAGGCGTCGGCGGCGAGCCAGGGGAGAACGTCGGTGGGGAGCTCGGCGAGGGCCTCCGGGGTCCAGCCGGCGTCCACGAGCGAGGTTGCGGCCGCCGCCTCTCCCGTCATCGCCGCGATCGCGTCGATGCGATCCGCCCGCTCAAGTGCGGATCGCGGCGGTGCCGAGCCCTCCGGCGGCCGGGGCGGCGGGGCGGGACGGGGCTGCTCCTCGGCCTGCTTCACCGCGCCGCCGAGCTGCTCGATGGCCCGCATGGCCGCCGCTGCCGGGTTGTTCAGCTCGTGCGCCAGCCCCGCGGCGAGCGTCCCGAGCCCGGCGAGCTTCTCCCGCTCGCGGAAGAGGGACTCCATGCTGCGCAGCCGCGACACGGCGGTGCGGATGACGGCCAGCGCCACGTCCGGGCCGGCATCGAGGAGCTGGCGGATGGCGCCGACCGGGATGCGGAGCACCTCGGCAGGCGTGGCGGCGGTGACGCTGGCCAGTCGCCGGCCTCCCTCGAGCGCGGCCAGCTCGCCCTGCAACGCGCCGGGGCCGACGCGCGCGACCGGGATGGTGGAGCGGCCCGCGCGCTTGGTCACATCCATCTCGCCCTCGAGAACGACATAGAGAGCGTCGGCCTCGTCGCCTTCGGTGATCAGCGCCTCGCCCACCGCGAGGTCGACGATCTCCCCCATGTCGGCGAGCCGATCCAGCTGGTCGTTCGGCAGCCCGCCGAACAGCGGGGTCAGCCGCAGCCGATCGACGACCGCGGCGCGTTCGAGGTGCTGGTGCTCGCGGCTCACAGGTTCGCCAGGTATTGGTGGACGAACTGGACCGCCATCGAGCCCTCGCCCACGGCGCTCGCGATCCGCTTGACCGATCGATGCCGGACGTCACCGACCGCGAAGACGCCGGGCAGGCTCGACTCGAGGAGGTGCGGGCGCCGGGTCAGCGGCCATCCCGAGTGGTCCTCCAGGTCCGGGCCGGTGAGGATGAAGCCCCGCTCGTCGCGCGCCACGACGCCCTCCAGCCACCCGGTGCGCGGCTGCTGGCCGATGAAGACGAAGGTCGCCGCGAGCTCCAGCTCAGACTCGCCATCCGGGGTCGTGAACCGGGCCCGCTCGAGGTGCTCGGTGCCGAGGAACGCGGCTGCGTCGTGACCGGGGTGGACCTCGACGTTCTCGGTCGCCGTGATCTGGTCGACCAGGTAGGCGCTCATCGTGGCGCCGAGGTCGTTGCCGCGGATGAAGAGATGGACCCGGCTGGCGAAGCGCGCAAGGTGGGCCACCGCCTGGCCGGCGGAATTGCCGCTCCCGATGACGCCGACCGGCAGCCCGCGGTACAGGATCGCCTCGGTCGTCGCGGCGCCGTAGTAGAGGCCACGGCCCGCCAGCTCGGCCGCGCCCGGGACGTTGAGCTGTCGGTAGGCGACGCCGGTCGCGATGACGGCCGCCTGGCAGGAGAGCTCGGCGCCGTCATCCAGGACGAGCGTGCGATACGGATCGGCGACTCGGAGGGTGGAGGCCTCCTGCGAGGTGAGGATCTCGGCGCCCAGCCGGCGCGCCTGGGCGAGCGCGCGGCGCGCGAGATCGGCCCCCGACAGGCCCGATGGGAAGCCGAGGTAGTTCTCGATCCGGCTGGTCGTGCCGGCCTGTCCGCCCGGCGCTTCGCGCTCCACCAGCAGCGTCTTCAGGCCCTCGCTGGCCCCATACACCGCCGCCGCCAGGCCCGCCGGCCCGGCGCCGACGATCACCAGGTCGTAGAACGGCAGCGTCGCCTTCGTCGAGAGGCCGAGCTCGGTCGCGAGCTCCCGGTTGCTCGGATTGCGCATCGACTTGCCGTCAGGGAAGAAGACGATCGGCTCGGTGAGTTCGATGGGACCCTCGACGGAGCTTGCCAGGCGTCGCCCCTCTTCATCGGCCTCCGGATCGTGCCAGGCGTAGGGAACCTGGTTGCGGGTCAGGAAGTCGCGGATGGCGTGGCCGCGCGGCGCCCATCGGCCGGACAGCAGGCGGAGGCCCTCGAACGGCGGACGGAAGTTCGCCTGCCAGTCGGCGAGCAGGTCGTCGAGGACCGGGTACAGCCGTTCCTCGGGTGGGTCCCACGGCTTGAGCACGTACTGGTCGAGCCGGATCTCGTTGATGGCGTCGATCGCGACCTCGGTGTCGGCATAGGCGGTGAGGAGGATCCGCTTCGCGTCGGGCTGGAGCGGAATCGCCTCGCGAAGCAGCTCGATGCCGGTCATCACCGGCATCCGCTGGTCCACCACGAAGAGCGCGATCGCGTCCCCGCGACGGGTCATCTCACGGCTGAGCTCGAGCGCGTCGTGGCCCGATCCGGCGGCCAGCACTCGGTACCGGTCTCCGTACCGCGCTCGGAGATCGCGCTCGATGGACCGAAGGACTGGCTCGTCGTCGTCGACGGTGAGAATTGCCGGCTTGGCGACCATGCGTCCGAGTCTACGCTGCGGTGCGGTACCCTCACGCCATGCTGTGGACCATCGTCGTCATCCTGCTCCTGCTCTGGTTCCTCGGGTTCCTGCTGCGGGCCTTCGGCGGGCTCATCCACCTCCTCCTGATCGTCGCGCTGGTCATCGTCATCTACCGCCTGCTCACCGGTCGCAAGCTGATCTGAGCCGATGCTGCTGACCGGCACCGGTCGCCTGGCGCCGATCGGCCTGTCGCCCTGGGCAATCCGCGTCGATGCCGGACGGATCGCCTGGATCGGCGCACCGTCGGAGGTCGATGACACCGAGCGGGTCGAGCTCGGTGGCGCCCTCGTCACCCCGGGGCTGGTGGACGCACATACCCACCCGGTGTTCGCCGGCGACCGTTCGGACGAGGCGGCCGGGCGTCTCGAGGGCGCCCCGTACACCGATGGCGGCATCCTGCGAACGATGCGCGCCACGCGCGCCGCCGACGACGAGACGCTCGAGGCGCTGGTGGAGGCGCGGCTGCGCGCTGCGCTGGCTGCCGGCACGACGACCGTCGAGTGCAAGTCCGGCTATGGGCTGTCGGTGGCGGAGGAGCTGCGACATCTTCGGATCATCCGGCGCGCGGCGGATCGGCTGCCGATCCGTGTCGTCACCACCCTGCTCGGTGCGCACGCCGTGCCCCCGGAGGCAGCCTCGCCCGAGGCGTACGTTCGCCTCGTCGTTGACGAGATGATCCCGGCGACCGCGGCGGAGGGGCTGGCCGAGTTCGTGGACGTCTTCGCCGATGCCGGCTTCTTCGACCTTGCCGCAGTCGAGCGCATCGCCCGCGCGGCGGCCGATGCGGGCCTGGGCCTGCGACTCCATGCCGAGCAGCTCGAGCGGACCGGTGCAGCCGAGCTCGGTGCGCGGCTCGGGGCAGCCTCGGTCGATCACCTCGAGCAGCTGGACGCTGCGGGAGTCGCCGCCCTGGCCGGTTCGGGCACCGCCGCCACGCTCCTGCCGGCGCCGGCGATCGTGCTGCGCGACCGGCTGCCACCCGCGCGGGCCCTGCTCGACGCAGGTGTGACGGTGGCGCTGGCCAGCGACGCGAACGCCGGCACGTACGGCGGCTTCGGAACCATGCCGCTGGTCGTCGGGCTGGGGGCGACCCTGCTCGGGATGTCGGTGCGCGAGGCGCTCATCGCGGCCACGGCCGGCGGGGGCGCGGTGCTCGGCATGGCGGGGCTCGGACGGCTGGAGGTCGGCGCGCCGGCGGACCTCGTGGCCTGGGATGCCGTCCACGAGGGCGCATTCGCCCTGCGGCTGGGGGCAGTGCGGCCGCATCGGCTCTGGATCGCCGGCCGAGAGATCCCGCCCGCGACCCTATGATGGCCGCCATGCAGGATCGATTCGACCTCGTCGTCATCGGCGCCGGAACCGCCGGTGAGGCGGCCACGTACTACGCCGCTGCCAGGGGTGCGACCGTGGCGGTCGTGGACCGCGACCTGTTCGGTGGTTCCTGCCCGTTCTGGGCCTGCATGCCGTCGAAGGCGCTCCTCCACGCGGCATCGGTGCATCACGCCGGCGGGGACTATCCGTGGTCGAGGGCCTCGGACTTCCGCGACTACATGATCAGCCGCGAGGGTGGTCGCGACCGTCCCGACGACTCGGGGCACGTGCGCGCGCTCGAGGAGGCCGGTGCGACCGTCATCAGAGGCTCGGCCGCGCTCGCCGGACCGAACCAGGTGCGGGTCGGCGATCGCCTGCTGACGACGGACAACGTCGTCCTGGCGGTGGGATCGGTGTCGCGCGTGCCGCATGACCTGCCCGGCCTCGACGAGGCGGCACCGTGGACCAACGTCCAAGGCACCGGCACCCGCGAGCTGCCGAATTCCCTCCTCATCCTGGGCGGCGGTCCGACCGGCGTCGAGCTGGCGCAGGTCTACACCCGGTACGGCGTGCCCGTCACCCTCGTCCACCCGCGCGATCGAGTCCACGACAAGGAGCATCGCCGCTCGTCCGAGCTGCTGGGTGCGGCGCTCGAGGCGGAGGGCGTGCGCCTGCGGCTCAATGCGCGAGCGGTGCGCGTGGAGGCGGCGCCGCGCGGCGGCCCGCATCGGGTCGAGCTCGACGATGGCGATAGCGTCGAGGGCCACGAGATCCTGCTCGCCATCGGCCGCGACCTGCCGCTCGGAGGCCTGGGCCTCGAGACTGTCGGCGTAACGCCGAAGGGTGGGCGGCTGGAGCCGGACGGGCGACTGCGGATCGCCGACGGTGTCTACGTCGCCGGCGACGTGGCCGGCCCCGAGCTGCACACGCACCTCGGCCACTACACCGGCGAGGCGGCCGCCCGTATCGCGCTCGGGGATGCCGACTACCGCCCCTTCCTCGACGCGATCCCGCGTGCGACGTACACGACGCCCGAAACGGCATCCGTGGGGCTGCTCTTGGAGGACGCTCGGCAGCGTGGGATCGAGGCGCAGGAGTTCACCATCGACCTCGCCAAGACCGCCAAGGGGTACACGACCGAGTCGCAGGGCCATGTGACGATCGTGGTCGATCGATCGGAGCGGGTGCTGGTCGGCGCCTTCATGGCCGGCCCCGCGGTGAGCGAGGCGATCCACGAATGCGTCCTCGCCATCCGCGCCCGGGTGCCGCTCTCCATCCTGGCCGACACCATCCACGCCTTCCCGACCCTTGCCCGCGTGCTCGGCACCGCCTTCATCAACGCCGACCGCGAGCTGCCCTAGCGGCGCGCACGCCGGATCACCCGAGCTGCCAATGGTGCGATGGGAATCACATCTGACCGCTGGGTCGTGCGTCAGTGCCAGATGTGACGCCGGTGTCGCGTTAGGCCTCTACTCGCCGCCGATTCGTTCGCGTTTCGGCCACCGCGAGCGCCGGCACAATGCGGCGCGCCGACCACCCCAGCCGCCGGGCGACCCGAACCGCTCATCGGCCGATCGTCGCCGTCGACCCCTTACCGGCTCGTTACCGGCGGCCTACCATGCTGGGCGTGAGCGACTTCCTCTCGACCACGACAGATCTGCTGCGACGGACGCCGGAGGTGTTGCGTGCCCTCCTGGCCGGCCTCCCGGAGGACTGGACCGATACGGCCGACGTGCCGCAGAACGGCTGGCGGCCACGCGACGTCATCGGCCACCTCATCACCGGCGAGCTCACCGACTGGATCGAGCGCACGCAGCGGATCCTCGAACACGGCACGAGCCTGCCGTTCGATCGGTTCGACCGCTTCGCGCATGCCGATCGAGACACCGATGCGACCCTCGACGAGCTGGTCGAGCACTTCGCCCGCCTGCGCGCCGAAAATCTGGCCCGGCTGGACGAACTGGTCACCGATGCCGACCTCGATCGGCGCGGGATGCACCCGAGCCTCGGGGAGGTGACGCTGCGGGAGCTCCTCTCGACCTGGGCGGTCCACGACCTCGACCACGTTGCGCAAATCTTCGCGGGCATGGCCGGCAGCCACGACGCGGAGGTGGGGCCGTGGAAGGCGTACCTCGGCATCCTGCTCCGCCGCGAGGACCCCTCGGCCGTCGCGGGCTGACCGTCACGCCCCCGTCACACGGCCGTCATCCCACGAGCCCACCATGGCGGCCCATGCCCCGAGCCGGACTGCTGCTTCTCATTGGCGGCCTGGCGCTGGCCGCCTGCGCGACCGCCATCGACGCTGACCCGAGTCTCGAGCCGAGTCCGACCGCCCCGACTGCGTGGCCCGGAGCCCCGGGCGTGCCGACCGGCGCGCTCGAAGCCGATGTCGTGGCGGCCGTTG
>Ga0214468_1000250_pt1 | contig 17191 bp, 19 predicted proteins | sample RVTome_9_FD_187334 | JGI IMG/M metagenome (GOLD analysis project Ga0214468, IMG submission 187334) | Soil microbial communities from uranium-contaminated site in the Upper Colorado River Basin, Wyoming, United States - RVT155D38 HiSeq ...
GGAGCCGGGTGCGGGTCTAGACGCGGATCACCACGTCGTCGCCCTCGATCGCCGCGTCGTAGCGCACGAGCGGTGCGTCGCCTGCGAGGCACGCGCCCGTCTCGAGGTCGAAGCGCCACAAGTGGAAGACGCAGGTGAGGACCCCGCCCGCCACCTCGCCCTCGGCGAGCGGATTTCCCTCGTGCGGGCACGCGTTCGCGACCGCATGCGGGCGTCCGTCGACGAGGAAGACGGCCACCGGGCCGGCCTCCGTGTCCACGACCGTCCGGCCGCGCGGGCCGAGCGCGTCGAGCGGGACGCGAACCGGCGCCGACACGCGCCCTACGATACTCCGGGCGATGCCGCTCTACGTCCGTGAAGCCGAGGTCGAGGAGCTGCTGCCTCCGGCGGACGCCGTCGAGGCGGTCGAGGGCTGCTTCGAGCGTCTCGCGCGCGGCGTCGTCGAGAACCGTCCGCGGTTCCGGCTCGCGCTCGACGAGGGCCGGCTGCACGTGATGGCCGCCGCCGACCTCGAGCTCGGCGTGGCCGGCCACAAGAGCTACGCCGGCTTCGCGGAGGGCGCGCGCTTCCTGCTCGCCCTCTACGCCACGGACCGGCCGGAGCTTCTCGCCCTCGTCGAGGCCGACCGGCTCGGCCAGCGGCGCACCGGCGGGGCGAGCGCTGTCGCGGCGCGCCGGCTCGCGAAGCCCGGCGCGCGGACGCTCGGCGTGATCGGCTGCGGCTGGCAGGCCGAGGCCCAGGTCGAGTGCATCCGCGCCGCCCTGCCCGGGATCGAGGAGATCGTCGCGTACTGCCGCGACGACGAGCGCCGGCGCGCGTTCTGCGAGCGCCACGGCGCCGAGGAGGCCGAGTGGTACAGGGATGCCGCGGAGGCCGACGTGGTCGTCACTGTGACGACCTCGCGCGATCCGGTTCTGCGCGGCGAGTGGCTGAGCCCCGGAGCGCTCGTCTGCGCCGTCGGCGCGAACCGGATCCAGGCGCGCGAGCTCGACAACGCCGTCCTCGAGCGCGCGGCGTTCGTCTGCTGCGACTCGCGCGAGCAGGCGGCGCTCGAGGCGGGCGACCTCGTGGAGCCGGTCGAGCGCGGCGTCCTCGACTGGCTCGAGGTGCACGAGCTGGCCGAGGTCGTCGGCGGTGAGCTCCCGGGACGCCAGGCGGAGGAGGACATCGTCCTCTTCAAGAGCCTCGGCATCGCCGCGGAGGATCTCGCCGCGGGGAAGCTGGTGCTCGACCGTGCGCGCGAGCGCGGAGCCGGGGTCGAGATCTAGCTCTTGCGGACGCGGTCGCGCGCCATCTCGGCGGTGTCCTCGCCGATCGCGCGGATCACCTCGGGTCGCTCGAGCAGCCGGATCCGCTGCTCCTCGCTGGCGCGGTTCTTGAGGTACGGGTCGTCGAGGATCTCCTCGAGCGAGCGCCCCTGCTTGTGCTCGCGCACGATGTACGCGGCGAGCGCCTCTTCCTTCGAGCTGCCGCCGCGCTGTGCCTCCGCCGCGCCCTCGCCCTCGTCCTTGTTGCCGAACAGTCGACTGAAGAAGCCCATCGAGGGCCAGTGTATCGTGCCCTCGTGGCCCAGGACTCAGGGTCGATGCGCTTCGCCGAGCGGACGCTGCACGGTCTCGGCGAGGACGGCGCGCGCGACACGATCTCGATCTGGATCGAGCGGCGGCCGGGAGCGGTCTGGGCGGTCGGCCGCGCGATCGGCATCGACGAGCGACGGACGCCCGAGCCGCGACGCGACGACTACGTCTTCGAGGGCTTCGAGCTCGGCGACGCGCTCGAGGCCGCGAACAACGCGCTCAGCGACGACCTTCAGATCTCGCGCGGCGACGGCGTGAACGAGGACGTCGAGCTCTTCCGGGAGGAGGAGCTCCTGAAGCCCCTCGAGCGTTGGTTCTTCGGCCACAAGCCCTGATCTATTCGCCCACGAACGACCCGTCGGGCGAGACGATGAAGCTCTCGGTGAGCGGGACGAACGCCCGCCACCCGCCGTCGTCGATCGAGACGGTCACGCGGAGATCTCCACCCGGGCGGCCGTCCCAGAAGGCCTGCGACTCGAGCTGATACGCCGTTCTCGAGGGTCCGGTCGCCTCGGTCGTCTCGGGATCTTCGAGGAGCCGCTCGACGAGCTCGTCGTACGAGGTCGCCCGCAGCGACTCGAGCTGCGTGGCGAGAATCGCCCGTGCCTCGGCTTTGTCCATTCCCCTCAGCCGGCGCTGACGCCGATCTGGCCTGCGAGCTCATGGGAGATGGCGTGCTCGCGCTCGCCGACCGTCACGAGCACGGGGCCCTCGAAGGGCTCGCAGCGGCCCATCCGGACGCGGCCGCCGGGGACGAGGTCGAGCTCGGCCAGGTAGCGAAGGACGTCCGCGTCGCCGTCGGGGACGCGGCGCACGGTGGCCTCCTCGCCCGGCTCGAGCGCGGCGAGCGAGCGGAGCGAGGATGGCTCGACCTCGAGCTCCGCGTTCGGGATCGGGTGTCCGTGCGGGTCGTGCGTCGGGAAGCCGAGCGCCTCGTCGATCCGCCGCTCGAGCTCGTCGGAGAGGACGTGCTCGAGCCGGTCGGCCTCGGCGTGGACCGCGTCGATCCCGAGCCCGAGCGTCTCGGCGAGGTACTGCTCGAGCAGCCGGTGGTGGCGGATCACCTCGAGCGCGATTCGCTCGCCGGCCTCCGTCAGGACGGCGCCGCGGTACGGGGCGTGCTCGGCGAGCCCGAGCACCGCGAGCTTCTTCAGCATCGACGTCGCCGAGGAGGGCGCGACGCCCATCCGCCGGGCGATCGCCGACGTCGTCGCCCGCTCGCCGGCAGCGTCGAGCTTGTAGATCTCCTTCACGTAGTCCTGGATCGCCTCGCTGAGGTCGTTGCTCGCCACGGGGAAATCGTAATCCGCGGCGACGCTTCCCCCGGTGGCGCTCGAGGGAGGGTGCTACCCTCGGGCGCTTGCTGATCCGCCTAGGCCATAGTCCGGATCCCGACGACGCCTTCATGTTCTGGGGCCTCGCGGAGGGACCCGTCGATCCCGGCGAGTTCGAGTTCGAGCACGTCCTGAGGGACATCCAGACGCTCAACGAGTGGGCGCTCGAGGGGCGGCTCGAGGTCAGCGCCATCTCGCTCCACGCCTACCCCTCCGTGCAGGACAACTACGTGATCCTTCCGCACGGGGCCTCGATGGGCAGCGGCTACGGGCCGATCGTCGTCTCGACCGAGCCGCTTACGCTCGACGACCTGCGGGAGATCGAGATCGCCGTCCCGGGCCGGATGACGACGGCGTTCCTCGCCCTGCGGCTCTGTCTCGGCGGAGAATTCTCCTACCGCGAGGTGGCGTTCGACGAGATCATCGCCGAGGTGAAGTCGGGCGCGGCGCGGGCCGGGCTCCTCATCCACGAGGGGCAGCTCACATACGGGCAGCAGGGCCTCGAGAAGATCGTCGACCTCGGCGAGTGGTGGCTGCTCGAGACCGGGCTGCCGCTCCCGCTCGGGATCAACGTCGCGCGGCGCGACCTCGGCGAGGACGTGCTGCCCCGCCTCTCGGAGGTCCTCGCCGCGTCGATCGAGGCAGGGCTCGACGCCCGCCCGCAGGCGCTGCGCTATGCGATGAAGTTCGGCCGCGGGCTCGACCCCGCCCTCACCGACCGCTTCGTCGGGATGTACGTGAACCGACTCACGCAGGACTACGGCGACGAGGGCCGCAAGGCGGTCGCCGAGCTCCTCTCGCGCGCGGAGCAGGCGGGCGCCCTCGAGCACCCCGTCCGCGTCGAGTTCGTCGGCTAGACCCCGACGCGTCAGTCCTCGGTCAGCGCGAACGAGTGGAGCGAGCGCTCGACGATCTGCTGGAAGCTCGGATCCGGAACCGCCGTCGTGTAGGTGAGCGCGAAGCCCCGCTCGCCCTCGACGAGGAGGTAGTGCTGGGTCTCGAGGACGATGTCGTTGGAGAAGCGCCGCTCGTACCGGATCACACGTGCCGGGCCCGCCGGGACCTGCGCGCGGGCCCGCTCGATGTCGCCTTCGAGGTTCGCCGCGGTCGAAAGGATCTGCGCGTACGTCTGTTGCGTGTACTGCTCGAGGGTCGTCCCGGGCTCGACGTCCTCCATCGTGACGGTGAGGTTCGAGGCGAAGTTCCTGCGCAGGTTCGGCGTCGCAGCCACGAAGCGGGTCGGCGTGTCGCCGACGAGCGTCTCGAAGTAGCCGATGACGACCGGGTAGTCGACCGAGAGCCGCCGCAGCGTCCTCGGGTCCGGCACCTGGGCCGAACTGCGGGCGATCCACCGGCGCGGGACGGCGATCTCGAACCCGTCCTCCTCGATCTCGTAGAGGTAGCCGTCCTCGACCTCGGTGCGCGGAAGCGGATCCGGCTCCTCGAAGGCGGGCGTCGTCCCGGTCGTGTCCGTAGTCGTGTCCGGCTCGGTCGTCGGGGTCACCTCGTCGTCTCCGCCGCAGGCGGCGAGGGCGAGGAGCAGCGCGAGGAGGACGGGCAGGGCGGCGAGACGCACGCGGGCAAGTGTGGCACGCGTCGCGCCGCGGTCGGCGGGCCAACCGGTGGGGGCTAGACTCGCGCTCGTGCCCGACGCCGTCATCCTCGCCGCCGTCCGGACGCCCGTCGGGCGCTACGGCGGCGCGCTCGCGGGGGAGCGGCCCGACGACCTCGGCGCGATCGCGATCCGCGCCGCCGTCGAGCGCTCCGGCGTGCCTCCCGGAGAGATCGAGGACGTCTACTTCGGCTGCGCGAACCAGGCCGGGGAGGACAACCGCAACGTCGCGCGGATGGCGGCGCTCATCGCGGGTCTCCCGCACGACGTGGCGGGCGTGACCGTGAACCGGTTGTGCGCGTCGGGGCTCTCCGCGGTCGTCGAGGCGTGCCACGCGATTCGCGCCGGCTCGGGCGACCTTTTCGTCGCGGGCGGCGTCGAGTCCATGAGCCGCGCGCCGTTCGTGTTCGGGAAGGCCGAGCGCGGCTTCCCGCGCGGCGACGTGACCGCGTACGACACGACGCTCGGGTGGCGTTTTCCCAACCCGCGGCTCGCGGAGATGTTCCCGCTCGAGTCGATGGGCGAGACGGGCGAGAACGTCGCCGAGCGCTGGGACGTCTCCCGCGAGGACCAGGACGCGTTCGCGCTCGAGAGCCAGCGGCGCTGGGCGGCGGCGGACGGCGCAGGGCGCTTCGCGGACGAGCTCGTGCCGGTCGGCGACGTCGTCCGCGACGAGCACCCGCGGCCGGACACCTCCGCGGAGAAGCTCGCGGCGCTCAGGCCGGCCTTTCGCGACGGCGGCACGGTGACGGCGGGGAACTCGAGCGGGCTGAACGACGGCGCCGCGGCGCTCGTCGTCGCGAGCGAGGAACGGGCGCGTGAGCTCGGCGCCGAGCCGCTCGGGCGCTTCGTCGCGTCGGCCGTCGCGGGCGTCGACCCGCGCGTGATGGGGATCGGGCCGATTCCCGCGGTGCGGAAGGTGCTGGCCCGCGCCCGGATCGAGGCCGGCGACGTCGACCTCGTCGAGCTGAACGAGGCGTTCGCCTCGCAGAGCCTCCGGGTGATCCGCGAGCTCGGGCTCGACCCGGAGCGCGTGAACGTGAACGGCGGCGCGATCGCGCTCGGACATCCGCTCGGGATGTCCGGGGCCCGGCTCGTCGTCTCGCTCCTGCACGAGCTGCGGCGCCGCGAGGGGCGGTACGGCCTCGCCACGCTCTGCGTCGGCGTGGGCCAGGGACAGGCGGCCGTGTTCGAGCGGCCTGCGTGACATAAGCTAGACAAACAATGGACGAACGCTCGCCACCGCCCTGGTGGGCGCGGGTCGCGGGGCCGCGCGCGAAGTGGGTCGTCATCGCGGCCTGGCTCGTCGCCGCGCTCGCCCTCGGACCGCTGCAGCCGCGGCTGCAGGAGGCGACGGTCAACGACCCCGCCGCGTTCCTCCCGGCCGAGGCCGAGTCGACGCGCGTGCTCGAGCTCCTCGGCGACCGGTTCGCATCGGGCCGCACGGCCGCGGCGCTCGTCGTCTACCGGAACACGGACGGGCTGACGGCCGCCGACGAGAAGGCGATCGCGGCCGATGTCGCGGCCTTCGACGAGGTGCCCGGCTCACGCGGCGTCGTGTCGCCGCTCGACGAGGGCGCCGCGCAGAGGCTCCGCTCGGGTGACGCGACGGTCGCGGTGGCGGTCGTTCCGCTCGACGCGACGACGATCGAGCGGATCGAGCCCGCCGTGGAGGAGCTCCGGACGATCACCGACGCGCAGCCGGGCGGGCCGCTCGAGTCCTGGGTGACCGGCGGCGCCGGCGTCAGCGTGGACGCCGTCGAGGTGTTCGGCTCGATCGACGCGACGCTCCTCGCGGCCACGACGCTGCTGATCCTCGTCCTGCTCCTCCTCATCTACCGCTCGCCCGCCGTCGCGCTCGTTCCGTTGGCGGTGGTCGCCCTCGCGTACGTGGTCGCCGCAGGGATCGTGTACGCGCTCGTCACGCAGGCGGGCCTCGACGTGAACGGCCAGGCGACCGGGATCCTCGTGATCCTCATGTTCGGCGCAGGCACGGACTACTGCCTGCTGATCGTCGCCCGCTTCCGCGAGGAGCTCGTCCGCGTCGAGGACAAGCACGAGGCGATCGCTGCAGCGCTCACGCACACCTCGCCGGCGATCCTCTCGAGCGGCGGGACGACCTCGCTGGCGCTCCTCACGCTGCTCGCCGCGGATCTCGGCTCGATCCGCTCGGCCGGGCCGGTGCTCGCGCTCGGCGTCGCCGTCACCGCGCTCGCCGGGCTCACGCTCCTCCCCGCGCTCCTCACGGCGCTCGGGCGGCGTGCGTTCTGGCCGGCCGTGCCCCGGGTGGATGCGGAGGCGGAGCATCCCCGCGGGCCCTGGCGGCGGATCGGCCGCGTCGTCGCGCGGCGGACCGGCGTGGTGCTCGCCGTGACCGTCCTCGCACTCGGGCTCGCGTCGCTCGGGAACCTCGTCTCGCTGCCCGGGCTCTCGCTCGCGTCCGGCTTCCGGGCGACGACCGAGTCAGTCGAGGGCTTCCGGGCGCTCGAGGCGGCGCTCCCCGCCGGGGAGGCGGCGACGACCGACGTCCTCGTCGAGGCCGATCCGGCGCGGGTCGAAGAGGCGAGCGACGCCGTGGCGGCCGCGCTCGGCGAGGTGCCGGGCGTCGAGGCCGTGCGCCCCGGCGAGCGGAGCGAGGACGGACGGATCGCCCCACTTGCGGTGACGCTCGCGACGGATCCGTACGGCGACGAGGCGGTCGCGGCGGTCCCGGAGCTCCGCGAGGCGGCGCGCATGGCGGCCGGGGAGGACGCGACCGCGCTCGTCGGGGGCGCGACCGCGGAGGAGGCCGACGGCCGCGCAGCCGCCTCCCGCGACGCGTCGCTCGTGGTGCCGCTGACGCTCCTCGTCGTCCTCCTCATACTCGTCGCCCTGCTGCGCGCCGTCGTCGCGCCGCTCTACCTCGTCGCGAGCGTCGTCCTGTCCTTCGCGGCCACCCTGGGACTCACGTACGCGGCGTTCGAGTTCCTCTTCGACGCGCCCGGCTCGGACGCGAGCCTGCCGATCTTCGTGTTCGTCTTCGTCGTCGCGCTGGGCGTCGACTACAACATCTTCCTCGTCGCCCGGATCCGCGAGGAGGCGGGGAGGCACGGCGTGCGCGAAGGCGTCCTGCGGGGGCTCGAGCGGACCGGCGGCGTGATCACGAGCGCGGGGCTGATCCTCGCGGGGACGTTCAGCGTTCTCATGGCCCTTCCGCTGGAGCAGCTCTTCCAGCTCGGATTCGCGGTTGCGATAGGGATCCTCGTGGACACGTTCGTCGTCCGGACGCTCGTCGTCCCGGCGATCGCGCTCCTCCTCGGCCGGTGGTCGTGGTGGCCCGGACGGCTCGCTCGCGCCTGACCGGCGCGCTCCGGTTATCGTCCCCGCATGGCCGTCGCCACCGATCGCGAGTACGGGCTCTTCATCGACGGGGAGCTCGTCGAGCCCGCCTCCGGCGAGGTGCGCGACCTCGCGGAGCCTGCCACCGGCGATGCGCTCGCTCGCGCCGCGATGGCCGGCCCGGAGGACGTCGATCGCGCGGTCGCCGCGGCGCGCGCCGCGCTCTCGGGCCCGTGGGGGAAGACGCCGCCGAACGAGCGCTCGCGGCTCCTCCATGCGCTCGCCGACGCGATCGTGGCGAACCGCAAGGAGCTCGCCGAGCTCGAGACGCGCAACGTCGGCAAGGCGATCTCGAGCGTCAAGGCCGAGGTCGCGGTCGCCGCGGAGAACTTCCGCTTCTTCGCGTCCGCGCTCGGCTCCGTCGCGGGCCGCTCGCACCCGGTCGGCGGGTCGCTCCTCTACTACTCGCTGCGCGAGCCGGTCGGCGTCTGCGCGCAGATCGTCCCGTGGAACTACCCGGTGATGATGACCGGCTGGAAGCTCTCGCCGGCGCTCGCTGCGGGCTGCACGGTCGTCCTGAAGCCCGACCCGGCGACGCCGCTGTCCGCGCTTCGCCTCGCGGAGCTCGCGACCGAGGTCGGGATTCCACCGGGCGTCGTCAACATCGTCCCCGGCGACGGGCCGACGACTGGCGGCTACCTCGTGCGCCATCCAGGCGTGGACAAGGTCTCGTTCACGGGCTCCACCCGCTCGGGGAGCGAGGTGATGAAGCTCGCCTCCGACCCGGTCAAGCGGCTCTCGCTCGAGCTGGGTGGGAAGAGCCCGAACGTGATCTTCGCGGATGCGAAGCTCGAGGACGCGATCCCGAGCTCGGCCTATGCGATCTACTACTCGGCCGGGCAGAGCTGCGACGCGCGGTCCCGCGTGCTCGTCGAGGAGTCGGTCTACGACGAGGTCGTCGCCGGGCTCGCCGAGGCGGCCGGGCGCGTGAAGGTCGGCGACCCGCTCGAGCCGGAGACGCAGATGGGCTCGCTCATCTCGGACACGCATCGCGGCAAGGTGCACGGCTTCGTCGAGGAGGGCGTCTCCGAGGGCGCCGAGGTCGTCGCGGGCGGCGAGCCGGGCAACGGCGGCGGCGCGTTCTACCCGCCGACCGTGCTCGCGAAGGTCGAGAACCGGATGGTCGTGGCGCAGGAGGAGATCTTCGGCCCGGTCGTCGTCGCGATCCCGTTCGCGGACGAGAAGGAGGCGATCGCGCTCGCGAACGACTCGAAGTACGGGCTCGTCGCGACGGTGTGGTCGCAGGATCCGGCCCGCGGCCATCGCGTCGCCGCCCGGCTCAAGGCGGGCACGGTCGGGATCAACATGCCGTACTCCGCCTTTCCCGGGATCCCGTTCGGCGGGTACAAGCAGTCGGGCTTCGGCCGCGAGACCGCGCTCGAGACGCTCGACCTCTACACCGAGTCGAAGGGCATCATCGTCCAGACCGGCCCGAAGCCGGTCAACCCGTTCGGGCTCTAGCGTCGCGTTCGCCGCGCGGCGAGGCGGCGTGCGCCGGAGCACGAGCAAGGCGGTGGTACGTGGCCCCGGGCTCCCGCGCGATGATGGGGGCATGACGACGAAGGTGACGGGCGCCCCGACCGGAGCGGGCCGCGTGCTCGACCGGCTCGAGCGCCTCTACGCGCTCGGCGGGGGCACGGGGGCGAACCGCCCGGGGCTCAGCGCGGCGGAGCAGGCCGCACACGAGCTCGTGGCGGGCTGGATTGAGGAGGCCGGCCTCGCCGTCGAGTTCGATCCCGTCGGGAACCTCGTGGGCCGGCTTCCGGGAACGCGGCCCGAGCTGCCGGAGATCTGGATTGGGTCGCACCTCGACTCCGTTCCCGACGGCGGGCGCTTCGACGGCGCGCTCGGGGTGGTCGGCGGCCTCGAGGCCGTCTCCCTCGCCGCGTCACTGGGCCCGCACGAGCGCACGCTCGCGGTCGTCGCGTTCCGCGACGAGGAGGGGAGCCGCTTCGGCCGCGGGCTCTTCGGCAGCCGGGCGCTTTGCGGCCGGCTCGCCGCCGACGATCTCGAGCAGCGCGACGCCGGCGGCGCGTCCGTCCACGAGGCGCTCGCGGCGCTCGGGCTCGCACGGCCCGACCCGGCCGGATGGCTCGACCCGCCGCCTGCCGCGTTCCTGGAGTGCCACGTGGAGCAGGGCGCCGTTCTCGCCGCCCGGAACGCCCCGCTCGGCGTCGTGACCGGGATCGTCGGCGTCGCCCGCGGTTCGGCCGAGTTCGCCGGGCTCGCGCGCCACGCGGGAACGACGCCGATGGACGCCCGCGAGGACGCGCTCTGCGCGGCGGCGGAGTTCGTCCTGCGCCTGCGGGACGCCGCCCGCGCGGTCGACGGGGCCGTCGCGACCGTGGGGCGGATCGAGGTGGAGCCGGGCGCGGTGAACGTCGTTCCCGCGCGCGTGTGGGCGAGCGTCGACATCCGGGCTCCCGACCGCGAGCGGCTCGACGCCGTCCTCCGCGCCGTCCCGGAGGCGCGCGTCCACGTCACCGACCCGGTGCCGACGGCCGCGGGGCCGACCGGCGCCCTGCGCGAGGCGCTCGCCGCCGCCGGCCTTCCGGTCGCGGAGCTCGCCTCCGGGGCCGGGCACGACGCGATGGTGCTCGCCGCCGCCGGTGTCCCGACCGGGCTCCTCTTCGTCCGGAGCCTCGCCGACGGCGCCAGCCACTGCCCCGAGGAGGAGACGAGCGGCGACGACGTCGCGCTCGCGGTGGACGTCCTCGCCGCGGCGCTCCGGCGTCTCGCGGCCTAGGCTATCCCTCGGAGAACCGGATGTCCTGCGCGCCGTCCCAGACGACGAGGCGGCCGAGCTCCACGAGGCTCTCCCGGCCCTCCTCGATCGTCGCGAAGTGATTCCCGGCCAGCTGGCCCATCTTGCTCGCGAAGCAGGTCGCACCGTAGGGGAAGAGGATCTCCGTCTCGGACAGACCGCCCGGGTAGAGCAGGAGCTCGCCCGGCCCTGGATACGAGTTCGCGTTCTCCGGCCCGATCCCGGTCTGGAGGTCGCCGAGCGGCACCCACGCGGACTCGCCGCTCCAGCGCGCCTGCATGATCTTCCCGTCGAGCGGAAGCAGCGCCCGGAGCGCGGCGCACGTCGCCGGCGCGAGCTCCTCCTCGAGGCGTGCGCGGAAGCGAAGCTGACCTGCGGTGATCTCCAGCATGGCGCGCAGCCTACCGTGCGGACGCTTCCCGCCCGGCGGTCCGCCCCGTAAGGTCTTGGCCCGGTGGATCCGTACGTCACCGACTGGCTGAACATCCTCCTGCGCTGGCTGCACGTCGTCGCCGGGATCGCGTGGATCGGCGCATCGTTCTACTTCGTCTACCTCGACCTGTCGCTGCGCCGGCCGCAGCGTCGCGAGGACGCCGAGCGCGGCGTCGGCGGCGAGTTCTGGGGGGTGCACGGCGGCGGCTTCTACCACACCCAGAAGTACCGCGTCGCGCCGGCCACGCTGCCCTATCCGCTCCACTGGTTCAAGTGGGAGGCCTACACGACCTGGCTCTCCGGCTTCGCGCTCTTCGTCGTCCTCTACTACGCGAACGCCGAGCAGTTCCTCATCGACCCGCAGGTGGCCGACATCTCGCCCGCCGTCGCCGTTGCGGCGAGCGTGGGGCTGCTCGCGCTCGCGTGGGTCGTCTACGACGGGCTCTGCCGCCTCCTCGCCGGAAGGGCGCTCGTGCTCGGTCTCGCGGTCGCCCTCTTCACCGTCGCGGCCGCCTACGGGACGGCGCAGCTCTTCAGCGGCCGGGCCGCCTTCGTCCAGGTCGGCGCGATGCTGGGGACGATGATGGCCGGGAACGTCCTCTTCAACATCATCCCCGCCCACCGGGAGCTCGTCCGCGCGAAGCAGGAGGGTCGCCAGCCCGATGCGACCCCGGGGCTCCGGGCGAAGGAGCGCTCGGTGCACAACAACTACCTGACGCTCCCCGTCGTCTTCGCGATGATCTCGAACCACTTTCCGCTCGCGTACGGGCACGCGCGGAACTGGCTCGTCCTTCTCGTGCTCATGGCGATCGGGGCGTGGGTGCGGCATTTCTTCAACCTCCGCCACCAGGGGCGGACGCGGTGGTCGATTCTCGTGACGGCCGGGGTCGCGCTCGTCGTGCTCGTGGTCGTCCTGCGGCCGGACGACGGCGCGACGGCGGATGCGGAAAGGGCGGAGCCGGTCGCGTTCGCCGAGGTCGAGGGGATCATCGAGGAGCGCTGCGCCGCCTGTCACTCGTCCGCGCCGACCGAGGTCTCGTCGGCGCCCGGCGGCGTCACGTTCGACACGCCGGACGAGATCGCCGCCCACGTGGAGGCGATCCGGCGCCAGGCCGTCGACTCCCGAGCCATGCCGCCGGGGAACGTGACCGGCATGACCGACGAGGAGCGCGAGCAGCTCGGCGCCTGGATCCGGCAGGGGGCGCCGCTCAGCGAGCCGTAGACGCGCGGTCGCGGGCGATCGCGACGAGCTGGTCGAGCCCGGTCTCGAGCTCCTCCTCGCGCGTGCGGGCGAGGCGCTCCTCGAAGACGGGCACGATCTCCCGTCGCGGGCGGCGGTTCACGAAGACGAGGAAGCGGAAGCCGAAGCGCTCCTCGTACGCCTCGTTCAGCTCCGCGAGCCGGGCGAGGACGGCCGGGTCGTCGTCCGACCCCTGCTCGGCGGCCGAGCGGCCCGTGAGGCGTCCCGCTCCGATCGGCGGGTGGGCGTTCAGCGCCTCGACCTGCTCGGCCTCGGGAAGCTCCCCGAGCACGTCCCGGGCCTCGCCGAGCGGGTCGGCGCGCTCGGCCAGGCGCTCGACGAAGCGGGACCGCCCGCCGAAGAGCTCGGCGAGCTTCTCGATACTCAGCTCCCGCGGTAGGTCGTGCACGAGTAGGGCGCGAGGAGGAGCGGGACGTGGTAGTGGCCCTCGTCGAGCGCCACCTCGAGCTCGACGCGGCGGAAGAACGGCGACGGCGGGTGGAAGACGAGCCGGTACGCACCGGTCTCGACCTCGGCGAGGGCGCCGATCCGCCCGTCCGCGTCCGTCTCGGCCGCGCCGACGAGCTCGTCCGCACGGAAGAGCTCCACGAGGACTCCGGCGGCCGGGCGGCCGCGCTCGGTGTCGAGGACGTGGGTGGAGAGCGTCGCCGTCATGCCGCGAACCGTTGTGCCTGCACCCGGTGCTCGCGGGCGATCTCGTCCTCGTCCGCACGGGCGAGGCGGCCGTCGAGGACGACCTCCTCGCCGCCGACGAAGAGACGCTCGACCCGGTGCGGTCCTGCGAGCACGAGCGCAGCCACCGGGTCGTCTGCGCCGCCGAACTCGAGCCCGTCCGTGCGCCAGACCGCGACGTCGCCGCACTTCCCGGGCTCCAGCGAGCCGAGGTCGTCACGGCCGAGCACCTTCGCGCCGCCGCGCGTCCCGAGCCGCAGCGCCTGGCGGGCGGTGAGCGCGCCCGGCCCATCGCGCCCGCGCGCGACGAGGAGCGCCTGCTTCACCTCGAGGAAGAGATCGCTGCGCTCGTTCGAGGCGGAGCCGTCCACGCCGAGGCCGACGGGCACGCCCGCGGCCAGCATGGAGGCGACCGGCGCGACCCCGGCGCCGAGCCGCAGGTTCGAGGTCGGGCAGTGCGCGACGCCCGTTCCCGCAGCGCCGAACCGCGCGACGTCGTCGTCGGAGAGGTGGACGCAGTGCGCGCACCAGACGTCGCCCTCGAGCCAGCCGACCTGCTCCAGGTATTCGACGGGCCGGCAGCCGAAGAGGCCCTGGCAGTACTCCTCCTCCTCGACCGTCTCGGCGAGGTGCGTGTGCAGCCGCAGGCCGAGCCGGCGGGCGAGCTCGGCCGACTCCATCATCAGCCGCTTCGTGACGGAGAACGGCGAGCACGGCGCGACCGCGATCTGCACGCGGGCGCCGGGCACCTCCTCGTGGAGCGCGGCGAGTGCCTCCGTGGCGGCGAGGGCGTCGTCGCCCGCCTCGACGAGCCCGTCCGGCGGCAGCCCGCCCTGCGACTCGCCGAGGTCCATCGAGCCGCGCGAGGCGACGATCCGGACGCCGAGCTCCTGCGCCGCGCGGATCTCCGCCTCCACGATCCCCTCCCGCCCGGGCGGGAAGACGTAGTGGTGGTCGAAGACCGTCGAGCAGCCGGACAGCGCGAGCTCGGCGAGCCCCGTGCGCGCGGCCGCGTACTCGGACTCTGCGTCGATCCGGCCCCACAGGGGATAGAGCGTCTTCAGCCAGGTGAAGAGGTCGGCCTCCTGCGCCCGCGTGCGCGTGAGGGTCTGGTACAGGTGGTGGTGCGTGTTGACGAGGCCGGGCGTCGCGAGCGCGCCGCCGAGGTCGACCACCCGCTCGGCGTCGGGTCGCGCGCCGTCTCCGACCGCCTCGACGAGGCCGTCACGGATGAGGATCCACCCGTTCTCGTGCTCCGTCGCCGCGTCGTCCATCGTCACGACATAGGCGTTCGCGAGCAGGAGGGTCACGCGCCCGCCTCCAGGGGGACCAGCCGGAAGCCGTCGACGTCGACGAGGCCGCGGTCGGTGATCTTGAGGCTCGGGACGACGGAGAGCGCGAGGAAGGCGAGCGTTTGGAACGGCGAGGGAAGCGGGCAGCCGAGCGCGTGCGCCGCCTCGACGCACTCGCGGCTGGCCGCGACGACCTCTGCGAGCGGTGCCGTCGAGAGGAGCCCCGCGACCGGGAGGGGGAGCTCGGCCCGGACGCGTCCGTCCACCACGACGACCACCCCGCCCCCGAGCTGCTGCAGCCGGCCGATTGCGTGCGCCATGTCCTCGTCGGACATCCCGACGACGACGATGTTGTGCGCGTCGTGCGCGACGGTCGAGGCGAGCGCGCCCCGCTCGAGGCCGAACCCTCGCACGAGACCGAGGCCGATGCGCCCCGTGCCGAGGTGGCGCTCGACGACGGCGATCTTCGCGAGGTCTCGTCCAGGGTCGGCCGCGATCCGACCGTCGGAGAGGGGCGCGCCCTCGACGAGCGCCTCCGTGACGATCTGGTCCCGGACGACGCCGATCACGCGCACGCGGTCGCCCCGGCCCGCCGCGGGAAGCGCGAAGTCCTCTCCCGTCACGGTGCCGACGCGGACCGTGTGCTTGACCCACTCGGGCACCTCCGGGCGCGGGATCTCGCCGACCGGCGTCCCGCGCTTCAGGACGAACTCGGGCTCGAAGCGCTCCAGATCCGGGAGCAGGACGAGATCCGCCTTGTAGCCGGGCGCGATCGCCCCGTGTTCCCCGAGGCGGTGCCAGAGCGCCGGGCTGAGGGTCGCCGCGACGAGCGCGTCCTCCGGCGTGACACCCGCCGCCACCGCGGCGCGGATCATCGAGTTGACGTGCCCCTCGTCGGCGATGTGCTCCGGCTCCCGGTCGTCCGTGCAGAACGCGATCCGGCTCGGGCCGTATTCGCGCAGGAGCGGGGCGAGCGCCTCGAGGTTCCGCGCCCCGGTCGCCTCGCGGATCAGGAGCCACATCCCCGCCCGCAGGCGCTCCCGCCCCTCCTCGAGCGTGATCGCCTCGTGGTCCGAGCGGATGCCCGCCGCGACATAGGCGTTCAGCGCCTTGCCGCCGAGCCCCGGCGCATGCCCGTCCACGTGCGTTGCGCCGTCAAGGCGCAGCTTCTCGAGCTCGTTCTCGTCGCCGGCGACGACGCCGGGGAAGTTCATCATCTCCGCGAGGCCGAGCACGCGCCGGCGCCGGAGCAGGCCCTCGAGGTCGCCGGGGAGAAGCGCGCGGCGCGGCGACTCGAACTCCGAGGCGGGCACGCAGGCGGACGCCATGAAGTAGACGTCGAGCGGAAGGCCGTGGCAGAGGTCGGCGAGCCAGTGGACGCCGTCCGTCCCGAGCACGTTCGCGATCTCGTGGGGGTCGGCGACGACCGCGGTCGTCCCGAGCGGCAGCACGAGCCGCGCGAACTCGTCCACGAGCAGCTTCGACGACTCGAGGTGCATGTGCGCGTCGACGAAGCCGGGGACGACGTAGCGGCCGGTCGCCGCGACCTCCTCCAGGCCGTCGTAGTCGCCGAGGCCGGCGACGTACCCGTCCGCGATGGCCACGTCGGTGTCGAGCCACTCCCGCGTGAAGACGCAGAGGACACGGCCGCCCCGGACGACCACGTCCGCCGGCTCATCCCCCCGGGCCACCGCCAGACGTCGCGCGAGGTTCGTCATGCCGCCGTAACGTACTACCCTTCGCCGTTGTGGACGTGCTGACCCCACGGACGCTCGACGAGGCGCTGCGGCTGAAGGCGGATGCGGCCGACGCGTGGCCGATCCAGGGCGGGACCGACGTCATGGTCGAGTTGAACTTCGACCGGGCGCGGCCGCCGGCGATCCTGAACCTGAGCGAGGTCGCCGAGCTGCGCGGCTGGGCGCGCGAGAACGGATCGCTTCGGCTCGGCGCGGGTCTCACGTACACGGAGTGCCGCCGCGAGCTCGGCGAGCTCCTGCCTGCGCTGGCCGAGGCCGCGCGCACGGTCGGCTCGCCGCAGATCCAGAACCGCGGGACGGTGGGCGGCAACCTCGGCACGGCGTCGCCGGCGGGGGATTCGCTGCCGCCGCTCCTCGTCGAGGAGGCGGAGGTCGAGCTCGCGAGCGCCGCGGGTAGCAGGACGCTCGCCCTCGAGGAGTTCCTCGTCGGGCCGAAGCGGAATGCGCTTGCCGCCGGCGAGCTGATCGTCTCGATTCGCATCCGTCCGTCGGGCGCGCGCCAGACGTTCATGAAGGTCGGGCCGCGCAACGCGATGGTGATCGCCGTCGCGTCGCTCGCGCTCGCGGTCGACCGGGAGCGGGGCGAGATCCGGGCCGCGTACGGCTCGGCGGGGCCGGTGGCGCGGCTCGTGCGCGCGCCGCTCGACGAGGCCGACGGCTTCCCGGACCGCGTCGCGGAGGCCGCGAGCCCGATCGACGACGTGCGCGGAAGCGCTGCCTACCGCCGCCATGCCCTTCGCGTCCTGACCGCCCGCGCCCTCGAGAGGTGTGCCGCGTGAAGATCGCCCTGACGGTCAACGGCGAGACGCAGGAGGCCGATGTCTGGCCGGGCGAGAGCCTCCTCTTCGCGCTGCGGGAGCGGTTCGGCCTGCCCGGGTCGAAGAACGCATGCGAGCAAGGTGAGTGCGGCTCCTGCTCCGTCCTTCTCGACGGGACGCTCGTCTGCGCCTGCCTCGTCCTCGCCGCCCAGGCGGAGGGGCACGAGATCGTGACGGTGGAGGGGCTCGCACGGGACGGCGCCCTGCATCCGGTGCAAGAGGCGTTCGTCGAGGCGGGCGCGGTGCAGTGTGGCTTCTGCACGCCTGGGCTCGTGGTCACGGCGGCCGATCTCC
>Ga0214468_1000254_pt1 | contig 17160 bp, 10 predicted proteins | sample RVTome_9_FD_187334 | JGI IMG/M metagenome (GOLD analysis project Ga0214468, IMG submission 187334) | Soil microbial communities from uranium-contaminated site in the Upper Colorado River Basin, Wyoming, United States - RVT155D38 HiSeq ...
AGGAAGCCCGCGAGGAACGCCGCATCCCGAAGGTAGTCGTGGCTCATGATCACGACCGCGCTCCACTCTCCCGCCGCCGTGGCCGTCGCCGCATCGGCCGGTTGCGCGTCGAGAAGGCGGGCCGCTGGGAAGCGCTCGGGCCGCAGGAAGGATCGACGCGGATCGACCACGTCCACGCGCCATCCCTGGCGAGCGCCGGCGGCGGCCAGCGGGCCGGCATCCGGGCCGGCCCCGCAGATCACGAGGTGGAGCGGCGGCAGGATGGGGTCGAGCACGCTGTCGCCGATCACAGTCGGCCGTCCGTGGGCGGCGGCCAGCGCCGCCCGCTCGCCCAGCGTGTCCGCCTCCGCCGCCGCCGACAGCTCGCGCCGCTCACCATCGAGGCCGGTCAGCAGGTACGTCGCGCGCCCGTGCCGGCGGGCAGCCAGCAGCGCGTCGATCGTTTCGGCCGCCATGGCCGGCGGCTCGGCGAGCATATCGATCACCCCGCGGCAGCCGAGGCCGATCCCCCACAGCTCGTCGCCCTCGGCGGAGTGATCGATCGTCACGAGCACCGGTGCGTCGAGCTCGATCGCCCGCCGCGCCAGCCGCGCCGCCTCCTCCTCGAGACAGCCGCCGCTGATGAGGCCGATCGGCGCGCCCTCGGCGGGCACCAGGAGGCGTGCGCCCGGTCGTCGATACGACGATCCACGCACCGCCACGACCGTGGCCAGCGCGCACGGGACGCCGCGACGGCGGTGATCCTCCGCCGCCTCCAGGATGTCGTCGATCTCGCTCATGCCGCCAATGCTAGCGACCCGACACCTCGTCGAGGAACTGCCGCAGCACCTGGTTGAACCGCTGCGGCTGCTCGAGGTTGATCATGTGCGCCACACCCTCGAAGACCTCGAGCCGCGCGGACACCGTCTCGGCGAGGTACCGCATGTTGCCCCGCGTGCCGGGATCGTCCAGCGTCCCGATCATCACCAGCAGCGGCGCGCGCAGGTCGCCGAGCCGGGCGTTGGCCGGCGGGTCGAGCGGCCGCGGGGTGCCCTCCTCCTTCTCAGCCTCGTAGGTCGTGAGGATCCAGCCATGGACCCGTGCGCGCAGCGCCGGGTCGACCCGGTCCACCGGCTGGCCCGGACCGTCGACCCAGTACCTGGTCTCCCACTCGCTGACGGCCGCCCAGTCCTTTGCCTTCCAGGCGGCCTCCGGCTCCTCAAAGATCGCCGGATCGGCTTCCTCGGGCGCGTCGAACCCACTGACGCCACCGGCGGCGACGGTGAGGGAGCGAACGCGAGCGGGGTACTCGAGCGCGAAGTCGAGCGCGATCTGGCCGCCGCGCGACAGGCCCACGACGTGCGCGGCCTTCTCGCCGACCTCGTCGAGCAGGGCCGCGATGTCCGCTCGGTTCGAGAACTCGACCGCATCGGTCTCCGTCTCGCCGAACCCGCGCGTGTCGTAGCGGATGAGGCGATAGCCATCCTTCAGCGCAGTGACCTGGTCGTCCCACATCCGCCGATTCGCCACGCCGGCATGGATGAGCACGACGGGCTCGCCGGTGCCCGCGGTGTCGTACGCGATCCGCGCGCCGTTCGTTTCGAGGATCTCAGTCATGCGGCCCATCGTACGGGCCATTCCGGACGGTCAGCGTCATGAATCCCGCGGTGGCGTTCGGCAGGACCAGCGATCGTGGCCAACGCACGGGCCCCTCATGGCGATCACGGCCAGCTCTCCCTGCACTGGTCTCCGACAACGAACGCGGGTCACCGGCCGAATATGACGCCGGGATTCAGAATGCCGCGCGGATCCCAGGCATCCTTGATGGCGCGCATGGCCGCCACGGTCTCGACACCCCGATCGCGGCCCAGCCACCAGACCTTCGCGATGCCGATGCCGTGCTCCGCCGACACGCTCCCTCCGAGCTCGAGGACCAACCCCAGGACAGCGTCGTCCACCGCGTCGTCGTCGGGTGCGGGGCCAAGGATGTTGACGTGGACGTTGCCATCGCCGACGTGCCCGTAGCTGATGACCCGCGCCCCGGCGTCCACGGCCGCCACCGCCACCGGAGCACGCTCGATGAGCTCAGCGTAGCGAGCGAGCGGAACCGACACGTCCAGCTTGTGCGGCACCCCCTCGGCGTTGACCGCCTCGGTATGCCGCTCGCGCAGCTGCCATAGCCGATGCCGCCCGGCCGGGTCGGTCGCGACAGCGGCGGCACCGTCGTCGACGCCCAGGGCTTCGAGCGCAGCCACCAGCTCATCGGTCGGATCGGCGCCGTCCAGCCCGGCCTCGGCCAGCAGGTAGACCGGCCGCCGCTCGGCGAACGGCGCCGCCACCGACGCATGGCGCGTGACGAGCTCCATGCCCGCGTCGGTGAACAGCTCGAGCGCAAGGACCGATGCGAGCGTTCGACGCAGCCGAGCGGCGGCCCTGACCGCGGCGGCGGCGTCGGTGAAGCCGACGACCGCGACGGCTCGCTGCGCCAGGCGCGGCACGAGCCGCAGGCGAACGCGGGTGATGACCGCCAGGGTGCCCTCCGATCCCGCGAGCAGGCCGGCCAGGTCGTACCCGGTGTTGTCCTTCGGCATGCCCGGCAGCCGGCGCAGGACGGTGCCATCGGCGCGGACGGCCTCGAAGCCGAGGATCTGCTGCCGCATCGGCCCATGACGCAGCACGTTCACGCCACCGGCGTTCGTCGCCACCATGCCGCCGATGGTGGCCGAGTCCCGCGCTCCCAGGTCGACGCCGACGTCCCACCCCGCCGAGTGCGCAGCTGCCTGAACGGCGGCCAGGGTCGCACCGGCGCCGGCCGTCAGCTCGCCCGCGTCGGCATCAATATCGTCGATGGCGCTCAGCCGCAGCGTGGACAGCACCACCTCGCCGCCCCGCGGCACCGATCCACCGACCAGACCCGTGTTGCCGCCCTGGGGCACGACCGCGGCACCGGCATCGGTGCAGGCACGCAGCACGGACGCCACCTCGTCGACGCTCCCGGGCCGGACGACGGCAAGGGCGTGGCCACCGTAGCGCCGCGTCCAGTCGGTCTCATAGGAGGCGCGAAGGGAAGCGTCGGTCAGGCAGTGGCGCTCGCCGACGATGTCGCGCAGGGACTCGAGGAGTGGCATGTCGGCACGATCCTACCCGGCACGCCGCTTGCGCCTCTGCCCCGACGGTTCCCATGGAGACCCGCTGGTCGTCCCGTCAGCGCTTCTCAGCCGCCGGCAGGCCCTCCTGTCAGCGGGTATATCGCTACTGATATAACGGCTCACAGCGGCGGACCTACCTGAGACCCCAGCCTGCGGCACGGGCTGGTTTGCATGATCATGCGTCCAGCCCGTATGCTCATGCGTCCATGGAAGAAGACTCCAGCCCAACCACGCGCCCGTTGTGGGGCAGTCGCGTCCAGGCGCCGCTGACGGCGACCGCCGTTGAGCTCTCGAGCTCGACCGCCGTCGACCGTCCACTCGCCGTATACGACATCGCGGCGAGCCGAGCCCACCTCCATGAGCTGGAGCGGCTGGGCATGCTCGACGCCGCGAGCCGTGGACGCCTCGACGCGGCGTTGGCGGACATCGGCGCGGCGATCCAGTCCGGCACCTTCGCATGGAGCGAGGAGCACGAGGACGTCCACATGAACGTGGAGGCGGCCGTGCGCGACGCCGTCGGCCCCGAGCTCGCCGGCCACCTCCAGGCCGGTCGCAGCCGGAACGAGGAGGTCGTCACCGACGAGCGACTCTGGCTGCGGGACGCCGTCCTGCGCCTGGACGAGGCCATCCGTCGCCTGCAGCAGACGCTCGGCGCGCGCGCCGAAGAGCAGCTCGACACCATCCTGCCGGCGCATACGCATACGCAACCGGCCCAGCCGATGCTGCTCGCCCACCACCTCCTCGCGTACGTCGAGATGCTCGACCGCGACCGTGGTCGCCTTGCCGATGCGGCGCGGCGCGCCGACGCCTCGCCGGCGGGATCGGGCGCGGCGGTCGGCAGCGGCCTGCCGATCGATCGCACCGCCGTGGCGGAGCGCATCGGCTTCACCCGCATCACCGCCAACAGCCTGGACGCCGTCGCCGACCGTGACTACGCGATCGAGCTGGTCGCCGCATGCGCCACCGCGCTCGTCCACCTGTCGCGGCTCGCAGCGGATCTCGTGACCTGGTCGACGCCGTACTACGGCTTCGCTCGCATCGGTGACGGATACGCGACCGGCAGCTCCATGCTCCCGAACAAGCGCAACCCCGACATCGCCGAGCTGGTCCGCGCTCGCGCCGCGCGCGCGCAGGGCGACCTGGTGGCCGTCCTCGCCGTCCAGGCCGGGCTGCCGCTCGGCTACCACCGGGACCTCCAGGAGACCCGGGCGCCGATGCAGGCCGGGGTCGCCTCGCTCGAGCTGTGCCTGGCCGGGATGGCCGACATGCTGGCCGGCACGACCTTCGACGCCGATGCCATGGCCGCTGCGGCCGGCTCCGGCCACGCCCTGTCCACGGCCCTCGCGGAACGCCTGCTGCGCGCCGGCGTGCCGTTCCGTGACGCGCACTGGCGCATCGGCGAGCTCGTGGCTCGTGCCGAGAGCGCCGGATGCGACATCAGCGAGCTTCCCGAGACAGACCTCCGGGCCGCACTCCCCGAGCTCGCGGACCACGACCCGATCATCCCCGACCTGGCGGAGGCCGTCGCCGCCGCCGACGTGCCGGGGGGAACCGCGCCGGGCCGGGTGCGCGCCGCCCTCGATGACGTCCTCGAAAGGATCCGTACCCCATGACCGAAACCGTCGTCCTCGCCTACTCCGGCGGACTGGATACCTCCGTCGCCGTGCCGTGGCTGCGCGAGACCCGCGGATGCGAGGTCGTGACGCTCACCGTGGACGTCGGCGCCGGCGCCGCCTCCGATGACGTGCTGAGCCGGGCGCTGGCCGGCGGGGCGCGCGAGGCGCTCGCCGTCGACGCGCGCGAGGCGTTCGTGACCGACTTCGTGTGGCCGACCCTGCAGGCCGGAGCGCGCTACCAGGGCGTCTACCCCTTGGCGACGGCCATCGCGCGGCCGCTGATCGCGCGGCTGCTCGTCGAGGTGGCGCATCAGAGTGGCGCCACCTCGGTCGCCCACGGCTGCACCGGCAAGGGCAACGACCAGGTCCGCTTCGACGTCGCGGTCGCGGCGCTCGATCCGGCGCTGAGCGTGATTGCGCCGATGCGCGTCGGCATGGGCATGAACCGCGACGAGGAGCTGGCGTATGCGCACGCCCACGGCATCGAGATCGACCTCGGTCCGGGCTCGCCGTACAGCATCGACCTCAACCTGTGGGGCCGCTCGGTGGAGGCCGGCCTGCTCGAGGACCCGTGGACGGCGCCGCCGGAGGATGCGTTCGCCTGGACCGTCAGCCCGGCCGATGCCCCGCGCCAGGCGACCGAGGTCGTCATCGGCTTCAGCAACGGCGTGCCGGTCAGCCTGGATGGACGGAAGCTCGACGGCGTCACCCTCATCGAGGAGCTCAACCGCCTGGCCGGCTCGTACGGCATCGGGCGGATCGACCACGTCGAGGACCGCCTGGTCGGCATCAAGAGCCGGGAGGTCTACGAGGCGCCGGCGGCCGTCGTGCTGCACCAGGCCCATGACGCGCTCGAGGGACTGACCCTGAGCCGGGAGCTGCTCGGCTTCAAGCGCCAGGTGGCCGACCGGTTCGCCACCCTCGCCTACGACGGCCTGTGGTTCAGCGAGCTGGCGCGATCGCTGCGTGCGTTCGTGGGCTGGACGCAGCAGCACGTCACCGGCGAGGTCCGGCTGCGGTTCGCCCCCGGCGCCGCCGCGGTGGTCGGACGCCGCTCGCCGCACTCGCTGTACGACCTGACCCTGGCGAGCTACGGCGGCGAGGACACCTTCGACCACGAGGCGGCCGTCGGCTTCATCAGCATCTGGGGACTGCCGGTCCGCACGCAGGCCGCGGTGCGCGGACCGTTCGAGGATCCCGACGAGCAGCCACTCATCGGCCGCCTCTCGACGGTCCGGCGGGATCGCGATGACGCCGCGCCGAAGCCTCCGGCCGCCGCCCCGACACCGACCCAGCCGGCCCGGGTGGTGGCCTCGCTGACGGCCGGCGCCTCGTTCCAGCGACGAGCCAAGCTCGCCGACGTGGCCGCCATCCACCAGATCAACGAGCGCTTCGCGCGCCGCGGCATCCTCCTGTCGCGCACGCCGGACGAGATCGCCGAGCAGATCGGCACGTTCCGGGTCAGCGAGCTCGACGGCGAGGTCGTCGGCATCGCCGCACTCCGTGACTTCGGCGACGGCCTGGGCGAGCTGCGCTCGCTGGCGGTCGCGGATGCGACCCAGGGTCGCGGCATGGGCGAGATGCTCGTCCGGGCCATCGTGCGCGACGCCCGAGAGGCGGGCATCGGGCAGCTCTACGTGCTGACGGCCAACCCCGGCTACTTCGCGCTCCACGGGTTCACGGAGCTCCGGTGGGAGGAGGTGCCCGAGGTGCTCGATGCCGATCGCGCGTCCGGCATCGCGCGACGCCGGTGGAACACGGCCATGGTCCGGTGGCCGTGAGCGCCACCGCTCGAGCCCGCACCGTCGCGGCCGCGCCACGCCACCTGCTCTCGTCCCACGACCTCGACTCCGAGGCACAGGAGCGGGTGCTCGACGCCGCCACGACGCTGCGCGACCAGCGCCGCCTCGGCCGGACCCCGCCGCGCCTGGCCGGCCGGCAGGTCGCGATGCTGTTCGAGAAGCCGAGCCTGCGCACCCGCGTCACCTTCGACGTCGGCATCTCCGCGCTCGGCGGGCACCCGGTCTACCTCAGCCCCGACGAGGTCGGCATCGGGCGGCGCGAGACGGCCACCGACGTGGGACGCAACCTGAGCCGCTGGGTGGACGCCATCGTGTTCCGGACCTTCGGCCACGACACGCTCACGGAGCTCGCGAGCGCCGCATCGGTGCCGGTGGTGAACGCCCTGAGCGACCACGAGCATCCGTGCCAGGCACTTGCCGACCTGCTGACCCTGCGCCAGCATCTCGGGGAGCTCCGCGGGCGGACCCTGGCCTTCATCGGCGACGGCAACAACGTCTGCCACTCGCTGCTGCTGGCCGGCTCACTCGCCGGGCTCACGGTACGCGTGGCCACGCCACCCGGCTACGAGCCGGACCCATCGGTCGTGCGTGCCGCGCTCGATGCCGCGCGACGCAGCGGTGGGGCGGTCGAGCTGGGCACCGATCCGGCCGTCGCCGTCCGCGGCGCCGACGCCGTCTACACTGACGCCTGGACGAGCATGGGGGCCGAGGCGGAGGCCGACCTGCGGCGGCTGCGGTTCGCGGGGTTCCGCGTCGACGAGGCCCTCCTCGCCGGCGCGCCGAAGGCCCTCGTCATGCACTGCCTCCCGGCCCACCGCGGCGAGGAGATCAGTGACGGAGCCCTCGATGGGCCGAACTCGGTCGTGCTCGACCAGGCGGAGAACCGGCTCTACGTGCAGCAGGCGCTGCTCGTGGAGCTGCTGACGGAAGCAGCGCACTGACGAGGAAGCCGATGGCGACGACGCGCGAGACGGAGGCCGATCCGTCCGACGCCGCCGTCGTGGCGGCCGCCGACCGCGACGAGCTGGCCGCGCTGCGCGAGATCGTGCAGCTCGGTACGACCGCGCCGACATGGGATGAGCTCATGCAGCTGATCGTCGACCGCAGCACGGTCGCCATGGGCGCGGAGGTCTGCTCGCTCTACCTGGTGGACCGCGACCGCGCGGGCTTGACGCTGGCCGCGACGAACGGCGTCGATCGCCAGCACGTGGGGGTGGCTCGGCTCGATATCGGCCAGGGCATCACCGGCCTGGCGGCCGAGACACGGTCCCCGGTTGTCAGCACCGACCTTGCCAACGATCCGCGCTGCGCCTGGATCCGCGGCGTCGACCATGAGCGGTACACCTCGATCCTGGCCGTGCCGCTCGAGGTGCGCGATCTCGTGACCGGCGTGCTCAACGTGAAGACCGAGGCGCGACGCGACTTTACGCCCGGCGAGGTCCGGCGCCTTTCGACCATCGCCAACCTGCTGGCCGGCGTCGTCGAACGCCGCCGCCTTCACCTCGAGACGGAGGCGCAGCTCGACAGCCTGCGCAGCATCGACCACGCGCGCGCGGAGCTCATCGCCGTCGTTACCCATCAGCTTCGCACCCCGCTGGCGGTCGTCCGCGCCTACCTCGACCTGCTGGCGGAGACGGCGGCAGAGGCCGGCAACCCGGAGGTCCGCGCCTGGCACGACGCGGCGAGCGGGCAGGTCCGACGCCTGGACGAGCTGGTGAGCACCATCCTCGACACCGTGCGCGCGGATCGGCTGCTCACCGTCGATGCGCGGCCATTCGACGTCGGCGCGGTCATCGACGAGGTCCTCACCCGGCTCGCCCCGCTGCTGCGGCGCCATCGGCTCGAGCGTTACGCGGACGCCGCGCCCGCGGCCATGGGCGACCCGGCGCGCTTCGCGCAGATCCTCGAGCTGCTGCTCGAGAATGCGGCGAAGTACGCGCCGGCGGGCGCCATCATCGTGGTCGCCGACTGGACCGAGACGGGCGAGATCCACGTCGCGGTCGGCGACAACGGGCCTGGCATTCCGACCGAGCTGCGGGAGAGCGTGTTCGAACCGTTCGTGCGGCTCGACGACACCGGGCGGCCCGGCGCCGGGGTCGGCCTGTTCGCCGCCCGACGGCTGGCGGGGGCCATGGGCGGCCGGCTGTGGATCGAGGACAAGCCCGCCGGCGGCAGCCAGTTCGTCATCGCCCTCCGGCCGGCTGACGGGGCGGCGAGATGAGCGACGGACTGCGCATCCTCGTCATCGACGACGAGCCGGCCATGGTGGGCGCCGTGGCGGCCCTCGTCGGCAGCGTGGGCCACCGGGTCAGCGCCGCGTACGACGGTGCGGAGGGCCTGCGCCACTACGACGCTGATCGGCCCGACCTCGTCATCCTCGACCTCGCCATGCCCGGCATGGACGGCCTGACCGTGTGCACCGAGCTGCGCGAGCGCGGCGCCACCCCGATCATCGTCCTGTCGGGCGAGGGACAGGAGGCGGCGAAGGTCGAGGCGCTCGACGCCGGGGCCGACGACTACGTCACGAAGCCGTTCGGCAAGGCGGAGCTGCTGGCACGCATCCGGGCGGTCACCCGCCGTCGCGCAGCTGAAGCCGTCGACGAGCCGGAGCCCGGATCGGTGCGCATCGACCGCCGGCGCCACGAGGCATGGGCCGGCGATCGACTCCTGCGGCTCACGCCGATCGAGTTCGCACTGCTCGAGGAGCTTGTCGCCGCCCGCGGCGATCTCGTGCCGCACGCGGACCTGCTGGAAGCCGGCTGGCCGGGCGAGCCCGATCCCGATCCCCTGTGGGTGAAACCGCATCTCGCCCGGCTCCGCGCCAAGCTCCGCGACGCCGACGCTGCCGAGCCGACCCCGGTCCGCGCGATCGGCTATCGCCTCATCGAGCCGCAGCCACCCGCTCGTCCACGCTGACGGCGGCCGGCGCGGCCGAACGCGGCTCGACCACCAGGAACCGTTCCGGCCGCCAGTCGCGCAGCAGGTCGGTCGCCCGACGGCTCCCCTCCGCGGAGTGCGCGGCGAGCAGCTCGCGCAGCACGCGGAGATCGGTCTCCTCGAGGGCGCGGGCCTCGACGCTCTCCGCGTTCAGCCGGCCGCGGGCCTCGACGCCGTCGAGCACGAAGGCACGGCCGCCCGTCATCCCGGCCCCGAAGTTCGGCCCGACCTCGCCGAGCACCACGACGATGCCACCGGTCATGTACTCGCAGCCATGCGCGCCGATCCCCTCGACCACGGCGCGCGCGCCGCTGTTGCGCACGCCGAAGCGCATCCCGGCCCGTCCCACCACGTGGAGCACCCCACCAGTGGCGCCGAACAGGCAGACGTTCCCGGCCAGCGCCTGATCCTGCCCGTCGGCCGCGGCCTCGGGCGGGCGGATGATCAGGGTGGCGCCCGACAGGCCCTTGCCGACGTAGTCGTTCGCCTCGCCGGTCACCGTGATCCGCATGCCGGCCACGGCGAAGGCGCCCAGTGACTGGCCGGCCGACCCGGTCAGCTCGTAGCGCACGTGCGGCAGCTGGCGCGGCTCGGGCCGGCGCGAGAGCGCCCCGGACAGCCGCGCTCCCACGCTGCGATCGCGCGGCGTGACCCGCTCGCGGACGGTGACCCTGCGGCCGGCCTCGACCCGCGTGAGCAGCTCGTCGACCGCATCGGCCTCGAAGCCCGTCGGTGCCGGCCGTCCGTCGTACAGCGGCCGGTCCTTGGGCGCCACGTCGCGAATTGCCGCGTCGGGAGCCCAGCGCGGGCCGCTCACCACGCCATCGAGAACGAGGGGGCCCCGCTCCGCTGCCTGCAGGAGGTCGACGCGCCCGACCCCTTCGCCGATGCTCCGCAGGCCGATGGCCGCCAGCTCGCGCCTCACGTCGTCGGCGATGGCCATGAAGAAGGCGACGACCTGCTCGGGCGTACCGCTGAACTTGGCGCGCAGGTCCTCGCGCTGCGTGGCGATCCCGGTCGGGCAGGTGTCGAGATGGCACTGGCGCGCCATGTCGCAGCCGATGGCGACGAGCGCGGCGGTGCCGAACCCGAACTCCTCCGCCCCGAGCAGCGCCGCCATCAGGACGTCCCGGCCGGTCTGCAGCCCTCCATCGGTGCGCAGGGCGACCCGGTCGCGCAGCCGGTTGCGGACGAGCACCTGGTGCACCTCGGCCAATCCGAGCTCCCATGGGAGTCCGGCGTGCTTGATCGACGAGAGCGGCGACGCGCCGGTGCCGCCCGAGTGCCCGGACACCATGATGTAGTCGGCGTGCGCCTTGGCGACCCCGGCGGCGATGGTCCCGATCCCCGCCCCGGCAACGAGCTTGACGCCGATGCGGGCGCGCGGGTTGACGGCCCGCAGGTCGCCGATGAGCTGGGCGAGATCCTCGATCGAGTAGATGTCATGATGCGGCGGCGGGCTGATCATCGTCATGCCGGGCTGGCCGCGTCGCAGGCCGGCGATGAATGCCGTCGCCTTCCTGCCCGGCAGCTGGCCGCCCTCGCCGGGCTTCGAGCCCTGGCTGATCTTGATCTCGAGCTGGTCGGCCCGGGCGAGGTACTCGGCGGTCACGCCGAAGCGCGCGGAGGCGACCTGCTTGATGGCCGCGTCGCGACGGTCGCCGTCGTCGGACGGCGCGTACCAGGCCGGATCCTCCCCGCCCTCCCCGGAGTTCGCGGCGCCGCCCAGGCGGGCCATGCCGATGCTGATCGCCTGGTGCGCCTCCGGCGAGAGTGCCCCGAGGCTCATTGCCGAGCTCACGAAGCGGCGCGCGATCGCCTCGGCCGGCTCGACATCGGCGAGGGGAATCGGCGCATGCGAGCGCAGCGCCAGGAGGTCGCGCGGCTGGCGCGGTCCGCCGTCGGTGACCACCTCGCGATAGGCGGCCAGTGCGGCACTCGTCTCCGCATCCGGGGCCGTCATGGCCTGGGTGACCTTGACGACGCGCGGTGCAAAGGCATGGGCCTCGCCGCTGCCTCGGAAGCGCACGAGTCCGGGGTCCTCGAGCGCCGGCGGCTCGCCGTGCCAGGCGCGCCGATGTCGCACGACCAGCGTCCGGCCGATCTCATCGGCTCCGACGCTGCCCGGCCATGAGCCGGCCGCGGGGAAGCATCGGCTCACCAGCTGCGGATCGAGTCCGATGGCGTCGAACAGCTGGCCGCCGCGGTACGACGCCAGCGTGGAGATGCCCATGCGCGCCAGCACCTTGCGGAGGCCGGCCTCGAGCGCGGCGATCGTGTTGGCACGTGCCTGGTCGGGCTCGAGGTCCTCGGACCCGCGGCCGCCCGCCTGTTCGGCCGCGAGCTCCATGAGCAGCCACGGATGGACCGCCGATGCGCCGGCGGCGAGCAGCATGGCGACGTCGTGGACGTCGAAGCATTCCCCGCACTCGATGGCGATGTCGGTGCGGGACCGGCGCCCGGCGGCGAGCAGCTCCGCATGGACTCGCCCGACCGCCAGGACGGGCGGGATGGCGATGCGCCGGCCGCTGATGGCCCGGTCGGACAGGATCAGCAGGTTGGCACCACGGCGTGCCGCCGACGCCGCCTGGCGGCCCAGACGGCCGAGCGCGAAACCGAGACCGCGCGGGCCCCGTTCGGCGGACCACGTCGCGTCCAGGGTGACGACCCGCTCCTCGCCGATGCGGTCGATCATCCCGGCCCAGCCGCCCGCATCGACGACCGGCCCGTCCAGGACGGTCACCGATGCCCCGCGCCCGCCGAGCAGCGTCGGCTGGCGGCCGACGGCCAGCCGCAGCGACATGACGGCCCGCTCCCGCTCCGGATCGATGGCCGGGTTGGTGACCTGCGCGAACGCCTGCCGCAGGTGGGCGGTCACGCGCCGCGGCCGGGTGGCGAGTGGCGCGATCGGCGTGTCGTCGCCCATGCTCCAGATCGCTTCGTGCGCCTCGGTCGCCATCGGCTTGACGAGCTGCCGAACGATCTCGGCATCGAGGCCGAGGGCGACCCGCTGACGCGCGCCGGTCGACGCCGGCGACACGAATGCCAGGTTGTCGGACGCGGCAACCGGAATGGTGCTGGTCGCAAGCCGCGCCGGCGGCAGCGACGGCCCGGTGATCCGGCCGGCCGGAACGTCGACGACGACCATTTCGCCAGGGCCGAGACGGTGCCGGCTCACGACGCGGTCGACTGCGAGATCCACGCTGCCGGCCTCCGACGAGACGACCACCAGTCCGTCGCGAGTGACCGTCATGGCAAGCGGGCGCAGACCGTTGCGGTCGAGCACCGCGCCGACACGCCGGCCGTCGCCGAAGACGAGCGCAGCGGGACCGTCCCACGGCTCGGTCCGGGCGGGCAGTGCCTCGGCCGGGGCGCCCAAGCCGGTCGCGGCTGGGATAAGCGTGCCCACAGCCTCGTCGACCGGCACACCGTCCAGCACGAGCAGCTCGAGCGCATCATCCAGTGACTGTGAGTCCGAACCGTCGACGCTCACCAGGGGCCCGGCATCGGCGAGGCGCCTCGCCCACGCTCCTCCGCCCAGGTCGGCCCGACGGCCGCGCATCGCCTCGCGGTTGGCGCGCACGGTGTTGATCTCTCCGTTGTGCGCGAGGTAGCCGAACGGCTGGGACAGGCGCCACGACGGGAAGGTATTCGTCGAGTAGCGCTGATGGAACATCGCGTAGGCGGCGTCGAGGTCGTCGGCGCGCAGATCGGCGTAGTAGCGGCCGAGCTCGTCGCCGACGAACAGGCCCTTGTAGACGATCGTCGCGGCCGACAGCGACGGCACGGCCAGCTCCTCGAGACCGGGGGTTGCGGCCGCCGTCGCCTCGACGGAACGCCGGGCCAATGCCAGCGCCCGGGCAAATCGTGGCCCCGCCAGGCGCCCTGCGCCGACGATCACCACCTGTCGCACGACCGGGGTGCCGCCAATGCGCCGCGCCGCGACCATGTCGGAGGCGACCGGGACGGATCGCCATCCCACGACCTGCAGGCCCGCCGCGGCCACGCGCGCCTCGACGAGTGCCGTCGCCTCCGATACGGCGTCCGCCGGCAGGAAGCACATGCCGATCGCCGACCGGCGCCGCGGCCCGAGCGCGACGCCCGCCTCTTCGAGCAGGCGGCGGCGGAACCTCGGCGAAATGGGGAACGAGATGCCGGCGCCGTCGCCGGTGGTGTCGTCGGCACCGCGCGCCCCGCGGTGGGCGAGGGCCGCCAGCGCCTCGAGGGCCAGGGCGACCGTGTCGCCCACGTGGCGTCCACTCGTGTCCGCGATGAACCCGACGCCGCACGCATCGTGCTCGTGGCGCGGGTCGTACAGCGGCGCATCGATCGGCCGCAGCGGAGTAGCGGTCATCTGGGTCGGATGGTGGGCGCTGCCGCGGCCCATGTCGGCAGCGCCCCGGTTGCGCCTCGGTTCCATAGGCGAACCGATTGGTCGCACCCGCTTCGCAACCCAGGCACGTGGGCTGTCCGCATCGCTGCACCGGATGCGACCAAGGCGAATGAGGGAGGTACAGTGGCGGGCGCGGACCCGGCATCGGCGGGCAGCATCGGCGTCGATGCACATCGCAACCGAACGGCAACCGTTGACAGCCCTGCTAGGGTCGGAGCCAGATGTACCCCGATCACCACGTCCCGCACCACACCACCATGTGTATGCCCTGGCGGCCCCGCCGCCTGGAGGACTGCGCCTGATCGCCAGCGACAGCTAGCATCGGCCCAGAACTGATCGGGGCCGCACCTTCCTTCACGAGGACGGTGCGGCCTTTTCGTTTCCCTTCAGCGACGCGGACCAGCCGCACACCCCTCCCTCCCGGGGCCGCGTCGCATGACCACCACCGCGTTCTCGCGCATCCTCGGTGGTCGACACGAAGGACCGATACGAACCATGAGCGACACGAACGGCAATGGCAACGGGCACGCTCCCGAGCGCGCCCTCCTCACCGAGACGCTGGCCCTCCACGCCGGCCAGCAGCCCGACCCGACGACCGGATCGCGCGCCGTCCCGATCTACGCGACGAGCTCGTACAACTTCCAGGACGCCGGCCACGCCGCGCGGCTGTTCGCGCTCCAGGAGTTCGGCAACATCTACACGCGGATCATGAACCCGACGACCGACGTCTTCGAGCAGCGCATCGCCGCGCTCGAGGGTGGCGTCGCGGCACTCGGGCTCGCGTCGGGCCAGGCGGCCGAGACGCTGACGATCCTCAACCTGGCCGGCGCCGGCGACAACATCGTCAGCTCCACCAGCCTGTACGGCGGGACGTACAACCTCTTCTTCTACACGCTGCCGCGCCTCGGCATCGAGGTGCGCTGGGTGGAGGGCAACGACCCGGCCGACTTCGTCGCCAGGACCGACGAGCGCACGAAGGCGTACTTCATCGAGACGATCGGCAACCCCCGGCTCGACGTGCCCGACATCGCCGCCATCGCCGATGCGGCCCATGGCCAGCAGCTGCCGCTCGTCATCGACAACACGTTCGCGCCGATCCTGGCGAAGCCGATCGAGCACGGCGCCGACATCGTCATCCACTCGGCCACGAAGTGGATCGGCGGGCATGGCACCAGCATCGGTGGCGTGGTGGTCGATGGCGGGAAGTTCGACTGGGCGGCCAGCCCGCGCTTCCGGGACTTCGTCGATCCCGATCCGTCGTACCACGGCGTCAGCTACACGGGGGCCTTCGGGCCGCTGGCGTTCATCATCAAGCTTCGCGTCCAGCTGCTGCGCGACATCGGTCCGGCCCTGAGCCCGTTCAACTCCTGGCTCTTCATCCAGGGGCTCGAGACGCTCCCGCTGCGGATCGAGCGGCACAGCGCGAACGCGCTGGCGGTGGCGAAGTGGCTCGAGGCCGACGACCGCGTCGTGTGGGTCAGCTATCCCGGCCTGCCGTCGCACCCGACCTACGCGAACGCGCAACGCTACCTGGCCGGCGGCTCGGGCGGGATCATCACGTTCGGCGTCACCGGCGGGGCCGAGGCCGGCCGCGCCCTCATCGACAGCGTGAAGCTGTTCAGCCTGCTCGCCAACGTCGGTGACGCGAAGTCGCTGATCATCCACCCGGCGTCGACGACCCACCAGCAGCTCGACGAGGAGGGACAGCGCGCGTCGGGCGTGACGCCGGACCTCGTGCGGCTGAGCGTCGGGATCGAGGCGGTCGACGACATCATCGCCGACCTCGACCAGGCGCTGGCCGCCGCCAGCAGCCGGGAGGGGGTCACTGCGTGACGCTCCTCCCCCTGAGCCCGGGCGAGCCCCCGCTGCGCCTCGGTCCATTTCGGACCGAGGCCGGCGCCACGCTCCCCGAGCTGCGCGTCGCGTACCGCCGGGACGGCCCTCCCTCCGCCTCGGCGGTACTCGTCGTGCACGCGCTCACCGGATCGGCCGATGCGGCCGGCGACTGGTGGGAGCCGCTCATCGGCAGCGGCCGGGCGCTCGACACCGACGAGCGACAGGTGATCTGCCTCAACCTGCTCGGCTCCTGCTACGGCACCACCGGCCCGCGCGACCTGGATCGATTCCCGCCGATCACGCCCCGTGACATGGCCCGCGCCCAGTGGGCGGCGCTCGACGCCCTCGGCGTGGAGCGGCTCGACCTCGTGGTCGGCGGCTCGCTCGGTGGCATGGTCGCGCTGGAGGTGGCGCTCGAGCGGCCGGTCTCCGTGCACGCCGTCATGCCGATCGCCGCGCCGGCGGTCATCGGCAACCTGGCGGCCGGCTGGAACCACATCCAGCTCCAGCTGGTCGAGCTCGACCGCGATCGTGGCCTCGAGCTGGCTCGGCAGCTGGCGATGACGACATATCGGTCGGAGGTCGACTTCGAGACGCGCGACGGCATCGGCTCGTACCTCGAGCACCAGGGGGTGAAGCTGCGGCACCGATTCCACGCCGGCTCCTATGCGGCGCTGGCGGGCGCCATGAACGCCCACGACATCGGGCTCGACCGCGGCGGCGTCGTCGCCGCACTTCGAACCCTGGCGGAAGCCGATGTGGCCGTCACCGGCGTCGGCATCCAGGGCGACATCCTGTACGGACCGCGCCAGGTCCGCGCCCTGGTCGACGCCGCGCTCGCCGCCGGAGCCGACGCGTCCTACCGCGAGATCCGTTCCGATAAGGGCCACGACGCCTTCCTGGTGGAGTGGGGCCAGCTCACCGAGATCCTCGCCGAGGCCCTCGCGGCGGAGGAGCCGATCGCGGCCAGCGCATAGGGGACGTCGGTCTCATGGTTTGGGGCCGCTTGCCACGCAACTGGCTGCGACGGGCGCATTGTCGGAGTCGCCACGCCCCGAGTCCGACAACGTGCTGGCTCGCGCCCATTGCGCGGCCGGAGACGGATGTGCCGCTCCGAGCTGAGCGTGAGCGGCCGTCCTCGCGACCCGTCGGCCACGCAACTGGCTGCGACGGGAGCATTGTCGGAGTCGCGATGAAGCCACGGGCAAGGGGCCCTCGCGCCGGCCTCACCATCGCGCCTCCTGGTCATGGCGTATATACACGGGCGTTCGGACGACGCCCTCACCGATTCAGTCACGCCCAGACGAGGGCCGGCCGCCCGCCATCGAAGCCACATGAGCCTCGAATCCGTCGAGCAGGCGCTGGAGCCCGAACTCGAAGTCGTCGATGGCGAACCGCAGGTTGTAGTTCGGGGTGTCCGGGGGCACGTCGAAGCCGCCGTCCGCGGC
>Ga0214468_1000258_pt1 | contig 17034 bp, 16 predicted proteins | sample RVTome_9_FD_187334 | JGI IMG/M metagenome (GOLD analysis project Ga0214468, IMG submission 187334) | Soil microbial communities from uranium-contaminated site in the Upper Colorado River Basin, Wyoming, United States - RVT155D38 HiSeq ...
CGACCGGGCGCGCGCGCAGCTCGCCGAGGTCCTCGACGCCCTGGCGCCGGAGATCGACGCGGGAACGCCGCTCGTCGGCCTCGAGCCCTCCTGCACGGCGGTCTTCCGCGACGAGCTCCCGAACCTCTTCCCCGACGACGAGCGCGCCGGCCGCCTGGCGCGGCAGACCTTCACCCTCGCCGAGCTCCTGGCGGAGCGCGCACCGGACCGGCCGCCGCCGCCCGTCGCCGGCCGCGCCCTCTTCCACGCCCACTGCCACCAGAAGTCGGTCCTCGGCGCGAGGAAGGACGTCGCCCTGCTCCGCGCGGCGGGCCTCGAGGTCGACGCCCCGGTCACCGGCTGCTGCGGCATGGCGGGCGCCTTCGGCTTCGAGGCCGGCAAGTACGAGGTCTCGGTCGCCGTCGGCGAGCGCGTCCTCCTCCCCGCCGTCCGCGCCGCCGCCCCCGACACCCTCGTCGTCACCGACGGCTTCTCCTGCCGCGAGCAGATCGCCCAGCTCACCGGCCGCCGCGCCCTCCACCTGGCCGAGGTGCTACGGAACGCGATCCAAAGCCGGCCGGTCGCCGGCTGAGCCTCAATGCACGGCGTCCGGGTCGGCGATCCGGAGGCGCGGCAGGGGCGGGCGCTCGCCTTCTCCGGAGGTGAGCCAGCGGTCCCAGCGGTCGAGCGCGGGGAGGAGGGCGGCGAGGTCGAGGCCACAGGCGGTCGGCGCGAGGGGGTCCAGGCGGCGGCGGCCGCGGGCGAGCACGCGGCGGGCCGGGGCGGGCTTGCCGCGGTCGACGGCATGGTGGAGGCCGGCGGCGACCTGGACGAGCCCCTGGAAGAGGTCGCGCGGCTCGGGGGTGGTGGAGCGCCAGACCTCCTCCCAGGCCTCGTGCGCGGCGAAGACCTCGCCGCGGTTGAAGAGCTCGACGCCCGCGAGGATCAGCCGCCGGCGCTCCTCGGGGGTGAGGTCGGGGTGGAGGTCGGTGCCCACTCCGGCGGCGGGGGAGCTCACGGGATGCCGTAGCGCTTCCGCTTCTCCCACAGGGCCTTGCGGCTGATGCCGAGGAGCTCGGCGGCGCGGCCCTGGTGGCCGCGGGTGTGGGCGAGGGTGCGCAGGATGTGGTCGATCTCGACCTCGCGGAGGGTGCGCAGGCCGGCACCGTGGAGGTCGGCCGGCGGGTCGGGCGCCAGACGGTCGTCGTCGGTCAGGACCAGCTCGCGCTCGAGCAGGTTGCGGAGCTGGGTGAGGTTGCCCGGCCACGGGTAGTCGGCCATCCAGGTGCGGGCCTCCTCGGCGAGCTCAGGGCGGCGGCCGAAGCGCTCGCCGAGGTCGGCCAGCAGCGCCCGGCAGACGGCGTCGAGCTCGCCGCGGCGCTCGCGCAGGGGAGGCAGGCGGAAGGCGATCACCTCGAGCCGGTAGTAGAGGTCTTCGCGGAAGGCGCCGCGCTCGACCCGGCGGAGGAGGTCCGGCGGACCGAGGGCGACGAAGCGGACGTCGGCCGGCCGCTCGTCGCCGCCCAGCGGTGCGTAGCGGCGCTCGGCGACGAGGCGCAGCAGCTTCGGCTGGACGGCGAGCGGGAGCTCCTCGACGTGGTCGAGGACGAGGGTGCCGCCGTCGGCGCGGGCGACGCGGCCGGTGCCGCCGGTCTCGGCCCCGGTGAACGCGCCCGGCCGCCAGCCGAACAGCTCGCTCTCGAAGAGCGTCGCCGGGATCGAGCCGGGGTCGACCTCGACGAGCGGGCGGTCGCGCCGCGGGCTCGCCCGGTGCACAGCGCGGGCGACGGTCGAGCGGCCGGTGCCGGGCTCGCCCAGGACGAGCACGGCGGCGTCGGTGGCGGCGGCGCGGCCGGCGCCGGCCAGGGCCGTGGCGAGAGCGGGAAACTCCTCCCCCGTCAGGCGGTCCAGGGAGAAGGGACCTGCCCTCCGGTTCACGACGCGGCCTGGAACCTCTCGGTGACGTCGGGGGCGTCGCTCCACAGCCGCTCGAGGCCGTAGAAGCGCCGGGTCTCCTCCTGGAAGACGTGGACGATGAAGTCGCCGTAGTCGAGGAGCACCCACCGGCCGCCGGACAGCCCCTCCTGGTGGAGCGGGCGCACCTTGTCCTTGCGCAGGGTCTCGTCGATCGCGGAGGCGATCGCCTGGACCTGGCGGTCGCTCGTCCCGCTGCACAGGACGAAGTAGTCGGTGAAGTCCGACACGTCGGCCAGCGCGAGCACCTTGAGGTCGCCGGCCTTGCGGTCGTCGGCGGCGGCGACGGCCTTGCGGACGCGCTCGGCGATCACCTCGTCGAGCTCGGCGCGGGACGGGTCGCGGCTGGCGGACTGCTGCGTGCGGGAGGGAACGGCGCCGGACGGATCGGGACGGGTGGCTTTGGTCGGGCTCATCGATAGAGGCGGTACTTCCGCACGTAGTCTAACACCCGGTCGGGCAGATCCCCCGCCGGCGGCGCCCCGCCGCGGCCCAGCGCGGCGCGCAGCCCGGTCGACGAGAGCTCCACCGCGGCGTGGGTGACGAAGCGGACGGCAGCGGGGTCGGCGGCGCGGGCGGCGAGCTCGGGCGGCAGGCCCGCGCGCACGTCGTCGAGCGACCAGCCCGGCCGGGCGAGGACGACGAGCGGCACCCGGGCGACGAGGTCCTGCCATCGCCGCCAGGTGGGGAGCTCGGCCAGCGAGTCGCCGCCGACGACGAGGTGGAAGCGGACCTCGGGGTACGCGGCCTGGAACGCCTCGACGGTCTCCACGCTGTAGGCCGGCCGCCCGAGGGTGAGCTCGAACGGCGAGGCGTAGAGCCCCTCCTCGTCGAGGAGCGCCAGCTCGACCATCGCCCAGCGCGCGGGGGCCGGCGCGAAGTCGCGCTTCGGCTTGTGGGGCGGGAGCGCGGTCGGCAGGTAGACGACCCGGTCGAGGCCGAGCGCCTCGCGGGCCGCCCGCACCGGCTCGACGTGGCCGCGGTGGATCGGGTCGAAGCTGCCGCCGAAGAGACCGACGGCGGCGCCCGGCGGGGGCGGCGGGCCGGGGAGGCGCGGCGCGGCGGTCATCGCGGGATCCGTTCGGCCTCGTCGGACGGCCCGGCACCGGCCGTCCGCTCCGGCGCCGGGATCGCCGCCAGCCGCCCCGCCATCTCGCCGACCAGCCGGTCGATCCCCGCGCCCGTCGCCGAGCTGATCTCGAAGTACGGGAGACGGCGCTCGGCCACCGCGGCGCCTAACGCGCGGCGCCTCTCGTCCCGCGCCGCGTCCGCCTTCGAGCCGACGACGATCCGCGGCCGCTCGAGCAGCCCCGGGTCGAAGGCGGCGAGCTCGTGCTCGACGGTCGCCAGGTCCTCGGCGGCGCCCGCTCCCGCGTCGCACTCGGCCGCCTCCTCCTCGAACGCCGCGAGGTCGACGAGGTGGACGAGCAGCCGGCAGCGCTCGACGTGGCGCAGGAAGCGGTGGCCGAGGCCGGCGCCCTCGGCGGCGCCGGCGATCAATCCCGGCAGGTCGGCGACGACGAAGGTCGGCGAGATCGGGTCGATCGCGACGACGCCGAGCTGCGGCACGAGGGTGGTGAACGGGTAGTCGGCGACCTTCGGCCGGGCGGCGGTGATCCGCCCGATGAGCGTCGACTTGCCGGCGTTGGGCAGGCCGACGACGCCGACGTCGGCGAGCAGCTTGAGCTCGAGCCGGAGGGTCCGCTCCTCGCCCTCGCGGCCGGGGTCGGCTCGGCGGGGGGCGCGGTTCGTCGGGGTGGCGAAGCGGGCGTTGCCGCGTCCCCCACGGCCGCCGGCGGCCACGGTGAGCCGCTGCCCCTCCTCGACGATCTCGGCGAGGAGCTCGCCGCCCTCGGCATCGCGCACCTCGGTGCCGAGCGGCACCGGTACCTCGAGGTCGGCGCCGCTCTTGCCCGAGCGTTGCGAGCCTTCGCCGTGGCGACCACGCTCGGCGTCGTAGGAGGAGCGGAAGCGGAGGTGGTAGAGGGTGTTGAGGCGCCCGTCGCCGACCAGCACGACCGAGCCGCCGTCACCGCCGTCGCCGCCCGACGGCCCGCCGCGCGGCACGTACTTCTCGCGCCGGAAGGCGACGCACCCGTTGCCGCCGTGCCCGCCTCGGACGCGGAGGACGGATTCGTCGATGAAGACCAAGCCGGGGGGGCCGGGCGGGCGCGAGCTTGCGGGGAGCCTGCCCTACTCGGCCGGGACGACGTGGACGAACTTGCCGCGCCGCCCGCGGTCCTGGAAGCGGACCTGCCCCGCCGCCTTGGCGAACAGGGTGTCGTCCTTGCCGCGGCCGACGTTGTCGCCGGGGAAGAACTTGGTGCCGCGCTGGCGGACGATGATCGTGCCGCCCTGGACCGACTGGCCGCCGAACGCCTTGACCCCCAGGTGCTGGGGGTTCGAGTCGCGGCCGTTGCGGCTGGAGCCTTGACCTTTCTTGTGAGCCATCTCGGGGTCTCCTGTGAGCTCGGGACGCGCGGGGCGCCGAGCCCGGGAAGGGCCTAGGTGGTGATGTCGTCGATGCGCACCCGCAGGAGGTCCTGCCGGTGGCCCTGGGTCTTGCGGTAGCCCTTGCGGCGCTTCATCTTGAAGACGCGGATCTTCGGGCCGCGGCGCTCGGCGTCGACCACCGAGGCGATGACCTTGGCGCCGTCGAGCGCCGGGGCGCCCACGTCGACGCCGTCGTCGCCCGAGACCATCAGCACCCGGCCGAACTCCACGGAGCCGTCGTCGCCGACCTCGGGTCCGCGCTCGACGTCGATGACGTCGCCGGGCTCGACCCGGTACTGCTTGCCGCCGCTCTCGATGACTGCGTACATGACCTCGCTCCTGACAGGGCCTCGGGTGACTCGGTTCCGGGACGGTCCGCCGCCGGGCCGCTGAGGGGTCAACAGATCGGGCGGGCGGAGGATTTCCCGCCGCCGGGCGGGACGCCGGGGCGCGCGGACAGAAGAGGGTACCACGCCGGCCCGGGGCGGTCAATCCGGGTGCTACGTCGGGTGCTAAGCTGCCCTGCCGATGGCCTCGCCGACAGACCTCCTCTACCGCTGGGCGGTCGCGGCCTCGATGCGGGCGTTGGGGGCCCACGCGGTCCGCTTCCGGGTCGGCGACAGCGTGCTCAAGGTGTGGCGGCTCGGGCCGCCCGACGGTGAGCCGTGGGTGCTGCTGCACGGGCTGGGCTCGAGCGCGCTCGCCTGGGGGCCGCTCCTGAAAAGGCTCCTGGCGGGGCCCGCCGACCGTCCGGCGCGGCGGCGGCTGATCGTCCCCGAGCTCTCGGCCCGCGGCGGCAGCCAGGTGCCCGGCGGCTGGCTGGCGGTGCTCGACGGCGTGCCGCTCGTCGCCGACCTGATCCGCCAGCAGTGCCCGGGGCGGCAGGCGGTGGTCGCGGGCAACAGCCTGGGAGGCTGGCTCGCCCTGCGCCTGGCCATCGCCCACCCCGAGCTCCTCTCCCGGCTCGTCCTCCTCTCCGCCGGGGGCTACCGCGACCAGGACTGGGACCGCATCGAGCGGTCGATCCGCGTGGTCGATCTCGCCGGAGCCGAGGAGCTGATCGACCGGATGTTCGCCCGTCCGCCGCTGCCCAGGCGCCTGCTGCGCCACGCCTTCCGTCACACCTTCACCTCCGACGGGGTCGCCGCGGCGCTCGACAAGCTGGAAGAGAGCCAGGCCCTGCGCGACGACGACCTCGCCCGCATCGCCGTGCCCACCGCCCTCGTCTGGGGCGAGCACGACGGCATCTTCGAGGTCGAGGTCGCCGACCGGATGGCCGCCGCCCTGCCCCACCCCCGCGTCTACCGCCTCGCCGCCGCCGGGCACATCCCCCACTGGGAGGACCCCGCAGCGGTCGCCGCGGCGATCGAGGACTTCTGCCACCGCTGCAAACCCCCGGAGGACCCGCGATGCCGGCCCCCGAGTTCCTGATCTGCGTCGAGTGCGAGACCCCCTGCTACGTCTTCGAGTGGGAGGAGGGGAAGCTCGTCGAGGCCCTGTGCACCGTCTGCGGCAACGAGGACGTCGACCACTTCGCCACCCCGGACGACTTCGACGCCCTGGGCGGGGCCGCCGGGCCGGGAGGTCCGAACTGAGCGTCTAAGACTCATATTCAGGACTCGGGCGGCTTGACAAGGCCTCAGTCTTTCGCTATCATGTTCTTGACAACGACGGCTCCCGATCGTGGGAGCCGAGGTAGGAAGACCGACGAACACGAGAACACGAACCCAAAGGAGAGTTATCATGACCCGCACGTCGATGAGCCGCTGGAACCCCACCGCACCCACCGCCTGGCTGACCGCCCGCGATCCCTTCTCGCTGATGGAGAGTCTCTTCAACGGCGAGAGGGGCCGCGGCGAGGAGCTGTCGAACCGCACCTGGGCGCCGCCGGTCGACATCCGCGAGACCGAGGAGTCCTACGTGGTGACCGCCGAGCTGCCGGGGATGTCGAAGGACGACATCTCGATCACGCTCGAGAACAACATCCTCAAGCTCTCCGGCGAGCGCCGCTTCGAGAAGGACACGAAGGAGGAGGAGTTCCACCGCATCGAGCGCTCGTACGGCTCGTTCACCCGCGCCTTCAGCCTGCCCTCGCGGGTGAGCTCGGAGAACGTCTCCGCGGACTTCAAGGACGGGATCCTGACGATCACCGTGCCCAAGGCCGCCGAGGCCCGCTCGCGCCGGATCGAGATCGCCTGACGGCCCGCGAGCCGCCTCGACGGCTCGAACGCCGTCATTCGGCGGCCCTTCCGGACCGCCCTCCGTTCGCCCCGCCTCCCCGGCGGGGCGATCTGTTTCCGGCCGGTCTCCAGCCGAAGGCAAAGCCCCGCCCGGGGTCGGGAGCCCGGGCGGGCGGGACGACACGACGCCCCGCCCGGGCGGGAGCCCGAGCGGGGCGGGTACGGGCAGACCGCCGGCCGGCCGGCTACCGGCGCCGGTCGAGCGCCACGCTGAGCCGCAGTGTCGCGTTCGCCGGGTTGAGCACCTCGACCGTGTAGGTGCCCGCCTTCGCCGGGACGGCGTCGAGACCGGAGGCCGCCAGACCCTCGATCAGGGCGCCGCCCGTGGCGACCGTCAGGCCGAGCGGGTCGAGCAGCTTGACCGAGAGCGGCAGGGCGCTGCCCTCGACGACGACCGAGAGCGCCGTGTCGTCCGGCCCGACCGCGACCGAGCGGCGCACGACGAGGCCGGTGGCCGGCGCCGCCAGCGTCACCGATTCCGACTCCGAGGCCGAGGCGTCGGCCCCTTCGGCGCCGCTGCAGCCGAACTCGAACCCGTCGACGGTCACCGCACCGCCGCGGTGGGCGACGACGAGCTCGTGCGTACCGTCGGCGAGCCCGTCGTAGGTGACCGAGTGGCCGTAGCTGGTCGCCGCCGCGCCGTAGTCGAGGGTGTCGACCAGGGCGCCGTCGAGGAAGACGTCGGCGGTGCCGCCCTGGTCGGTCTTGACGTAGCGGTAGGTGACCGAGGTCCCGTCGAAGACGACCCGCGCCGTCGGATGGGCGTTGCCGTTGCCGCCGCCCATCCGCCGGTGGTAGCCGCCGCCGGAGGCCGCCGCGTCGTCGATGCGGTGCCAGCCCTTCTTGTATTCGACCGCCGCGTCCGCGTCGTCGATCGCGTGGCAGGCTCCGCCGCCGCCCGAGCACGAGCCCGGGATCATGGTGTCGTCGATCCGGACGTTGTCGACCACCCAGCCGGGGAAGGCGAGCCCCGGGTCGGAGGCGAGGATGAACCGGATGCGGACCGCCTGGTTCGCGTACTCGGCGAGCGAGCCGGACAGCGGCAGCGGCGCGGGCTGGAAACCGTTGAACACCGCCTCGCCCTCGGCGAAGCCGGGGTTCGGGCAGGCGCCGTCGAAGGTCATCAGCCCCGGGTAGGGCAGGCTGTCGAGCTTCGTCCAGTCCTGGAAGCCGCCGTCGGCGGTCGCCACCTCGACGATCGCTCCGTCGTAGCCCGGTTCGATCAGCCAGCTCGTGTCGAACGACAGCGTCGGGTCGGCGCCGAGATAGACCGTCTCGCTCTCGAGCGCGATGCAGGCGTTGAACGGGTAGTCGGTCCCGGCGGCGTTCGAGGCGTAGTGGCGGGTCAGGTTGGCGTCCGCCGGGTCGCCTTCCCGCACGGTCCAGGTGTTGAGCGGCGTCGGCGCCGGCGCGAACTGCTGGCGCGTCGTGTCGCCGGAGTCGTCGAAGAAGCTGCCGCCCGGCGACAGGCTCCCCACCGGGACCTCGCTACGCCGCTTCGTGTTGACGTCGGTGTTGCCGAGGTCGTCGGTCGCCCGGACGACGTAGAAGTAGCGCACGCCGCTCTCGACGTCGGAGTCGGCGTAGCTCGTGCCGGTGACGCCGGTGGCCACCTGGGTGTCCGGCCCCGGCTCGAAGCCGGCGTCCGTCGACCGGTAGACCGTATAGGTCACCCCGGTCGCGTCATCACACAGCAGCTCGGCCGGGGACCAGCTCACGGTGAGCTCGCAGGCTTCCGGGGTGCCCGTCGAGCGGACGACGTCGGCCCCGGCGAACCGGGGCGCCACGAAGCAGCCTGCCGGCGTGCACGACTCGGGCATCGAGAACTCCTCGGTCACCCCGAGGGTGCCGTCGCCGTCGATCGCGTTGACGCCGACGCCGCGGCGGGCGAAGGCGTGCCAGACGTAGCACTGGAGGGCGCCGCCGTAGGTCGCCTCGTCGGCCGCCAGGATCGCGTCGCGGCCGTCGACGAAGGACGGGCTGCACGGCTGGAGCTTGAGGCCGTCCATGACGAGCTGGAAGGCCGCCTCGTTGCCGGCGAGCGGCGCCGAGCGGTCGTAGAGGTCGCTCTTCCAGCCGAGGGCCGGCAGGCTCACGCCCCACTCGGGCACCTCGACGCCCCGCACCAGGTTCCAGTAGAGGTCCCAGATCGCCGAGGCCCACACCGTGCCGACGCCGTGCGGCACCGACAGCGTGCCGGTGGCGAGATCGCCGTAGGTCTGCGAGTTGACGGCCGGGTCCGTCGAGTAGGGGAACGGCCGGATACCGCCGCCGAACTCGGGCGGGTCCTGGAACGTGACGTAGGTGCCGATGCCGCGGCCGCCGGGCGCCTCGGTGCCGCTCTGCTGGGTCATCACCAGGGCGAACCAGTCGCTCCAACCCTCGCCCATCTGCTCGGGGCCGGACAGGCAGGTCGAGCCCGGGCCGCCGGTCAGCCGGATCGAGATCCCGTGACCGTACTCGTGGATGATCACGCCGTTGTCGAAGTCGCTGTCGCGGTTCGGCGGCGGGTCGGCCGTCGGGCGCATCGTCGCGTTGACGCCGGGCAGCAGTCCCTCGAGCTCGGTGCCGTCGGCCTGCGAGATCATCAGTGACGGGACGAGGATCGTCGGCTCGGGCGAGGTCGAGCCCATGGTGATCGGGTCGCCGTCGACGTTGTTCGCGACGATCACGCCGCTGGCGCCCGCGTTCTGGCAGTTCTGGACCTTGACGGTGAAGTTGCACGTGCCGCGCTCGACCAGCGCGATCCGGCCGGTGAGGTCCTGGGTGATCGGCTCGCAAGCGTCGCTCGTCGACGGCGCCGCTGCGCCGTCGTCGACGAGGACCACGTCGGCGGTGAGCCCGGTCGGCGGGATCGGCGGCCCGAAGCCGGCGGCCGCGCCGGTGTACGGTCCCGCGGCGCGGTTGTTCAGCGCCACCTCGCTGTTGAACGGCGGGGTGAAGATGAACATCTGCATCCGCGGCGGCACGCCGTCGGGCAGGGTCAGCATGTTCGCGTTGTTCGTCCCCGAGCCGTCCTGCGCTTCGGCCTTGAGCAGGTCGTTGCCGAGCCCGTCGCCGGTGTAGTTGGTGAGCTGGAAGTTGCCGGCGGCCTCGGTGAAGCCGTAGTGGAACGACAGGTCGTGGACGACGTTCGTCCAGTAGAAGAGGTTGGTCACCAGGGCGTCCTGGTAGGTCTCGGGGCCCTGGGTGAGGTCGATCGGGAAGTCGAAGTCGCCGGTCAGCGACACCGGCGGGTCGCCCGGGTCGGGCGAGTCGGTCATCGTCGTGTCGGTGTAGGCGATGACGTTGTTGCCGGCGGTGGGGATCGCCGCCGGCGGGGGCCCGGCCGGAGTGTCGTGCCAGCCGCCGGGCGACGCCGCGGGGTCGGCGGGCGAGACGCCGGGGGCCCCGATCGTGCCGACGACCGAGCGGCCGTCGAGCGGCGGGGCCGTCGTCGGATGGTGGTTCGGGCTCTCGAGCGGCAGCGGGTAGACCCGGTAGCTGTCGGAGACGACGAGGTTCTGCCGGTCGAGGACGCGGGCGTCGTTCGCGTCGACCGCGACCAGCCAGTAGTGATCCTCGTCGGGCTCGATCGCGACCTGCCAGGCGAGCCGGGCGCGGGCGGGGCCGATCGACTGCCACACAAGGCCGGCCGGGATGTCGCGGCGCGAGATCCCCGAAGGGGCGAAGACGACCTCCTGGGCCGGCCCGCCGACGGTTTCGACGACCGTGAGCGCGGCCGGGGGCGTCAGCCCGAGGCCCGCGGCCGCGGCCTGGACCGCCGCGGCCGCGCCGACCGTCGGCTGGCGGAACGGCGCCGAGCCGGCGAGGTCGCCGTGGAAGCGGTTGCCGAGGTCGAGGATGCTGCCGTCCGCGGCGACGTGGACGTTGAGCACGCCCTCGGCGACCTCGATGCCGTCGAGGGTCTGCACGTAGTAGAGGTGGGTCACGCCGTTGTGCTCGCTCGTATAGCGGTCCTTCAGGGCCGCACCGGAGAGGTCTTGCGCGGTGAGCCCGAGCTCTGCACGGTGGGCGTCGAGGTAGGCCCGGGCGATGTCGTCGGGATCGCCGGACGCCGGGCCGGTGAGCGCCGCGTGGGCGGCGGGGCTCGCCGCCAGCAGCATCGCGGCGACGACGAGCGAAGTGAGCGGAACGCCGAAAGACTCGATGGGATGTCGCATGGTCCTCTCCTTCGTTCCTTCCTGTCGTGGACGTGGGCCCACCCGGGGTCGGGTGCCTCCTCCCGTACCTTCCCCTTTCCTGGAGCAGCGATTCCATGAGGGAAATCCCCCAGTCGCCGCGGGAGATGTCCCCCAGGAAGGCCGCGAGTCGCCGGGCGTGAGAGTCTTCCGGCAATGGACCCCCGGGGCCTTGCACTGGTCCTCCCCACCGCCGCCGTCCTGGTGGCGTTGGTCGCGCACTCGTTCCGCGCCCTCCCTCGCCGCCGGGCGGCGGCCTTCTGGGCGGCGGCCGCGGCCTACGGGGTGGCGCGCGGGGTCGTGCTCCACCGGGTGGTCGAGGGCGGGCTCGGCGCGGCCTTCCCCTACGAGATCCATCGGCCGCTCTGGCCGGTCTTCGGAGTGCCGGTGCAGGAGGTCGCCGGCTGGGCGATCGTCGCCTACCTCGGCTGGTGGCTCGGCCACCGCTTCGCGGCCCGGAACGGGCGCCCGCGGCACGCGCTGTCGCTCCAGCTCGCCTGGGCGTGTCTCTTTCTCGGCGCGGTGAGCTGGGCGGTGGAGGCGGGCGCGGTCGCCGCCGGTTGGTGGCACTGGACGGTACCGGTGCGCTACCCGCTGTTCGGCAACGTGCCGTTCATCGGCCTCGTCGACTGGTTCTTCGTCGGCACCGACTTCCTGCTGCCCTTCGTCGCCCTGACCGCACCGGCGTTGCGCGGTGTCCGCTGGCGGTGGGCGACGCTCGCCGCCTTCCCGCTGCACTTCGCCGCCCACCTGTCGGTGAGCCGGCCGTCGGAGCTCGTTCCCGTGCCGCTCTACCACCTCGCCCATTGGGCGCTGCTCGGGGGTCTGCTGTGGGCGGCGGCGCGCTGGCGCCGGACGGACGATTCCTTCGCGGACCCCGAGGGTTGGGCCCGCCACCTTCCCGCGGCGTCGCTCGCCGTGATCCTCGCCGACGTGGCGGTGGTCGAGGTATGGCTGGCCGGCCGCCCGGAGCTCCTCGCCTCGCTGCTCCCGGCCGCCGCGGTCGCCGCCCAGGCGCTACGCCCCGCCTGGGGCCACGGGCTCGCGGCGCTCGGCCTGTTCGGCGCCCTCGCCGAGCCCTCGCTGGCGCTCGCCGCCCTGCCCGCCGCCGTCTCCCTGGGGCTCCGCCGGCTCCAAGGCGCCGGCCGGCCGGCGATCGCCGCCGTCCTCGCCCTGCTCGCGGTCGCGGCCTGGGGGCTCCACCGGCGCGGGATGGCGGCCGAGCGGGACCTCGTGGAGAGGCTCGAGCGGGCGGTCGCCGCGCGCGATCGCGGCGATCTCGGCCGGGCGGAGCGGGAGCTGCGGGCGGCGGTCGAGGAGCACCCCGGCGCCCATGCGCCGGCGTTCCTCCTCGGGGAGATCTACTACCGGACGGGAAGGCTGGCGTCGGCCGCGGACGAGATGGAGAGGGTGATCGGCGTCCAGCAGGACCACCTGCCGGCCCACCGGCTCCGGGCGGTCCTCGCGCTACGCCAGGGCGACCGGCCGGCCGCGCTCGACGCGGCGCGGGCGGGGCTCGCCGTCGAGCCGGGCGATCCCGAGCTCGCCTATCTCGAGCGACGTGCGCGGGGCGAGCCGGCGGCCGCCCGGGAGGGTTTCGAGGAGCTCGACCGGCAGGCCGCCGAGCGGACGGTCTCACTGGCCTACGAGGTGGGGGATGCGGCGGGGGCGGCCGCCCTCCTCGACCGGACGATCGCACGGTGGCCGGACCACCGGACCTTCTACCCCTGGCGGGTCAAGCTCGCGCTGGCCGCCGGCGACCGCGCGGCGGCGGTACGCACCCTCGAGCTCTGGCGCAGGCACCACCCGGACGACCCGGAGCTGGTCCGCGCCGCCCGGGCCATCGGGCCCTAGCTCAGCTAAGCTAAGCTTAGCTAGCCGCGGCGGTCGATCGCGATCTCCTGGACCGTCACGCCCTTCGGCAGGTCGAGGCGGAAGCGGTCCGCCGGGATCGAGCGGTTGACCTGGAGGTCGAGGAACTCGTACTCGGTGACGTCGCCGTCGGCCCCCTCGTAGCGCAGGCGCACGGGCAGGTAGCGCACCGGGTCGACCCAGACGGTCATCCCGGCCATCCGGCGGCGGATCCGCTCGTAGCGGGGGGTGAGCTTGAGGCGGTAGGGCTCGCTCGGATCGTCGGGGAAGCCGACCCGCACCTGGAAGTAGTCGAGCAGCGTCTCGAAGGAGCCGCTCGCCCCGAGGTACCTGAGCACCTGGTTCGAGTAGCGGCCGACCTTCAGCCGCTCGGCGCGGCCGAGGTCGCGGTACCAGGTGGTCATCTCCTCGCCGTCGACGACGACCGAGATCGGGTTCGGGCTCTGGTACTCCCAGCGCACCGACTCGGGCGCCCTGTACGAGAAGACGCCGCGCGAGGTCTCGGGCGCGAGCAGCATGGAGCTCTCCTGCCGCTGGACGAAGCGGGCCTCGAGCGTTCGCACCCGGCCCTGCTCGGCCTTGACGCGGTCGACGAGCGCCCGGACCCGCTCGCCCGGGGACAGGCCGGGGGCCTTCGGGTCGGGCAGCTCGGCCGCGGCCGCCGGGACGGCGAGGGCGAGAGCGAGGAGGGCGGCGAGCGCGGCCGGGGCGGCCGCGAGGACGGCGCGGAGAGACGGGTACGGCAGGTCGATTCGGCTCGGGATTCTCATTAGGGTCGCAGGACGGGCGTTGCGGGAGCGCCGGCCGTGGGCCGGTCGGCACGCCGGGCCGCAGGGCGGCGCGGACGCTCTCTACAACGCTCGGCCGGGAGGCCGAATTTCGCTCCCCGCCCGGCCGCCGCCGCCACGCCGCGCTGCGGCGCGAATGCGGTTGACAGCCTCCCGGACGGGTGCTACGTTCGCGAGTCCTCGAAACGGGGAGGGGTGTTCCGCGCATGACCGAGATCAAGCTGGGCGACAAGTACGAGTGCTTCAACTGCGGGGCCAAGTTCTACGACCTCGGCAAGGGGGAGTCCGTCTGCCCGAAGTGCGGCGCCGACCAGCAGGAGGCCGAGGCCAAGGACAACCCGCTGATGACCCAGTCGGTCAAGCGGAAGCGGAAGACCGAGCTGCTGCCCGACGCCGAGGAGGCCGAGGCGGCACCGAGTGCCGAGGCGGACCTCGACGAGGAGGAGATCGAGCTCGACGAGGAGGACCTCGAGGAGGAGGACGAGGAGGAGGCGGCGCACGAGGGGGGGCCCGACGAGGCATGATCCGCTCCCCGCGCCGGTCCGCTTCGCCCTCGGCCTGGGGGGGAACGTCGGCCCGGTGCGCGAGACGCTCCAGGCCGCCCTCGAGCGCCTGGCCGCGCGCCTCGGCCCGCTCGACGTCGCCCCGCTCTACCGCACCGGCCCGGTCTCCCCGGTCCCCCAGCCCGACTTCCTGAACACCGCCGCCGCCGGCCGCACCGCCGTAGCGCCGGAGGAGGCCCTGGCGCTCGCGCGCGAGCTCGAGCGCGCCGCGGGCCGCGACCCCGAGCGCGGCCCGGCACGCCCCGCGGCCGAGCGCTGGGGCCCGCGGCCGCTCGACGTCGATCTCCTGGTCTGGGGCGGCCTCGTCTCGGCGGACCCCGAGCTCACCCTCCCCCACCCCCGCCTGCGCGAGCGCGCCTTCGTCCTCGTCCCGCTGGCCGAGGTCGCCCCCGACCTCCACGTTCCGCCGGACGGCGCGACGGTGGCCGAGCTCCTCGCCCGGCTCGGCGAGATCGAGGGCGTCGAGCGCGTCGACTGGTGACGCGAGCGCGGATCGCACGCTTCTCGCTCGCACCCGGCGAGTGGGCGGGTACGCCGTCTCAGGCCGAGGCGACCACTGGATCGGCGGCGCGAATCCTCGCCAGCACACGGTCGATGACCCCGGCGCCGACCGAGTCGCCCCACACGTTGACCGTCGTGCGGAAGCGGTCGAGCAGCCAGTCGACGGCGAGGATCAGGCCGATCCCCTCGAGCGGCAGGCCGACGGCGCGGAGCACGATGACCATGGTCACCAGCCCCGCCTGGGGGATGCCCGCCGCGCCGACCGCGGCGAGGGTGGCGGTGAGGAAGATCATCACCTGCTGCCCGAACGACAGGTCGATCCCGACCGCCTGGGCGATGAAGATCGCGGCCACCGACTCGTAGAGCGCGGTGCCGTCCATGTTGATCGTCGCCCCGAGCGGCAGGACGAAGTAGGCGGCCTCGCGCGAGACCTCGTTTTTCTCCTCGGTCGCCTCGATGGTCAACGGCAGGGTGGCCGACGACGAGGCGGTCGAGAAGGCGGTGAGCAGCGGTGTCGCCATGTTCGCCAGGTAGCGCAAGGGGTTGCGCCGGCCGAAGAGCCAGAGGATGAGCGGCAGGACGACGAGACCGTGGATGCCGAGGCCGACGAGGACGGTCATCATGTAGCGCCCGAGCCCGCCGACGAGCGTCGCCAGGTCGCCCGCCTCGCCGAAGCGGGCGGCGACCAGGCCGAACACCCCGAGCGGCGCGAACCACATGATCAGGTGGACCATCTTCATGATCGCCTCGTTGAGGCCGTAGAAGAAGGCGATCACCGGGCGGCCCGCCTCGCCGAGGGTGGTGAGGATGGCGCCGAGCACCAGCGAGAAGACGATGACCGGCAGGATGTCGAGCTCGGCCATCGCCTTGAAGATGTTGTCGGAGACGAACGACAGGACGATCTCGGAGAACCCCATCTCCTCCTTGCCGACCACCGCGTCCGGCATCGCCGCCCCCGCCGCGAGCTCGATCCCCGCCCCCGGCCGGAACAGGTTGACCAGGACGATGCCCAGGGCGACCGCGAGGCCGGTCGTCACCGCGTAGTAGAGGACGGTCAGCCCGCCGACCCGGCCGAGCTTGCGCACGTCGCCCAGCCCGGTGATGCCGACGATCATCGAGGCCATGATCAGCGGCACGATGATCATCTTGAGCGCCCGCAGGAACAGGTCGCCCATCCAGCCGAAGACGGTCATCGCCTCGCCGAACAGCGTCACCCCCACGAACGCGGCGACGATGCCGGCGACGATGCCGACGAGGATCAGGTTGCTGTGGCGCGCGGTCACGGCGCGGCAGCTTACCGCACCGTTCCGTCCGCTCCCTCCGCGGCAGCAGCGGGGCCGGCGACCGGTATGATCGCGCCGGCCCGATGCTCACCCTGCGCGACCCGATCCACGGCTTCATCCGCGCCGACCGGCTCGAGTCCGCACTGGTCGACAGCCGGCCGGTCCAGCGGCTGCGGCACGTCCACCAGCTCGGGCTGACCTCGCTCGTCTTCCCCGGCGCCGAGCACAGCCGCTTCAGCCACGCCCTCGGTGCGATGGAGCTCGCCGGGCGGGTCTACGACGCGCTGGCGGCGAAGGGCGACGGCCTCCTACCGCCGCCGCGCACCGCCCGCGAGCGCCGCCTCGTCCGCCTCGCCGCCCTGTTTCACGACGCCGGACACGCCCCGTTCTCCCACTCCGCCGAGGAGCTGTTCGAGGAGGGACTCGACCACGAGGCGATGAGCCGGCGCGTGTTGGCCACCGACGAGGTACGCGACGTCTTCGCCCGGCGTGCCGACGAGAGCTCGCCGACGCCCGACGAGGTCGCGGCGCTTCTCGCGGCCGGCGCCGAACCCGCCGTGAACGAGGCTACCGGGCACGCCGGGGCCGGGTCGTCGGGCTCCGAGGCCGGGCAGGCCGGCGGCGGTCCGCCCGCAGCAGGCGCCCCGAACCGCCCGCCCGTCCTGCGGCTCCTCGCCCAGGTCGTCTCCGGCGAGCTCGACGTCGACAAGATGGACTACCTGCTGCGCGACAGCCTCTACTGCGGCGTGCGCTACGGGAGCTTCGACCTCGACCGGCTGCTCGACACGCTGGTGCCGCTCGAAGACCCGGAGACCGGCGAGTGGGGGATCGGGGTGGAGGCGGGCGGCGTCCACGCGGTCGAGGCGCTGGTCATGGCCCGCTACTACATGTTCACGCAGGTCTACTTCAACCCGGTCGGCAAGGCGCTCGAGCTCCACCTCAACGAGTGGCTCGAGGAGACCGGCCGCCGCTGGCCGGCCGACCCGGGCGCCTTCCTCGAGATCGACGACGTGACCGTGTGGGCGGCCCTGCGCGGGTCGGACTCGGCCCACGCGCGGGCGGTCGTCGGCCGCCGCCACTACCCGCTCGCCTTCGAGACCGACGAGCACCTGTCGGCCGGCGAGCGGGCGGCCTTCGCGCGCCTCGTCGACGAGCTGCGC
>Ga0214468_1000259_pt1 | contig 17030 bp, 18 predicted proteins | sample RVTome_9_FD_187334 | JGI IMG/M metagenome (GOLD analysis project Ga0214468, IMG submission 187334) | Soil microbial communities from uranium-contaminated site in the Upper Colorado River Basin, Wyoming, United States - RVT155D38 HiSeq ...
AGCGCCTCATCGACGCGGCCGAGGCCCGGACCGGCGCGGAGCTGGTGGTCTACACCCAGGACGATCCCGACATCGGCGAGGACGAGAACCTCGACAACGCCAGAGCGCTGATCGACCAGTGGGGCATCGGGCGCGAGGGCTTCGACGACGGGATGGTCCTCATGGTCGGCATGGACCCCGATCCCGGACAGAGTCGGGTCAGCATGTTCGGCGGCACCGGCTTTCTGGGCGCGTACGCCAACGAGGGCGCGCTGCTCGAGATCATCCAGGACGAGTTCGTGCCGCTCGCGCGCACGGGCGATCTCGACGGCGCGGTGCTGGCGGCCGTCCGGGCCGTGGACGAGCGGATGACGACGGCGAACCGGGATCGCCTGGAGCTGCTGCGCATCGTGAACGCGGTGCTCGGCGTGGTCGTCGCACCCATCGCCCTCCTGTCCACGCTCCTGCTCGCCTGGCGCCACTGGCGCCGCCGCGGCGACGATCCGGAGCTGGTGGACTCACCCTCGGTCCTCATGGCCGGACCGCCGGCCGGCATGACGCCGGCGCTCGCCACCGTGATCCGGGGTGGCACCGCCGACCAGCACAGCCTCAACACCGTGCTCGTCGAGCTGGCCGGCCGCGGTCGCCTCGCCTTCCAGAACCTCGACCAGGTCAGGTCGGCGCGTAGCGACGACGATCCCGATCCGCTGACCGATCCGGCCATCCTGCTCACGGGTACCGAGGCCGACGACGATCGGCTCGGGGACCCGCAGCGGGCGGCGTGGCGGGCGATCCGGTCGCTGGCGGGTGGCACCGATCGGTTGACCCGCAGCACCCTGTGGAAGGTCAACGAGCGGCTGGCCCCGATCCGGCGGCAGCTCGAGGAGGAGGCGGTCCGTCTCGGCTGGCTCAGCCGCCGGCCGACACCGGAGATCCGGCGGATGTCCTGGATCGGCATCGGTGTCGGCGTCGTCGGTGCCGCGATCGTCTGGCTCGGCCTGTCGGTGCCGATGAGCGGCGCGGTGCTGCTCGGCGCGGCCCTCGTGCTCGGCGGCGTGGGGACCCTGGGCTTCGGCCGGGCCATGAGCCAGCGGACGTACCAGGGCGCCTACGTCGACGCAATGCTCACGGCCTATCGCCGGACGCTCGCCAAGACCATGGCCCAGGCCCGCTCGATGGGCGAGGTCGTCCGCGACCCGGAGGTGGCGGCCCTGGCCGATACCCCCGACAAGGCCGTCGTCTGGGCCCTGGCGCTCGGCCTCCACGACGAGGTGTCCGAGGTGATCGCGCGCGGCCTCGAGGAGCAGCGCCGGACGACGGGATCGATCGCCGGCGCGTACTACCCGCTCTGGCTGGGCTCGCGCGGGGGAGGCACCTGGTCCGCCGTCGATGCGACCGGCTCGGGAGCCGGCAGCCTGCGGGCCGCGACCGGCAGCGTCTTCTCCGGGTCGGCCGTTCCGGACATCGGGGGCATGTTCAGCGCGCTGGGTCGCGTCGGCGCGAGCCCGCCGTCGAGCTCGTCGGGCAGCTCGGGTGGCGGCTTCTCCGGTGGCGGCAGCTCCGGCGGCGGCGGGGCGTCAGGATCGTTTTAACCTGCCCGGACTGGCGCGTTTTCAACGCGTGGCGTATCGTTTCAACCCATGAGTTTCAATCGCCGCGGCGGCGGCCCTGACCGCCGGCCCGATCGACCCCCGCGCCGCGAGGGCGGCGACCGTCCGTACCAGCCCCGCGGCGGGTACCCACCGCGCGACCGGCCTCCGCGGCACGAGGGAGGCGACCGACCCCACCAGCCACGCGGTGACCGGCCGTTCACGCCGCGACCCAGGTTCGAGCGGGCGCCGGACGAGGGCGCGATGTCGATCCGCCTCGATCCGCGACGGGTCAACGCGCTCAAGCACCTTGCCGGCGAGGCGGGCATGCGCCCCGGGGACCTCGTGCGGCAGTGGGTCGAGGAACGGATCGATGCCGCGCGCGCCGGCGACGGTGGCCCGTCGCTCGAGGAGCGCATCTCGGCGCTCGAGGCCCGCATCGTGTCCCTGGAGAGGGGTCCCGGCCAAGCGGCGCCCGAGCCCGTGGCGGCGACGGCGCAGCCCGAGCCCCCTGCAGTGGAGGCCGAGCCCCCGGCGAAGCGCCGCCGTCGCACCAGCGCGGCACCATCGGAGCGCGTGGCGCTGCACGACGAGATGATCGCCATCCTGCGCGATCGCGGCCCGATGACCGCCGGCGACCTCGCCGCGGCCATCACGGAGCGCGGCCGCTACGCGCCGCCGCGCAGCGGCAAGCCGCTCGACGCGGCGATGGTCAGCCAGCGCGTCAGCAACCCGACGTACCGCGCGCGGTTCGTCCGGAACGAGGGCCGCATCGGCCTCGCCGAGGCCGGATAGCGAGCGACGACCGGCGCCGCCGGGCGCCGGTCGCATCGGTCCGGAAGGTCAGTCCTCGAGGATGAACGTGACCAGGATGTTCGCCTGGAACTCCAGCGCACCCTGGCTGTTGACGTTGACGCGCTGCTCCTTGACCCAGGCGCTCTTCACGCCACGGAGGGTCTTGTTCGCGCGGTCGATCCCCTGGCGGACGGCATCCTCGAAGCTCTCGGTCGAGGTGCAGGACAGCTCGGTCACCTTGGCAACGGACATCGGCGGGTCTCCTTCAAGCAGGTGAGCGCAGTATGCGCCCGCCCTTTCCGGTGCAGGTCGCGGGCCAGCCGGTCAGGCCTCGTGCGACGCGGTCCAGGCCAGCAGGTCGTCGGTCGGCAGCGCGTTCACGATCATCGCCGGGGCGACGCCGCACAGGAACGCCCGCTCGCAGCCATTGCCCAGCCAGGCGAGCTGGCCCGGCGCGTGGGCGTCGGAGTCGATGCTCACCCGGCAGCCCGCCTCGACGGCCAGGCGCAGCAGGCGCTTCGGCGGGTCCAGCCGCTCCGGCCGCGAGTTGACCTCGATCGCCTTGTCGAAGCGGGCGGCCGCCGCGAAGACGATCTCGGCGTCGAAGGTCGACTCGGGCCGGTTGCGCTTGCGCGTCTTCATGCGCCCGGTAAGGTGGCCGAGCACGTCGAGGCGCGGATTCGCCAGCGCCGACACCATGCGCCGGGTCATGGCAGGCGCCTCCATGCGCAGCGCGGAGTGGACGCTGCCCACGACGACGTCGAGCCGAGACAGCAGCTCCGGCTCCTGGTCGAGCGAGCCGTCCTCGTTGATGTCGACCTCGATGCCGGTGAGGATGCGGAACGGCGCCAGCTCCCCGTTCAGGACCGCGATCTCGTCGAGCTGCTCGCGCAGCCGTTCCGGAGACAGGCCATTGGCCACCGTCAGCCGGGGTGAGTGGTCGCTGATGACGAGGTACTTGTGGCCGAGCTCGATCGCCGCCTCGGCCATCTCCCGCACGCTGGCCCCGCCATCCGAGGCCAGGGTGTGCGCGTGGAGGTCGCCGTGCAGGGCCGCCCGCAGCGCCGCGGCCCCCTCGTCCAGCGGCCGGCCGCCGGTCGCCTCCAGCCGGCGCAGGTAGACCGGCTCCTCGCCGCGAAGGCTCTCCAGGATCGTCCGCTCGGTGACCTCGCCCACACCGGGGAGCTCACGCAACGTGCCGCTCTCCGCACGGAAGGCGACTTGCTCGGCGCCGAGCTCCGCCAGCGTGGCGGCGGCGCCGCGGAAGGCACGAACCCGATAGCTCGGCTCCTGAGCCGCCTCGAGCAGGAAGCCGATCCGCTTCAGGTCGGCGATCGGGTCTCGCGGCTCCGGCATCTCGTGCGACCGCCGACCTAGCGGGCGCCGAGGCGCGGCGGCGGCAGCATCGGCTACCCGACGGCCAGCAGGCGGGCCGGGTTGTCGATCGTCATCTGCCGGATCTCGCCCTCGGCCACCGCGGCCGTGCGCAGGGTGGGCAGGAAGTGCTGCTGCAGGTAGACGTACCCGAAGCCGCCGTAGGCCTTGAGCTGGCGGTTGTGGCAGACGTCCTGGGAGAGGAGCAGCTGCGGCCCGAAGCCGCGCTCCAGCAGCTCGACGATCAGCTCCACCAGGCGAGGCTCCTGGGCCTCCTCGATCGCGAAGCGGTGGCCGAGGAAGTCGAACTGCAGGTTCGCCCCGGCGGCGAGCACCTCGAGGTAGAAGTCGAGGTTCGGATGCGAGTCGGCGTGACCGATCACGACCCGGGACGGATCCACGCCCTCCTCGGTGAAGATCCGCAGCTGCGCCAGCCCGACGGGCGACTGGACGCCATGGGTGGTGATCGCCATCCCGGTCTGCACGGATGCGCGCGCCGCCGCGCGATGGACGCGCTCCTCGAGCGCGCTGACCCACGGCTTGTCGGTGCCGATCTCGCCGATGATCCCGGGCCGGATGCCGCTCCCGGCCACGCCATGCTCGAACTCGTCGACGATCTGCCGGGCCAGGTCGTCCACGCTGCGCCGATCGACGAGCGCCTCGACCGGGTAGTGCGCGCCGCGGTACCAGCCGGTGCCCATGATCACGTGCAGGCCGGTGGCGCTCGCCAGCCGCCGCAGCCGGTGCGGGTCGCGCCCGACGCCGTCGAGCGTCAGGTCGACGATCGAGCCGCCGCCGCGTCGACGGAAGTCGCGCAGCTCCTCGATGATGAGGTCGTCATCGGCGGTGAGCTCCCAGTAGTCCCAGCGCCGGTCCACGTGCCAGAGCGCGATGGCCGTGTGCTCGTGGGGAAGGGTGAAGCCCAGCTGCTCGGGGGGAATCGGTCCGGAGACGGTCATGACGCGCGGCGCCATCGGGGCCCTCCTTGGGTGGTGACGCGTCGGTCGGACGTCGCGGGCCGCCGGCGCATCGGTTCTGGCTGATCGGTGCATGTTGCCACTCGCGGCGGTTGCCGGGGGGCGTAGCCTAGGTGCATGGCAGCCTCCAAGCCTCACGCCACCACGCCGAACGGGATCTGGGCCAACGCGCAGGGAGAGCTCGACGAGGCCGCCGAGCGACTCGGCCTCGACCCGGGCATGCACAAGGTCCTCCGCGTCCCGAAGCGCGAGCTCGCCGTCAACTTCCCGGTGACCCACGACGATGGCCACGTCGAGGTCTACACCGGCTACCGCGTCCACCACAACGTGAACCGCGGCCCGGCGAACGGCGGCGTGCGCTACGTCCCGAAGCTCGACCTCGACGAGGTGAAGGCCCTCGCCATGCTGAACACCTGGAAGGCGGCGCTCGTGAAGATCCCGTTCGGCGGCGCTGCCGGCGGGGTGCGCGTCGACCCGCGCCGGCTGAGCGAGCAGGAGCGCCAGGGGCTCACGCGGCGCTACGCCACCGAGATCGGCATCCTCATCGGACCGGAGCGCGACATCCCGTCCCCCGACGTGAACACCGGCTCGCAGACGATGGCCTGGATCATGGACACGCTGTCGATGCACCGCGGCTACACGGTGGCCGGATCGGTGATCGGCAAGCCGATGGCCGTGGGCGGCACGCGCGGCCGCCGCAGCGCCACGGCCCGCGGGGCGCTGCGCTGCATCGCCGCGGCGGCGAAGGCCCAGGCGCTGGCCCTCGACGGTGCGCGCGTCGCGGTCCAGGGCTTCGGGCGCGTCGGGATGACGCTCGCCGAGGAGCTGGCCCGCGCCGGTGCGAAGGTGATCGCCATCGCCGACGACCGCGAGGCGGTCGGCAACACGGCCGGGATCGACATCGGCCGCGCCGTCGACTGGATGCGCGAGCACGACGCGGTGCGCGGCATGCCGGAGACCGAGGCCATGACGAAGGCCGAGCTGTTCGAGCTCGAGTGCGACATCCTCGTCCCGGCCGGCCTCCAGAACGAGATCACCGCCGACAACGCCGGCTCGGTGCGCGCGCGGATCGTGGCGGAGGCGGCGAACGGCGCCACGACGCCGGCCGCCGACGCGGCCCTGGCCGACAGCGGCGTGATCCTGATCCCCGACATCGTCTGCACGGCCGGCGCGACGGTCCTCGGCTACTTCGAGTGGGTCCAGGACATGCAGGCCTTCTTCTGGTCGGAGGACGAGATCACGGACCAGCTCGACCGGATCATGGACGAGGCCATGGCCGGCGTGCAGGCCATGGCCGAGAGCGAGGGCGTCGACCTGCGGGCGGCCGCGATGATGCTCGCCGTGTCGCGCGTGGCCGAGGCGACCACCCTGCGCGGGCTCTATCCGTAACCGGGACGCCTGAACCGGTGCCCGGCGGCGGCCGTACCGGGATCGTGAGCGACACCGTCTTCCCGCTGCGCGCGGCCCGTCCGTGGAGCGCGCTCCTGGGCGCCTTCGGCATCCGTCCCGGCGCCGCACAGGTCGAGCTCACCCACGACGGCCGGCTCGTGGCCCGGTTCGGGCGATTGCGCGTCGAGACGCCGCTCGACAACGTGTGCGGCTACCGCATCACCGGGCCGTACCGCTGGTGGCGCGCGATCGGCCCACGCGGGTCGGGCGCGGACCGCGGCTTCACGTTCGGCACGTCGACGCACGGCGGCGTGTGCCTCTGCTTCCGCGAGTGGGTGGCCAGCGGCTACGTCCGCGGGGGCCGGATGGAGGCCCTGACGGCCACCGTCGACGACCTCGAGGGGCTGGCCCGGGCCCTCGAGGCGCGCGGCATCGCCGGCTCGGACGAACGGCGCACCTGACCGATCCCGTGGCCCAACCGGCAGGGTGGCCCGGATCGTGCGACGATATGGCCAATCGCCCAACGTGGTGCGTCGTGCTGGGAGCCGGCGCCCTTCGCCGACCGAGGCCCCTCCGGAGCACAGATTCCCCCCATGATCGAGACGACCTTCACCCCGCCGCGCGACCTCCTCACCGAGCTCGAGCCGGCCGCTGAGCGACTCCTGAACCGCCATCTCGGCATGGCGCGCGAGTGGTTCCCGCACGACTACATCCCCTACTCCCAGGGCCGCGACTACGACAGGGAGCCCTGGACCCCGGACCAGCCGCGCATCAGCGGCGTGGCGCAGATCGCCTTCGAGGTGAACCTGCTGACCGAGGACAACCTGCCCAGCTACCACCGCGAGATCCACCGCATGTTCGGCCGCGGCGACGGCGCCTGGATCAATTGGGTGAACCGATGGACCGCCGAAGAGGGCCGCCACGCCATCGTGCTGCGCGACTACCTGGTGGTCACCCGGAACATCGACCCGTACTCGCTCGAACGCTCGCGCATGAACCAGCTGCAGACCGCCTACGACCACGACGACGGCGGGAACGTCCTGCGCGGCATCGCCTACGTCGCCTTCCAGGAGCTGGCGACGCGGATCAGCCATCGCAACACCGGCCGCTACTCGTCCGACCCGGTGGCCGACAGGATCATGGCCCGCATCGCGGCCGACGAGAACCTCCACATGGTCTTCTACCGCGACATGCTGTCCGAGGCGATGAAGGTCGATCCGTCGGCGGCGGTGTGCGCCGTCGCCGACGAGGTCATCGGCTTCGAGATGCCGGGTGCCGGGATGGAGAACTTCACCCGCAAGGCGGCCCAGATGGCCAAGGCCGGGATCTACGACCTGCGCATCCACCACGACGAGGTGGTGTGGCCGCTGCTGCGCCACTGGGAGATCTTCGAGGCCGGCGGGCTCACCCCGGTCGCTGAGGCGCGGCGCGAGGAGCTGCGCCGCTTCCTGGCCGACCTCGACGCGCAGGCGTCGCGCTTCGAGGCGCGACGGGCGCGCTCACTCGAGCGCGAGGCGGCGCGCGCCGGCTGACACCTACGGGAGCCGTCGGTCGGTCGGAGCGCCGGTCGGTCGCCTCCTCGCCCGCCGTCAGTCGATATATCACAAACGATATATTCGCTGACGCGGGCGGTCGCGGCCCTCAGCGACGCCGGTTGCCGGTCAGCCGACGGACGAGGCGGATGAGGAGCCAGCCGACGACGAATCGGCGCAGGAGTCCGAACATGTCGCCCCATGATGCACCCCGCGTGCCGGCCTCGGGTTGCGACGGTATCGGTCTTGCCCGCACACTGCGGCCCATGAGCGACATGAAGCGGTGGCGGGAGCACGAGGACCGATGGCGCCGCGAGCGCCTGGACCCGGCCCTCGAGCGCGGGCCGGAGCGCAAGGGCCGGTTCATCACCCAGTCCGGCGTGGAGATCGAGCGGGTCTACACGCCCACGGATCTGCGGGATCCGGCGAACGACCCCGATCGCGACCGGCCCCGGTACTCCTTCGGCCGCCCCGCGGCGGGCGCCGGGGACGCTTCGGGGTGGGACGAGGTCGACGACCTGGGCCTCCCGGGCGAGCCGCCGTTCACTCGCGGCATCCACCCGACCGGCCACCGCGGGCGGATCTGGACGATGCGCATGTTCGCCGGCTTCGGGACCGCCGAGGACACGAACGCGCGCTTCAAGACCCTCATCAAGGAGGGCGGCACGGGGCTGTCGATCGCCTACGACATGCCGACCCTGTACGGCTACGACCACGACGACCCGATGGCGGCCGGCGAGTTCGGCACCTGCGGCGTGGCCGTCAGCTCGCTGGCCGACATGGAGATCCTGCTCGCCGACCTGCCCGTCGGCGAGATCAGCACCTCGATGACGATCAACTCCCCCGCGGCCATGATCTGGGCCATGTACATCGTGGCGGCCGAGAAGATGGGCGTGCCGCGCGCGCAGCTGGCCGGCACGCTGCAGAACGACATCCTCAAGGAGTTCATCGCCCAGAAGGAGTACATCTTCCCGCCGGGGCCGTCGCTCAAGCTCGTGACCGATACCGTCGAGTGGGGCACCCGCGAGCTGCCGCGCTGGAACACGATCAGCATCAGCGGCTATCACATCCGCGAGGCCGGCTCGACCGCCGTGCAGGAGCTCGCCTTCACGATCGCCGACGGGATCGCCTACGTCGAGGACGCCCTCGCGCGCGGCCTGCGCTTCGACGACTTCGCCCCGCGCCTGTCGTTCTTCTTCAACAGCCACAACGACTTCTTCGAGGAGATCGCCAAGTTCCGCGCCGCGAGGCGGATCTGGTACAAGCTCGCCACCGAGCGCTTCGGCGCCGAGAACGAGCGCTCGGCCTGGATGCGATTCCACACTCAGACGGCCGGCGTCTCGCTCACCGCCCAGCAGCCGCTGAACAACCTGACCCGCGTCGCCATCCAGGCCCTAGCCGGCGTGCTGGGGGGAACGCAATCCCTGCATACCGATGCGTACGACGAGGCCTGGGCCGTCCCATCCGAGGACGCCGCGCTGCTCGCCCTGCGCCAGCAGCAGATCCTGGCCGAGGAGTCCGGCGTGGCGAACACGGTGGACCCGCTGGCCGGCTCGTACTTCGTCGAGACGCTGACGAACCAGACCGAGCAGCAGACGTGGGACTACATCCGCCAGATCGACGAGATGGGCGGCATGGTCACGGCGCTCGAGGCCGGCTTCCCGCAGGCGGAGATCGCCGACGCCGCGTACGAGCAGCAGCGCGAGGTCGAGGAGCACGAGCGCGAGATCATCGGCGTCACGGCGTTCGCCGATCCCGACGAGGAGCTCACCATCCCCCTGCTCGAGATCAGCGAGGAGCAGGAGCGACGCCATCTCGACCGGCTGGCGCGGGTCCGCGCCGAGCGGGACGCGTCGGCCCACGCCGGAGCCATGCGCCGGCTCGAGGACGAGGCCCGCCGCGGCGACGTCAACCTCATGCCGGCGATCGTCCAGGCGGTCGAGGCCTACGCCACCATCGGCGAGATGTGCGGTGTCCTGCGCCGGGTCTACGGCGAGTACCGCGAGCCGCTCGCCGTCTGAGGCGCACGAGGGCGGCGTGGGCCGCCGACCCCGGCCGGGAACCACGGGCCGGCGGCGCAGGGCACGCTTCTCCACGCCGCTCGACCCATCTTCCACATCGCCGCTTACCGGCCGCTTACTGACCGCTTATCGCGGCGTACGCACCTCGGCCACGCGTGCCCGGACCAGCTCCTGCACGAGCTCCCCCGGAATCGGCCGGTCCGGCTGGAAGAGGACGGATCCCTTCGTGAGCCGGTAGCCGGCGAGCCGATCCGCGAACTCCTCGACCACGGCCGGGCTCTGCACGTAGAACGAGCAGTGGCCCTTCGCCGCGCCGAAGCTGACGAGCGGGCGGCCGTCGAGCCGGAAGGCCGGCACCCCGTAGGCGATCGCCTCGGTGGCGTCGGGGGCCGCGCGGCGGATCTCCGCCCGCAGCGCCTCGAGGGCGAGGCGCTGATCGTCGGGCAGGCTCGCCAGGACCTCGTCGATCGGCGACGCCATCGGTCAGCCGCGGCGCTCTGCGAGGAGGACGTCCAGGCGGTCCCAGGTCTCGATGGCGCCCTGCGTCATGCCCGTCGCCAGTGCCGCCTCGATCGCCTCGGGCGAGCCCATGTGGGACACGGCCCGCATGAGGGTGCGACCGTCGATCTCCTCGAGGGTCAGCGTCTCCGGGCCGCCCTGCGGCCCAACGCCTTCGACGTCGAACATGAAGGTCCAGGCGATCTTCTCGGGCGGCACGACCTCGAGGTACTCGCCGTAGAACGCGAACTCGTCCCCGTCGGCGGTGACGCTGACCCACCGCCACCTGCCTCCGGGCCGGACGTCCATCTCCACGACGCGGGTCGTATGCCCGTGCGGCCCCCACCACAGCGGGATGAGCTCCGGATCGGTGTTGGCCTGCCAGACGAGGTCGCGCGGCGCGTCGAAGGTGCGCTCGTAGACGAGGTCGCCGCCCTCGGAGTAGATCGTCGTGCTCTCGGTGCTGCCTCGGTCAATCCTGGTCGCGGTCATCGTCGGCTCCTTTCACGGATGTCTGCGTCGCCTGGAAGTCATGGAGGAAGGCATCGAGGCGTTCGAAGCTCTCCTCCCAGTGCGGCCGGTACTGTCCGACCCACGCGGCGACGTCGCGCAGCGGCTCGGCCCGAAGCCGCCGCGGACGCCACTGCGCGCGCCGTCCCCGCTGGATGAGCCCGGCGCGCTCGAGCACGCGCAGGTGCTTCGAGACCGCCGGCTGGCTGAGATCGAAGGGCGCCGCCAGCTCCTTGACCGATGCCTCGCCGCTGGCGAGCCGGCCCAGGATCGCGCGCCGCGTCGGATCGGCGAGGGCCGCGAACGTCGCGCTGAGCGGGTCCGCCGTCTGCATGATCACCTCTCGGTTATATAACCTTTCCGGAATATACCTCCTCGGGAGCGGGTGTCAAGCCCCGAGCCGGTATCCTCGCCGGACCGATGAAGCTCCATGTCGTCGACGCCACGTTCGAGCTGTTCCGCGCCTTCTACTCGCGACCACCCCGGCGCGCGCCGGACGGCCGTCCCGTCAACGCGGTCCAGGGACTCGTCGACTCGATGCTGTCGCTCCTGCGCGAGCCCGACGTCAGCCACATCGGCGCGGCCACCGACTACGTCATCGAGTCGTGGCGCAACGACCTGTATCCCGGCTACAAGTCGAGCGCCGGCGTCGATCCCGCCCTGCTCGCCCAGTTCCGGGACGCCGAGCGAGCGCTCGAGGCGCTCGGCATCGCGGTCTGGGCCATGGTCGAGGACGAGGCCGACGACGGCATCGCCGCGGCGGTCGCCCGGTTCGGCGCCGATCCGCGCGTCGAGCAGGTCGTCATCTGCTCGGTCGACAAGGATCTCGGCCAGCTCGTGCGCGGCGACCGCGTCGTTCTGCGGGATCGGATGCGGAAGGTCACCTACGACGAGGCCGGCATCCGCGAGAAGTTCGGCGTCGACCCCACCTCGATCCCCGACTACCTCGCCCTCGTCGGCGACAGCTCGGACGGCTTCCCGGGCCTGCCCGGCTGGGGCGCGAAGAGCGCCGCCGCCGTCCTGGCGAAGTTCGGCCATCTCGAAGCGATCCCCTCCTCGCCGCTCGACTGGGAGCTCGACATCAGGAATGCGAGCCGGCTGGCGACCACGCTGGAGGAGCATCGGAGCGAGGCCGTCCTGTATCGCCGGCTGGCCACGCTGAACGCCGACGCCACGCTGGGCGCGACCGCCAGCCTCGACGACCTCGAGTGGAGCGGCGTACCGCGCGATCGGTTCCTCGCCCTCTGCGACGAGCTCGGCTTCGATACCGTGCGGGAGCGGGTCCATCGCTGGGGCGACTGAGCCGGGCACCGGACGGTGCTGGTACTTTCGGTGGGATGCGGTGCGGTGGGGACGCCCGTAGCGTGTCGCTCCGATGCACCGATCACGCCTGCTCGCGAGCGCGCTCGCGGTCCTCTGCCTCCTGGCCGCGACCGCGGCCCCCGCGTCGATGCCGCCGCCCGCAGCCGCGGCCGGCGAGTGCGGGACGTACCGTTCCGAGACCGTCCCACCGCCCACGATCCGCGTCTACCGCAGCGCCACCGGCGCGGTCGACACGGTGGACTTCCGCACCTACGTGAAGAACGTCCTGTCGCGCGAGTGGATCAGCAGCTGGACCACCGAGTCCCTGCGGTCCGGGGCGCTGGCCGTGAAGAACTACGCCTGGTACCAGGTCCTCCACTGGCGCGGCCACGTCAACGCCGCCGGGAAGTGCTTCGACGTCTTCGACTCCACGGTCGACCAGCACTACAACCCGGCCCTGCCCACGTACGCCAGCATGGCGGCGGCGGTGGATGCCACCTGGGCCACCCTGGCGCACCGGAACGGGGGGATCTTTCCCACGTACTACAACGCCGGCCAGCCGTACGAGGCCTGCGGGGCCAGGGCCAATGGCTGGCAGATGTTCCAGTGGGGCACCCAGGCCTGCGGCCTTGCCGGCAAGAGCGCGGCACAGATCATGGCGATCTACTACCCCGGCGTGACGATCGGGGCCGCGCCGCCGCCGTCGACGCCCGCGCCGACCCCCAAGCCCACGCCGACGCCCGTCCCGACGCCGACGCCGGTACCGACGCCGAAGCCCTCGGGCGGCGCGCAGCCGAGCCAGGCGCCGGAGCCGACCGCCACTCCGGCCCCCACGCCGACGCCCGCGCCGCCCGCGCCGCCACCGATGCCCGGCGGCGGCCAGGTCGGCCTGTCGGCGCCACCCCCGGCGCCACCACCCGACCCCGAGCCGATCGTGGTCTCGGCGGCGCCGGCCGAGGCGGAGACGCCGCCCTCGGCGGCGCGGAGGGTCGAACCGCTGATCCTGTCCGACGCGGTGCGCGGCCTGCTGGCGTTCGAGGCACCGGCCCCCGACGATCGCGCCGCGCGCCGTCTGGTCCTGCACACGCCCCGGCCGATGCCGAGCGTCGGCTGGATGACGGCAAGGGCCCTGTTCGGCCGGCTCGTGGCGGCCTGGGCCGACCGCTGGCTGTCAGGCCTGGGCGTCGCCGAGCAGCCGCCGGACCGCCAGCTCGGCCGCCGCCACGTCCTGGATCGCGAGGCCGACGGACTTGAAGACGGTGATGGCGTCGGCCGGCCTCCGCTCGGCCCACCCGCGTTCCACCTCACCGATCTCGGTGAGGTCGTCCTCGGCCACTAGCCGCTGCTCGACGGCGGCCATCAGGTCGCCGGCCTCCGCCCGAGCCGCGGCGCGCGAGTCGACCGCGACGAGCGACGCGCGAGCGAACAGCGCCGGCGGCAGCTCCACCATCCCGAGCCGGAAGGCGCCGACGCCGTTGACGTGCGTTCCGGGACGGACCCAGGCCGGGTCGAACACCGGCTCGCTCGAGGTGGTGGCGCAGCACACGACGTCGGCCGCCTCGACCGCCTCGCGAGCCGTGGCGACCGCCTCGGCCGGCACGCCGGTCGCTTCCGCCATGCGCCGCGCGAACGCGGTCCGTCCCTCCGGGCTGCGCGCGTGGACGAGGACGCGGCGGATGGGCCGGGCGGCAAGGACCGCCCGGACCTGCCACTCCGCCTGGCCGCCGGCGCCGATCATGGCCAGCGTCGCCGAGTCGGGCCGCGCCAGGAGCCGGGTCGCCACGCCGGACGCGGCTCCGGTGCGCATGGCGGTGATCGTCCCGCCGTCCAGGAGGGCCGCCGGGCGGCCGGTGGTCGCGTCGAGCCAGACCACCACGGCATGGATGGTGGGCAGGCCCCGGTCGGGGTTGGCCGGCATGACGGTCACGAGCTTCACGCTGATGCCCGGTCCTCCCGCCCGCACACCGGGCATCAGCAGGAGGTCGCCGCCGTCGAGGGCCACGTGCGAGCGGAGCGGCGACCGGTCGCGGCCGGCGCTGGCCTCGCGGTAGGCCGCCTCGACCGCGTCGAGAAGGTCCGGCGTGGACACGGCCGCCCGGATGGCGTCGGCATCCAGGAAGGGGATGGCGGCGGGCTGCATCGGCGCTAGAGTCTACTCAGGCTCGACCCGGGCATACCGCTTGCGAGAGCATCGGGCCAAGGAGGAACCATGATCGACAACGTTCGCGACGACCTGTCGCGCCGGGCCGACACGGCGCGCGGCGAGATCGGCGACCTCATGTGGCTGCTGCGCATGGCGGCCCTCGCGGCGGTCGCCGGCGCGGTGTACACCGAGCTGCGCAAGCCGCCGTCCGAGCGGACCTGGCACGGCAGGCTGCTCGGCGTCGTCCCGTACGACTTCCGCGTGCCGACGCTCGAGGGGCTGCGCCAGGCGTACTGGAACCCGCGGTCCCCGAAGCTGTTCACCGACCGACCGCTCGGGGTCGGCTGGGCGATCAACATCCCGACCGCCCTGCGCCGGCTCGGGGTGCGGACCGCCTTCACGAAGGGCCGCTAGCCGATCCGGGGTAGCATCGGCCCAGCATGAGCTGGTTCCCCATCCTGCTGGTGGTCCACGTCACGCTGGCCGTCGCGCTGCTGCTGCCGAGCGTGCTGCTGCCCTTCCTGCTGCGGCGCGCCGCCGGGGAGCCGGGACCCGCCGTCACCGCCCTGATGGCCGTTCAGGGCACCGGCACGCTGCTCATCGGCGCGGGCCTGGCCGCGACGGGCGTGGCGATGTTGTGGATCCTCGGTCCGCAGCTCCTCGGCCAGCCGTGGCTCATCGTGGCCCTGGGCCTCTACGCGACGAACCTGGCCATCGCCGCCTTCATCAGCCGGCCGAACCTGCGCCGGCTCGTCGGACTGCGGCGCACGGGGGCCGACGACGAGGCCTGGAGACGACGGGCGCGGCAGCAGCGACTGGTGGCCTACGGCATGGCCGGCGTGATCGGGGTCATCGGGCTGTTGATGAGCACGAAGCCGCAGCTGTGGTGAAGGTCAGAAGTTCGGCAGCGGCAGCGGGCGGCCCATCAGGAAGAAGATCGCCGCGACCATCAGGAACAAGGCGATCGCGAAGAACAGCAACCAGCGCAGGACTTCCATGCTCGGGCTCCGAATCGGTTGTGGCCGGCAGCAGGGCCCCCGTCGGCGTCGGTTCGCCATTCTATCGGGCGCCGTCCAGCCCCGAGGCGCGTCGGGCCGGTCCGCTTTAGAATCCGCAGCGTGACCCTCCTCCTCCACGATGCCCGGCGGGGCGGCCTGCACCCGTTCGTCCCGGCCGGCAACGCGCGCGTGGGCCTTTACGTCTGCGGCGTGACCCCCTACGACACCGGCCACCTCGGCCATGCCTTCACCTACGTCGGCTTCGACGTCCTGCACCGCTACCTGGAGTACCGGGGCCACGACGTCGTCTACGTCCAGAACCTGACCGATGTCGACGACGACATGCTGCGCAGGGCGCGCGAGACCGGCGAGGACTACCTGGCCCTCGGCAACCGGCACGTGACGACCTTCCTCACGGAGATGGCGGCGCTCAACTGGCTGCCACCCGACCACTACCCGCGAGCCACGGGCCACATCCCCCAGATGCTCGACATGATCGGTCGGCTGCTGGACAACGGCCACGCCTACACGGCCGAGGGCCACGTGTACTTCGAGGTCGCCTCCTGGCCGCGCTACGGCGAGGTCTCGCACTTCGCCCGCGACGAGATGCTGCCGATCGCGAACGAGCGCGGCAACGTGCCGGACATGCCCGGCAAGCGCGACCCGCTCGACTTCGTGCTGTGGCAGCCCTCCGCCGCCGACGAGCCGGCATGGCCCTCGCCGTGGGGGCCGGGCCGGCCCGGCTGGCACATCGAGTGCTCGGCCATGGCCGCGGCCTACCTGGGCGCGCGGTTCGAGATCCACGGTGGCGGGGCCGATCTCGCCTTCCCCCACCACGACTCCGAGCTCGCGCAGTCGGAGGGGGCCGGGCTGGACCGCCCATGGGTCGCGCACTGGACGCACGCCGGGATGCTCCGCCACGGCGGGGAGAAGATGAGCAAGTCGCTCGGCAACCTCGTGCTCGTGCGCGACCTGCTGCGCACCCACGCCGGGGACGCGATCCGCCACTACCTGGTCTCGCGCCATTACCGGTCCGAGGTGGACTTCCACGAGGCCGATCTCGAGCCCTCCGCCGTCGCCGCGGCCCGGCTGCGCCGGGCCTGCCTGCGGGCCGAGGAGCTGGCCCCGGCCGCGCCGGCGCTCGCCGACGATGCGACGCTCGACCCGCTCGTGGCCGGGCCGCGCGCCCGCTTCCTGGCCGCCATGGACCGCGACCTCGACACGCCGACCGCCATGCCGGAGCTGGCTGCCCTCGCGGACCTGGCGCTCGACACCCACGATCCGACGCTCGCCGTCCAGGCCGGCTGGATGGTCCGCGAGCTGGGGGCGCGCATCCTCGGCCTGCGCCTGGCCACGGTCGAGGTGGCCGAGCGGGTCGTCGCGTGAACGGGCCGGGCGCCGGGTCCGACGACGATCTCGTCCCGGTCAGCGTCCGGCTCGGCGAGGTCGTTCCGCCCGAGGATCCGGAGGATTGGACCCGGCCCATGACCTGGGTCGCCGCGCTCGGCATGCTCGCCGCGCCGTTCGTCGCGCTGGCCTGGTTCCTCGTGGCCCCGCCCGCCCAGGGCGATCGGGCGCTCCCGGCCACGATCGCCGTCGGCATCGCATTGGCCGCCGGCGCGTCCGCCACCGGCGCGACCCAGCAGGGCATCGCGCGCGCCGGGACCGCCACGCTGGGCGGCGGGCTGTTCGGCGCTCTGGTGGTCGTCATCATCGGCGTCGTCATGGCCGGCGAGCGCCAGGTCGGGGTCGCCTCGCCGACCCTGTCGCACGCCTTTGCCGCCGCCGTCGGCGGACTGGCGGGCGTTGGCGCCGGCTCGCTGGCGGCCGCCCTGACCGCGCGGCCCTGGAGCCGACCCGTCCGATTCGTCGTCGTGCTGGCGGTGAGCGTCGTCGTGACGCTCGTCGCAATCGGCGCGCTGA
>Ga0214468_1000261_pt1 | contig 17001 bp, 15 predicted proteins | sample RVTome_9_FD_187334 | JGI IMG/M metagenome (GOLD analysis project Ga0214468, IMG submission 187334) | Soil microbial communities from uranium-contaminated site in the Upper Colorado River Basin, Wyoming, United States - RVT155D38 HiSeq ...
CTTCGTCATAGCTGTCACAAGTGGGCTCTGGCCGGTGTCTTCATGTCAAAGAGCAACCAATGACAGGAGGAAGCCATGGTCAGCAATACTCGGATCCCGAAGGCCGAGATAACAGGCCTCTACGGCGCGGTGGTCAAGCGGTTCAGCAAGAAGCTGCTCGGCGACGTGCCCGAGCCGGCGGGGGTCTACTGGCACAACCCCCCGGTGCTCAAGTTCTACTTCGGCCTTGGTCAGAAGTCCAACAAATGGGACGAGTGCGACGAGAACCTGAAGTCGTTCGCCCACATGGGGGTCGCCTCATTGCTCGGCTGCACCTGGTGCCTCGACTTCGGCTATTTCATGGCGCACAATGAGGGACTCGATGAGGAGAAGGCGCGCGAGGTGCCCCGGTGGCGGGAGTCCGACGTCTTCACCCCGCTGGAGCGGGATGTGATGGAGTATGCCGAGGCGATGAGCCAGACCCCGCCGACGGTCACCGACGAGCTCTCGGCGCGGCTGCTGGAGGCGCTCGGGGCGCCCGCACTCGTGGAACTGGCCGCGTTCATCGCGCTCGCAAATGTGTATACGCGAACCAATATCGCATTCGGCGTCGAGGCCCAGGGATTCGCCGCGGCCTGCGGACTGAAGCCCCTGGCGGAGCCATCGCAGAACGCAGCCTTGGCTTCATGACCGACCCATTCGTCACCCACCGCAGCCTGCTCTTCACGGTCGCCTACGAGATGCTCGGCTCCGCAGCCGACGCCGAGGACGTCGTGCAAGAGACCTGGCTGCGGTGGGTCGATGTCGACCACGACCAGGTGCGCGACCCGCGCGCCTACCTGGTGCGGGTGGTCACTCGACAGGCGCTCAACCGGCTCCGCACGCTGGCCCGCCGGCGGGAGGACTACGTAGGCGAGTGGCTCCCCGAACCGCTGCTGACCAGCCCCGACGTCGCCGACGACGTGGTGCTAGCCGAGAGCGTCTCGATGGCGATGCTCACCGTGTTGGAGACCCTCGGACCCACCGAGCGCGCCGTTTTCGTACTGCGCGAGGTGTTCGAGACGCCGTACGACGAGATCGCAGAGGCAGTGGGCAAGACGCCGGCGGCGGTGCGACAGATCACCCACCGAGCCCGCGCCCACGTCGCTAAACGGCGTCCGCGGGTGCAGGTGAGTCCCGCCGAGCAGCAGGCAGTAGTCGAGCGGTTCCTCACCGTGGTGAACTCAGGCGACATCCAAGCTCTACTCGACATACTCGCACCCGACGTGGTCCTGGTCGCCGACGGCGGTGGTGAAGTTGCCGCAGTCCGACTGCCAATCGAGGGTGCCGATCGGGTAGCCAACTTCCTGACTGGCTTCACACGCATTGCCCCCGACGCTGACATCAGGATCGTGTGGCTCAACGGTGCGCCCGCGGTGCGGATCGACCTGGACGGAGAACTCAACACCGCGGTCAGCCTGGTCATCGAGGGCGGGCGGATATCCCGCATCTATGCGGTCCGCAACCCGAAGAAGCTGGCCCGGCTCGAGGAAGAGCTCCGGCTCAGCCGGACCCACTGACACAGGTCGCCTCGACACGTCGATGGTCGATGCGAGAGGATTCGTGATGGTCCAAGGCCCGACGCGGAAGGCAGCCCGCTGCCAGCAGTGGGGAAGACTCCACTCCTCGCGTCGTCGAGGAGAACGACAAGCAGCGTGGCCCGCCCGTTGTCCAGCCAGCCTTGAGGAAGGGTTGTTCCAGACCCCGTGACCCTCGTGGTCGCAACGGAACCCGGCTGGGCCAGGTGAATCTCCCGTCATTCATCTGCGAAAACCGAGCGTTCCTACATCCACAGCCGATCCGCCACCGTCAGCCACGAGCATCGCACCGGTCACGAACGAGGCGCCAGGTCCGGTGAGGAACTCGATGCAGGCTGCAATCTCCTCAGGGTCCGCGGCGCGTCCGAGAGGGAGAGGTTCGACGAGCCTGCTCCAAAGCTGTTCCGCGCCGATTCCCTCTTGTATCGCGACCAGCTCGGTCTCGCGCTCGCTCATCTCGGTTCGTGTCCATCCCGGACAGACAGCGTTGACTCGGATCAGGTCGGGTCCCAGATCGACCGCCGCCGACCGGATCAAACCGAGAACGGCGGTCTTCGAAGTCACGTAGGCGACATACTCCGGCCCGGAGGTGAGCCCGGCGACCGAGGAGACGACCACGACGCTCCCACCACCTCTCCGCCGCATCGACGGCACGACGGCTCGGATGCCGAGGAAGACACCGTCGACGTTGGTCCGCTGGACTGCCCGCCACTCGTTCAATGCCACCGTCTCCACGGAACCGAACCCCTCGATGCCCGCGTTGGCGACCAGAATGTTTGCCCCGCCGAACTGCTCATCGGCTAGAGCGATGACCCGTCCCCAATCATCCTGACTGGTGACGTCGGCTACGACCCCTAAACCACCGATCTGGTCCGCCACCTCTTCGAGCGGCTCCGCTCTGCGACCGGTGACAATGACGCTCACCCCACTCGCAGCCAGGGCACGGGCCGTGGCGGCGCCGATGCCGGTCCCACCACCGGTCACGATTGCGACACGATTCGTATCCGTCGCCATCACGCCACCATCTCGGTGGAACGCCGTACCACGTGCTCACAGAACCGTGGTAGCTCGGCGCTCGTGTCGATGAATTGTGAGGGTTTGATGCAGATCGTCTCAAAGCCCCGGCTCATCTGGAAAGGGATCTGTCCCAGGGCTTCCTCGAGATCGGCCGGAGAGCGATCATCGGTGAACCTGCCCCGAACGCCGCCGACCCACTCCAACTCACCGGGGTCGCGTCCCGCCTCGCGGAGGCTGTCGCGGAGTTTCGTGAGTTCCTCGTCTCCGGGCTGGCCGAGCGGATGGAACCCACTGCCGTACTCGACGAGACGACGAATCACCGCCGGGTGGGCCGTGCTTCCCCCAATCCAGATCGGCGGTCCTTCCGGAGTCGTTGGCTTCGGCTCGAGATAGACCTCCTCGAACTGGTAATGCCGACCTGCGAACGAAGCCGGCGACTCAGCCCAGAGTCGACGCCAGGCGTCGAGATGCTCGTCTAGACGTCGTCCCCGCTCCTCGAAGGGCACGCCCAGGGCCCGATACTCGTCTTCGTGCCAGCTGACCGTCGGCTGGACGACGAGACGACCTCGAGTCAACAGGTCGAGTGTTGCCAATTGCTTGGCGAGAAGCAGCGGGTGACGCAGCGGCGCGATGATGGCGGCGAGGGCAATCCTGATCGTCGTGGTGACTGCCGCGACGGCGGCGGCGAGTCCGAGTGAGTCCGGCCAAGGCATCGACGGATCCTGATTCGCCGGCATTGCGTAGTCGCGCGGGTTGCCCATCACCCCGTCGGCTCCAGCCGACGGCCCGAGAACGATGTGCTCGGACAGCATGACGGTGTCAATGCCGGCGTCCTCGGCAACACGGGCCATCTCCACCAGCCGGTCGGGGCGTCTCGGGTCGACCATGGTCCAGTTCTCGCTGAGGACGAGAACAATGCGTGGTGGGCGGCTCATATCCGCCGGAACCGGGCCCGATTCGAGGTGTCTCATCCCCAAAAGCGCTCGGCCACTCGACCGACGGATGCCAGCTTCTCCCATTGGGTGTCTTCGGGGATCTGGTTGCCGTCGATGACCGACGCGAAGCCGCATTGGGGCGAGATGGCGAGCTGATCCAGATCGAGAAAGCGGGCAGCATTCTCGAGACGCGCGGTCAGCTCGTCGTCCGCTTGAACCCTTGGCGTCTTGGTGCCGACCACACCCAGCACGAGCGTCTTCCCGGGTGGGACGAATCGGATCGGGGAGACGTCACCCATGCGCTCGGGATCCTCCCACTCGACGAGGAACACGTCGTAGTCGAGCTCGTTGAAGATCCTCTCCGCGAGTGACTCGAGGGAGCCTTCGCAGAGGTATCGCGATCGGTAGTTGCCCCGGCAGATGTGGAGACCGGTGGTGACCCCGTCCGGGATCCCGTCGAGGACGGCCCGATCGGCAGCGATCGCCTCCTCCAAGACGACGTCTAGATCGAACCCGTCCTCGACCATCTGATGTCTCCACCGATCGTCGACCAGGAACGGGTACATGGGGAAGTCGAACTGCACATATGCGGCCCCCACCGCCACCGCATCGGCAACCAGCTGTCCCTCGATGGCGACGGCATGATCGGTCAGCGCCTGTCTCGTGGAGTAGACGTGGTCGTTCACCCCCGGCTTCCACGTGTAGGGGTTGGAAAAGATCGATCCCGCCGGGAAGGTGACTTTGAAAGGATGATCCGTGATCCCGGACATGAATCCAGCCTCCCGGGAGACAGGGCTGTCCACCTTCTCCAGCCGGTCGACCACCTTGTGGACATGCCAGACGACCGTGTCCCCTCTGCCATTGTGGAACTCGACCGGGTTGTCGTCGGTGGAGAACCCACGCACCGCATCCCAGAACGAGTTGAGGAACATGTAACGGCGAAACTCGCCGTCGGTGACGACATCCAAACCCAGGTCGATCTGATGCTGCACCACCTCTGCGATGGCGTTGTCTTCGACGCGGTGCAGCTCCCCCGCATCCTTGGCGCGCTCCTCATCAAGCACAGCCCGGTGCCCCTCGCCGTAGAAGGAATCCACGGCAGCCTTCAGTGTCTTCGGTCTGAGCAGACTGCCGACCACCTCGGCGCGGGCTGGATGACGGGCCACGCCGAAAGGTTAGAGCGAAGGTCCCCCCGATAGACTCGGAAGGATCCCGACCATTGGAGCCGGGTGGGTGGGTCATGGGAAGGTTTTACGTTGACCGCAGCCGAAGTCCACCTGGGTGATGCACACGCCGACATCGTCGATCACGACACCTATCTCGACGACGTCCCCCACGGCACATTCGCTCGCCTCCGCAAGGAGAGTCCTGTGGCCTGGATCGAGGAGAACCCTCCCAACTCGGGGTTCTGGGCAGTTACCAAATACGACGACGTTGGCCAGGTGAGCCGGGACCACGAGACCTTCACCACCACGAAGGGGATCAGGCTCGAGGAGATGGCGCCCGACGAGCTCGAGGCTCGTCGCACGATGATGGAGTTCGACCCACCCGAGCACACCCGGCTCCGACGGCTCGTGTCCCAAGGCTTCACACCGCGGGTGATCGCCACCTACGAGAACGCCTTCCGCTCCCTGGCGAGCCAAGTCCTAGACAAGGTCCTGCCACTCGGCAAGTTCGACTTCGTGACGGAGATTGCCAGGGAACTCCCCATCCGCCTGCTCTGTCGTCTGCTTGGAGTCCCCGAGGCCGATGCCGATCGTCTGGTGTCCTGGGGTGATCAGATGATTAGTCACACCGACCCCGAGTACACCCAGTTCGTGGTCGACCGCGTCGATACCGAGGAGTACCGGCTGCTGCCGTTTCGCAGCCCTGCAGCCCTGGAGGTCTTCGAGTTCGCCGAAGAAATGGCAATAGAGCGACGGCAGAAACCCCAGGACGACATCATCACCACGCTCCTCACTGCAGAGCCAGACGGCGTGCCGCTGACCGATCTCGAGTTCAGGAACTTCTTCTCGCTTCTCATGGTGGCCGGGAATGAGACGACCCGGCACACGCTGAGCCACGGGCTCACCTTCCTGATAGACAACCCTGACCAGATGGAAGAGCTACGGGAGAACCCCCACCTGATGCAGTCGGCCACCGAGGAAATCCTCCGCTACTCGTCGGTAACCATGCACTTTCGGCGCACCGCCACTCGAGACACCGAGCTGCGCGGCGTCCCTATCGCCGAGGGTGACAAGGTGGTCGTGTATTACATCGCGGCGAACTTTGACGAGGACCACTACCCAGACCCGTTCCGATTCGACATTCACCGCAACCCAACCGACCAGCTGGCGTTTGGAACCGGTCGCCATCTCTGCCTCGGTGCGTGGCTGGCCCGTCTGGAGATGAGAGTGGCTCTGGAGGAGCTGTTGCCGAGATTGGCCGACATCGAGATCGTGGGTCCGGTGCAGCGTCTTCGCTCCAACTTCATCCGGGGGATCAAGCACCTGCCGGTCGAGGTGCGGCTGGTTTGAGCCAGACATAGCCGTGGCCAACGTCGACCCGCTGCACCGCGAAGACCTTCCCGAGCTCGAAGACCTGTTCCAGCACTACGACGACACGCTCAGCTTCGTGCCCAACAGTCTCTTCACCATGGCGCGGCGCCCTGAGATCCTGCGCGCCTTCTCCGACCTGATCACCAAGATCTGGCGGACCGGCACTTTGCCCGTCGAGCTGAAGCCCTTGATCGCGGTCATTTCGAGCCAGGCTGCGGGCTGCCGGTACTGCCAGGCACACGAGGCAGTCGACGCCCGCGAGCGCGGAGTGGAAGGCGGGAAGATCGCCGCAGTCTGGGAGTTCGAGACCAGCCCGTTCTTCTCCGAGGCGGAGCGGAGCGTGCTCCGACTGGCCCGAGACGCCTCCTTACAGCCCAACCTGGCAACAAGCGAGCATTTCGATGACCTGAGAAGGCACTACACCGAGGGCGAGATCGTCGAGATCATGGCAGTCATCTCCCTGTTCGGATTTCTCAACCGCTGGAACGACTCCATGGCTACCGACATCGAAGAGGAGCCGTTGAAGCTTGCCTATGAGACCTACGGGGCCGAGCGGTGGAGCCCGGGCAAACACCGGCACGGCCAGGACAGTTGAGGCTGATCAGAGGGCTTCGAGAACTCGATGCACCTCATCGAGGCCCATCTCCATGGCGAGACGCTGATCAGGATGGAGATGGACATAAGAGCGGATTGGGGGCAGTGCGATCGCCACGTGACTCGCCCCCATCAGCTCGACCTCGACATGGCATCCGGTCGGACCAGAGACGACCTCGAATCTGGTGAAGTCCAGCGGCATCAGAGCTTCCACCAGGCTGGGCTTGGATGCCAAGGCAGCGGCAACACGCTGTCCGGACTCGCCACCTGATACCACATCTGCGGTGACTCCAGTCCGCTTGAGGCCGCCGGTGTGCCTCAGCGCAACGATCGACTCATCGGCCAAGGAGACGCCGATGCCCGCCCGGAACACCGCGATCTCTGTTCGACCGAGGAACCTCTTCTCGACGCGGGACGCCAGTTCAAACACCGGGCCGTCCCCAGCAGGGACGAAACGGACCCGCCGGCCATCACCCGCCTCGCGCCGGTAACCCGACAGGTCTCCCTCGATCAGGGCGGCCAGCCGCGAAGAGGGCGGGCCGGGCGCCGTGGCCCGTCTGGGCACTACGCGCCGATGCCCTCCTCCGCCTTGAGCTGCTCAGGTTCGACCGGTTTCCACGGGTTGGTTTTCTGCACACCGTACGTCCAGACGAGGGCGTACAACGCGCAGATCCCGAGCATGATGAAGAACGGCGTGTAGATCTCTCCGCGCGTCATACCCGGGGGAGCGATGTACCACGCTGCTACCAGCAATCCCACAGAGGCCAGGATCTGCGGCGCCGGATACAACGGCGTCTTGTACGGCCTGTCGAGGTCGGGCCGTCTCGAGCGCAGCAGCATCACCGAGATGTTGACCAGGATGTAGCTGAAGATCCATGCCATCACCGCGGCGAGAATCAGGTTGATGATCGAGGGAACGTCTCCGTCGAGGATGATGGCTCCCACTATTCCGATGGCGGCTACGAGGGCGATGCCCACCCACGGCTCTTTGTACCTCGGGTGCAGATATCCAAAGATCTTCGGGAAGGTGCCGTCTTTGGCCATCCCGTAGAAGATCCGGGAGACGCCTGCGATGACGGTATTCAACGTCGCCGCCGAAGCCAGAAGCACCGCTATGCCCAGCCACACCTGACCGAAATCACCCATGACCGCCTGGGCGAACTCGGGTATTGCCAGCGGCGTGTCGAGAATGAGAGTGCCGTCGCCGAGATCGACGTTCTCCACCTGACGGGCAACCGCCGCTCCGTAGAGGAACATGGCGAGCGCCACTGCAGTGACACCGATGTACATGGCCCTCGGGATGGTCCTCGCCGAGTCCCTCAACTCCGAGGCCAACGGCGTCACGTACTCGACCCCAACGAACAGGAACAGGGCCAGTCCGACCATGGTGAGTATGGCGGTGAGGTCGGTGCCGACGAAGGAATCACCGAAGAGTCCGCTGATGCTCGACTGCTTCTCGCCGAACAGCCCGGCGAGCCCGAAGATGATCAGTGTCCCCCACATGAATGCGGTCATGGCGATCTCGGTCGATGCGTAGGGTCTGATCCCAAGCATGTTCACAAAGCCCAGGATCACCAATAGCACCGCTCCGATCCACCACGAGCCCGACTCCTGGAAACCCTCGAGAAAGCCAAAGTTGAACGAGGCGAAGACACCGGCAGTGGCTGTCTCGGCCACCCCGGCGAACACGTGAACCAGCAAATACGCGGCGAGGCTCGCCGTGATCGCGAAGAACCGGCCCATCCCCGCAGCCACATAGTCATAGACGGATCCGGCGGTGGGAAGGATGCCTGCGGCCTCTGAGAAGCTCGCAGACTGGGCCAGCATCAGCAAGAAGGCGATGAGGATCGCCCAGGCGAAGATGTACCCGCCGGCGCCGAACCCGGTCTGGGCGGTGAGCAACACCGAACCCGCGATGATCAACCCGACCGCCGTCGCGAGCGCTGTCGGGAATCCAACCGCCGCCGCTTCCAGTCTTACACCAGACCCATCCTGACCGGACATGTGCCTCCTCGTCGCCAGACGAGTCGAATCTAGACCCAGAGGAGGAGTCGATGCGGTGCGGAACGGCAGGTCATCGGTGCCGGGGGTCGTCGAGCCACCAATCGAGCAGGTGTTCCAAGGCGGGCTGGGAAACCGGGGCCCAGACGAGACGTCTCTCTTCGATCAGCTCTTCTGGGTCGATGCCCGCGTCGATCAGCTTCATGTCGCCTCCCACAGCGCACCAGGACTCGAGCAGCGGCGGGGTGACCTCGGGATGGAACTGAACCCCCCAGACTGCGCCCAAAGCTGAAGGCCTGGAGACCGGAGTCGTTGTATGCCAGGCGTGTAGCACCCTCAGCGAGGGTGAACTCGTCCCCGTGGTATTGGAACGAGGGTCCAAAGAGATGGCGGGCTCATCCGACTCGATGTGTCCCCACCCATACTCGGGCCGCAGCGAGGGGGACGCGGTCCCACCGAGAGAGGCCGACATGATCTGGGCCCCGAAGCAGATGCCGCCGTCGCGCGGGCCGGGCACCCGACTGGAACATTGTCTCGCGGACGGGGCCACCTCGGTCCACTTGGCCGCCGCCATATGTCTCCTCAGCTCGCTGCGAGGCGTTCAGATGTAAGTGGACTGCCCAGCCGCGGAGACCCAGGACTGCATCACCGGGGTCGACACCGATGTCTCCGTCCCGCCGAGCCTTGGCGCGTCTCTCGTCGCCTCGAGAGCGACCGGGACTTTGTCGCGCCCTCTCCCCTGCCTACTTGGAGGGCTTTCTGGCTGTGAAGCGAGCGGAGTGGCAGAGGTACGTCAAATCGACCACGGATTGGGGGCTGAACGAGTATCTCGAATAGTTCTGATCGATTATTCCCAGGCAACCGGCAGCGACATCGGCCCGCGGAACTCGAAACCGTATAGCTCGACCTCCCCGTCGAGACTAAGCCTGGGCAAACGGTCGAGGAGGCGTTCGACTCCGATCCGGACCTGCTGACGCCCCATCCACTCCCCCAGGCATCTGTGCTCGCCGACACTGAACGCAAGGTGTGCGCCTTCACCACGGTCGACGAGAAACGAGTCGGGATCCGACCAACGCCGCGGATCGCGGTTGGCCGCGGTGAGGGCTGCGGCCACCATCGCCCCCTCGGGGATAGTCACCCCGTGAAAGTCGACGTCCTGGGTGGTCTGCCGGGTGGCTGTGCCGACGGGTGAGTGGAAGCGCAACGTCTCCTCGATGACCTTGCGAATGGCGGAACGGTCGCCCATGACTCGTCTGTGGAGCTGGGGGTCCTTCAGGATCTCGTACATGACCAATCCGACGGCGTCGCGAGGCTCGTTGATCCCACCTGAGATCATGAGACGGACGTTGTTGGTGATCTCCTCCCGACTGAAGCCGGCCTCGACATAGGAGGCAAGACCGAGCGCGGCATCAGCTGGCTCGATGGTGTCTAGCCGAGCGCCGAGAGCTTCGCCCAGCTCACCGTGGGCCCTGGCCGCGACGGCCGCCTTCTCGGGCTCGTTCTCGAAGTTCGCCAGACCGGTGATGACTCCGTGGCACCATTCGGCGAGGTGCTGCCAGGTCACGGTGTCGAAACCGAGCGCCTCGAGCAGGGTGAGGTTGGCCAGGGGCTCGGCATACACCGTCATCAAGTCGGCGCTCTTCGACGCGGCAAACCCGTCGATGACCTCGTCGAGGATGGCGGGAAGGCGCTGGGCCATCGCCCGACCGGCCGGTGTCCCGGCGAAAGGAGGCCGCATCCCGTTGGCCAACCTGTCGTGGGGTCCGCCGTCGAGGGTGAGCATGTTTTCCCCGAGGCACTCGCGGAGCCAGCTGGGATCAGTGTTGGCGGTGAACAGGTGGGGGTTCTCACACACGTAGACCACGTCATCCCAACGGGTGACCAGCCACATGTCGATACTCGGCACATAGGTCGCCGGTGCCAGTTCTCGCAGCTCAGCGAGGATTGGATGAGGATCCGCCTCGAGGTCGGCCAGATTGATCGATTTCGGATCGATCATGGCCGGTCAAACTACAGAACCCGGTGGTCCATTGCGTCGTAGGTTTGACCGCATGAGAGTGAGCATCGATGAAGGTCTGTGTGCGGCCACCGGCCAGTGTGAGATGATCTGCCCCGAGGTGTTCGAGGTCGATCTGGTCGCAGAGGTGAGAGACGAGCACCCTGGCCCATCTCTCCACGAACGGGTACGCGAGGCTGCTGACGCCTGTCCGACCGGGGCCATTCTCCTTGACACGGGCTGAGCCCGCGCAAGTGCTCAACCAGCTGCCGGGACGTCGGGACCCAACTGTTGGCGGACGAATTCAGTGTCGGTAGGTGTTGCGTTCTGGCCGGGGAACCCTTCCTCGGGCCGGTCGCACCAGAGATGAACCTGACCCGTGCCTATCGAGTTCTCGTACTCGCCATACTGACGGGCAGGTGCCCTGCACTTCTCCTCCCCGATGGCGCCGAGCATCAAGAGATAGTGGGCGAACATCGACTCCGGCCGATACCTGAGGAAGTCGTCCATGGTCTCGAGCATCTTGGCGTGGTTGCCCTCCTTCAGCCACCCAATTCGCTCCTCATCGGCGGCGCGAGCCTCCGGCGTGCGGATACTGGACAGATCGGCGGCCTCGTGGTCCCTCAGCTCGCGGAGCTTCCAGAAGGTGTGTGACATCGCCCCGGATGCAATCAACATGACCTTGCGATCGGTCTCCTCGATGGCCTGTCCGAGCGCCCGACCGGCCCGCAGAAAGTCTTCCGTATCACCCGTCTGCGCCACACTCACCGAGATCCATCGCTTGTCGAGCCCCTCGCCGAGGAACTTCCACAGGTTGACCGTGGCGTAGAACACCGGCAGGTACGGATCATCGATCGCGGTGACCCAAGTGGAGTGTTGGGACGAACACCTTTCCACAGCCAGGGCGAGCTCGGGATCCCCACGCCAGTCGTACGGAATACGGGTCATACCCCTTGGGAGCTCCTCCGATGTGAAGAGACCGGCACGACGGTCCTGGGCGGTGACGACGAACTCGACAGTGGTGAACCAATGCGAGTCGAGAACGACAACAGTGTCATAGTCGAGAACTTCGAAAACGTCGGCTCGCAGTCTCTCGAGCGCTGGCCCAAGCGTGAAGTCCTTGCCGTTGTTGAGCTCCCGCCGTGTCTCCTCTGGGAGCATGATCGTTGGGACGTGCGCCAAGAGTCCGGCTCCCATAACGTCACCCATGATTCCTCCTCTGGCTCAGTCAGCCCAGCCGTTCCGGCGACCTCTAGGCATCGACGTTCGAAACAGCATCGTGTTCCGCCGCAGCCGTGATCTCAGTGCGACGCTGGCGGAGCATCTCGATCGTCGGCGCTCTTTGGCTATCTGATACGGACGGCATCACGAGCCATTCTCGCACAGAAGCCGAAGCCGTTGGGTCGCGACTGCTCGATCAAACCTGCTGCTTCTCGCCGCCTCGGATCCCTCGATACCAGGAGCCGGAGCTGGGCCAGAAAAGAGACACAGCAACGGGAGCCAGAACTAGACAGCCATCCCGACTCTCACCTGTTCAACAGATGCCATCGGGTGGAGCTGACGGGATTTTGAACCCGTGGCCCCCTCGTGGCGAAAGATGCGGTCAAAACGCTCTGACCTGGGGAAACGGCACGCGGAAGCTCGATACGTGGCGCCTTGTGGGCAAGCAATGTGAGACGTGGAAAGATGTCGCATTGGCTCCCAGGCACCGATCTAGCATCCAGCGACCATGGTCATCGCACGAAAAGGCGACGCTCTTGTCCCACGGGCTCAACCCTCCGGGGCTGTCTCCTAGTGATGAGTCGGTCCGCGATGTCTCTGTTCTCCGGGCGCGGCCCCGCCGCCGGCATCGGAGTCGGCTTCACTCTCATCGGTCAGTTTTTTTCAATGGCATGCTGCCGGCATGGCTGGTTCTGCGTACACCCTGGCCGCTGGGCGGCGTTGCGGCCCCTTTTGCCGTCGCAACACACTCGATTGGAGTAGAACCAGGCCTGTCGTGGCAACGGCCGTGGCCATGGTGGCGCTGTGCGTCCTGGCTGTGTGGCGACTCTGCCGGGACGAATTCTGAGCCCTGCGGCCAGATTCAAACCGGGGATCGAGACGACGGATTGAGACACCCCATCACCGAGACAGCGAAGACTGAGGTCGGCCATTGGCCCGGCACCCACTCCAAGGGTGGTGGGTGGGTGGCCGCCGCACGCGTTCGGCCGCATCTGTGGCAGACGGCTCTCATTATCGCCGTTGGCCTCGCCGGCGTGGTCTGGATAGTCGTCCTCATCAACCAAGCAGGGGCCGATCAGCCTGGTCTACAAGCCGCCCTCGCCTGTTGGACGACCGTCCCATACATCGTCGCCGGCGCCGTGGCCTGGCGTCGGCGTCCGGACAGCAGGCTCGGGCTTTGGATGGTCATCGCCGGCTATGTCGTCGTCCTTACGTTCCTTGCTTGGTCGAGCAACGACTTCTTGGTCACGGTGGCCGAGGTGTTCGATTTCGCTCCCCCGTTGATGTTCCTCATCGTGTTCCTCACATATCCCAGCGGCCGAGTGCACACGCAGGCCGAACGGGTCGTCATCACAGTCGCCGGCGTGGCTGCGGCATTGACTTTCGTCTATCTCCCTCTCGGCTACGACGAGACGTTGTTGACTGTGAATGCGCAGTGGCCGGAGCTGGCCCAGAGAATCCAGGACGCGCAACTGGTGTTGATGGCGGCGGCCCTGATGGCGGGAGTGGGTCTGCTCATCGGCAGACGGATTGGTTCTCCCCGTCCTCTTCGACGCTGGTTCGGGTACCTGGTCGACTCGTTCTCGGTTGCTCTCCTCATGCTGGCGGTTCTTTACCTGGTTCATGTCTCTGCCTGGAACGTCAACACCGAGCCGGTGCGACTGGTCATGTTCGGGCTCGTTGGAGTCGCTCCTCTGGTCTTCCTGATAGGTCTCATCGACGAAAGGCTGGGTCGTGCCTCCATCGCCGATCTGATGGTTGGCTCCACGGTGACCCTCGGCCCCGCCGAGTTGCAGGACGGTGTGAGACGTTCCCTGCGTGATCCATCGGCTCGTGTCGCCTACTGGATACCCGAATTCGATTCCTACGCCGACGTCGAGGGCAAGTCGGTGGATCTCGACGACCTCGCCGATGCGTCCCTCACCCCGGTGGGGGACGGTGAGCACCCGATGGCACTGTTGATCCACCATCCCGCCCTCGACCACGAGACGACCCTTCTCAACTCCGTCGCTGCGGCCACGTCGATGTTCATCCGCAAAGCACAGCTTGAAGTCGAGCTTCGTGCTCGAGTGGACGAGCTCCGGGGATCTCGTATGCGCATCCTCGATGCCGAGCAGCGTGAGCGGAGACGTCTGGAGCGCGATCTCCACGATGGCGCCCAACAGAGACTCCTCGCCCTCTCTCTCTCCCTCGGCGAGATCGAGAGCCAGGTCGGCGGGGATGACGATCTGCGGGCCCGTGTCGACGAGGCGCGATCGGAGGTGGCGGCCAGTCTGCAGGAGTTGCGCAACCTCGCCCATGGGATTCATCCCGCCGCTCTCATCGATCACGGCCTTGTCGTTGCCCTGGAGTCACTTGCCACCAGAGCCCCGATACCCGTCGAGGTGACGACCGCGTCTCTGGAAGGCATCTCCCGGGCCGCTGAGCTGACGGCCTTCTATCTGGTGAGCGAGGCGCTGGCCAACGTGGCCAAGCATTCCCAGGCCTCCACGGCGACGATCGACGTTGTGATCGATGGTGACACTCTTGTGGTGGAGGTCAATGACGACGGTGTCGGTGGCGCCGACGCGAGAGACGGGTCGGGACTGCGCGGCCTGGCCGATCGCGTCGAAGCAGGCGGGGGCCGGTTGATGGTGTGGAGCTCGCCGGGAGGTGGGACCAGGTTGAGGGCGGAGATCCCATGCGCGTGATGCTCGCCGACGACAGCCTCAACGCTGACAGGCGAAAGTCGCGGAAGGCCTGCTCTCATTGAGGGGTTCTCGGGCAGCGGAGACGGGGCTTGAATCCTCGACTTCGGTTTATGGGTGAGGCCCCTGTCGGCCAGGTCGAGATACTCTCGGCGTCTCACAATGGATGCGGCTTACGATGCCGTGATGAGCGCAACCGACGCTTCTGGCGACACTGTCTTGACCCGTGAGGAGCTCGCCGCCGCGGCGAGCGTCCCGGAATCGGAGGTCGACCGGCTGGTCGATGCCGGCATCCTGGTCGAGCGAGAGACATCCGGGGAGCCGTTCCGGAGTGTGGACGTTCTGAGGATCCGCATGGTACGCGCCTGTGAGGAAGGCGGGATCCCAGCGGACGCGATGTCGGCAGCCATCAGGGAGGGTCGGCTGTCCTTCGCATTTACGGAGAACTGGCGACTGTTCGAAGCCGCCGCGACGCTGGTTCCGCAGACGCACGCAGAGCTGGCGGCCGAGGTCGGCCTGTCCTTCGAGGCGCTGCGCGCAGTCGTGACAGCGTTCGGGTTCCCGCCGCCGCGCCCAGACGGCATGGTCGTCGAGGCGGAGCGCCCGATTGCCACGTTGATGGGGAGGGCTATCCGTCTCGGCGCCATCGACGAAGCGACAGCCGTGCGGCTGGGGTCCATGTACGCCGAGGTCTTCCGCCGCGCCGCCACCGCCGAGAATGAGGTCTACCACTCCGGCTTCGAGATGCCGCTTCTCCGCTCCGGGCTCGACGAGCGCCAGAGCATGGAGACGGCCTCGGACACGACCATCGAACTCGTGCCGCTCCTCGACGCGGCCGTCTTCGCTGCGTACCGCCGGCAACAGGAGCTCGTCTGGACGGACCACCAAATCGAGCACATCGAGCAGGCGGTGGAATCGGCCGGCATCTCGCTCCCGCCCGGACCGCCTCCGGCGATCAGCTTCGTCGATCTCGCGGGATTCACGCATCTGACCGAGGAGCGTGGTGACGAGGAGGCCGCCGCCATCGCCGCCCGCCTGTCGGACACCGTACAGGACGGTTCTCGACGCTACCGCGGTGAAGTCGTCAAGTGGGTGGGGGACGGGGTGATGTTCCGGTTCCGGAATCCCGCGGACGCCGTCCGCTCGGCGCTCGACCTCGTCCGCGACGTTCCCGCCGCCGGTCTGCCACCCGCACACATCGGAGTCGCGGCTGGACCGGTGATCCGGCAGGGCGGCGACTATTACGGACGCACCGTCAACCTCGCATCCCGGATCTCGAACCACGCTGGAGCCGGGAAGGTCCTGGTGAGCGCGCCGGTCGTCGACGCGACGTCGACCCCAGACGTCCGCTTCACATCGATCGGCAGCGTCGAACTGGCGGGGATCACGCGACCGACCGAGCTCTTCGAGGCATCTCAGACATGACCACACTCCGGCTCGCCGGCGTCATCATCCTCGTCTACCGGTGGTGAACGACATCCAACGTATCCTTTCTGAGGGATATGGGGTCGCTGGCGGTGGTGGTGGTGAACGCCCCGGCGGCGGAAGGAACGAAGAGACCGCACTCTTGCTGAATTCGCAATCCACGGCTGAGTGCGGGCACTCGTTTTGTAGACCTCTCGCGCATCCCGATCAATGTCCTCACGACTGTTTCGAAGCTGGTGCGGGGATTGCAGCTCGCCGATCTCATTACAGGATGCACCACGGCTTACGTCGCTGGCGAGGACACCTACTCGCCTAGGGTCTTTTCCAGGATTCTCCAGCTCGTGCGCAATGACTTCGGGAGCTAGGCGGGCGAGGAATCAAGATTCATCCTCATTCCCGTTACGCCAATCTCTACCACTCGTTCGGCGACACCCATTACGTCCGATATCAAGTCGGCACGCCGATGCCTCTCCCCGCCCATACCAGGATGGCCCAGACAGGTAGTAGGCGATGGCTAGTAAAGCGCGGTGATAGTGATCCGGAAAGCACGTGAGCGTACGCCGGTCTCCTCTCCCGAGGATCTGCTCAGAGCTCTTCCCCGGCGCTCGCGAACTCAAGGAGTCTTTCGACCTCTGGCATCGAGAAAGGAGAGGATCGACCCTGAGGCTCGCCTGACAGTCTGATAGAAGCACGCGGTGGCGCTGTTCTTAGATAGCCCATTGCCGGACAACGCGCGGGCGGGAGTTTGCCGTGGTGGCGCTGAGGACAAGCGCGGCCGCCGCCCTGCGGTACAGAGCGAGATCAGACATCTGTTTCTCCCCTCATCGCTGTCGCGTGGCTTGTTCGTGGGGCTGGAGTCCTCGGCAAAGGGAAGCTCCTAGGGCCGGGCCGCGCTCACACAGGTAGGGCAGGCCACGTTCTGAAGGGCGGGCATCATGACCAGAAGTCTGGGTCCGGGTTGTCGTTCAGGAACCAAGCTTCAGTGGCGCTCCCGTCGTTGACGTGGAAGACCTCGGCGCTTCGGTATTCGAC
>Ga0214468_1000262_pt1 | contig 16998 bp, 15 predicted proteins | sample RVTome_9_FD_187334 | JGI IMG/M metagenome (GOLD analysis project Ga0214468, IMG submission 187334) | Soil microbial communities from uranium-contaminated site in the Upper Colorado River Basin, Wyoming, United States - RVT155D38 HiSeq ...
CGGCGTCACCGGGCGGTGCTCCCGCGTCGAGACACGTCGCGATGAGCTCGGCCGCGCGCGGCACGTCACGCGCCAGGCGGGCGGCCGTGCGCCGCTGCTCCGCCCGGCGCCGGCGGGCGGGCGCCGCGACGAGGACCGCCGCGACCGCGGCCATCACGCCCAGCGTCGGCCGGCCGGACAGGACGAGAAGCCCCGTGAGGGCCCCGAAAGCCACCGGGGCGCGCGCCACGAGGGGCGACGCGACCACGGACAGTGCCTCCACGTGGCGCCGGGGCGGGCCGGCCCTGCTCGGGGCGGCGCGCGGCAGGAGTGCGCGCAACCGCCCCCGGCCAGGGGCAGCCGGGGCACCGACCAGCCACCCCGCGGCCGCGGCGAGCGTCACCGCGAGCCAGGGCTCGGGCGTGGCGGTCACGGCCCCGGTCCCGTCCACTCGTCGGTGACCGACGCGGCGACGGACGCCGTCCACCACCTGCCAGCCACCACCAGCGTCAGGCCCGCCGCCAGGCAGAGGAACCCTGCCGCGGTGCCCGTCAGGAAGCCGACCGGGTCGGCGCCCAGTGCGACGCCCATCGCGATGCCTGCGAGCGGCAGGAACGAGAGGAGCCGGGCGGTGGCGTGGGGACCGGCGAGCTGGGCGGCCACCTCGTCGCGCACCCGCTGCTCGGCGCGGTGCGTGGCGAGCAGCCGCTCGACCGGAGCGGCCAGCGAGCACCCGGTGGCCTCCGCGACCCGCCACACAGCCGCCAGGTCGCCGGCGGTCGCCCCGCCGGGCTCGTCACGGAGGTCGGCGAGAGCCCCGGCGACGTCCCCCGTCGGCCGGCTCGCGGCCAGGGCCACGGCCCCCAGACCGGGGACGTCGCGGGCGACGGCGTGCAGGGCAGGGGCGGCGTCGGCGCCGGCCGCCAGCTCTGCGACGAGCCCGTCGAGGAGCTCGCCCAGCGCAGCGCGCCGCCGGGCGCCCGCACGCTCCCGTCGGCGACCCGGCGACAGCCCGGAGCGTCGTGGAGGCGACCGGCCGGCATCGCGGCGGCCGCCCGCGTCCGGCGGCCCGGAACGACCGAGCCGGGCCAGCGCCGCCCGGCGTCTCCCGTCCGGCAGGACCCAGCCGGCCGCTGCGGCGAGCGCGACGGCGGCCACCACGGTCACGGAGAACACGCGATCAGCCCGGCGAGGGGGGCTGCCCCCGGCCCCTCCCGGCACCGCCCCGCGGCATCGACCTCCACGGCGGGGCACACCCGCACCGACCCGTCGTCGCAGCGCTCGAGCACGCCGACCTCGGCCACCCGACGCTTGCCGTCCCGCGACCGCGCGAGATGGACCACCGCGTCGACGCCGGACGCCAGCTGGCTGTGCGCCGCCTCCCGGCCCAGCCCGGCGGCGAGGGCGAGAGCCTCGACGCGCGCCGGCAGGGCCCGGCAGTCGTTCGCGTGCACGGTGCCGCAGCCGCCGTCGTGGCCGGTGTTGAGCGCTGACAGCAGGTCGACCACCTCGGCTCCGCGCACCTCACCCACGACGAGGCGGTCGGGGCGCATGCGCAGCGCCTGCCGGACGAGGGTCCGCAGGTCCACCTCCCCTCGCCCCTCGACGTTGACCCATCGGGCCTCCAGCCTCACGACGTGGGGGTGGTCGGGACGCAGCTCGCCGGAGTCCTCCACCAGGACGATGCGCTCCCGGGCGTCGACCTCCGACAGCAGCGTGGAGAGCAGTGTCGTCTTGCCGGTGCCCGTTCCGCCGGTCACGAGGAACGACGCCCGGGCCGTCACGAGGCCGCGCAGGACGGACGCCACGACCGGCACCACCGTGCCGCGGTCGACGAGCTCCTCGAGCGCGAACGCCTGCCGCCTCGCGACGCGGAGGCTGATCAACGTGCCCGACGGGCTGACGGGTGGCAGCACGGCGTGCAGCCGCGTCCCGTCGGGGAGCCGGGCGTCCACCGTCGGGCTGGCCACGTCGAGACGCCGCCCGGCAGCGGCGGCGAGCCGCTGGGCCAGCCGGCGCACCGCCGCCTCGTCGCGGAAGCTCACGGCCGACCGCTCCAGGCCGGCGCCACGGTCCACCCAGACCTGGTCGGGCGCGTTGACGAGCACGTCGCTCACCTCCGGTTCGTGCAGCAGAGCGTCCAGCGGCCCGGCTCCGGTGAGCTCCGAGCGCACCGCCGCCACGAGCCCGAGCACCGTGGCGCCGTCGGCCACGGAGCCCTCCGCGCGTACGGCCGCCGCCACCGCGTCGGGCGTCAGGTCGGCACCACCGCGCACGACGCGGTCGGCCACCCGCTCGACGAGTCCGGCCGGGAGCGGCGCGGGGCTCACGCGGCCGGCCGGAGCTCGGCGAGGTGCGTGTCGAGCAGCTTGCCGCACAGCTGGGCCAGCGGGCCGCGGCCCGAGCGACCGGGGGCCTCCCCGCGCTCGAGCGCGGCGGCGAGACCGGGCTCGGGGCGCAGCCACCCTTCCAGCGGCAGCCCCAGCGAGCGCGCCACGTCGGGCCCGGTCAGGCCCGACGGCGCCGGGCCGCGGACGACGACCCGCACGTCGCCGGCGAACCGCGCGACGGCGGCGGCGACGCGGCCGGCCGCGGCGGCGGCGCGGACCTCGGCCGGCACCACCAGCAGCACGACGTCGCTCTCGACGGCGACCACCTCCGCTGCGGCGTCCAGCCGCCTCGGCAGGTCGGCCACGACCAGCCGGTGCGACCCGCGCACCGCGGCCAGCACGGCGCCCACGGTGTCGGCCGGGACCTGCACCGGGTCGCCGCGGTCCCACGACAGCAGCGGCAGCCCTGACGCCCGCGGCAGCGCGCGGACGAGCGCCGCCGGGCTGACCGTGCCGCCCGCGCCCGCGAGGTCCCGCCACCGCAGGCCGGGCGCCGTCTCGACCCCCAGCAGGAGATCGAGCCCGCCGCCCAGCGGGTCGGCGTCGACGAGGACCGTGGGGCACCGGGCGGCACCCGTGGTCGCCAGCGCGCAGGCAAGGATGGAGGCTCCCGCGCCCCCGCGACCGCCGAGCACGGCGATCGTGGTCGCGTCCGGAACCGGCTCCACCGCGGTTCCCGCGAGCCGGTCGAGGAGCCAGCGTTCGGCGTCGGGCAGCACGACGACGCTGGCGCCGAGCCGACTGGCGCGCTCCCACGTCGCGTCGTCGCAGAGGTCGCGGGCGACGAGCACGACGTCGGGCCGCCTCGCGAGACCGGCGGCGAGTGCCGCGGCGGAGACGTCGTCGTCCACCACCACCAGCGGCGCGGCGCTCCACTCGGCCCGTGCGGCGGCGACCTCGTGGGCCACCTGGGCCTCGACGCCCGCAGCGGCGCAGAGGCGGAGCAGGTCGTCGAGCAGGTCGTGGTCGGTCGTCGCGAGCAGCGGCCGGTCGGGCACGGCGCCTCCGGTGGTGGGGTCCGTCCCACCGTGGCGCCCGTGGGTCACCTGCGGCGACGCGTCGAGCGGATCTGTGGACGGCCGCCCCGTCCGCGCAACATGTGGACCCGGCCGGACCGGCCCACGACATGCGACGGCCCCCGCTGGGGGGGAGAGCGGGGGCCGTCTTGCGGTCTCGACCCGGGGGGGATGGGCCGAGCCGCCGTGCGCCTCACGGAGGGGACGCGACGACAGGATGTACCCACACGCACCGTGATCGCAAACCACCCCCGCGTGTTCTTGGCCGAATTTTGCCCTCCTTATGCTCAGCGGGATGGCCCCGTCCCCGCCGATCCGCACCGCGGCGTTCTTCGACCTCGACAAGACGATCATCGCGAGGTCCAGCACGCTGGCGTTCAGCCGGCCCTTCTACCAGGGCGGGCTGATCAACCGGCGCACCGTCCTGCGCAGCGCGTACGCGCAGTTCGTCTACCTGGTCGGAGGCGCCGACCACGACCAGATGGAGCGCATGCGCGCGTACCTCTCGGCGATGTGCACCGGCTGGGACGTGCAGCAGGTCAAGGACATCGTGTCCGAGACCCTGCACGAGCTCATCGACCCGATCATCTACGACGAGGCAGCCACCCTCATCGAGGAGCACCACCTCGCGGGCCGTGACGTCGTCATCGTCAGCTCGTCGGGCGCCGAGGTCGTCGAGCCGATCGGCGAGATGCTCGGCGCCGACCGGGTCATCGCGACCCGCATGGTCGTGGAGGACGGGCACTACACCGGCGACATCGACTTCTACGCCTACGCCGAGAACAAGGCGGCCGCCGTCCGCGAGCTCGCCGAGCAGGAGGGCTACGACCTGCCCGGCTCGTACGCGTACAGCGACTCGGTCACCGACGTCCCCATGCTCGAGGCCGTCGGGCACGCCTTCGCGGTCAACCCCGACCGGGCGCTGCGCCGCGAGGCGGTGGCGCGCGACTGGCAGGTCCTGGTGTTCACCAAGCCGGTCCGCCTGCGCGACCGGTTCTCGGCCGTGTCGCTGCCGAAGCCACCGACCCTGGCCGCCGTCGCGCTCAGCGCCGGTGCCGCGACGGCCGCCGTCGTGTGGCTCGCCGCCCGCCGCCGGGCGGGCCGGGTCGCGACGTGGCGCGAGGTCGCCGGGCGGACACGCCGCACGACACTCCGGCGGTAGGCAAAAGAAGCGCCGAAGGCCTTCCGCCGGAGGCCCTTCATGGGCTAGACAGATGGTGAAGCACGGCAGCTGGGCACCCACGCGGCGACCTGCCCATGTACGGGCCGGCGAGCCAGGCTGGTCCTGGTCTCCCGACACACGGTGCACGCTTGGTAACCCAGGCCTGACGTGCCGGAGCGGCGTCCTTTCGGGGGCGCCGCTCACCTTGTGCGGTGCGCCGTCCTCGCCGTCGAGCATCCTCCGGGCATCGGCCCGGTCACGCGCCGCGCTGGATCGCCTCGCAGATCGCGACCCCCTCGCGGGCGCCGAGCACCACCGCCTCGGCGCAGTGCCGCACCCACGCCGCGATCCCGTCCGGACCGCCGTCGGCGTAGGACCGCAGCGCGTCGAGGTGAGTGTCGCGGCCGATCTCGACGAAGCCGACCTCGGGGGCCGTGACCGATCCGGGGTCCAGGCCCCGGCCGACCAGCGTCAACCGGGCGGCGGCGCGGGCCACCACACCGGCGCCGCTGTCGAACGCGCCCATCGTCGCCAGCTCGCCGTGCACCACCGCGGCCACCACGACGGCGGGGGCGACGGACGAGGCGGTGAGGAGCTCGCCCAGCGCCGCCAGGCGGGTCGCCGCCGCCGGCGCCGGCCGGCCGAGCGCGTCGATGTCGTCGACCAGGTCGGACGCCGCGAGGGTGTGCAGCCGGGCGACCGCCTGCAGCGGCGCCCGCCGCCACGTCGGCTGCAGCGGGCCGATCTCCGCCGCGACGCGCAGCGCACCCTGCACGACGCCCTCGCCGTCGGCCGGCAGGCGGCCCCCCGCCGACACGGTGCGCCGCACGACGTCCAGCGGCACGTCCGCGCCCTCGAGGGCGGCCGACGCCCGGGCGCCCCGCAGCGCCGCCTCGGAGGCCACGCGCTCCGCCGACCGCCGGAGCACCCGGTGGCCGCGCAGGGCGTCGACGGCCCGCCGCGCCTCCTCCACCGACTCGGCGACGCCCGGCAGGCCCGCGACGTGGGCCAGCGGGTCGGCTGCGGGCGGGTCGTCGGCGGCGGCGGGCACGAGCAGTGACCCTAGACGTCGGGGCGAGCCGAACTAGAACTTCCATGCATCTTCCGGGGCAAACCGGGGTACTGCCCGCTGTGACCGCCGTCACACGGCACGCGGGGTTCCTCATCGATCCGAGGAGGCAGGGTGAGCAGCAGCATCGAGCAGGACAGCGGCCGACTTCTGGCCGCGCAGAACAGTCCGGAGTTCGGCGAGCTACGGCGCACGTTCCGGCGGTTCGTGTTCCCGATGACCGTGGTGTTCCTGAGCTGGTACCTCCTCTACGTCATCGCCTCGGGCTGGGCGCGAGACTTCATGGGCCAGGACTTGTGGGGCAACATCAACGTCGCCTACGTCTTCGGTCTTCTGCAGTTCGTCTCGACCTTCCTCATCGCCTACCTGTACGAGCGACACATGGACAACAAGGTCGACCCCCTCGCCGCCAGGGTGCGTGACGACCTGGAGCGGGGAGTACGGCGATGAGCGCCGCGAGCGGTGTCGTGCTGGCCGTCGAGGACGTCTCAGGCGGCCAGCAGGCCCTCACCAGCATCCTGTTCCTCGCCTTCGTCGCCGCCACGCTCATCATCACCTTCTGGGCGTCACGGCAGACCAAGACCGCCGCAGACTTCTACGCGGGCGGACGCTCGTTCAGCGGGCTGCAGAACGGCGTCGCAATCGGCGGCGACTACATGTCGGCTGCGTCGTTCCTCGGCATCGCCGGCATCATCGCGCTCTACGGGTACGACGGCTTCCTCTACTCGATCGGCTTCCTCGTCGCGTGGCTGGTCGCCTTGCTGCTCGTCGCCGAGCTCATGCGCAACTCCGGCAAGTACACGATGGGCGACGTCCTCGCGTTCCGGATGCGTCAGCGCCCGGTGCGCGCGGCGGCCGGCGTGTCGACCATCGTCGTCTCGATCTTCTACCTGCTCGCGCAGATGGTCGGCGCCGGTGCGCTCGTGTCGCTGCTGCTGGGTATCTCGTCGGACACCGCCAAGAACCTGACCATCGTCTCCGTTGGCATCCTGATGATCTTCTACGTGACCGTCGGCGGGATGAAGGGCACGACGTACATCCAGATCATCAAGGCTCTGCTCCTGATGACCGGCGCTTCCCTCCTCACCGTGCTCGTCATGTTCAAGTTCGGCTGGAACGTGAGCGAGATGCTCGGCACCGCGGCCCAGGAGAGCGGGAAGGGCGACGCCTTCACCGAGCCCGGACAGCGGTACGGCCGCGACGTCGTCGACGCCGAAGGCAACCCCGACGACCGGGCAACGCTGTACAGCAAGCTCGACCTGATCAGCCTCGGTCTCGCCCTGGTCCTGGGCACGGCCGGGTTGCCGCACATCCTGATCCGCTTCTACACCGTCCCGACCGCCCGCGAGGCGCGCAAGTCGGTCGTGTGGGGTATCTGGATCATCGGCTCGTTCTACCTGATGACGCTCGCGCTCGGCTTCGGGGCGGCAGCACTGGTCGGGCCGGAGGCGATCATCGCGCAGGACCCCGCGGGCAACACCGCCGCGCCACAGCTCGCCAGAGCCGTCGGCGAGGACTACTTCGGCGATACCGGCGGGACGATCATGCTCGCGTTCATCGCCTCGGTGGCATTCGCGACGATCCTCGCGGTGGTCGCCGGGCTCACGCTCGCGTCGTCGTCCTCGGTCGCGCACGACGTCTACGCCAACTACGTGCATCGCGGCGAGGCGCCGGAGGGCAAGGAGGTGAACGTCGCACGCATCGCGGCGTTCGTCATCGGTGGCGTCGCCATCGTGCTCTCCATCTTCGCCCAGAAGCTCAACGTGGCGTTCCTCGTCGCGCTCGCCTTCGCCGTCGCGGCGTCGGGCAACCTGCCGGCGATCCTGTACTCGCTGTTCTGGAAGCGGTTCAACACGGCCGGTGCCGTCTCGGCGATCTACGGCGGTCTGCTCTCGGCGGTGATCCTGGTGATCTTCTCCCCGGTGGTGTCCGGCAAGCCCGCGGTCGACGGCAAGAGCCCCTCCCTCGTGACGGACCCGGCCATCGACTTCCACTGGTTCCCGCTCGACAACCCGGGCCTCGTCTCGATCCCGCTCGGGTTCTTCTTCGGCTGGCTCGGCACGGTGCTGAGCAAGGAGCACGACGAGCACAAGGCCGCCGAGCTCGAGGTGCGCTCCCTCACGGGGGTCGGCATGGAGAAGGCGGCGGTGCACTGACGCGACCCGCTTCCACGGCGCCGCGGCTGCCGTACGGCGCCGCGGGAGATCCACATCAACCACGGCGCCGTGGAAGCGGGACCGAACCGGGCCCTCGGGCGGCACTTGCCCCCGGCGGTCCGCCCTGGTGGGGTGTGGACCACAGATCGAGGACGTCGGACGACTGGCGAGGAGTGCCCGGTGAGCAACGAAGCCCTCTCGAACCTCCTGCACGAGGACCGCACCTTCGCTCCGAGCGAGGAGTTCGCGGCGGACGCGGTCGCGAAGGCCGACCTCTACGACACGGCCGCCAAGGACCGGCTGGCGTTCTGGGAGGAGCAGGCCCGCGGGCTGGACTGGGCGACCGAGTGGGACCGGGTCCTCGACTGGGAGCCCCCCTTCGCCAAGTGGTTCGTCGGCGGGACGCTGAACGTGGCGGTCAACTGCGTCGACCGGCACGTCGCCGCCGGCCGGGGCGACAAGGTCGCGCTGCACTGGGAGGGCGAGCCGGGCGACACCCGATCGGTCACGTACGCCGAGCTCAAGGACCAGGTGTGCCGGGCGGCCAACGCCCTCACCGCGCTCGGCATCGAGAAGGGCGACCGGGTCGCGATCTACCTCCCGATGATCCCCGAGGCGGCCGTCGCGATGCTGGCCTGCGCGCGCATCGGCGCCCCGCACTCGGTGGTGTTCGGCGGCTTCTCGGCGACCGCGCTCCAGTCACGCATCGACGACGCCCAGGCCAAGCTGGTCATCACCGCCGACGGCGGCTACCGCCGTGGCAAGCCGTCGGCCCTCAAGCCGGCCGTCGACGAGTCCCTGGACCTCAGCGAGGGCAAGTCGGTCGAGCACGTCCTCGTGGTGCGCCGCACCGGCCAGGACGTCGACTGGGCCGAGGGCCGCGACGTCTGGTGGCACGACGCTGTCGACGCAGCGAGCGCCGAGCACGAGGCCCGGCCGCACGACAGCGAGCACCCGCTCTTCATCCTCTACACGTCCGGCACGACGGGGAAGCCGAAGGGCATCCTGCACACCTCCGGCGGCTACCTCACCCAGGTCGCCTACACGCACCGTGTCGTCTTCGACCACAAGCCCGAGACGGACGTCTATTGGTGCACCGCGGACATCGGATGGGTCACCGGTCACAGCTACATCGTCTACGGCCCGCTCGCCAACGGTGCCACGCAGGTGATGTACGAAGGCACGCCGGACACCCCGCACAAGGGCCGCTTCTGGGAGATCGTCGCGAAGTACGGCGTCACGTTGCTCTACACGGCGCCCACGGCGATCCGTACGTTCATGAAGTGGGGCGCCGAGATCCCCGCCGAGCACGACCTGTCGTCGCTGCGCCTGCTCGGCTCGGTCGGTGAGCCCATCAACCCGGAAGCCTGGATCTGGTACCGGAAGGAGATCGGGGGGGACCGCACGCCCGTCGTCGACACCTGGTGGCAGACCGAGACGGGGGCGATCATGATCAGCCCGCTGCCGGGCGTGACGGCCGCCAAGCCGGGGTCGGCGATGACCGCGCTGCCGGGCATCAGCGCCGACGTCGTCGACGACCAGGCCCAGCCGGTCCCGAACGGTGGCGGTGGCTACCTGGTCCTCACCGAGCCGTGGCCGTCGATGCTGCGCGGCATCTGGGGGGACGACGAGCGCTACAAGGAGACCTACTGGTCGCGTTTCGAGGGTCTCTACTTCGCCGGCGACGGCGCCAAGAAGGACGAGGACGGCCACATCTGGCTGCTCGGGCGCGTCGACGACGTGATGCTGGTGTCCGGGCACAACATCTCCACGACCGAGGTCGAGTCGGCTCTTGTCTCCCACCCGAAGGTCGCCGAGGCGGCCGTCGTCGGGGCCACCGACCCCACCACCGGCCAAGGCATCGTCGCGTTCGTCATCCTGCGCGGTGACGCCGCGGCCGCCGTCGAGGACGACGCGGAGGCGGGCGAGGCGGTCATCAAGGACCTGCGGAACCACGTGGCGAAGGTTCTCGGGCCGATCGCGAAGCCACGCCAGGTGCTCCTCGTCGCGGAGCTGCCCAAGACGCGCTCCGGCAAGATCATGAGGCGCCTGCTGCGCGACGTTGCCGAGCACCGCGAGATGGGCGACGTCACGACCCTTGCCGACCCGACGGTGATGAACCTCATCGGGGAGGGGCTCGGCAAGGGCAGCAGCGACGAGGGATAGGTGCCTCGCGCTTCTCCTGATGCTTGTCAACCCGAGCGACGTGATCTCGACCGCGGTGCTCAGGAAAGCAGTGGGCTCCGTTCCTGAGCACGGTCGTCGCGATCTTGGCGGCATGTCGGGAGCGTGTCCCCCCGCAGTGGAGGCCTCTGGACGCTCCCGGTCCCTACGGTGCCGAAGCCACCGGCGAGCAACTCGGCAAGGTCAGCCACGACGTGGCTGGTCGAGACCCGGCGACTGCGCTGCCATGCAGTACCAGGCCCGCATCGTCACAGGATCGCAACGCGTTTGCCCCTGCCGGCGGGGGTAGGTCGCGACCATGAGCAAAAGAAGCACATCGGAGACCAGTGCGCCGGAACGGCGGATGTACCTGCGGTTCGGCGCGATGATCCTCACCTCCACCGTCGTCATGTTCCTGCTGACGTACACCAACGTGTTCTCAGCCGGCCACGCGCGCTGGAGCGAGGAACGCTTCTACATGGCGCTGCTCATGGGGTCGGCGATGGCCGTCGTCATGCTCGGGTTCATGCGGAGCATGATGTACAAGAACGACAAGGTGAACGTGGGCATCGTGCTGGCTGCGCTGGTCATCGGCGGCGCCGGCCTCGGCCTGTCGAGGTCGCAAGTGCTCGTCGACGACCAGGCGTACATGAAGGGGATGATCCCGCACCACTCGATCGCCATCCTCACCAGCGAGCGAGCCGGCATCGACGACGTGCGCGTCCGGGCCCTGGCCGACGAGATCATCGAGGCGCAGCGCCGAGAGATCGCCGAGATGGACTGGCTGATCGACGACATCGAGCAGAACGGCGAGGCGGCGACGCCGCGAGCCGCCCGCAGCCGCCCCGTCCCCGAGTTCTCGGCGGCGCCGTAGCCCTCGGCCTGGGTGCCCGCCGGGGCCACCCCGCGGCGAACTGGCCCGCGCCCCGCCCCGGTAGGGTTCGGGTCGGTGCGCCGGGAAGTCTGGTCGGCAGCTCTGTCCCTCCTGTCCGAGAGGCCTGCATCATGCGTGCCCGAGAGCTCGCCCAGCGTGACTTCCCGCAGGTGTCCCTGGACTCCGACGCCGTCGAGGCCGCACGGCTGCTGAGCCGCGAGCGCCTGCCCGGGCTGGTGGTCCTCGACACGGAGGGACACCCGTACACGGTGCTGCCCGGCTCGCAGGTCCTGCGCTTCCTCGTGCCCCGCTACGTCCAGGACGACCCGCCGCTCGCCCGAGCTTTCGACGAGCGGGCGTCGGACGAGCTGTGCGCGAAGCTGGCGAAGCGGACCGTCGGTGACCTGCTGCCCGACAAGCACGACGTCGACCAGATCCCCATCGTCGCCCCGGACGCGACAGTCATCGAGATCGCCGCCGTGATGGCCCGCATGCACAGCCCCGTCGTCGCCGTCGTCGACGGGGACGACGTCCTCGGCGCGATCACCGTGCGCCGGCTGCTCGACCACCTCCTCCCCGACCCCGCCGCATGAGCACCCCACAGGATCGCTCGCTTGGCTCCCGATTCCGCGGGGACCCCGCCGCATGACCACAACGCTCGTCGTCGCCGGCTTCGTCGGCGCGTACATCCTCATTGCCACCGAACGCATCCACCGCGTGGCCGCGGCCCTCGGTGGCGCGGCGTTCATGGTCGTCGTCGGCGTGGTCAACGCCGAGACCGCCTTCTTCAGCGAGGAGACGGGGGTCGACTGGAACGTCATCTTCCTGCTGCTCGGCATGATGATCATCGTCAGCGTGCTCAAGCAGACCGGCGTGTTCGACTACGTCGCGATCTGGGCGGCCAAGCGGGCCAAGGGCAAGCCGTTCGCAGTCATGGTGCTGCTCACGATGATCACCGCCGTGGCGTCCGCGCTGCTCGACAACGTCACGACCGTTCTGCTCATCGCGCCGGTCACCCTCCTGGTCTGCGAGCGCCTCGGCGTCAAGCCGGTGCCGTTCCTCATCGCCGAGGTGCTGGCGTCGAACATCGGCGGCACGGCCACACTGATCGGCGACCCGCCGAACATCATCATCGGGAGCCGCGCCGACCTCTCGTTCAACGACTTCGTCGTCAACCTCGCGCCGATCGTCGTCATCCTCCTCGTCGTCTTCGTCGGTCTCTGCCGGGTGCTGTTCCGGTCGGCCTTCGAGTACGACCCCGAGCGCGTCGCCAACGTGATGGCGCTGGACGAGCGGGAGGTGATCCGCGACACGGGACTTCTGCTGCGCTCGCTCGTGGTGCTGGTCGGCGTCATGGTGGGCTTCGTGCTGCACTCGGCCCTTCACATCGAGCCGTCCATCGTCGCCATGCTGGGCGCCGGCGTGCTGGTGGCAGTCTCCCGGCTGCCCTCCGACGACTTCCTCGAGGAGGTCGAGTGGCCGACGCTGGTCTTCTTCATGGGCCTGTTCGTCATGGTCGGCGCCCTCGTCGAGGTCGGCGTCATCGAGACGCTCGGTGAGAAGGTCACCGAGGCCGTCGGCGACAACTACTTCCTCGCCGCGACCGTCCTGCTCGGTGGCTCCGCGGTCCTGTCGGGCATCGTCGACAACATCCCCTACGTCGCGACGATGACCCCGCTGGTCCAGGACCTCGTGAACAGCGGCGGGGGCTCGGGCGAGGCCAACGCGCTGTGGTGGGCGCTGGCCCTCGGTGCCGACCTGGGCGGCAACGCGACCGCGGTCGGCGCCAGCGCGAACGTCGTCGTGCTGGGCATCGCCGCCCGCAACGGGCACCCGATCTCCTTCTGGGAGTTCACGAAGTACGGCATCGTCGTCACCGTCATCACGATCTCGCTGGCCCTGCCCTACCTCTACTTTCGCTACTACGCGTTCTGACCATGGCTCCCATCTCGCGCGCGCGCCGCATCGTCCTCAACGCTCTCCCGTCCTCCGAGCAGCGCTTCGTCGCGGAGGCGCTGCGCGAGGAGACCGTCGGCGGCGTCCTGCTCCTCGTCGCGGCGGCCACCGCCCTCGCCTGGGCCAGCTCGCCGTGGTCGGAGGCCTACGACGACCTGCGCCACGTCGTCATCGGCCCGTCGGCTCTCAACCTCGACCTCGACCTCGAGACCTGGACCGCCGACGGGCTGCTGGCCATCTTCTTCTTCGTGGCGGGGGTCGAGCTCAAGCGCGAGCTCGTGGTCGGCCAGCTGCGCAACCCGGCCGAGGCCGTGCTCCCGATGGTCGCCGCTGTCGCCGGCATGGTCGTCCCGGCGCTGCTCTACCTGGCGCTGGTGCTCGGCGAGGCCGACGCGGTCAAGGGCTGGGCGGTGCCCATCGCCACGGACATCGCGTTCGCCCTGGCCGTCCTCGCGGTGCTCGGGTCGTCGCTGCCGTCGGCGCTGCGCGCGTTCCTGCTGACCCTCGCCGTCATCGACGACCTCGGGGCGATCCTGGTGATCGCTGTCGGTTTCACCGACGACCTCGACCTCGTCGCGCTCGGCGGGGGCGCGGCAGCCGTCGCGTTGTGGTGGTACCTCCAGCACCGGCGCGTACGGTCGCCATGGGTGCTCATCCCGCTGGCACTCGTGACGTGGGGACTCGTCCACGAGAGCGGGGTCCACGCCACGATCGCCGGCGTCGCGCTCGGCCTGGCCACCCGCGTCCGGCCGGACCCCGACGAGCACACCTCCCCGGCAGAGCACCTCGAGCACGTCGTGCGCCCGATCTCGGCCGGGGTCGCCGTGCCGCTGTTCGCGCTCATGTCCGCCGGCGTCGCCGTCAACCCGTCGGCACTCGCCGACGCCGCGCGCGACACCGCGGCCGTCGCCGTGGTCGCCGCACTCGTCCTCGGCAAGTTCCTCGGCGTGTTCGGCGGGACGTGGCTCACCGCGCGGCTCACCCGCGCCGAGCTGAGCCCGGACCTGCGCTGGGGCGACGTCGCCGCCGTCGCCTTCCTCAGCGGCATCGGGTTCACCGTCTCGCTCCTGATCGCCGACCTCGCCTTCACCGGCGAGGACCGTCTCGACCACATCAAGGCTGCGGTTCTCTGCGGATCGCTGCTCTCCGCGGCGCTGGCAGGCATCACGCTGCGGGTCCGCACCAGCCGTCACCGGACGCATCGGGGCATGATGAGCGGGAACAACGACAGCGGGAACGACCACAACGAGCCCAGCAGCACGTGACCACAGGAGGCCCGCCCATGACCGCCACCGCATCGCGCCCCGGTGACTCCCAGGAGGAGACCCTCGGCGCGCTCTTCGCGGCCGCGAGCCGTGACCTCTCCACGCTCGTGCGCAGCGAGATGGAGCTCGCCAAGGCCGAGGTCCGCGCCGACGTCAAGAACGGTGTCGTGGGCGGAGCCATGTTCGGCGCCGCGGCGTTCCTCGGTGTGCTCGCCGTCATCCTGCTGTCCGTGGCTGCCGCCTACGGCCTGGTCGCGCTCGGCCTGCACGCGGGCCTCGCGTTCCTGCTCGTGGCGGTCTTCTACCTGCTGCTCGCCGGCCTCCTCGCGTTCGTCGGTAAGCGGGCAGTCGGCAAGGTCGGTCCCCCCGAGCGGACCATCCGCACCAGCAAGGACACGGCGGCCTTCCTCAAGAGCCCACGTTCGGTCGATGCGCCGACGCCGAGCACCTGACCACCCGCCCGACGCGTCGGTGGCCCGCGTCGCCGGGCCGTGGGAGCACCACATGGTCGCCGCCAACGGTGCCCGCTTCCACGTCGCGGCGACCGGGGACGGCCCGCTGGTCCTCCTCCTGCACGGGTTCCCGCAGTTCTGGTGGGCGTGGCGACACCAGCTGCCGGACCTCGCGGCGGCCGGCTACCGCGCGGCCGCCATGGACCTGCGCGGCTTCGGGGCCAGCGACAAGCCTCCGCGGGGCTACGACCCGCGGACCCTCGCCGAGGACGTCTCCGGCGTCATCCGGTCCCTCGGCGAGCGGGACGCCGTGGTCGTCGGCCAGGGGCTCGGCGGTCTCGTGGCCTGGACGCTCTCGGTCGTGCACCCCCGGCAGGTACGCCGGATGGTGGCCGTGTCGATGCCCCATCCCCGCCGGCTCCGCGCCGCGCACCTGACCGATGCGCGCCAGGTGCGGGCGAGCCGGCACGTGCTGGGCTACCAGCGCCCGGTGCTCCCCGAGCGCCTCCTCACCGCCGACGACGGGGCCCACGTGGCCGACCTGCTGCGGCTCTGGTCGGGTCCCGGCTTCCCCGACGCGGAGGCGGAAGGACGCTACCGGCAGGCCGTGCAGATCCCCGGGGTCGCGCACTGCGCGCTGGAGTCCTACCGCTGGGCGGTGCGGTCGATCCCCCGCCCCGACGGCCTGCGCTACGCGCGACGGATGGCGAGCCCGGTGACCGTGCCGACACTGCAGGTCCACGGAGACCTGGACCGGTGCGTCCTGCCGACGAGCGCCGTGGGGTCCGAGCGATTCGTCGAGGCCGCCTACCGCTGGCACCCGATGCCCGGGGTCGGGCACTTCCCCGCGGAGGAGGACCCGACTTCCTTCAACCAGGTCCTGCGCGACTGGCTCGCCGACCCGACGCCGGAGGACTCGTGAACGACCGCGACCGCGACCCCACCGGACGCGCCCAGAACCGGCGGCCCCGGGACGGGCTGGGACGACCGCTGCCGCGTGGCGCCGATGGCGTCGAGCGGGTGCCCGACGGGCTGGAGCTCCCCCCGGGGGAGTCCCTCGCCGAGGCCCAGCGGCTCCTCGACGCCGGGCGCCCGTTCCACGCCCACGAGGTGCTCGAGGGCACCTGGAAGGCGGCCCCGCCGCCCGAGCGCGACCTGTGGCAGGGCCTGGCCCAGCTCGCGGTCGGGCTGACCCACCGGGCCCGCGGCAACCCGGTCGGTGCGGCCACGCTGCTGAGGCGGGGCGCCGACCGCATCGCGCCCTACGCCGTCGACCCGCCGCACGGCGTGGACGTCGCCGGCCTCGTCGCGGCCGCACGCAAGCTGGCCGCCGACCCCGACGCCGGCGCCGACGTGGTGCTGCGGCTGCGCGGGTAGCCGGTCCGCACGGCCCTCAGATGCAGGACCCGGTGCCGACCTGCTGTCTGCGGTCGCGACCCTTGGTCACGACCGGGCGCGTCTCGTCGATGGTCAGCGCGTAGCCGGTGTCGGGGTCGTCGAGGGACTTGGCGAAGATCACGCCGTATACGTCGCCGTCCAGGGTGAGCAGCGGCCCGCCGGAGTTCCCCGGCTCGACGTCGGCGTACAGCGAGAACACCTCGCGGGTGACCTGCCGCCGCTGGTAGATGTCGGGCCCGCGGGCGTCGATGGTGTCGCGGATGCGGGCCGGCTGCAGGCGGTACGAGCCGCCGCCCGGGAAGCCGGCGACGACCGCCTGGTCGCCGCGCTCCCCCGACCGGTCCAGGTCCAGCGGGTCCGCGGGCAGGTCCGGGACGTAGAGCACGGCGAGGTCGCGGTCGGGGTCGTAGACCACGACCCGGGACGGGTAGGTGCGCCCGTTGCCACCGATCTGCACGTCGGGCCGGTCGACGCCGGCGACGACGTGGGCGTTGGTGAGCACGTGCTGGTCGGAGAAGACGAACCCGGTGCCGTCGAGACGGCGGCTGCAGGCCTCGGCGGTGCCGGTGACCCGCACGATGCTGGTGCCGGCCTGTCGCACGGCGCGGGTCGAGGTGATGCCTCCGTCGGGCGGGTCGACCGGGCGGATCGTCTCGGGCGAGAGCCCGCCGAACACGGTCGGGAGGGCGTTGTCGTCGAGGACGCGGCGGAACGAGGAGAACAGGGTGTGCGCCTCGTCGGGCACCACTTCGTCGACCACCGTGATGACCTGCGAGTCGACGATCTGCCGCGACAGCGAGGGCAGCGGCCCCGGCCGCAGGGCCGAGGCCAGGAACCACGACACGAGCAGCATCGCGAGCACGCTGACCAGGGCGCCCATCGAGGCGTCGACCACCCGGGCCGGGCGCCACGTCAGCTGGTCGCGCAGCATCGCCCCCAGCCAGGCGAGCAGCACCTGCCCGACCGTGGCGGCGAGCAGGACCGCCGCGAGCGCGAGCACCGACTGGCCCAGGCCCGGCGACAGGCCGGACACCAGGGACGGAGCGACGAGCAGCCCCCCGATGCCGCCGCCGATGAAGCCGGCGAAAGCCAGGACACCGACGACGAAACCCTGCCGG
>Ga0214468_1000263_pt1 | contig 16983 bp, 13 predicted proteins | sample RVTome_9_FD_187334 | JGI IMG/M metagenome (GOLD analysis project Ga0214468, IMG submission 187334) | Soil microbial communities from uranium-contaminated site in the Upper Colorado River Basin, Wyoming, United States - RVT155D38 HiSeq ...
GCGCAGCACGTCGCCGAGCCGGGCACAGAACTCCTCCGGCTCGTCGGCGGCATCGGGCTTCTCCACCACGATCCGGTCGACGATCCCCGCAGCGCGCATGTCGAGCGACCGCACGCCCTGGGCGCGTGCCATGTCGGGGGCGTGCTCGAGGTCGCGGTGCACGATGGCGCTGGCCCCCTCGGGCGGCAACGGTGACAGCCAGCCGTGCTGGGCAGCGATCACCCGGTCCGCGGGCAGGAGCGCGAGGGCGCCCCCTCCGGTGCCCTGACCGAGCAGCAGGGTCAGCGTCGGGGCGTCCAGGGTCACGAGGTCGGCCAGACAACGGGCGATCTCGCCGGCGAGGCCGCCCTCCTCGGCCTCCACCGACAGCGCCGCGCCGGGGGTGTCGATGACGGTCAGCAGGGGCAGGCCGAGCTCCGCGGCGAGCCGCATCCCGCGGCGTGCCTCGCGCAGGGCACCGGGCCCGAGGGGATGCGCCTCGGTCTGGCCGCGCCGATCCTGCCCGAGGAAGACACAGGGGGAACCGCCGAAGCGGGCCAGGGCGATGAGCAGCCCGGGGTCTCGCTCCCCCTGGCCGGTGCCGTTCAACGGGATGACGTCGGTCGCGGCGTACCTCAGGAGGCGTCGTACTCCCGGTCGCTCCGGGCGCCGGGAGCGGGTGATCGAGTCCCACGTGTCGACGTCGGGGACGACCTCGTCGACCGGGTTCGGGATGTCGGTCAGTGCGGTGCGGGGGGCGAGCAGCACGGTCAGCGCACGGTCGAGGATGTCGGCGATCTCGTCCGGAGGTACGACGGCGTCGATGAGGCCGTGGGCATACAGGTTCTCCGACGTCTGAACGCCCTCGGGAAAGGGGCGGTCGTACAACGCCTCGTACACGCGGGGGCCGAGGAAGCCCACCAGTGCACCCGGCTCCGCCACGGTCACGTGCCCGAGGGAGCCCCAGGATGCCATCACGCCCCCGGTGGTGGGGTTGCGCAGGTACACGAGGTACGGCAACCCGGCGGTCTTGTGCGCGGCGATCGCGGCGGAGATCTTCACCATCTGCATGAACGCCACCGTGCCCTCCTGCATCCGCGTCCCGCCGGAGACCGGTGCGGCGAGCAGGGGCAGTCCTTCGGCGGTGGCACGCTCGACCGCGGTGACCAGGCGTTGCGCCGCCGCGACCCCGATCGACCCGGCGAGGAACCGGAACTCGCACGCGACCACCGCGACCCGTCTCCCGCGCATCATGCCCTCACCGGTGACCACCGCCTCGTCGAGGCCGGTCTTGTGCTGTGCGGCGCTCAGCTCCGCGGCGTACTCCTCGGAGATCGGGCCGCGGACCGGAGGCGTGTCCCAGCAGGTCCACGAGCCCTCGTCGAGGACGAGGTCGATCAGCTCGGTGGCGGACAGTCGTGCGGTCATCAGGACTCCGTCGTAGGTGGCCAAGGGCCCCCACATCATGCACGTGCCCCGGCCGACCTCGAGGGTCGACCGGGGCACGGCGTCCGAGCCGGGCGGGTCAGAGCAGCTTGTTCCAGCGGCTCGCGCAGGTCTTGAGGTCGACCTTGACCTGCTGGCCACGGTTGACCACGACCGGGACCTGCTCGAGCACCCGCCCGTCCTTCTCGCAGGAGAGCGTCCAGTTCTCGATGAGCCCGGCCACCTCCTCGGTGGAGACGACCGCCGAGTCGAACAGCGTCGCCGTCACCGTGTAGGTCGGGGACACCGAGGCGAAGTTGATCACCCGCAGGATATAGGTCCCCGGCTCCGGCGCGGCGAGCTCGACCCGCTCCTTCTCGTTGACGAAGTTGCCCGAGCTGCCCACCTGGGTCAGCGAGCCGTCGGCGTTCTTGCGGTAGACCTCGAGGTCCATGTCGTCGGGCATCGGCCAGTCGAGGTCGACCTGGAGGACGTCGACGTCGGTCTCGGTCATCGTGAACTCGTGGTCGACCGCCTGTCCGACCGTGGTCGGACCGCCCTCGAAGGTCTCCGAACGGATCGGCTCGTCCTCGGTGATCTCGATGAGCTTCTCCTGCACCACCGGCCGGGTGGACTGGTTCACGTGCCAGGTGTACTTGCCGTTCGCACCGACCTTCATGCTGGTGTCGAGTCGGTCGGTGAACGAGCTCTCCCACGTGGGGGAGGAGAACTCCTTGGTCAGCCGCAGCGTGGCGCCCTTCGGGGCCTTGCCGGTGATCACGGCGTGGGTCGCGGTGTCGACGGCGTTCTCGAGCGCGACGAGGAACGCCTCGCGGTTGCCCTTGCCTGCGAGCTCCCCGGCGCCGAGGTACTCGTCGACGACCTCGGGGAACGGCGGGTGGAACTCGTGGGCACCGATCTCGAACGTGTAGCCGTAGCCACCGGTGGCGTTGTAGGTCCAGTCCTCCGTGGTCCCGGTGGTGTCGTAGAGCTCCCAGCCGTGGATGTTCGCGTACCCGTTGGCATCGGTCATCTTCGCGCCGAGCTCCTTCAGGCCCTCCTCGTCGGGGGCGTTGCCGACGGGGTGGCCGTCGTGGCCGATCGTGTCGGGGTGCACGCCGTTGGGCCGCAGGACCAGGTTGGAGAACGTGTGGTTGGAGATCACCGTGGTGACCTGACGGCTGCTCACGAGCTCCCGGACGTTCTGCGTCTCCGGCTCCGAGAACGGAGCTGCACCACGGTAGGTCGGGTCGGCGAACGTCGCTGATGCGCCCGGGCCGCCCCAGAACCCACCGTAGTTTCGGTTGAGGTCGACACCGACGCCGTAGCCGCCGGGACTCGTCGCCGCCAACGCACAGCTGCCGTCCGGGGTGTCCTGCCCGTCGACGATGCGGCAGTTCTTGCGCTTGTAGGCGTTGCCAGGAGTGCCGAGGATGCTGACGGTGCCGCCGTTGTCGACCTCGCGCAGGTCGATCATCCCGCCGTCGGTGCGCGACATGTGGAACCCGTCCGGGTTGACCACCGGTACGACGATCACGCGGGACTTGTCGAGCAGGCCGGTGATCCGGCTGTCGCGACCGTGGTTCTTGACCAGGTCGAAGGCGAACTCCATGGCCAGCTCGCCCGAGGGCCACTCGCGGGCGTGGTGCAGCCCCATCAGCAGGAAGACCGGCCGGCCGTCCTCGGCGGACTTGACGTCACGGCCGATCTCGACGCCGTACACGGTGCGGCCGTCGAGGGACTTGTGGGGCAGGGTGATCAGCTTGGCGATGTCGGGGCGCAGCGCCTCGAGCGAGCGCAGGTCGTCGTTGTAGTCCGCCAGTGTCCGGTAGGTGTCACGGCCAGACGGCAGCGGCGACTCCAGGGTCGCTGCCGCGTAGGCGGCGTTCACCTGGTTGTTCTCCGCCGACCGGCGGACCAGGTCCGCGATGCGCACGTCGTAGGTCAGGCCGGCCTCACGCAGCGCATCGGCATCCAGCGAGTTGTGCAGGACGACCTCGACGTAGTCGTGGCCGGCGTGCTCGGTGAGGTCCAGGCCGAGCGTCTGGAGCAGCGCCTTGTCGGCACGCGTGGGGGTGTCCACGGTGACCAGCTGCGGCGGGAACGCGGTGTCCTCGGCGGTGGCGGTCGAGGTCAAGGCCATCGGGGTGAGGCCGAGCAGGACCGCGGATGTGGCTGCCGCAACGAGTGTCGTGCGGGTACGACGTGACCGGTAGGCCATGAAGACTCCAAGGTGTGTGAGCGGGGGTGGACCCTCTTGTCCCCTCTAACGACGAGGCGTCAAACAGGTCACGCCCGCGGTCGCCCCGGTGGCCTGGAGCGGGCGTCCGCTGTCCGGTCAGGCGGGGGAGTCGGCCGAGTCCAGCCACAGTTCGAAGAACGGCTCCAGGTCCTGCCCGCTGCGGTTTCCCCACCAGGTCACCAGCGCAGCACGCCCCGTGCTCGTGTGTGCGTGTGACCGGGGCCAGGTGCGCACGAGTCGGTCGAACGTGTCGTCTCCGAGCCGGCGGCGCAGGTGCTCCCACATCAGGGCGGTGGAGGTGTACACGTTGTCCGCAGCGAAGTGGGCGCGCTCGTAGGCGCCCGGTGGGCCGTACACCTCACGAAGCCATGGGTCCGCTCGCGTCCAGTCGCGGACCGTCCACCTCCACGACGTGCCTGGCCGGTCGGAGTGTGCGTCCACCCACCGCGCATGGAGGTAGGTCGCCATCCCCTCGTTCATCCAGACGTCGCGCCAGTCAGCGGGGGTGACGCTGTTGCCGTACCAGTGGTGCGCGAGCTCGTGGACCATCACGGTGCGTACGTGGAACCTGCCCAGGCTGTAGTTGCCGAGCCCGAGGGTCACCATCGTCTGCGTCTCCATCGCGGAGCTCCCGGGGGTGAGCACGACTCCGAGGCTGGTGAAGGGGTAGCGACCCAGACGCTTCTCCAGCCAGCGCAGCGCTGCCGGCGTGCGCCGCAGGGGTGCGCCCAGGCCGGGCCTCCCGCGGGGGACCCAGTAGCTGATCGGCAGGCCACGGGGCCCGGTCTGCCGGACCTGGCGGTACGGGCCCACGGCGAGCGTCATCAGGTACGACGCCACCGGGTCACGGTGGGTCCACGCGGTGAGGGTCCGCCCTCCCGTCGTACGGCGGTCGGTCAGCTCGCCGTTCGAGACGCCGACCCAACGGGCGGGCACGTCGACGCGGACGTCGTACATCGCCTTGTCGGAGGGGTGGTCGTTCACGGGGTACCACGTGAACGCGCCGTAGGGCTGCTGCACCGTCCAGAGCCGGCCGTCCCGGGTGACGCGCATACCGGTGCGTGCGAGGTCGCGCCGGCTCGCAGGACCGCGAGCGGTGCCGGGGGTGCCGCGGTAGGTCACGCGGAGGAGGTGACGGTCGCCGGCGGTGACGGGTGCGTGCACCACGAGGTGGTTGCCCTCGTGGGTGAAGGACACGGTGGCTGCGTCGACGCTCACCCGGCCGACGTCGAGTCGATGGGAGAGGTCGAGCCGGAGCGAGTCGGCGGTGCGTGCGGCGCGCAGCGCGATCGTGGCAACCCCGGTGAGCACGCGCTGCCTCGGCTGCCACCGGAGGTCGAGACCGTAGTGCAGGGCGTCCACGCCGGGGTCGCCCTTGGCCGGGTAGTAGCTGTCCTCGCGGGGGGTGGAGACGCCGCGGTCGCCGTGCAGGGGGGCGCTGGTCGCACCGGCGGGGCCTACCCCGACGAGGGCGAGGCCCAGCGCGGTCGCGGCAGCCGCGAGGCGGGCGGGGCGACGGGACATGGGCTCCTCCGGGACGTCACCTGAGGATAGGTCCCGGTGGCCCGTGAGGAGGCCGGTTCGGCCGGAGTGGACCCGGTCAGAGAGCCGAGGCCATCTCCTCGAGCGTCCCCGCGCTCGTGTGCTCCGGCCGCCAGCCGAGGAGGTCCTTGGCGCGGGTGGTGTCCATGATCACCGGTGTACGAGCCACGTGCAGCCACTCCGCGATCGCCGGGACCCAGGGCAGCCGGGCGACCACCCCGGAGGCGACGGCCGCGGTCTTCCGGGGGACGCGGACCGGGCGTGCGCCGATCGCCGTCGCCACCTCGCTGAGGGTGACCTCGCCGTCGCCGGCGAGGTTGTAGGCACCGGGTTCGCCCCGGCCGGTCGTGGCCAGGGTGATCGCCTGGGCGACGTCGTCGTGGTGTACGAGCTGCAGCATGTTCCCCGGGTCGGGCATCACCGGCTTGAGCCCGGGGACGGCGGCGATCGTGGCGCGCACCGCAGCGGGGAGCTGGTCGACGAGCCGGCGCCACGGCATCGAGTCGGCGAGCGCGGTGGCCTCCGGGCCGGCGACGATGCACGGGCGCAGGACGTAGACGCCGAGCTCGGTGCCGTCGGTGATGCCGCGCAGCAGGCTCTCGCACTCGGCCTTCTGCTGCGAGTAGTAGTGCTCGTCGGAGCCCCGGGCGGGGACGTCCTCGGTGAGCGGCTGCGGGTTGTCGTCGTGGTAGCCGTACGCCGCGACCGACGAGGTGTAGACGAGCCGGTGTGGTCGGGCCGCGGCCACGGTCGCCTCGAACACGTTACGGGTGCCGTCGAGGTTGACGCGGCGGCTCTGCTCACGCGAGCCCATGATCAGGTAGGCGAGGTGGACGACGACGTCCGCGTCGCGGACCAGGCCGTCGACGGCGTCCCGGTCGAGGATGTCGCCTTGCCGGTAGTCGGTCTTGACCCAACCGTAGGCCGTGGGGTCGAACGGGCGGCGGGCCATCCCGACGATGCGCTCCACGTCGTCGGAACGCTCGAGCGCGTCGACGGCGGAGATGCCGATCTCGCCGGTCGGGCCGGTCACGGCGACGGTGAGTCCCATCAGGTGTCCTCCTCGAACAAGGTGCCGCGGATCTCCTTGCTCTTGCCCACGAACGTCGCGACCACACCCGCGCCGTTGCGGACGGTCACGTCGTACACCCCGTCGCGCCCGTCGCGGCTGCGCTCGACCGCCGCTGCGGTCAGCACGTCACCGAGCCTCGTCGGGGCCACGTAGGTGATCTCGCAGACGTGTGCCACGGTCCTCCGGTTGTAGCTGTTGCACGCGAACGCGAACGCGGAGTCGGCGAGCGTGAAGGTGAGCCCGCCGTGGCCGATCGCGTGACCGTTGACCATGTCCTCGCGCACGGCCATCTCCAGCGTGGCGGTCCCCGGCCCGACGGCCACGATCCGCATGCCGAGCGACTGGCTCGCACGGTCCTCGGCCCACATCGACTCCGCGCTGCGCCGCGCCACCTCCTCGGGTGTCTGCTCCTGCGTCATCGCAGCCTCTTCTCCCTCAGCGACACCAGGTGCTGGTCGTCACCGAGCCGGCCGACCTCCACGTAGCCGCGGCGGTCGTGGAAGGTGAGCGAGATGTCGTTGCGGGGCACGAGGTTGACCTCCAGGGTGAGACGGCCATAGGGGCGGGCCACCGTCTCGATCTCGTCGTAGACGAAGCTGCCGAGGCCGCGTCGTCGGTGGGACTCGGCCAGGACGATCCGGTCGAGGTAGTAGAAGTCCCGGTCGTGCCGCTCGGCGAACCAGCGGTAGTTCTCCGAGTCGTACGTCGACAGCGGGCCGAAGGTGACCACGAAGCCCCCGAGCTCGCCGTCGACCTCGATCACGTCGAACCGGTCCGCCTGGTGCGCGATCTCCTCGAGCCGCTCCTCGTCCATCGGCGCCAGGGCCACGACGTTGCGTTGGTTCAGGTCGAGCACGGCGCCGTGGTCGCGCACGTCGAGAGGTCTGAGACGGGGCACGTCCCCCACCCTCTCAAACCCCGACCCGTCACGGATGCCGCGCCGGCACCTGACGACCCGTCACGGATGCCGTCACGGCTCGATGAGACCCGCCCGGATCGCGTACCGCGTGAGCTCGGTGCGGTCGCGCATCCCCAGCTTCCCCAGCACGTTGGCACGGTGCCGCTCGACGGTCTTGAGGCTGATCGTGAGCATCGTGGCGATCTCCTTGGACGAGTACCCCTCCGCGATCAGCTTCACGACCTCCTCCTCGCGCGGCGTCAGCAGCCCCCGTGGCATCCGCTCGCCTCGACGTACCCGTTCGAGATAGTCGCGCACCAGGGCACTGACCACCCCGGCGTACAGGAAGGGCTCCCCCCGCATCGCGGCCCGGCAGGCCTCGACCAGGTCCTGGTCGGCCGCGGACTTGAGGACGTAGCCGGAGGCGCCCGCGCGCAGGGCCTCGAAGAAGTACTGCTCGTTGTCGTGCATGGACAGCATCAGGATCCTCAGGTCCGGCCGACGCCGCGAGAGCTCACGGGCGGCCTGCAGCCCGGTCATCCGCGGCATCGAGACGTCGAGGATCGCCAGGTCCACCTCGTGCTCGCGGGCGAGCGCGAGTGCCTCGGCGCCGTCGCCGGCCTCGGCCACGACCGTCATGTCGGGCTCGGCGTCGAGGATCAGGCGCACGCCACGGCGAACCAGCGCGTGGTCGTCGGCGAGCAGGATCCGGGTCGTCACTGCGCCGGCTGCCGCAGCGGTACGACGAGACGTACTTCTGTGCCTCCACCGGCCCGAGGGCCGACGCTCACCTCGCCCCCCACCAGGAGGGCGCGCTCGCGCATACCATGGATGCCTGCGCCCTCGACCGCCCCGTGCATGCCGAGCCCGTCGTCGGCCACCCGCAGCTCGAGCGCCTCCCCCTGCTTGCCGAGGGTGACTTCCACGGTGCGGGCTGCTGCGTGCCGCGAGATGTTCGTGAGGGCCTCCTGCGCGATGCGGTAGAGGACCAGCTCCGTCTCCGCGTCAAGTGGCGGGAGCCCCGGGGCGAAGCCACGCCGCACGTAGACGCCGCTGTGGTGGGTCACCTCGCTGGTGAGCGCGGAGAGCGCGCTGAGCAGGCCGAGGTCGTCGAGGACGCCCGGACGCAGGCGGCGGGCCACGCGTCGTACCTCCACGAGGCTGGCCCGCGCGGCGTCCTGGACCGAGGACAGCTCGTGGGCGATCTCCTCGGGCGCGCAGTCGATGGCTCGCTTGAGCCCGAGGAGCACGACGGTGAGGCTCTGGCCGATCTCGTCGTGCAGCTCCCGCGCGATCCGCTGACGCTCGGTCTCCTGCGCGGCGATCGCCTTGGCGTTGCTCGCGCTGCGCTCGAGCTCGAGGGTGGACAACATCGCGTTGTAGCTGCCGATCAGGTCGGCGACCACTCCTTGTCCCTCCTCGGGGAGGCGCTGCTCGGGCCGTGGCGCCTCGAGCGCGGCCATCGTGGTCGCCAGGCGGTCGAGCGGCGCGAGGCTGCGGCGGATCAGCAGCGCGTTCGTGACCAGCATGAGCGTGAGACCCACCCCGAGGACGATGGCCTCGGACAGCAGGACGCGCTCGGAGACCGTCACCGGCGCCAGGGCCAGGGCCAGGGTGCCGAGCACGAAGACGACGCCATTGGTGAGCACCACTCGCCAGTACAACGGCAGGCTTCCGAGTCGTCTCACGAGGTCAGCCTAGGGACGAAAGATGGGTGGTGACACCGATACCCCCGCCGCGCCCGTCCTGGCAGGCTGGCGGCACCCATGAACCCCTCCGACCTCAACCTGGTCCTGCTCGTCGTGACCTGTGTCCTCCTGGCCGGGGTCGCGGCGGTGCGGGTGTCGACGCGCGCCGGCCTCCCGAGCCTGCTGCTCTACCTCGCGATCGGGTTGGCGCTCGGTGAGTCGGGCTTCGGGATCGGGCTCGAGGACTTCGACCTGGTGCAGATCCTCGGATCGTTGGCGCTCGCGGTCATCCTCGCCGAAGGTGGCTTCACCACCCGGTGGGACGTGATCAGGCCCGTGCTGGGGCTGGCCGGCACCCTCGCCACGGTCGGGGTGGCGATCAGCGTGACGGTGACGGCCGGCGCGGCGTACCTCCTCCTCGACGTCGACGCACGGACCGCCCTGCTGCTCGGGGCGGTGGTCTCCTCCACCGACGCCGCAGCGGTGTTCGCGGTGATGCGGACGCTGCCGCTCCGCCGGCGGACGGCGGCCACGCTCGAGGCGGAGTCGGGGTTCAACGACCCACCCGTGATCATCCTGGTCATCCTGGTCACGTCGGAGGCGTGGGAGTCCGCCAACCCGCTGAGCGCGGCCGGGATGATGCTGCAGCAGCTCGTCGTCGGTGCGGTCGCCGGCCTGGTCATCGCCCGGGGCGGCCAGTGGGTCCTCTCCCGCAGTGCCCTGCCGGCGGCCGGTCTGTACCCGCTCGCCACGATGGCGATCGCCATGCTCGCCTTCGCGGTCGGGGGCGTGGCCGGCGGCAGTCCCTTCCTCGCGGTGTACATCGCAGGACTGTGGCTCGGCAACGCCGACCTGCCGCACAAGGCCAACACGCTCGGGTTCGCGGAGGGAATGGCGTGGCTCGCGCAGATCGGGCTGTTCGTGATGCTCGGCCTGCTGGCCAGCCCGGCCCGGCTTCCCGATGCGCTGCTCCCCGCGCTCATCGTCGGTGGCGCGCTGCTGCTCCTCGCACGTCCGCTCTCGGTGGTCCTGGTGGCGACCCCGTTCCGCATCCCCCTGCGTGAGCAGGCGTTCATGTCGTGGGCGGGCCTGCGGGGGGCCGTGCCGATCGTGCTCGCGACGATCCCGATCTCGGCCGGCCTCCCGGCCGCCCTGCAGATCTTCGACGTCGTGTTCCTGCTCGTCGTGGTGTTCACCCTGGTCCAGGGTCCGACGCTGCCGCTGGCTGCTCGGTGGCTCGGGGTCAGCGTCACCGGGACCACCCGCGAGGTCGCGATCGAGTCCGCCCCGCTGGAGGAGGTGAACGCCGCCCTCCTGCAGCTGAGTGTGAGCACAGAGTCGCAGCTGGCCGGCGTCTACCTCTCGGAGCTCCGGCTCCCGCCGGGGTCGCTGGTCACACTGGTCGTGCGTGACGAGCGGACGTTCGTGCCGGACGGCACGACCACCCTGCGGGCAGGCGATCACCTCCTGATCGTGACCACGAACGCCAACCGGCGTGCCACGGAGCGCAGGCTCCGCGCGGTCAGCCGGGCAGGTCGGCTGGCCGCCTGGTACGGCGAGCGCGGGGATCTCGAACCGCCGGCGAGGAAGGCCTCCGCGCCGGGGGCTCGTACGGCCCAGGTGCGGTCCGCGCCCGTCCAGGACCACGCAGAGGCCAATGTGACAGACTGACGGTTGATCTGCAGGCGCCTGTCACAGCTGGCGATTTCCCGAGTGAGGACCGCAATGAGCCACGACCTCTTCGCACGTCACCGCGAGATGCTCGAGAAGGCGGTGACGGCCACCCGGACCAGGGAGTACTTCTCCGCGTTCGACGAGAGTCCCTCCCCTCGCGTGTACGGCGAGAACGCGGCGTCCGAGGGGAAGGCAGCCTTCGAGGCCGTGCGCGGCGGGGCCTTCCCCCTGCGGACACCCGGTGCCGGCGGGAGCGTGGCGACGGAGAAGTCGCCCTTCGGCTTCGCGCTCGACGTCTCCTACCCCCGTGTGTCCGCCGACGGCGTCGAGGAGCTCCTCGACGCAGCCCGTGCAGGAATGTCGGCATTCCGTGACGCCGGGCCGGACGTCCGGGTGGGTGTGTGCCTGGAGATCCTCGCGCGGTTGCACGGGCGCGTGTTCGAGCTGGCGAACGCGGTGCAGCACACCTCCGGCCAGGCGTTCGTGATGGCCTTCCAGGCCGGCGGCGCCCACGCGCTCGACCGTGCCCTGGAGTCGGTCGCGTACGCGTGGACCGCGATGCACCAGGTGCCCGACACCGCGGTGTGGGAGAAGCCAGGCAAGGGTGAGCCACTGCGCATGGAGAAGACCTTCACCGCGGTCCCGCGCGGCGTCGCACTCGTGATCGGGTGCAACACCTTCCCGACCTGGAACTCCTGGCCCGGTCTGTTCGCGTCGTTGGCCTGCGGCAACCCCGTCGTGGTCAAGCCGCACCCCGGCGCGGTCCTCCCGCTCGCGATCACGGTGCAAGTGGCGCAGGAGGTGCTGTCCGAGTCGGGCTTCGACCCCAACCTCGTGACGCTCGCCGCCGAGGACCCGGCGGACGGCATCGCGGCCGTCCTTGCCGTGCGCCCGGAGGTGAAGATCATCGACTTCACCGGCTCCAACGCGTTCGGCGACTGGCTGGAGGAGCACGCACGCCAGGCCACGGTGTACGCCGAGAAGGCCGGCGTCAACACCGTCGTCGTCGACAGCACGGACTCCTTCAAGGGGCTGTGCATGAACCTCGCCTTCTCCCTCTCGCTCTACACGGGCCAGATGTGCACCGCTCCGCAGAACCTCTACCTCCCCGCGGACGGGATCGCGACCGACGACGGGCAGAAGTCGGTGGCGGAGGTCGCCGCCGGCATCGAGGCGGCACTCGGGAAGCTTCTCGGCGACGACGCGCGGGCCGTGGAGCTGCTCGGCGGCGTCGTCAACGACGGGGTGCTCTCGCGCCTCGACTCGGTCGGTTCGCGAGGCAAGGTCCTCGTCGAGTCGCGCGCGGTCAAGCACCCCGCGTTCGAGGACGCGGTCGTGCGCACGCCGACCCTGGTCGGTCTGACCGCGGCGGACACGGAGGTGTACGAGAGCGAGTGCTTCGGGCCGGTGGCCTACCTGATCGAGACCTCCGGTACGTCGGAGTCGATCGACCTGTTCCGACGTACCGTCAGCGAGCACGGGGCGATGACCGCGGCCGTCTACAGCACCTCGCGGGAGGTGATCGCCGCGATGCGGGAGGCCGCGCTCGACGCCGGGGTCGCGCTCTCGGAGAACCTCACCGGGCAGGTCTTCGTGAACCAGTCCGCGGCGTTCTCCGACTTCCACGGCACCGGCGCGAACCCGGCCGCGAACGCGTCGTACACCGACCTGGCCTACGTCGCCTCCCGGTTCCGGATCGTCCAGTCCCGCCGCCACCTCTGACCGCCGGAACGGTTCATCTGCGCTCTTCTGGCGAGCTCACGCCGTTCCGGGGCGCCGCAATCGCGCATCTGAACCCGTTGGGCGACGGGCGGCGCAGCGTCAGGGAAAGGTGACCCCGGTGGCCTGCGCGGAGAGGTCCCACAGCCGGCGGGCGAGCTCCTCGTCGCGGGCGAGGCGGGACAGCTTGAGCACGGTCGGCCGCCCGCGCGCCGCGAACGCTCCGCGCGGCCCGACGTAGCTGCCGCCGGGGAGCCCGGGAAGGGTGGCCGCCATCAGCGACGGCTGCGCGCCCATCTCAGCGGTCTGGGCGACCAGCCGGGTCACCCCGACGATGATCGCGCCGTCGGGCTTGACCCCACCCATGTTGAGCCCGGCGCTCATCAGGTTCGTCCTCGCGTACCCGGGGTGTGCGCCCAGCGAGGTGACGGCCGTGCCCGCCGCGCGGGCGCGCCGGTCGAGCTCGAACGCGAAGAGTAGGTTCGCCAGCTTGGACTGGGCGTAGGCCTGCCACTTGCGATAGTGACCGCCGCCCTCCCGCGGGTCACCGAGGGGTACGCCGCGGGCCACCCGGTGCGCCTGCGAGGTGACGGTGACGACCCGTGCGGACTCCGCGGCCGCGAGCTGCGGGAACAGCAACCCGGTCAGGGCAAAGTGTCCGAAGTGGTTGGTGCCGAGCTGCAGCTCGAAGCCGTCCACGGTACGTCGGTACGGCGTCGCCATCACTCCGGCGTTGTTGACCAGGATGTCGAGCGGCCCGAGGTGCGCCACAGACTCCGCCGCCTGACGTACGGAGGTGAGGTCGGCCAGGTCCAGCACGAGCGGGACGAGGCGCGCGGTCGGCAGTGCCCGCCGGACGTCGTCGACCGCGACGGCCAGCTTCGCCTGCGAGCGCGCCGCCATCACCACCTCTGCGCCCTTGCGGGCCAGCTCGAGGACGGTGTGCTCACCGATGCCGCTGGTCACACCGGTCACGAGCGCCCGACGTCCGCTGAGGTCCGGGATGTCGTCGAGCGTCCACTCGTGCTTGGTCACGGCGTCACCGCCATCGCCTCGAGGACCCGCTGTCCGAGCTCCGCGTCACCGTGTACCTCGACGTCGAGCTCGGCGGCCGCGCGGCGTCCTCCCGCGAGCATCGCGAAGGTCTCCAGGTCCATGCGCAGCGCCGCCGAAGGTTCCGTGGGCTCGGTGGTCATCGGGACCGCGCGGCCCGAGTCGTTGACCTCGACCGCAAGGTGCACCGGGCTCACACCGCTGACGTCGAGCACGACCGTCGTACCCTCGGGGGGCGCCACGCGCTTGCCCACCGCGTAGGGGAAGCTCATCGTGAACGTCGCCACGGTGTGCTCGGCACCCGGTCCCGTCAGCCCGCCCGGCCGGCCCACCGCGCGGCGGATGTCCTGGCCGTGCATCCAGACGTCGAGCACGCGGTTGCTGAGCAGCGTCTCCCAGTCCCACCCGATCTTGCCCGGGGTGCGGGGCGGTGTCCCCTTGCCGTCGGCGGGCGGCTCGGCAAGGAGCTGCTCGTGCCGCGCTCGCGCTGCCTCCTGGAGCTCCTCGGTGATCTCGGGGCCGGACATCTCATCGCGCGCGACCAGGCCGAGCTCGGTGTACCTCGCGCTGGGTGCGGTGTAGTGCTCACGCTCGGGGAGCTCGACGCGCTTCTGCTTCACGCCGGCCAGCTCCGACTCCAGGTGCGCGAGGTGGGCAGCGACGCCCTTGACGTCCCACCCCGGCAGGTCGGTGGGGCGCGACCAGTCCTCCTCGTCGAGGGAGCGGAGGAGGGCGACCACGTCGTCCACCGTGCTCTTCCATGCCGACACGTACCCACTGAGGCGTTCCTGGTCCGAGGTCATGCCGCAGAGCGTAGGGGAACGGCGTCGAGGAGGGCCCGGGGCCTCTCGGTCGGGCCCGCAGGGAAGGGCAGGACACCCAGCCGCCGTCACGCTGCTGGGTGTCCTCGCGCTCCTACCTGCTGGGTCCGGCGGGGTTGGGCCTGAGCAGGATCAGGGGTTGCAGGGCTTGCCCTGTGAGGACGGCGGGCTGCAGGACTCCACCGGCCCGACCAGCTCCTGGGGCTCGGGGCTCTTGTTCTTCGTGTTGCCCTGGGTTTCGTCCGTGGTCGTCTCCCCGACGCCAGCCTGGTTCTTCCCAGGTCCTTCGAACGTCTCACAGGTGACCGTGCCCTTGTCCTTCGTGCAGCCGTCAGGCAGGGGACCGGCTTGAGCGATGCCTACTGTTCCGAATGTCAGGATCGCGCTGGCGGCGAGACTGATAATGATGCGCATGTTCTTTCCCCTCATGGGAATGGTGTGCGGTGCCGCTGGAGATCCGAGCGGTAGTTCCACACAACGCCGAGCAAGGCGGGCGGTCAATGACGCGGAATGGCTAGCCCTGTTGGGCATTTGTGGGTTCCGGTGCCCGGCACGGACGTTGTTGGCGCACGAAGTCGCACCATGCATGGAGGCGTACGGCGTGGCCGGTGACGCAGCCAGATGTCGGCCCATGTCGGGCGACAAAACCGGCCGGACCCGGCCGTGTGGTTGATCCGGGCGGGCGCCGCGTCATTGGTGACACACGCGGTGAGCAAAGCAAAATCTCGGCAGCCGGGCAGCAGCGCCAAGTGAGACGCGGGATGACGGCAGTCCCGGATCGCGTTGACTGTTCCCGTGACCACTCCTGCCGACGGCCGCCGCCCCCGCGTCCGCGCTCCGGAGCTGTGGGGTCGGGGCTGGCTCAACACCCAGCGGGAGCTGGGCCTCGCGGACCTACGCGGCCGCTTCGTCCTGCTCGACTTCTGGACGTTCTGCTGCGTGAACTGTCTGCACGTCCTCGATGAGCTGCGCCCGCTCGAGGAGAGGTACGACGGTGAGCTCGTCGTCGTGGGCGTGCACTCGCCGAAGTTCGTGCACGAGACCGACCCCGACGCGCTCGAGGCGGCGGTGGAACGGTACGGAGTCGCCCACCCGGTCCTGGACGACCCCGAGCTGGAGACCTGGCAGGCGTACACCGCGCGGGCCTGGCCGACGCTCGTGCTGGTCGACCCCGAGGGGTACATCGTCGCGCAGTACGCAGGGGAGGGGCACGCGCACGCGATCGACCTGCTCCTCGCCGAGCTCCGCGAGGAGCACCGGGCGAAGGGCACGCTCCAGCCGGGCGAGTCGCCGTACGTCGCGCCGACTCCCGAACCCCATGACCTCCGCTTCCCGGCGAAGGTGATTCGCCTTGCAGGCAAGGGCTTCCTCGTCGCGGACGCGGGTCACCACCAGATCGTCGAGCTGGCCGAGGACGCCGAGACCGTCGTACGTCGGATCGGGTCGGGTGAGCGCGGGCGGGCCGACGGAAGCACGGCCGAGGCGGCCTACAACGAGCCCAACGGCCTGGTCGCGCTCCCGCCACACGTCGCGGACGAGGTCGGCTACGACGTGGTCGTCGCGGACACGGTGAACCACCTTCTCCGAGGCGTCACACTGGCCACGGGAGAGACGAGAACCGTGGCAGGCAACGGGGAACAGTGGATGCAGGGCGACGGCACTGAGCGCCTGTCGAGCCCGTGGGACGTCGCGTGGTGGCAGGACCGGGTCTGGGTGGCGATGGCCGGCAACCACCAGGTGTGGACCTTCGACCCGGTGACCGGTGCGGTCGAAGCGGTCGCCGGGACCGGGAACGAGGGCCTGCTCGACGGCACCTTCGCCGAGGCGTGGTTCGCGCAGACCTCCGGGCTTGCCGCCGACGGCGGTCGCCTGTGGCTCGCGGACTCCGAGACGTCCTCCCTGCGCTACCTCGAGCGCGGGCACGTGCACACCGTGGTCGGGCAGGGGTTGTTCGACTTCGGGTTCCAGGACGGTCCCGCGGAGCGGGCGCTGCTCCAGCACCCGCTCGGCGTCACCGCGCTGCACGACGGCTCCGTCGCCGTGCTCGACACCTACAACGGCGCGGTCCGCCGCTTCGATCCCGCGACGGGCGAGCTGACCACGCTCGCGACCGACCTCGCCGAACCTAGCGGGGGCGTCCTCGACGGCGAGCACCTCGTCGTCGCGGAGAGCGCTGCCCACCGGCTGACCCGGATCCCGATCGGGCGGTCCGCCGCGGCCAGCGGCTTCACGCACCGCACGCGTCGGCCGGTGACCGAGGTCGCCGGTGGCGATCTCGAGCTGGTCGTCGCGTTCGAGGCTCCTCCGGGGCAGCAGGTCGACGACCGCTTCGGACCCGCCACCCAGCTGGTGGTCTCGGCGACCCCACCCGCCTTGCTCAAGGAGGGTGAGGGGCGTGGAACGGAGCTCATCCGCACCCTCGCGATCGACCCGACGGTCGGGGACGGGATCCTCCACGTCGCGGCCAGGGCCGCCTCCTGTGACACCGTCACGGGCGAGGGAGCCGCCTGTCACATGCACCAGCAGGACTGGGGCGTCCCCGTGCGAGTCACCGCCGAAGGTGTCCGACGTCTCGTGCTTCCGCTGTCCGGACGGTCAGAGGCATGACCGCGCGCTGCTAGACTCATGGACAGCCAAGGCCGCGGGGTTTGCCTCGAACAGGTGGAACTCAGCAGGCCTTTCTTTGTGCCCGGTGTGGGTGCGCGGAGCTGAGCTCGACTTGCCGCGCAGGACCCAGTGATCGGGTGCCTTGCGTCTCGCAGGCTCGCCGGACCACGCCGTGGAACCCGGGCAACGACGCGCCCGACCATCTCTGGAGCACCACCCCGTGACTGCTGTCCCCACCTCCCTGCCCGCGACGCCCGCGTTCG